>Ga0316189_10004811_pt1 | contig 12943 bp, 8 predicted proteins | sample LowCovwburrow_MG_FD_204930 | JGI IMG/M metagenome (GOLD analysis project Ga0316189, IMG submission 204930) | Coastal sediment microbial communities from Maine, United States - Lowes Cove worm burrow | ecosystem: Environmental > Aquatic > Marine > Coastal > Sediment | place: USA: Maine... | reverse complement strand
TATCAGTTAAATTACGGATGCGGGGTGATCTTGTGTGCTATGGCTTAGTGAAAGAAGCGACCATTATTGATCAAAAGCGCTTCTCATTTTGTAGCTATCCTCACCAAAGAGTGAATAAAGAAGTCCCGCACCAACAGCCTCGCAAAAGGTTTCTGCTCCGTGGGGATTTAAGCTGTCGCGGGGTTTACCGAAGTGGTTGAGGTTTTCCGGGGCGGTAGTACCATCGTGTATAAAAACTGTATTTCCCTCACTATTGATATGGTAGATTCTGTCAATGTTAGTACCCGGCTGGTACACAGATATCACCTGGTTTCCCCTATAGCTTACTGACCTGTAAGAACCAAAAGAGTATCGGTCTTTACTGCGTTTTCTCTTATATCTAATTTTCCTTTTTGCAATGTATGGGCTAGTAGTTGAAGAATAGTTATTGGTTAAGAGAACGTTGAAACCCATTTTAGGAAGGCTTGAATAATTCTTGCCTAAATAATGGCCTTCTTGTGAGAAACTGGTTTTCCAGAAAGAAATCAGAAGCACCAAAACAAGGTAGTTTTTCAATTTATTATTTGACAACGAAGAAGGCATAGGTTCTGAGTTTCCAACTTTGACGCAAAGTTCATCAGTTATATAAAAAAGCCTCTATGATTCTCATACACTCCGGGGGAGAGATTTAGATTTCGGTATTAAAAAAAGAAAGGGGGCAACCACGCCCCCTTTCAACCACCCAAAATTAACAACCTAAACCAACCAGCTTAGATCTTTACTTCATCTAAATTGATGAAATCAATCTCATTATTGTCATTCATCGTCATGCCGACAACAGAATCTTTGTTTATGTTTCCGGCAAGGATCTCTTTGGATAACTCGTTCAGGATTTCCCGCTGCATTACTCGCTTCAATGGCCTTGCTCCAAACTGCGGATCAAACCCTGATATTCCAATGTGATCCAGTACTTCATTACTACTTTCAATTTTTATGCCAGAATCTTCTAAACGCTTCTGAATCAATTTAAATTGTATTGTAACAATTTTTCTAATGTCCTCTTGCGACAATGGCCTGAACATTATGGTTTCATCCACCCTGTTCAAAAACTCAGGCCGAACAGATTTCTTCAATAACTCAAACACCTGGCCTTTTGTTTCCTCAATCACAGTTTCCTGGTTTCCATTAACCATTCGCTCAAAGCTCTCCTGAATAAGGTGAGAACCAATATTGGTCGTCATGATGATGATGGTGTTTTTGAAATTTGCAATCCTACCTTTGTTGTCTGTCAAACGGCCATCGTCCAAAACCTGTAACAGGATATTGAAAACATCAGGATGAGCTTTTTCAATTTCATCTAATAAAATCACCGAGTAAGGCTTTCTCCTCACCGCTTCAGTTAATTGTCCACCTTCATCATAACCAACATAGCCCGGAGGTGCTCCAACCAATCGACTAACCGCATGGCGCTCCTGGTATTCGGACATATCGATCCGAACCAACGAATTTTCATCGTTGAAGAGATATTCGGCCAGGGCCTTCCCCAATTCCGTTTTGCCCACTCCTGTTGTGCCAAGGAATATGAACGAACCAATCGGCCTCTTAGGGTCTTGCAATCCAGCCCGGCTTCTTCTCACCGCATCAGAAATTGCCCCAATAGCTTCTTCCTGACCAGCTATTCGTTTGGCCAGTTCCTGCTCAAGGTTCAGCAACTTTTCTTTGTCACTTTGAAGCATTTTCGACACTGGAATGCCTGTCCATTTTGCAACGACCTCAGCAATGTCTTCAGCGTCAACTTCCTCTTTCAACAATGAGTCAGCTCCCTGCATTTCTTTAAGCTGCTCCTGATAATCCTGTAGTTTCGCTTCCGCTTCGGTGATTTTACCGTACCGGATTTCGGCCACCAAACCGTAATCTCCTGAGCGCTCTGCCTGCTCTGCCTCAACCTTATATCTTTCTATGTTTTCCTTTTCCTGTTGAATGCCCTGGATCACTGATTTTTCGTTTTCCCATTTGGCCTTTAGTATGTTTTTCTCTTCGGATAATTCGGCGATCGATTTAGATAAAATAGCCTCTTTTGCTTTATCTCTTTCCCTGCGGATGGCTTCCCGTTCAATTTCCAATTGCATGATCCTCCTTTGCAATTCATCCAATTCTTCCGGCAGACTATCAATTTCGATGCGTAGTTTCGATGCCGCTTCGTCCATCAGGTCAATCGCTTTATCAGGTAGATATCGATCAGAAATGTACCTGCTTGATAATTCAACTGCAGAGATAACCGCATCATCTTTTACCCTAACGCCATGATGAACCTCGTATTTTTCCTTAATTCCCCTTAAGATTGAAATAGAATCCTCCACAGAAGGTTCGTCAACGATGACAGTCTGGAACCGACGCTCAAGGGCCTTGTCTTTCTCCATATATTTCTGGTATTCCTTGAGCGTGGTGGCCCCAATAGCATGGAGTTCGCCCCTCGCCAATGCAGGTTTCAAAAGGTTGGCCGCATCCATTGCACCCTCACCCCCCGAACCGGCACCAATCAAGGTATGGATTTCATCAATAAATAAAAGTATCTCTCCTTCGGAATCAGTCACTTCTTTGATTACCGATTTTAATCTTTCTTCAAATTCTCCCTTGTACTTAGCGCCAGCGACCAAAAGACCCATATCTAGCGAGATCAATGTTTTTGATTTGAGGTTCTCTGGCACATCACCATCAACAATTCGCTGAGCCATTCCTTCCACAATAGCTGTTTTTCCAACCCCAGGCTCTCCCAAAAGAATCGGGTTGTTTTTAGTCCTTCGCGAAAGGATTTGCAAAACCCGCCTGATCTCCTCATCCCGGCCAATGACAGGGTCAATTTTACCGTCCCGGGCCATTTGGTTCAGGTTGATAGAGTAGCGTTCCAGTGACCGGTATTTTGACTCTGCGTTGGGGTCTTTTACTGAATCACCCCCTCTCAGTTCATGGATTGCTATTTTTAGATCCTTTTGGTTGATCCCAACACCTTTTAACAAATCAGCTACTTTGTCTTTTCCCTTTAAAATAGCCAATAAAAGATGTTCAATTGCTACATATTCATCCTTAAACTCCTTTAAAAAAGAGGTCGCATTTTGCATCACCTGATTGGTGTCATTGGATAAATAAGGCTGTTGTCCGGATACCTTCGGGTAAGAATTAATGATCTTATCGACCCCCGTTTCAATGATGTCCTTGTTGATACCCAGCTTCTTGATCAAAAAGTTTATCACATTCTCATCCGTCTGCAGCATTCCCTTCAAAAGATGGCCCGGCTCAACTTGCTGCTGCTGATGAGCCATGGTTATCTCCACAGCCTTGTTGATGGCTTCCTGTGATTTTATTGTGTAATTATTCAAGTTCATTCTTAATCAATTTTCACTTACAGTATCACTTAATCAAAAAACTTACCATCTTGAGAATCTACAATTATTCGGACATAATGGCGCAATTCAGTCCAAGTTCATCTTATAATAAGTCAAATTGACAGATTGCGAACTAACTCTCCAAGGGTTTGAGTAAGAAGCATTAGATCATGTTGGTCATTTTTCCCCCGTCGGAAAGCAACCCTTGGAGAGTTGTTTAGTAAATTCGGGCAATATCGAAATCCTATGAAAAAAGTAAATCGACGAAAGTTCATAAAAGGAAGTGCCCTTGGGGCAATTGGGACATCAGCGCTCGTATCTTGTGCTCCTGAAAAAACTGCCAAAACTGACGCACCTTACATTAACTTCAATAAAAGTTATCTCTGGAAAATGGTCACCACCTGGCCGCCAAACTTCCCGGTTGTTGGTGAGGGCTGCAACATGTTTGCAGATTTCGTGGAACGCATGTCTGGAGGCCGGATGAAAATACAGGTCTATGGTGGGGGCGAGTTAATTCCTTCCCTTGAGTGTTTTGATGCAGTAAGCAATGGAGCGGTAGAATTGGGCCACGGAGCTTCCTACTATTGGGCAGGAAAAGTTCCGGCAGGACAATTTTTTGCCTCTGTTCCCTTCGGCATGAATGCTCAGCAAACGATGGCCTGGATAATCACCGGGGGTGGTGATAAACTTTGGGAAGAGACCTATGAGTCCTTCAATTTACTTCCTATGATTTGTGGTAGTACTGGAGCCCAAATGGGAGGTTGGTTTAACAAAGAAATCAATTCCATCGAAGACCTCAATGGTTTGAAAATGCGCATTCCCGGCCTGGGGGGCAAAGTGCTTAACAAGGCTGGAGGCAGTGCTGTGACCGTGGCTGGTGGTGAAATCTTCACCAACCTGGAACGAGGTGTAATTGATGCCACTGAATGGATTGGGCCCTACCACGATTATAAAATGGGCTTTCATAAAGTAACCAAATTCTATTATTACCCTGGCTGGCATGAACCGGGCACAGTGTTGGAACTGCTAATCAATAAACCTAAATTCCTTGAGCTGCCCAGTGATTTACAGGAGATCATCAAGCAAGCTGCCCACCGCATCAATACCTGGATGTGGATGGAATTTGAAACTAAAAACAGCATCTACCTGAAAAAACTTGTTGAAGAAGAGGAGGTTGTTCCCAGACAATTTCCTAAAGAAGTTCTCGATCAACTTAGAGTTTACACTAAAGAAGCTGTTGAAGAACTGGCATCATTGGGTGAAAAAGAAACAAGGATTTACCAGGCCTATCAGGATTTCAGAAAGAACATTGATGGCTGGGCAGGAATTACTGAGAAGGTGTATTATGGGGGTTAGGTTTTAAGGATAAAATCCAGGCTTGATAACGCCAACCTCTAAATTCTCAATCTCATTTACAAACCTATATTTAATAGAAGAGCGATGCTCTTCTTAAGTATTAAATTTGTATAACCGCTTATACGGTTTTATAAATCCCGACGTAGTTCCTACTTTAGAGGCTCAAAATCCTATTTTGAAATGGATAAATATTCTTACATCGCCAACGCTCACGGCGATTACATTGATCAACTCTACCAATCATATAAGCAAGATCAGGACTCGGTTGATGAAAGCTGGCAAAGATTTTTTGAGGGCTTTGAGTTTTCGTTAGCCAAATATGGAGAGAACGGAGCTTCCGATGAAACTAGTGATGCACTTGTATCTCACAAAGAAACTAAGGTTAGAAACCTGATTTATGCTTATCGTTCGAGGGCGCACCTTAAATCAGACACCAATCCTGTGCGGGAACGGCGTCAACATAAATCACGCCTTGACCTTGAGAACTTTGGTCTATCGAATTCAGATCTTGAGGAAGAATTTGAAATTGGAAAAGTAATTGGTCTGGGCAAAGCCAAACTCTCTAAGATTTTAGAAACGCTCAAAGAAATTTATCTCGGATCAATAGGCTTTGAATACAATCATATTCGGGATTCTGAAAGATTTGAATGGTGTAAAGAGAGAGTTGAAAATCCAAAGACAGGTGCTTTAGCGCTTCAGCCGGATTTGGAAGAAAAGAAATTAATCCTCAGAAAACTCAACGAGGCTGTAGCTTTTGAAAACTTCTTGCACACTAAATATATAGGTCAAAAGAGGTTTTCACTTGAGGGTGGAGAGAACACCATTCCTTTGATTGATAAAATCATAAGGTCTGCTCCCGAATTTGGCCTTGAAGAAGTTGTGATTGGCATGGCCCATCGTGGCAGGCTAAACGTGCTTGCTAATATTATGGGGAAAACCTATAGTGAGATCTTTAATGAGTTCGAAGGAACTGTGGATATATCACAGACCATGGGTGACGGTGATGTGAAATATCATTTAGGCTATTCAAGTTTTCTGCCAACTCCCTCTGGTAAAGATGTCTATGTAAAACTAGCTCCTAATCCATCGCACTTAGAAGCGGTGGATCCGGTCGTTCTTGGTTACACAAGGGCCCAAATTGACGACGAATATAAAGGAGACGCAAGTAAGGCGATCCCTTTACTGATTCATGGTGATGCAGCCATTGCTGGTCAGGGCATTCTATACGAGATAGTTCAAATGTCACAGCTTCCCGGATACACAACCGGCGGCACCATTCACCTGGTGATCAATAACCAGGTTGGTTTTACCACGGATTACGATGATGCCAGGTCAAGTATTTATTGTACAGACTTAGCTAAAATCATTGATGCCCCGATTCTTCATGTAAATGGTGATGATGCTGAAGCCGCAGTCTTTGCAGCCAAATTCGCAATGGAGTATCGACATAAATTTAATAGAGACGTTTTTATTGACCTATTAGGCTATAGAAGGCATGGCCACAATGAAAGTGATGAACCTAAATTCACACAACCTAAACTGTATGCCAAAATTGCTAAGCACCCAAACCCACGTGAGATTTATGCGAAAAAACTGACAGAACGTGGAGACCTGGATGCTGAACTGGCCGACAAAATGGATAAGGAGTTTAGGGCAGAACTTCAGGATCGGTTAAATGAAGTAAAACAACACCCACTTCCATATGTCCCGCAAAAGATAGAAGAAGAGTGGAAAGTATTAAGAATGTCAAAAACAACTGATTTTGACAAATCCCCTGATACTAGTATTTCTGAAGCAATCCTAAAGAAGGTTGCAAAGGCGTTGACTACGCTTCCTGAAGGTTTTAAACCTTTAAGGCAAATTGAAAAGCTGGTCAAGGAAAGGAAAACAAATTTCTTTGAGACGGGAACGTTGAGTTGGGCTGATGGTGAACTTTTGGCATATGGGTCATTGTTGGCCGAAAATATTATAGTCAGGATGTCGGGCCAGGATGTACGAAGAGGAACTTTTTCACATCGTCATGCCTATTTCTTCGATGCCAATACGAATGAACCATATAGTCCCCTGGATCATATCCAAAAAGATCAACGCAAATTCTGGATATACAATTCGTTACTATCAGAATTTGGCGTATTAGGATTTGAATATGGCTTTGCTATGGCAACACCAATGGCCCTTGTTATTTGGGAAGCACAATTTGGCGATTTTGCGAATGGCGCCCAGGTAATGGTTGATCAATTTATCTCCAGCGCTGAAAGTAAGTGGGAGCGAATGAATGGGCTGGTTATGCTGTTACCTCATGGTTATGAAGGCCAGGGCCCCGAGCATTCGAGTGCACGAATGGAAAGGTTTTTAAATCTATGTGCACAGGGAAATATGATCGTGGCAAATTTGACGACCTCAGCAAACTTATTCCATTTAATGAGACGTCAGGTTGCATGGGAATTTCGTAAGCCGTGTGTGGTATTTTCTCCAAAATCGCTTCTGCGCCATCAGGGAGTTCATAGTCCTATCGAAGAATTCACAAAAGGCCGGTTTAAAGAGGTCATCGATGACGATTATGTAACCAAAAAGAATGTGAAAAAGGTGCTGTTCTGTTCAGGGAAAGTATTTTTTGATTTACAGGAAGAGCAACAGAAACGGAAAGCTAAAGACATAGCGATTATCCGATTGGAGCAATTGCATCCATTTCCTAAAAAGCAGCTAAATATCATTTTAAAGAAATATTCTAATCCTAAACTGGTTTGGGTACAAGAGGAATCCACTAATATGGGCGCCTTGGCATTTTTCTCCCAGGTGTCTGGTTTTGAGTTGGATTTCGTTTCCAGGAAATCATCCGCATCTCCTGCAACAGGATATTCCAAAGTCCATAAGGAAGAACAGGCAGATATTGTCAACAGAGCATTTAAAATCTAAAATATTATGAGTCTTGAAATAAAAGTCCCTGCAGTTGGGGAGTCTATCACCGAAGTGACAATCTCCCAATGGCTCAAAAAAGACGGGGATATTGTAGAAATAGACGAGGTCATGTGTGAACTCGAATCGGACAAAGCCACTTTTGAGCTCACAGCCGAAATCGCAGGAAAACTGACCATCAAAGCCCAGGAAGGCGATACCATTGATATTGGAGCAGTAGTCTGTGAGATCGATGGTTCTGCATCCTCAAAAAGCAAAAAGGCCGAAGAAGCGCCAAAAGTACAACCAAAAGCAAAGCCTACTTCCACGAATGAAGTACTTGAAATGCATGTACCTGCGGTTGGTGAATCAATTACCGAGGTCACCATTTCCAATTGGATGAAAAGCGATGGTGATATCGTTGATTTGGATGAACCAATTGCAGAGATTGAATCTGACAAGGCAACTTTCGAACTAACTGCTGAAGCACCTGGTAAATTATCCATCGTAGCTATGGAAGGTGATACTCTAGAAATAGGAGCCTTGATTTGCAAAATTGAAGTTATGGAAGGAGTTGGTGTGGCTGCTTCACCTAGTCCGGCAAAGATAGCTGAAGCACCTACTGAAAGTGCATCCACCAATTATGCTTCAGGTCATCCTTCTCCCGCAGCTTCAAAAGTTCTCTCCGAAAGAGGCATGAACCCCGCAGCCATTATGGGTACTGGCCGAGATGGGCGTATCACCAAAGAAGATGCACTTAAGGCTGAAAAGCCAGCAGCAAAGCCAGTGGAAACTGCAGCCGAATCACCTTTTAACTCTTCTATTGGCCGAGACCAGCGAAGAGAGAAGATGACAAGCCTTAGAAAAACGATCTCCCGTAGGTTGGTAGCTGTGAAGAACGAAACGGCCATGTTGACTACTTTCAATGAAGTCAATATGCAGCCAATCATGGACATCAGAAAAAAATACAAAGAGTCTTTTAAGGAGAAATATGAAGTGGGACTTGGCTTCATGTCATTTTTCACCAAAGCCTGTTGTATGGCCCTTCAGGAATGGCCTTCAGTAAATGCACAAATAGATGGAGAAGAAATGCTCTTTAGTAACTATTGTGATGTATCAATTGCCGTTTCTACTCCAAGGGGCTTGGTAGTTCCCGTAGTGAGGAATGCCGAGGCAATGTCTTTTGAGCAAATCGAAAAAGAAATAGTCAGGTTGGCAACCAGGGCCAGGGATGGCAAGCTGAGTATTGATGAAATGCAGGGAGGAACTTTTACCATTACAAATGGTGGGGTTTTTGGATCGATGCTGAGCACCCCTATAATTAATTCACCTCAATCAGCAATCCTGGGAATGCATAATATAGTTCAACGTCCGGTAGCTGAAGATGGCCAAGTTGTTGTCCGCCCAATCATGTATGTGGCGCTCTCTTATGATCATCGCATCGTTGATGGCAGGGAATCAGTTAGCTTTTTGGTGAGAGTCAAAGAATTGTTGGAGGATCCGACAAGGCTACTTTTGGGAATTTAATGTACAATGTAAAAAGTACTGAGTACAGAGTATGCATAAGTATAAAGATTTAGAGGTATGGAAAAAGTCAATGAATCTTTGTGAAAGCGTTTATCAGTTAACGGAGCAATTCCCAAAAGAGGAGAGATACGGACTAACCTCGCAAATGAGACGATCAGCTGTTTCGGTTCCATCAAATATCGCTGAAGGAGCTGGCAGAAATTCCCCAAAAGAATTTAATCAATTCCTGGGTATCAGTTTGGGGTCATTGTTTGAATTAGAAACCCAATTAGAACTTTCAGCCAGATTAAAATTATCCAAAACCGAATTAATCAATTCACCTTTATCCGAAATTGAGGATATTAGGAGAATGATCTACGGATTACAAAAAAGTCTAAAATGAATCTCGGCACATTGTACTTATTACTCTGTACTTAGTACTGTAAAAGATAAAATATGAAATACGACGTAACAGTTATTGGTTCTGGTCCTGGTGGTTATGTTGCAGCGATCAGATGCGCTCAATTGGGCATGAAAACTGCGCTGATTGAGAAATACGATACTCTGGGCGGCACCTGTCTTAATGTTGGCTGCATCCCTTCCAAAGCTTTACTTGACTCTTCGGAACATTTTCATAATGCCGAAACAAGCTTCAAAGAGCACGGAATTGACATCACCAAGCCAAAGGCCAACCTGTCACAAATGATCAAACGAAAAGATGGCGTGGTCAAAGTCACTTGTGATGGGATCGACTACCTGATGAAGAAAAACAAGATCGATGTTTTTCATGGACTCGGATCTTTTAAGGACAAGAACACAATAGTCGTCGATGGTAAAGAAAAAAAGGAAATTGAAACCGATAAAGTCATCATTGCAACGGGCTCAAAACCAGCCAATTTGCCTTTCATTAAACTGGACAAAAAGCGAGTCATTACCAGCACGGAGGCACTTAATTTGACCGAAGTGCCCAAGCACATGATCATCATTGGTGGCGGCGTAATCGGGATGGAATTAGGATCAGTTTACGCCAGACTCGGCGCAAAAATCACAGTTGTGGAATTCCTGGATAGCATCATCCCAACTATGGATGCCACCATGGGAAAAGAACTGCAAAAAGCCACCAAAAAACTTGGCTTTGACTTTTACCTGGGCCATAAAGTTTTTGAAGTCACCGCCAAAGGAAAAACGGTCACGGTAAAAGCGGAAAGTAAAAAAGGTGAGAAGATTGAACTGAAGGGCGATTATTGTCTCGTATCGATAGGCCGGAGCCCACATACCCAGGGGCTTGGCCTTGAAAATGTTGGGATAACAACGGACAAGATTGGTCGCATTGAGGTTGATGGCAACCTGCAAACCAATGTGCCGGGAATTTATGCTATCGGTGATGTAGTAAAAGGAGCAATGCTCGCTCACAAAGCTGAAGAGGAGGGCACTTTTGTCGCAGAGACATTAGCTGGTCAAAAACCCCACGTCAACTATCGCTTGATTCCGGGAGTAGTTTATACCTGGCCTGAGGTGGCCTCAGTAGGTTATACCGAGGGTGAGTTGAAGGAAAACGGAAGGGCTTACAAAACAGGCTCATTTCCATTCAAGGCACTGGGAAGAGCCCGGGCAAGTATGGACATCGATGGCCTGGTAAAGGTGCTTGCCGACAAAGAAACCGATGAGATCCTAGGCATGCACATCATTGGAGCCCGGGCGGCTGATATGATCGCAGCCGGAGTGACTGCAATGGAATATCGGGCTTCGGCTGAAGATGTAGCTCGCATGTCTCACGCTCACCCCACTTACATGGAAGCGGTGAAAGAGGCCTGCCTGGCAGCAACAGATAATCGGGCGATTCATGTCTGATAAAACCCTTCATGCAACCAAAAAACAGCGTCATTCCTGCGAATGCAGGAATCTCTTGGAGTAGCTCTGCCGATTGATATTCCTGCATTCGCAGAATGACTTTTACTTTTTACCCTGAAATATTAAAATCAAAATTTAGATTTTCAGGGTAGATTAATTACATTTACCCTGAAATATTAAAATCAAATTTTAGATTATCAGGGTATGATCAATCGTTTTGGCTTAGAAAAAATAAACGAATGGTTACTCCAATTCCCAGTAATTGGAATAATAGGGCCAAGGCAGGTTGGGAAAACAACCCTGGTCAAAAAACTCATTAAAACCCCTTCCATATATCTTGACCTGGAATCAGACCTTGATCTTGCCAAGCTTTCAGATCCAGGGCTTTTTTTACGTTCCAACGCCGACAAATGCATTATTCTCGATGAAGTTCAACGCATGCAGGAGTTGTTTCCACTCTTACGGGCCATCATTGATGAAGACAGGAGGCCTGGAAGATTTATACTGCTGGGATCAGCTTCACCTGCACTTTTGAGGTCTTCCTCTGAATCACTTGCAGGAAGGATTGGATATTTCGAACTGACATCTTTCTGTTTACAGGAAGTTGGATTTGATCATCTGATTGAATTATGGGTGAGGGGTGGTTTCCCTGAATCCTTCCTGGCCCGTTCGGATAAAGCAAGCCTGGACTGGCGAAACCAATTCATCCTTTCCTACATCGAAAGAGAGTTGCCCCTACTTGGGCTGGACATTGACAGGAAGACACTTTCAAATTTTTTGAGAATGCTGGCCAATGGCTGTTCCCAATTGTGGAATGCCACCAGCTATGGTAAATCCCTTGGCTTAACATCGCCAACGGTAAAAAAATATCTGGATTTCCTTGAAAATGCTTTCCTTATCGAAGTCCTTCAGCCATTTCATACAAACCTCAAAAAGAGGTTGGTCAAAACACCGAAAGTATATTTTAAAGACACGGGAATACTCCATGCACTGCTCAACATCCAGGACTACAATGGCTTACAAGGAAATTTGGCGATAGGAGCTTCATGGGAAAACTTCGTGATTGAGCAGATAAAGAATTCCATCGATGGAAATTTCGAGTTTGCCTTCTATCGCACCCATGAAGGCACTGAAGCTGATTTGGTTATTCTCGAAGGAGGCAAGCCAATTGCTTTGCTAGAAATAAAATATACGAATGCACCCAAGCTCTCAAAGGGGTTTTTTATTGCCATCGAAGACCTTAAAACCGACAAAAACTTTGTAATTACACCAAGTAGTGACACTTACCCTGTTCATGAGAAAATCAGAGTGATGAGTTTGGGTGGGTTCTTGAAAGATTCGCCGTTGTTAGTTGGCTTAACTGGTGAACAGAAGGCATTTATCAAGAAAAAATGTGAAGCGTTTGCTGACCTCAAAAAAAAGTTTGATAACACTAAAATATCTGATGGTAGACGAATCGAAGAACTCAATATGTCTGTGCAAAAGTTATCAGAATTTCCAAGCTGGTTCTTTAAGAACACCCAAGAGATACGATATCTGAAACTAATCAAGTCATTTGTAACTGATATGGGAGTAGCCTTAGCAACAAAAAACAATCAACTATTAGAATTAGCTAAAAGTGACTTTGAAAAACATTCAAATGACCTTGAAAAGATGTTAGAGTTGGCAAAAAAAAAAGCCATATGACAACAAAAGATTGAGAATAGGTGCTCCATTTCACAAAAAACAACTCTGTGAAACTCCTTTTTACTCTGCGAAACTTTGTGAAATAACTCTCATGTTACTTCTTACAATGCACACTCTTCCAAAAACGAAACAACCAGCCCAACGCCATACCCTGTAGCATTTTTCTGCTTTCCAAACTCGGTATCTCCAAAGGCAGTACCGGCGATATCGATATGGGCCCAGCTCTTGTGATCGTTGACGAAAACCTCTAAAAACTTGGCCGCAGTTATAGCCCCGGCAAGAGGCTT
>Ga0316189_10004810_pt1 | contig 12945 bp, 11 predicted proteins | sample LowCovwburrow_MG_FD_204930 | JGI IMG/M metagenome (GOLD analysis project Ga0316189, IMG submission 204930) | Coastal sediment microbial communities from Maine, United States - Lowes Cove worm burrow | ecosystem: Environmental > Aquatic > Marine > Coastal > Sediment | place: USA: Maine... | reverse complement strand
AGCGGTTAAAGCCGTTGACCTCACACAGACCAACGTTTTCTTGGACGTTGCGCACCTCCGCTGCGATCACCGCAAACGTTTCATCAAAGTGAAAATCCAAGGCTGGATGAAAGTCTGGTTCAGGTTTGATGTACTCAACACGCTCCCATCCATTCACCACCGTAAATTCTGCACCCTCAGCCGCCAGAATAGGCGTCAACGGCGTGGTCTTTGCAGGACGTCCGGCAGGGCGATGTTCGTGGGGGAAGTGAAAGCGGAATTCGTTCTGATAGTCTTCAATGGCCTTGAGCGCTGTCATCTCGACATTCGCGTGTCCGGTAAAGCGACGCGGGTCGATGCACCATGTGTCATAACACGCTTCGCCATGCACGATCTGCTGCGCCAGCAACCAGCCGTGGCCACCGCCCTCACCCAGACCGGCGCGCAGACCGATGATGCAGAAGGCATTGCGTTTTCCAGGGATCGGGCCAACCAATGGGGCACCGTCTATCGTATAGGTGATCGGCCCGTTTACGACCGTATGAATGCCCGTTTCCATCAAGGCAGGCATCCGCTCGAATGCGCCTTCCAAAACATCTGTGACGCGATCCAGATCATCGGGGCAAAGGGCATTCACAAAGTTCGGGTCAATCCCGTCCATGCCCCATGTTTTGCAATCCTGCTCATAAAATCCGACCAACAGCCCGTTCTTCTCCTGACGACAGTAATAATCGCTGATCGGGCAGCGTAGCAGCGGCATGCGGTGACCCGCTTCTTTGATCGCGGGGATTTCTTCGGTCAGGAAATACTGGTGCTCCATCGACGCAACGGGATGATGTACGCCCATCATCGCACCCACTTCATTCACACGGTAGCCACCGGCGTTCACAACCACATCACAGTCGATATCGCCGTGTTCTGTGTGCACGGTCCACGTATCATCTTTGTGCTGGGTCAGTCCGGTTACAGGCGTGTTGCGATAAACTTCCGCCCCCGCCTTGCGCGCGCGGCGGGCCAAGGCCTGACACAGCTGCGCAGGGTCGATGTCACCATCCATCGGGTCCCAAAGGCCACCGATCAGGTTGTCAGTGGAAATCAGAGGGTGGCGGCGGGCGCACTCCTCTGCGTCAATGACCTCCAACTCCACATCCATTCCACGCGCCATGGAAGAAAAGTGGCGATATCCCTGCATTTGCGCTTCGGTATTGGCCAGGCGAATGCCGCCATCACCATGGTGATAGTTGATCGGATATTCTGGGTCTTCTGCCAGCTCTTTGTAGAGCGCGATTGAATGGGTCTTTAACCCCACCATCGTCTGGTTCATGCCAAAATTCGTGACTTGTGCGGCCGAATGCCATGTCGTGCCCGACGTCAGCTCGTTCCGTTCGACCAGCACAACATCGGTCCAACCTTCTTGGGTCAAATGATAAAGCGTAGAGCAGCCCGCAATACCACCCCCAATCACAACGGCCTTCGTGCGCGATTTCATAACTTTTCTCCTGTCAGATGTCGCTAGAACAGGGCTGCATTTTTGGGCCTGTGGCAACGGGCTGTGGCATTAATCCCAAAAATTAGAATAACTGTTTCGATTATTCGAAAACTGCAAAGCACTGATTGCGCAGACGACCCCAAACGCGGTTCACTGATGCGAAGGCAAAGGGGTATAGAATGTGCGCAAAACGAGCATCGGGAAGCGGACGCAAAGCGCGGTTGGCAAAACGTGCGGCAAAACCAGTCTTTGACCCCTGCCCGCCCGGCCAACCCGGCGGCATGTATAAGCCGCTGACCGAGCCAGAGATTGCACGGATTTTTGACACCGCACTGACCCTTCTGGCAAATCTAGGGTTGGGCGAAGTCCCTGCCCGGCTTCACGCAGATCTTCTCAAAATAGGTGCGGAAGATGACGACAAGGGGCGTATCCTTTTCCCGCACAAACTGGTTGAAGATGCCATCGCAGGTGCGGCAAAGACCTTTATTTTGCATGGCCGTGATCCCGACCGCTCGATCGAGGTGGGTGGCAATCGTGTCCACTTTGGCACTGGTGGTGCTGCCGTGCAGACCTTGGATATCGACAGTCGTGCATACCGCCCTTCAACACTTGAAGATTTGCACAACTTCACCCGCCTACAAGACACGCTTGCCAACGTCAGTTGGTACACACGATGCTGCGTCGCGACGGATGTGCCGGACATCTTTGATCTGGATGTGAATACAGTCTATGCGCTGATCAAGAACACCACAAAACCGACAGCGACGTCTTTCACCTTAGCCGAAAATGTCGCTCCAATTGTCGAAATGCTTGACATCGCCGCAGGCGGACAGGGCGAATTTTCAAAGCGCCCCTTCTTGAAGGCGCACATCAGCCCCATTATTTCACCAATGCGGTTTGGCGAAGACGCCGTTGACGTTGTCTACGAATGCATCAAACACAACATTCCCATTTCGTGCATCACTGCGGCGCAAGCTGGCGCAACAGCACCCGCAACCTTGGCAGGATTTCTGGCACAATCACTGGCTGAGACACTCGCCAGCCTTGTCATGGTCCATGCGATCAAGCCGGGGCACCCTATGGTCTTTTCAAACTGGCCTTTGGTGATTGACCTGCGAAGCGGTGCTTTCTCTGGCGGCAGCGGGGAAAGTGCAGTGCTGAACGCAGCATCGGCCCAGATATCTAATTGGCTGAACCTGCCTTCTGGCGTTGCCTGCTCTATGACCGACGCCAAGGCGATTGACGCGCAGTACGGCATGGAAAAAGGGATCACCTCGCTTGCAGCGGCCTTGGCTGGGGGTAACCTGATCTACGAAAGTTCTGGCATGACAGCGTCACTGTTGGGGGCAAGCTTTGAAGCTTTTATTCTGGACGATGAAATGCATTCCCACACCTATCGCGCCTTACGCGGGATTGAGGTGACAGACGATAACCTAGGCTATGAAGCTATCGTTGAGGCCGTCAACGGAGACGGCCATTTCCTTGGCGGCGCGCACACTCTCGCCGCGATGGAACGCGACTATTTCTACCCGACCCTCGCGGACCGCGAACAACCGATCACATGGGCAGAAAACGGCAGCAAGGACGCTAGGGACATCGCCCAAGACCGTGCCCGCGAAATTCTTGCGACGCATCACCCAGCCTATCTGACACCCGATCAGGACGCAAAAATCAAAGCAAAATTCAACATTCTGTTCTAGCTGGGATCAACCAGCGTCATATGTTTTTGCAGCCAAGGCGCATTCTTGTGTACTGGTCCGATCACGTGCTGATCCAGTGATGCGCGAATTCTCTCATCAACAAGGTCCAGCACTGATGCGGCACAATCCTGCGTCGTAAGCAACGACAGCCTGCGCGAAAAACTCTTGCCGGGGAATGGATGCAACTGCACTTGCTGATGAAAACGCTTTGCACGGGAAAACAAGAGCGGCGTTGTAATTGTCCAGCCCGCGCCCGCCGCGACCAACCCCATCAAGGTCTGGTTGTTGTTGCACGAGAATTGATGCGCAAGCGCGATGCCAAGACGGCGCAATTGCGCCTCGATCTGTTGGGCAATGATCAGATCACTAGAGAACCGCAGAAAAGGCAATTTGGTGCTGCCACCCACAATATCCGGCAAAGACTGATCTGTGTTGCGTGGCAGAACCAGCACAAAAGGCTCGCGCAGAAGCGGTTTGTCGTGAAGGTCACGATGACGCTCGAGCGGGCTGGTTGTAATACCAAGATCCAGCTGCCTGTTGCGCAGCATGTCGATAATCTCGTGGCTTGTCGCTGTGTGGTAGAGGAAATCACATCCGGGCATCTTGTCCGACAGATAGACAGCTAATTCCGGCATGATATCGCTGTCCAAATCCTCAATCGAACCGATGCGCAGGTACCGGGCTTCTGCGACGTTGCCAGCAGATGCTTCGGCCTTGGCTTTGCGAATGGCAAGCAAAGCATCATCAATATTCAGCAAGAACGCGCGCCCCTTCGGGGTCAACACAATCGGTCTGCGCGAATGATCCAACAGGTCAACGCCAATATGCTCTTCAAGGCTTTTGAGATGATAGGATACCGTACTAATCGATAACCCCGTTTCTTGCGCAGTAGCCTGCAAAGAGCCTTTGCGCGCGCAGATCTGGAACAACTCTAGCCATTTGAGGCTAAGGCCTTTGCGATCAAAGCTGGATGGCATAACGAAAGCCCCTGATTGTGCGATGAGTAGTTGTTTCGATGAATGGCAAACAGAAATCCAGTTAAATCGAAACTTGTCCTACCAAACGCAGACTGGCGCTGCGCTGCGGCATAAGCTAGGTTGCGCACATGAAACTACTTGTCGGCCTTGGAAATCCTGGCGCGAAATACGCGCAGAATCGTCACAACATCGGCTTTATGGCGATGGATCGCATTGCGGCTGATCATGGCTTCAGCGGATGGCGATCCAAGTTTCAGGGGCAAACCTGTGAGGGGCGTTTCGGGTCTGAGAAGGTCACGCTGTTGAAACCGGAAACCTTTATGAACCTTTCGGGTCAGTCAGTTGGCGAAGCGATGCGCTATCTTAAACTCGCGCCTGACGACATCATCGTCTTCCACGACGAGATTGATCTGGCCCCCGGTAAAGTCCGCCTGAAAACGGGTGGCGGCCATGCAGGGCACAACGGCTTGCGCTCGATCCATGGGCACATTGGGCCAGACTATGACCGTGTGCGTCTGGGTGTCGGGCATCCGGGGCATAAAGATGCGGTTCCCGGCTATGTGCTGCGCGATTTTCCAAAGGCGGATGCGGATTGGCTTGACGATGAATTGCGCGGGATCAGTGACGGGATTGCTGATTTAATCGGCGGCGACGGTGGAAAATTTTTGAACGCTATCGCGTTGCGTGTGGCCCCTGCCCGATCCTCGAAATCAGCGCCAAAGCCGAAGGCGCAAGAACCCGTTGCTGAACCTGAAGAAGACGCCCGATCGCCCATGCAAAAACTCGTGGATCGGTTCCGTTGACGCCTGCCGCTATCCAAGAGGCATTTCTTTATCAATCCAACGCCTGCGCCAGCCTCGGCTCGCCTTTCATGGGGCGGCTCATGGCGCTTTGCGGCACGATGGACTGGCCAGCCGGGCCAATCACCAACCGCATTTTTACTTGGCAAGGCGACATCAGTCCACGCGGACAGTCGGTTCCCTTACGCCTCGCGGGTGCATTGCACGCATTGCATCTGAAAGGGCACATGGGGCTCGGCGCAGTCTACCCCCCACAGACAGTAAATGATGCAGCACTTTGGGATGCGGTCAGTGCTGTGCTTGTGTCCGATGCAGATCACATCAACACATGGCTGGATAGTCCACCACAAACTAACGAAGTACGGCGGTCTGCGACGCTGATCCCGGTAGGGCATGTCTTGGCAGATCGTTATGGGCTACCGATCCGCACCTCTGAGTTAGGTGCCAGCGGCGGGCTAAACCTGCATTGGGATACGTATGGTCTGCAGATCGGCGACGAGACATTTGGCGCTACCGATCCTGTGCTCACGCTCTCTCCAGAATGGCGGGGATTGCCGCCGCCCGCCAATCAGCCGACTGTCGTCTCACGCGGCGGCGTTGATCTCAACCCACTTGATCCACGCAATCCCGATCATGCAATGAAGCTGCAAGCCTATCTCTGGCCCGACCAACCCGACAGGCTGGCGCTGACACGTGCTGCAATTGGTGCCGCACAAACGACTGTAACCCAAGGTGATGCCATCGACTGGCTCGAAAACCGACTGGCCCACGTCTCTGGTCAGACCCATATGATCTATAGCACCGTAGCGTGGCAGTACTTTCCCGACGACAAGAAGGCCAAAGGGACGGAACTGATCGCGCAAGCGGGGGCCAGCGCAACTGATACCAGCCCACTGGCGTGGTTCGGCATGGAAAACGACGGCGGAACGAGCGGTGCTGCTTTGAAACTGCGACTATGGCCCGGTGATCTGACACTTGATCTAGGCCGCGCCGATTTTCACGGACGCTGGGTTGAATGGGCATTTTCCGCGATCTAACGCACCGGACCCCATGGCAAATCAGAGCAATCCCGTTACATTGGGTATCACAGACCAAAAGGCGCACTGATCATGGAAAAAGACCCATCCTTCAACGTTCTCGGCAGTTCGCTCGTACCGTGTTCAACCGATCCCATGACAGGGTTTTTCCGCAACGGAGCCTGCGACACCTGTGCCGCCGATCAAGGCAGCCATACAGTTTGCGCGGTGATGACAGACGAATTTCTGGCCTTTTCAAAATACGTAGGTAACGACCTTAGCACGCCGCGCCCCGAATACGGGTTCCCAGGGTTGAAGGCAGGTGACGGGTGGTGCCTATGCGCCAGCCGTTTCTTGCAAGCCCACGACGAAGGCTGCGCGCCACAAGTGAACCTTCACGCAACCCACGTCCGCGCTTTGGAGATCGTCTCTATTGATGTTTTGCGGGTCCATGCAGCAACGGATCCGCAAGCCTAGGCTTTCATGTCAAAGCCAAGGTGTTTGGCCACTGTGAAGATATCCTTGTCGCCGCGTCCGCACATGTTCATCACCAGCAGGTGATCCTTTGGTAGTTCAGGGGCAATCTTCATCACATGGGCCAAAGCATGTGACGGCTCAAGCGCGGGGATAATCCCCTCTTGTGCGCAACACAGCTGGAACGCCTCTAGCGCCTCAACATCCGTGATCGACACATACTGCGCGCGGCCAATATCGTGCAGCCATGCATGTTCCGGCCCAATACCGGGGTAATCCAAACCAGCCGATATACTAAAGCCCTCGAGGATTTGGCCCACATCATCCTGCAACAGATAGGTGCGGTTGCCATGCAAAACGCCGGGACGGCCGCCTGTCAGAGACGCACAGTGTTCCATCTTGGCGTTTACACCTTTGCCACCGGCCTCGACCCCGATGATGTTGACGTCTTTGTCGTCGAGGAATGGATAAAACAGACCCATCGCATTTGAACCACCGCCAATGGCGGCAATCAGCGTATCGGGCAAACGCCCTTCGGCTTCATGCATCTGCTCTTTGGTTTCCTTGCCGATGATGGCCTGAAAATCACGGACCATCGCAGGGTAAGGATGTGGGCCAGCCACAGTGCCGATACAGTAGAATGTGTCGCGGACGTTGGTCACCCAATCGCGCAGCGCATCGTTCATCGCATCCTTCAAGGTGCCACGGCCAGACGTCACCGCCACAACCTCGGCCCCCAGCAGACGCATACGGAACACATTGGGTGCCTGACGTTCGACGTCATGTGCGCCCATGTAGACGACGCATTTGAGGCCAAACTTCGCACAGACCGTCGCAGTCGCAACACCATGCTGGCCAGCACCGGTTTCAGCAATGATGCGGGTCTTACCCATGCGGCGGGCAAGGATGATCTGGCCCAGCACGTTGTTGATTTTATGCGCGCCTGTGTGGTTCAGCTCGTCGCGCTTCAGGTAAATCTTAGCACCGCCCAAATGCTCGGTGAGACGCTCTGCATGATAGAGTGGGCTAGGACGGCCGACGTAGTGTGTCCACAGATAGTGCATCTCAGCCCAGAAGGATTCGTCCGTCTTGGCATATTCATACTGTTCTTCCAGCTCAAGGATCAGCGGCATCAGTGTCTCGGACACAAAGCGCCCACCAAAATCACCGAAACGCCCCTTTTCATCGGGACCGGTCATAAAGCTGTTAAAAAGATCGTTGGCCATGGAACACCTGCTAATTTCGGACCAGCCAGACCTAGCGATTCTTGGCTTGATGGTAAAGCGGTGAAGGTGCCGCAGGTGCAGCGTCGCAAAAGCCGCGTTAATCCGCCTGCGCCGCCGCACAGAACGCTGCAATAAGCGCCGCATCCTTGACGCCCGGCGCCCCCTCGACCCCGGAAGAAACATCGACTTGCATCGCGCCTGTCAGCAAAATCGCCTCGCGTACATTTTCGGGCGTCAGCCCTCCGGCCAGCATCCAAGGAACTGGCCAACGCCGACCTGCGATCAAACGCCAGTCAAACGACAAACCGTTTCCGCCTGGCAGATCCGCATCTTTGGGTGGCTTTGCATCGACGAGGATTTGATCCGCCACCTTGGCATAGTCATCGAGTGCGGCCAGATCATCAGGCCCCGCAACACCCACCGCTTTCATCACCGGCAGACCATAGCGCGCACGAATAGCGCTGACACGCTCGGGCGTTTCATGACCATGCAGTTGGAGAATATCCAGCGGCACTTTGGCTGTGATCGCATCAAGCAAGGCATCATCCGCATCCACCACCAAAGCCACCTTAGCGATACCCGGCGGAACCGTCTTGGCAAGCACTGCGGCCTCTTCAATCGTGACGTTGCGCGGGGATTTCGGAAAGAACACCAATCCAACATAGGCAGCCCCTGCATCGACAGCCGCCTGTAGCGAGGCCGCATCACGCAGCCCGCAGATCTTTACACGAGTTTGGGATGGCATCAGCCGGTCTTTTCAAGCAGCGCCAGAACGTCATCGTCGCTTTTCGCCCCAGCCGCAGCACCGCGCAGCTGGTCAACTTCACGACGTAGGCTTTCCACCTCGCGCGCCTTGCCACGGGCATCTGCACGCATCCGGTGCTCGCGCACCCATTCCCAAAGAAAGCCAATCATCAGGCCAGCGCCTACGCTGATAAAGATCACGACGAAAAGTGGGAGCTGCACATCAGGGGTAACGCCAACCAAATCGCCTACAGCCTCGGGCATTGCGCGCACGGTGACGGCATCACGATTGGCGAGGCCAATCAAGATCAGACAAAGGCCGACGATGGCCCAAAAGGAATAGCGTATCGTTTTCATAATTTATGCATAGCCCAGTTCAATGGAACGGTGAACCGCTTTTCATCAATGTGATTGCAACAGGTGGTCTAGTTGCCGTTCAAACGATCGCGCAACAACTTGCCTGTCTTAAAAAACGGCACATGCTTTTCTTCAACTTCAACCGCTTCACCCGTCCGCGGGTTGCGCCCAATGCGCTGATCCCGTTTCTTGACGGAGAAAGCGCCAAATCCACGCAACTCAACCCGGTCTCCGCGCGCCATGGCTTCAATGATCTCTTCAAATATTGTGTTCACGATCTTCTCAACATCGCGTTGATAAAGATGCGGGTTCTCGTCGGCGAGTTTCTGGATCAGTTCGGAACGGATCATATTTTGGCCTCCCAACCAGCAAGCAAACACAAGAGGGGCAACTTTGTGCCCGCTTTTCAAATGACTATAGGCATATTATGGCTTCGAAGAAATACCGCGAATGCAGCGTTTTTGCTTATTTACGCGAACAACGCCGGGCCAACCCCCTAGATTGGTAACCATTTCGCACAACTGGAATGCATCGCCCATCGAATGCCTGGACCCGATAACCTGACCGATTCGCGGCAAAGCAGGTACAACAACGGTCAGTTCCTAGCCTTCTTGGTGTCTGATAAATGCGGTGTGCTGGGGTCGATCAGCGCGCAATCGTCCGTCCTTGTCAAAGTCGCTATCGGCATTGAATGGAAGGCATGGATGTTGATCGAACTGCGCAATCACTTGAGACTGCCGTGTGAGAACAGCTTGAAGGCGGCGTTGCAAGTCAATCTTGGCCTGCCCTTCGTGATACCCGTGCACGCCATGCACGCACTCATGCTGCAAGACATTGAACCCAAGATAGCGCAGCGTGTAGGTGACTGGCCACAGCAGCATCTGGATATCGCCCTCTTTGCCATTGTAGCCACTCTCAGCCTCATTGGCCCCGGTTGTCACGCAAAACAGCGCCTTCTTGTCAGCGCAGAGCCCCGCATCGAAACGCGCGTTAACGCCGTGCAAGGCGCCATGCGCAAAGACCCGATCAAACCAGCCCTTGAGAATAGCTGGCGGTGAAAACCACCAGATCGGGAAATGGAAAATGACGCGATCTGCCTGCTGGACCTTCGCAATCTCTGCCTGCACAACGGGCGGCAAATCACCACTAGTCGCCGCGTTTTCCTGCGCCTTGAGCGGATCAAACGCAGTGTCATCCGGCCACTCCTGATAATGGTGCGCGCCCTCGACGGCATCAAAACCCATTGCATAGAGGTCTGACCACAACAGGTCATGCCCTGCGTCCTCTGCCGCTTGGGCTGTGGCATTCGCCCATGCTGCATTGAACGACCGACGATCGGGATGCGCGAGAACAACAAGTGTGGTTGGCACGTCAGGAACTCCACTAAGAATGGTCTCTCTGGCAATAGGGGTTAATTGCGCCTGTTGTCTAGAAGCGTCACATGCCCGCACTGCGCGTCATTACAAACAAAAACCCCCGCCGCAGGTGACTGCGGCGGGGGTAAATCGTTCAAGCCGAAAAGGCAGACTTAGTCGTCGTCTTTTTTCAAAGCCGCGCCAAGGATATCGCCCAAGGATGCACCGGAATCTGATGAACCGAACTGCTCAACCGCTTCCTTCTCTTCAGCAATCTCGCGCGCTTTGATCGACAGACCCAGCTTGCGTGTCTTGCTGTCGATGTTGGTGACGCGAACGTCGACCTTGTCGCCAACGCCGAAACGCTCTGGGCGCTGCTCGGCACGGTCACGGGACAGATCAGAGCGACGGATGAAGGATTTCGCGCCCTCATAGTCAACTTCGATGCCGCCGTCTTCGATCTTGGTCACTTCAACAGTGATAACCGAACCGCGCTTCACGCCGCCAATGGCTTCTGCGAATGGATCGCCGTCGAGCGCTTTGATGGAGAGCGAAATACGCTCTTTCTCAACGTCAACTTCAGCAACTTTCGCGCTGACCATGTCGCCCTTGCGGAAATCACCGATGACGTCTTCGCCGCGGCCTTCCCATGTCAGGTCGGACAGGTGAACCATGCCGTCGATGTCGCCTTCAAGCCCAACAAACAGACCGAACTCGGTGATGTTCTTGACTTCGCCTTCGACTTCAGTGCCCTCAGGGAACTGCTCTGCAAAGACTTCCCATGGGTTACGCTGTGTCTGCTTGAGACCAAGGGAAACGCGACGCTTGGCGCTATCGATTTCAAGAACCATGACTTCGACTTCCTGCGAAGTCGACACGATCTTGCCGGGGTGTACGTTCTTCTTTGTCCAAGACATTTCAGACACGTGCACCAGACCTTCAACGCCAGCTTCCAGTTCAACAAACGCACCGTAGTCGGTGATGTTTGTGACACGACCCTGATGGACAGAGCCGAGCGAGAACTTGGCTTCAACAGCATCCCATGGATCATCTTGCAGCTGCTTCATGCCAAGGCTGATACGGTGGGTTTCTTTGTTGATCTTGATGACCTGTACCTTGATCGTCTCACCAATTGTGAGGATCTCGGATGGGTGGTTCACACGGCGCCATGCCATGTCTGTGACGTGCAACAGACCGTCAACACCGCCAAGGTCAACGAACGCACCGTATTCGGTGATGTTCTTGACGACGCCGTCAACTTCTTGGCCTTCAGTCAGGTTGCCGATAACTTCGGCGCGCTGTTCTGCACGGCTCTCTTCAAGGATCGCACGGCGAGACACAACGATGTTGCCACGACGACGGTCCATTTTCAGAATCTGGAACGGCTGCTTAAGACCCATAAGTGGGCCCGCGTCACGCACAGGGCGAACATCAACCTGAGAACCTGGCAGGAACGCAACAGCGCCGCCGAGGTCGACAGTAAAGCCACCTTTTACGCGGCCAAAGATCGCGCCATCGACACGCTCTTCGTCAGCATAAGCTTTTTCCAGACGATCCCAAGCTTCTTCACGACGCGCCATCTCACGTGAGATAACAGCTTCGCCGCGGGCGTTTTCAACTTGGCGCAGGAACACTTCAACAGTGTCACCAACGGCCAGTTCAGCCTCTTCACCGGGATTTGCGAATTCTTTAATATCAACGCGGCCTTCCATCTTGTAGCCGACGTCGATGATGGCTTGGCCCGCTTCGATTGCGATAACCTTGCCTTTGACAACAGACCCTTCAGCGGGTGTGTCCATTTCGAAGCTTTCATTCAGGAGTGCTTCAAACTCTTCCATAGTATTAGCCATGTGGCGTCGTTTTCCTAACGTTTGGTTTTATACGGGCCGTGCGGTTGTCTCCGCCGGTCTTTGGGTTTCAATTGGTGTCAGCATCATGTGACGAACATAAAACAACAGGGCCGGTTACTCACCGACCCCGCTCAAGTCTCACGTCCGCGCCTGTCTCGACACTTCGACAGGGCGGCGTATAGGCCGGAATGGGTATGTTTGCAAGGGGGTTTGGTCCGGCGCATGACATCGCGTAACGTCTGGGCCCTAGCGCTACGACGTCCGGCGCAGACCCGTTTCGATGTCAAACACATGCGCCTTGCCCGGCTGAACCCGAAAGCGCTTATCTGTTCGGTTGTCATCCATCAGATGCACACCTTGCAAGCTGACGGTAAAGCTATCACGCGGACCGGCCAGCTTGCCGTGCAGAAGCGTATTCGCGCCTAACGGTTCGGCTATTTGGATGCTGACAACGATAGGGCCTGCATCATCCGGGTCCAAATGCTCTGGCCTGACACCAAATTTAACTGGGCCATCTTTGCCAATCGCATCGCAAACAGGCTGATCATCAACAAAGACCTTACCGTCCCGCACATGTGCATCAACGATATTCATCGCAGGGCTGCCAATAAACTGCGCCGCAAATAGCGTGCGTGGTGTTTCATAGACCTCAAGCGGCGTGCCGATTTGTTCCGCAACACCACCGTTCATCACAATCATCCGGTCCGCCATTGTCATGGCTTCAACCTGATCATGGGTCACATAAAGCGATGTGATACCCAGTTTCGATTGCAGTTCTTTGATCTCTAGACGCATTTGCACACGCAGTTTGGCATCGAGGTTTGAAAGCGGTTCGTCAAAGAGAAACACGGCCGGTTCACGCACGATCGCGCGGCCCATCGCAACGCGCTGCCGCTGGCCACCTGACAGTTGCTTTGGCTTCCGGTCCAATAGAGCTTCAAGCTGCAACAAACGGGCCGCTTCGTTCACTTTTGCTTC
>Ga0316189_10004809_pt1 | contig 12949 bp, 12 predicted proteins | sample LowCovwburrow_MG_FD_204930 | JGI IMG/M metagenome (GOLD analysis project Ga0316189, IMG submission 204930) | Coastal sediment microbial communities from Maine, United States - Lowes Cove worm burrow | ecosystem: Environmental > Aquatic > Marine > Coastal > Sediment | place: USA: Maine... | reverse complement strand
TGAACTGTCATTTTTGAAGTATAGACTGTTAAATATTGCTCAAAAGGAGTCAATAAATGAAAGAAGTAAGTGAGAAGTAGGAAGTAGGAAGTAGGAAGTGGGAAGTGGGAAGTGGGAAGTGGGAAGTGAATATTTACAATTAAGATAAAAAAAAGAGCAGTAAAACTGCTCTCATAGATTTATTAAATTTTAAATATTTATTTTAAACTCACATTTCATGAGCTACTTACTTTAATATCTTGTTTTTTTTAAAGCTCACTAGTTATCATCACTTTTTTTAAAGCGTCAAATCCTTTTGGTAAATACTCTTTCGTATCGAAGTCAAATGATTCATCTTCCTCTTCTACTGCGATCTCTACAATTGAATTTAATAAGTTTTCATTTAAGTTAAAACCAACTGGTAAATAGTCTGCTGTATTAAAATCAAAAGCTTCATCAGCTTCTTCAAGATTGATTTCGTAAGCGATTTCATACTTTTCTTCGAAGGTCATATTTGCATCAAAACCTAATGGTAAATAATCTGCTATATTAAAATCGAATGTTTCATCGGCTTCTTCTACTACTTCTACAAATTCAATTGTAGGAAGTTTTGAATCTTCTATAATGATTGAATCGTTTAAACTATTTAAAGTACTAGTTGATAATTGTGCTGCTGTAGCTGTCATCAAACTGAAGACTAACATACATGGTAAAATTAAATTTTTCATTGTTATAAGTTTTTTTAGTTGTGTCATTTTAGTTTTTTAAGTACTAGGTTAAACAAAGTACTTTACATTAAGACGAGAATAAAATTATTTTGTTACACTAAAATTGAAATATTTTTCATAAACGCTCTGTAACCCCTGTCATTATTGATAAACAAATATTTCAAAAAATTTTAGAAAGTATAAAAAAAGAAGTACTGAACTGTCATTTTTGAAGTATAGACTGTTAAATATTGCTCAAAAGGAGTCAATAAATGAAAGAAGAAAGGGAAAAATAGAAAGAGGACAGAGCGTTAAAAAAATGTTTAGTAAACATTTTTAGTGAATGGGCCAGCTTACTGCGTTGGCTATTAGCAAGAAGTTAGTTATTGATTGATGGTTGCCAGTAAGTAGAGAGATGTTAGTAGTTGGAAGTTTGATATGAACTAAAAATTCAAATAAAAAAAAGAGCAGTAAAACTGCTCTCTTAGATTTGAATTCGTATTTACTATTTATTTTGAACTTACATTGCCAGAGCCACTTACTTTAATATCTTGTTTTGCGGGATTTCCTTTATAATATATATTGCCTGAACCTGATATTCTTGCTGATAAATTATTTTTTACATTTATTTTAACGCCGCCAGAACCAGAAATTCTAATATCAGCATCATTGGAACTTAAATCATATGCTTCAATATCACCAGAACCCGCTATAGAGCATTTTATAGAATTGGCACTACCACTTAACTCAATATCACCTGAACCAGCTAAGGAAGAGCTAACACTTGTAGCATCGACCTCTAATTTTATATCGCCCGAACCGGCAAGAGCCGTTTTAAACGAATCTGCTTTAATAACATTATCAGAATAAACATCACCCGATCCTGCCAATGAAACCGCATCAATATCCTTAAAAGGAACGGTAACTAGAATTTTACTTCTATGAGAAACGTTTGAGCCTTTTTTCCATTTGATCTTTAACTTTCCATTATCCACTTCAGTAACCAAATACTCTAATAGATTTTCATCAATCGTAATTGTAAGCTTTCCTTCTGCACCGGCGTACAATTTAACGTCAAATGAACCTCCAACCGAAACTTTGTCATATTGACCTACGTTTCTTGTTTTTGTAACCATATCACCATTACCTCTTACTTTTGCAAACCATTGTGCACTTACGCTAGTTGTAAAAACGAATACGATAGCTAATGTTATTATTTTCTTCATAATATTTAAATTTAGGTTTTTTTAGTTTATATTTTTATTCGTAGAATGTAATACTACCATAATCTGAATCGATGGAAATTTTTGAATTTGAATTTTGACTTTTAAAATAGCCTTCATAATATTTTGAAGACGATTTAACGATCTGTTTTGTGAATTCATATCCACTTTCTCCTCTTTTAAAGCCTCCATAACTTAATTTTAAAACAAAACTAAAAGGTGCATCTGGTGTTCCAATCTTTACACCACAATAATCTCCATTAATAGTGACCGAATCAAAACCTGCTTTTAAATCTTCTATACGAATCGAGCCATAATCTGCCGTGATCTCTACTTTTTTAGAAATACTCCCCAATCGTGTGGTTAAATAATCACCGTCTCCTACAATACTTACTGCATCATTGGCATTTAAACTACCATAATCACAATTATATTTCAAATTTTTCATGCTTTCAAAAACAGAGGTTGTATAATCAGCATTTAAATCAATATCTCCAGCTTCTTCAACAGTAAACTTCGAGTAATCTGCATTGATAGAACCTCCATTCATCTTTGCGATGGTTGAAGATCCACAATAATCAATATTGATGCTATTATCAGTACTATGTAGCTCACCAATAATAATTTTACCATAATCACAGTTAATTGAGGCATTTCCTTTTAATTCATTGAGGTAAATATTACCATAGTCGTTATTTAAATTTACACTATTTGTGATAGGTATTTTAATAGTATAGTCAATTTGATAATGAACATTACTCTTTTTACCCCAGCTCCAATTCCAGTTTGACGATTTTTTTTCTATTACAGTTTTGGCAGATACCTCGTTACGGCTCGCATCAAAATCAACATCAATCATACTTAATCTTTTGATCACCTTATCCTCGTCATTACCACTAACAGTAATTTTTACTTCGATCACTACTTCATTTTTATCCCATGAAGTAACATCTACATTACCATATCTATTATTTATTTTTAAAAGAGCATTACTATTTACAGTATATTCTTTTTTTATTGATTTCGATTTTTCATACTTCCCATTTCCTTTGTCTGTTGCGAAGGCAATAGCAGGTACTATCAGGAGTATAAATAAGATTCTATTTAAGTATTTATTATTCATGGCTTTATTCTTTTGAGTTGTTTATATTAAGCTTCGCTTAATTCATTTTGTATATTATTAATTTCTTGTAATTGTTCTAATAAAGTTTGTAATACAATTATACGTTGTTGAAAATTGTTAATCATAGCATATATAATACGTTGATCTTCATTACTATCTACTAGCTCTAAGGTCAATTCATTATATTTTTTTTCTAATTCGGTCAATTGATTAAAAGCATCATCAATAATTTGTTTATTACCATCATTACGCTGTAAATTGATATTTTCAATTTCTTTCTGGATAGTTGATACAAAAAAGCTCTGCGTTTCTTCCATTTTTGGAGAAACATCTGCTAGTTCCATACCATTTTCAGTAGATGAACTACCTAACCAAAAACCTATTAATAAAAGTATTGATGCTGCAACTGATAACCATTTCCAGCTTGTCGGATTCCATTTGATCTCTTTTGTTGGCTTAGCTTCATTATTAGCCAAACGTACTTCGAATCGATCAAAATGGCCAATTGAAGGTTCTTCAATATCAAACTGACCTTGTAACTCTTTAAATTTATTTTCTAAATTATCTTTCATAACTCACAACTAATAATTGACGTAATTTGTTTTTTGCTCTCGAAATTGTTGTTCTACTATTCTGATATGTAATCTTCATAATGTCAGCAACCTCTTCGTAATCATAACCTTCAATCAGGTTTAATGTTAATGCCACTCTATAATTATCTTTTAAACTATTGATGGCATTTGTTATTTCCTGTGCCTTTAACATTGTATAATCCGATTCATTTTCTTCTTCTGATAAATCGGGAATCACATCTAGTTTTACTTCATTAAAACGATTATTCTTTTTTAATTGGGTTAAACTTCTATTGATCACTATACGTTTTAACCAAGCTCCAAATGCAACATCTCCTTTAAAAGTGCCCAATTTTGTAAATGCAACTAGAAACGACTCCTGCATCACATCTTCAGCTTCAAAGCTGTCTTTTAAGATCCTATTGGCTGCATTATACATTGCTTTATAATACAACTTGTAGATCTCGAATTGGGCACTAGATTCTCCGTTTTTGCAGCGCTCCAACAGGTTGGCAATATGTTTATTTTGATTTAGCAAGGGGTCGTTTCTGTTAAAAAGACTAGAGTATTATTAAACTGTTACACTTTTATAAAAATAAAATTACAATTAATATTTTGATAGATAAATTTTTAGAAAATAACATTGGCATAACAATTGAACTTATAGTTTTGAAAATATAATTATGAATTCATATTTAATTGATAATGAATTATTTAAATAACAACTACATTCATATTATTTTTAAATATTAAACGTTTAATGTCATATTGACTTAATATAACCTATGAGTAACCCAAAATTTTTAAATATAGACAGTTTGTCACTTCAACATATGCTTGATGAAGATTCGGAATTGATTCCCTTAATGACACCTGAAGATGAAGAAGAAATAAATAAAGAAGATGTGCCTGATATATTACCTATTTTACCCTTACGTAATACGGTTTTATTCCCCGGAGTAGTAATACCTATAACCGCCGGCAGGGATGCGTCTATAAAACTTATAAAAGATGCTAATAAGGGTAATAAGACTATTGGAGTAGTTGCACAAAACAATGAAACTGTTGAAGAACCTACTATTGATGATATACATAAAATAGGAACCGTAGCACGAATCCTGCGTATTCTAAAAATGCCAGATGGTAATACCATGGTTGTTATTCAGGGTAAAAAGCGTTTTGAAGTTGGTGAGTTTGTTGATACAGAACCTTATATCAAGGCTACTGCAAAAGAGATTGTTGAAAAGCAACCGAGTGTCAGTGATACAGAATTCAAGGCAATTATTGAATCTATAAGAGATTTATCTTTAAAAATAATCAAAGAGAATCCTAATTTACCGACTGAGGCATCTTTTGCTATTAAGAATATACAAAGCAATTCATTTTTAGTGAACTTTGTATCATCAAATATGCCGCTTGAAGTTGATGAAAAACAAGAGTTATTAAATATAAATAGCTTAAAAAAGAGAGCTTTAGCAACTTTAAAAAAGATGAATATCGAATTTCAGCGTTTAGAATTACGCAACGATATTCAGTCTAAGGTTCGTGAAGATATGGATCAGCAACAACGCGAATACTATCTGCATCAACAAATGAAAACCATACAAGAAGAATTGGGTGGTGTTTCATATGATGAAGAATTAGATGAAATGCGTATTAAAGCCAAAAAGAAGAAATGGAGTAAAGAAATTGCCGATACTTTCGAAAAAGAAATTGGTCGCTTACAGCGTATGAATCCACAGGTTGCTGAATATTCAGTACAACGAAATTATTTAGACCTGTTATTAGAATTACCATGGAATCAATATTCTAAAGATAGATTTGACCTTAAGAGAGCACAAAAAATATTAGATAGAGACCACTTTGGCTTAGATAAAGTAAAAGAACGTATTATTGAACATTTAGCCGTTTTAAAGTTAAAAGGCGACATGAAATCACCAATAATCTGCTTATATGGACCTCCGGGAGTTGGTAAAACTTCCCTTGGAAAATCGGTTGCGGAATCATTAGGCAGAAAGTACGTACGAATGTCTTTAGGTGGTCTACGAGACGAAGCAGAAATTAGAGGGCATCGAAAAACTTATATTGGAGCCATGCCTGGTAGATTGATTCAAAATATTAAAAAAGCGGGTACTTCGAATCCGGTTTTTGTATTAGATGAAATCGACAAATTATCAAGTAGTCATCAAGGAGACCCTTCTTCAGCAATGTTAGAAGTATTAGATCCTGAGCAGAACAGTGCTTTTTATGATAATTATTTAGAAGTTGGCTATGACCTATCTAAAGTATTATTTATTGCCACTGCAAATAGTTTGTCAACTATTCCCTGGGCTTTACGCGACAGAATGGAAATCATTCATGTAAATGGATATATAATTGAAGAGAAAATTGAAATTGCTAAAAAGCATTTAGTACCAAAGCAATTAAAGGAGCATGGTCTTACTGCTAAAGATATTCAAATAGGAAAACCACAATTGGAAAAAATAGTTGTAGGATATACCCGTGAATCTGGTGTAAGAGGTTTGGATAAAATGATTGCAAAAGTAGTTCGTTATGCAGCTAAGTCTATTGCAATGGAAGAAGATTACAATACTAAAATTACGAATGAAGATATTGAGAAGATTCTTGGTGTTGCTCGTTTAGAACGTGATAAATACGAAAATAATGATGTTGCTGGAGTTGTAACTGGCTTAGCATGGACAAGCGTTGGTGGCGATATTTTATTCATAGAGTCTATTATATCTAAAGGAAAGGGAGCCCTAACCATAACTGGTAATTTAGGAAAGGTGATGAAAGAATCAGCTACCATTGCAATGGAATTTATCAAAGCTAATGCTGATGATTTTGGTATTACTATGGATGATTTAGAAAAAAATAATGTACATATTCACGTACCGGAAGGTGCAACGCCAAAAGACGGACCAAGTGCTGGTATCACGATGTTGACGTCATTAGTTTCTGTATTTACAAAACGAAAAGTAAAATCGAAATTAGCAATGACTGGTGAAATTACACTTCGAGGTAAGGTATTACCGGTTGGAGGAATTCAGGAGAAGATATTAGCTGCAAAGAGAGCAAATATTAAAGAGATCATCTTATGTAAAGACAATGAAAAAGATATAAATGAAATTAAACCTCTTTATTTAAAAGGATTAAAATTTCATTTTGTAGATACTATGAAGGAAGTAATCGATATTGCGGTTTTAAAACAGAAAGTAAAATAAAGTTAAAAAGCCTATTCTAAAATTAGAATAGGCTTTTTAAAACTAAAATCACTTCAAACTTTAATCGTTATCTTCTTCATCTTCATCTTCATCTTTCTTCGCTTTTTTATTCCATATCTTAATCTTATCATCCGCCGTAATACCCTCAAGTATTTCAACATTAATACCATCAGAAATTCCTAATTTGATATCTCTTTTTTCAAATTCACCATCAGCTATTTGAATTTCAACATAAGGTTTTTCAGTCTTTTTATCAAACTGCAATAACGCCTCTCTAATAGATAGGACGCTGTCCTTTTGCTCCAATACAATTTCTGCATTAGCGCTATAGCCTGCTCTCAAAAAATAACTATCATTTAAGGTAACATCTGCCTTAATTGTAAACTGTACTGCTCCACTTTCTTCAGTACCTTTAGGGGCAACAAAATTCAATTTTGCGGGAAATTTTTTGTCTGCAACTGCGCCAAGTGTTATTTCAAGATCGATATCTTTTTTGATTTTACCAACCTCTGCCTCATCTACTTTTCCTTCAAAGATCATCTTTGTCATATCAGCAATTGATGCTATTGTAGTTCCGGCATTAAAATTATTACTTTCAATAACTTGATCACCTTCTTTTACAGGAATTTCCAATACAGTTCCAGAAATTTGAGCTCTAATATTTGTATTAGCTCCTCCTCCTCCTACAGATCCTCTTCTAATGATTTGATAATCATTTTGGGCATTTTGTAAATCTTGTTTTGCCTGGTTATAGGTCAATTCAATATTTTCAAACTCAGCACGGGATATGACCCCTTTATCAAATAAACCCTTATTTCTATTATATGCTATTTCAGAATTACTTAGCTGGATCTGAATACTATTAACTCGTCCCCGGGCACTTGCTAAAGATTGTTCATTAGGTACCACTCTAACTTTTGCAATCAAATCACCTTTTTTTACTTTGGCACCTTCTATTAAGTAAATTTTATCAATGATACCAGATATTTGAGGTTTGATTTCAATCTCTTCGAGTGGAGTTACTTTACCAGTTGCCACTGTTTTTTTTACAATATTCGCTTTAAAAGCTGTTTCGGTTTCGAAGGAAATTGCCGACTTGCTATTCATTTTACCGAACCATATTAGTACCGCTACAAACGCCAGAGCAATGACACCAAATATTATTTTTTTCTTCATTCTATTTATTTTTCAGTTAGTTGATTGATTTTTAATTATGTTTCAATTTATTCTTCTCTTAAAGCTTCAATAGGTCGAATACTCACAGCTCTTTGGGCAGGAATCATTCCTATTAAAGTGCCAAATGTGACTAACGCAAATACTGCTCCAAGTGCAATTGGTACATTTACTGTTGGATTGACAAATGGAAAACCATCACTATGACCCCAAGCATTATTTAAGGCCATTAATACCAACCCACCAAAAATAATTCCAAGTATCCCGGCAATCATAGTTAAAAATACCGATTCTAATACGATTTGTCCTTTTACTTTTCCTGGTGTAGCACCCAGCGCCCGGCGTATTCCAATTTCTTTTGTACGTTCTTTTACTGTAATTAATAATATACTGCCAATTGCAATTACGCCAGCAATTAAAGTTGAGATACCAACAAACCATGTTAAAAATTTAATTCCTTTTACAAAACCCGTAATTTTATTAAACATTTCACCGAAATTAAAAGATCCGAATGCACGCTCGTCTTCCTGATTCACATTATGTCTTCTTTTTAACAAGGTTTTTACATTTTTTTCTACTTCCAAAATATCGGCCTCCTTATTGGCAGCAATAACCATCCATCCAATATTATCACCAGTATTATTGATCTTCCTAAAAGTTGTAAACGGTATATATACTGAATCATCTCCTTCGAAGCTATTCCCATTGTCTTTGTAAGTACCTACTATTTGAAAGAAACTTCCATTAATTTCTACAAAATCTCCGACAGGCTTTTCATCTTTCTCAAACAATTCATCAACTATTTTTTCACCAATAATACATACCTTCTTTTCATCATCAATGTCACTAACATTGATAAACCTTCCTTCTAATATTTTTACTTTATTTACATTATCCAAAGTGGGGTAATCCCCAAATAATTTATAAGATCTCGTATTTGTTTTTCTTTTAATAGTTGCAGGTGGACCTCCAAAAACTCCTTGTACATCACGAGGTACTACGAAACCAATTTCAGGAATTTGTCTTCTAATAGCTTCAACATCTTGAATTTTCAATCTCATTTGTCTACCTCTTTGAAATCCTTTGTTAGGCATACTTGTCCTTTGTGCCCAAAGAAATATGCTATTTGTCGCCAAATTACTAAACTCCTTATCGAATCCATTTTCCATACCTCTAGCTGCACCTAACAATGTGATAAATAAAAATATACCCCACAAAACACCTATAACGGTAATTGCCGTACGCAGTTTACTTTTCTTAATTGAACCGAAAATTTCTTGCCAAGAATCGCTATCAAAAATAAATTTCATCTTTTCAATTTTTAAGGTTTATATTAGTCCTCACTTAATGCTACAACAGGTTTAATCCTCGCAGCTCTTCTTGCAGGAATATATCCCGCTATCGCACCAACTAATATTAAAATAATAGTGGCCGATACAATTGTACTTGTACTTACTTGAGGGTTGGTAATAAAATAATCTTCCAATTTACCTCCAATTCCGCCAAGAGCGAATATAGCAATCAATATACCTATATACCCAGCAATAGCTGTAATAAAAATAGATTCTTGTAAAATCAGACCAACAATAGATCCAGGTGTAGCACCCAATGCCTTACGAATTCCTAATTCTTTTGTACGTTCTTTTACTACAAAAACCATAATATTCCCGATGGAGATGGCTCCTGCAAACAAGGTACCAATCCCAATCCACAACACGATCATTTGCAGAACATTAGCAAGCTGCATATTTTGTTGATAATTCTCAAAAACTGACCGCACGAAGATAGCACTTCGGTCATCTTTCGCAACGAAATGTTTTTCTTTTAGCAACTTATTAATATCAGTCACCATTTTCTGAGCACCTGAAACCCCAATACTCTTATTAAAAGTGAGCGCAATTTGATCTATATCATCCGTATTTTTATAAATTAATTGGGTGGTAGAAATCGGAGCATAAATATTTCGTTCTTCATTATCTCCTCCGGCATCACTAAAAACTCCCACAACCCTATAAACCAATCCATTAAGTTCTAAAAATTTTCCTAATGCGCTTTCATTTTTAAATAAATCTTGCTCAACTAATCTACCTATAACTAGTACTCGGGTTTTATTTTTTATATCATTCTCATCAATAAATCTACCTTGATCTATAATCGTTTTTTCAATGAAGTGATGTGGAGGATGTACGGATCTTACAGTATAAGAACCAGATTCATTTTTATATTTAGCCTGAACAGTCTTATAAACTCGTGCTGAGAGATATTCAATTTTATTACCTAGCTCTTTCTTTAATAATTCTAAATCCTCATTCTCAAATTGAATACGTCTTCCTTCCTTAAAACCCTTGTAGGCTTTAGACGTGTTACCAGCTCGAACAAAAATAGTATTGGTAGCATCATCAGAGAAAAATTTATCAAATGTATTTTTCAACCCATTCCCCATTCCAAAAAGTACCGTGAAAATAAAAATCCCTAAAGCAACGGTAAATGCACCTAAAAAAGTACGCAATTTATTCTTACCTATAGACTGAAATATTTCTCTCCAACGATCTAAATCGAACATTTTTTAGGCTTTTTGTAGTTTTTTGGTTTTTTCATCACTTATAATCACACCGTCCTTTAGTCGAACAATCCTATCTGTTTCTGCTGCAATTTCTTCTTCATGCGTAATTACAAAAACCGTCATTCCTTCTTTATTAATTTCTTTAAGTAAATCCATAACTGATGATGATGTTGTAGAATCCAAGGCTCCCGTTGGTTCATCTGCCAATACGACTTTTGGCTGAGTAACTAATGCTCTAGCAATAGCAACACGTTGTTTCTGGCCCCCAGATAATTCGCTCGGCAAATGGTTTGCCCAATCTTTTAATTCAACTTTGTCAAGATATTCTAGTGCAATCTTTTGACGATCCTTTCTATTAACACCTTTATAATATAACGGCATTGCAACATTTTCTAAAGCAGTTTTATAAGTTATTAAATTGAAAGATTGAAAAACAAAGCCTAAAAATTTATTACGCAGTACAGCTGCTTTTTTTTCGTCAAGTTTTTCTATAAGTTGTCCGTTTAAATAATATTCTCCTTCATCGTGTACATCCAATAAACCAACTATATTTAACAATGTTGATTTACCCGATCCAGATGAACCCATAATCGAAACAAATTCTCCTTCTTTAATATGTAAATTTAGACCTTTTAATACGTGAAGAGAGTCTTTACCCATAGGATAAGACTTGTGAAGATTCTTAATTTTTATCATCGGTTAATTAATTTAGCTTTAAAAATAACTATTGGTTAGTTTAGCTATTCATAATATTATGTTAAAAGACGAATCAAAGTCAATTTTGTAACTTTGCGTAATGAATATGAATCTTGATAAACCAGTTATTTTTTTTGATGGTGTATGTAATTTATGTAATGCCTCAGTTCAGTTCATTATAAAAAAAGATTCCAAAAAAAACTTTATGTTTTCATCTTTACAATCTGACGCCGGACAAGCTATATTGTTACAAAATAAATTAGAAAATTTAGATTTTGATACCATTATTTTATTAGAAGATGGAATTATTTATGATAAATCTACAGCTATATTAAAAATATTAAGAAAATTATCGGGACTTTACAAGCTTGGTTATCTATTTATAGCTGTTCCTAAGTTTATACGAGATTTTGTTTATAAAATAATTTCTAAAAACAGATATAAATGGTTTGGAAAACGCGATTCTTGTATGATACCAACAGAAGAACTAAAACTTCGTTTTCTAGAATAAAAAAAGCCTAAATCATATGATTTTGACTTTAACACGAATTATTTTCAATTAATCATTCTATCTTCGTCATAATATCTTCCCGATTTAAAAAATACGTTTTAATAACACTTGCAAAAATGTAGCAATTCTTAATTTTCAATAGGCGATTACGATGAAATGTATAGTTCTATCGGTGAATAGCTTTTAAGTAAGTTGAATGGTTTTGTTCAAAAAATATTTATAAATTATTTTTAAATATGAAAATAGTTTTATAGAGCAAAAAAAATAGCCTAAACCGGGCGGCTTAGGCTATCAAAAACAAGAAATATTTAAACTTGTTATCCTCTTTGTCGAAGGTAATGTGTATTTCGGTAGTTTTATTTTGATACTGGATCAAAATGCAATATTCCCTATTTTAGTTTTTAATATAATTTAATGTTTAGCTATAATTTTGCGTAATAGTTTAGTTTTTCGAAACCCAATGGAACTTTTACCCGAGTTGATCCCCATGCTAAAACCATTATGATTTCATTTTTTACTTTTTTAAAGGCAATTGAAAACACATCTAATTTTTCCGCCTTGCTTACTGGTACCTTAATCCTTGCAACATCTGCCTTTGAGTCATATTGAAAAGCTCCCCACACATCAAGGTTTGAACTTAAAATTATTTCCCATTCTTTTTCTCCCGGTATTGTAATTAATGTATATGTTCCCGCTTCTACTCTAGAACTACCAAACATGACATTATCGTATAATTTTATTTCTGTAGCTTCATTTGCTCCAGTACGCCACAAAACACCAAACGGTATTTTAGTACCAAATATTTTATTTGCTTTACTTTTTGGTCTCCCGTAAATAACTTTAACCAAGGGTGGAGCTATTTTACTTTCACGATAATATGATATGTCGTGAGCAACATGGTCAAGTTTTTTAAACCCTTGAGCTTGATGATCCATACTAAAGAGAAAAATAGTACAAATTGTAATTATTGATTTAATATATATAGATATTTTCATGATAACGTTTTTTAAGTTTTAAATAAGTGATCGGTTAGTCATTCATTGCAACTGCATCATTTTCTTTGGCAGCTGTACTTAATTTACGTGATGCTGATACTGTGATTTTTGAAGTGATAACAAAACTTGATGTATACAGTCTTAAGTTATAAGTTCCCGCAGCTACTTTTGACTTGTCTATTG
>Ga0316189_10004808_pt1 | contig 12950 bp, 13 predicted proteins | sample LowCovwburrow_MG_FD_204930 | JGI IMG/M metagenome (GOLD analysis project Ga0316189, IMG submission 204930) | Coastal sediment microbial communities from Maine, United States - Lowes Cove worm burrow | ecosystem: Environmental > Aquatic > Marine > Coastal > Sediment | place: USA: Maine... | reverse complement strand
GCGGGTATACCAGGCTGCAGGTTAATCAACAAATCGTTGTAACCAACTGGATCCTGGCCCCAGCCGATTGCTATGCGCTCGGATTGCTCCTGCCCATGCAGGGCATGGGGCAGGAAGCTGGTGGGCCGATAGGTCCACAGCAGTTCGTCAAGAATGCTAGCCTGTTCTTCGTCGGCGGCGTTCATGAAAATGCTGTGGCCGCGCTGGAACGCCTTGTCCGCCAGCCTCACGGCAACCTGCAGCCGCTGCTCTGGTTCCGCCGCCTGAACGACATAGAAACCGACGCGGGTCATCTGGGCAGGGAACTCAGCGCTTGGCCTGGCATCAGCCGGCGCGGTCAATCAGGTATTGGGTCAGCAGGCCGACTGGTCTGCCGGTTGCGCCCTTGGGTGAGCTGTTCCAGGCAGAACCGGCGATATCCATGTGTGCCCAGTGGTAATCCTCGGCGAAACGCGCGAGAAAACAGGCTGCCGTGACACTGCCCCCGCCGGGGCCACCGATATTGGCGATGTCGGCAAAATTAGTGTCCAGCTGCTTCTGGTAATCGTCCCACAGCGGCATTTGCCAGGCGCGGTCGTGGCTCTCGACACCTGCAGCCAATAGCTGGTCGGCGAGTCTGTCCTGGTTGGAGTACAAGCCGGTGGCATGGGATCCCAACGCCACCACGCAGGCACCCGTGAGAGTCGCGATATCAATCACTACCTGGGGTTTGAATCGCCCCGCGTAGGTCAGGGCGTCACACAACACCAACCTGCCCTCAGCGTCGGTGTTCAATACTTCAATAGTCTTGCCAGACATGCTGGTTACCACGTCACCTGGTTTGGTGGCGCCACCGCTGGGCATATTTTCAGCGGCGGCAACTATGCCGACGACATTCAGTGGCAGACCCAGTTCCGCGATGGCGTGCAGGGTACCAAATACGCTTGCGGCTCCACCCATATCGTATTTCATCTCGTCCATCTTGGCGCCTGGTTTGAGAGAGATGCCACCGCTGTCAAAGGTGATGCCCTTACCCACCAGTACATACGGCTTTTCCCCGGTTTTGCCGCCTTTGTAATTCATCACTATCAGCTTGGCTGGCTGGTCCGTGCCAGCGGTAACAGACAGTAATGAGCCCATGCCCAGCTCACGCATTTTCTTTTCCTCAACGATGGTTGTGCTGAGTTTCGCGTTGTCCTTTGCCAGTTTCCGTGCACGTTGCGCGAGATAGGCTGGCGTGCAGATGTTGCCTGGCAGATCCGCCAGTTTGCGTGCTTCGTTGATGCCACACCCGGTTGCAGCGCCCCGGTCCAGCGCTTTCTGCCCCGGTTTTACCGACCTGGCATCGCCGGTGTTTACCACAAGACGTGACAATTTCATGGCCGGTTTGGGTTTGGCGACGGTTTCGGTGTAGCGGTAGGAGGCATAAGTGAGCTGGCGGGCGAGGCAGTTGAGAAGCCAGGGCGTATTACCATCCTTTACTTTGATATCTGCGATGTGCAAGACGGCGTCTGCTGCGTGCATGGCATTCAGTGCTCCGCCCAGTGTTTGCACAAACTTGCGCGCCGCGGCCCGATCGAAGCTCGCCGGATCCCCGCAGCCCACCAGCAAAATGCGTTTGGCGGCTGCCGCACCCGGCAGCACACAGCTTTCGCCGGACTTGCCGCTAAAATCCCCCAGGGCAATAGTGGTGGCGATGGAGCCGCCGGCCGCCTTATTAACCTGCTGGGCATCGCTGGACAGCTTTTTACGGCGGTATATTGGTAGTATCAGGCAGTGTGTGCTGCCCTTGCATATATCATCGATTTTTCGTGCGGTAAATTTGATGGCGCCCATTATTTTTTTCCCACTGGATTGGATAGCCGCCTAGTGTATGCCGATAGGGGGCCAAACTGAATACATAAGGCGTTATTCATTGCTACAGTTGCGCAATATTCAGCCCGGGTCAGTCGTCGAATCGGGCTTCTTTTTAGTTCTGGATTTTTTTTCCCTGGGAAGCAACACCAGCTCCGTCCGTGACAGGTAGTCGTGCCAGTAACGCCCATTGTTGTCGAACAGGCACCACAGATAACCAAGGCCCAGGCAGGCCGCTGACAGTGGTGCACCCAGACAGCGGAGGATGATTCGCCCGGCTTTGGGCCGGGTGCCGTCAAACCCCACCAGTTTAATACGCCAGGCCTGCATACCCAGCGTCTGGCCATTCTTGAGCCAGAACCAGCCGAAAAATGCCATGGCCGTAAGCAGCGCAACAACACGTACAAGATTGGCGTCCAGCTGAACAGTGCCATCGTCAGCAGGGCCCAAGCCCAGCAGTGTTCTTGCGCCCATAACCAGGGTGACGCTGGCCATGATTAGCGGCAGAACCAGCAAGATGTCGTAGGTGAGTGCGGCCAGCCGGCGCAGCAGGAACGGGGAGGCGCGGTCGATCTGTCAGTCCTCCAGCGCCAGGTGATCTGTAGCCGGCGGCGGTATGTCCTGCTTTTTTCGGTACTGGGGCTCTATGACATCGGCCCCTGTGGGGGCCAGGTCAATACCTGACAGGTCGAGTTCCGGTGCAGAGGGCTCCGGCGCCGCGCAGTCCGAGAAATCAGTGCCATCGGGACTCAGTGACAGGCCGCTGGTGTCCGGGTCCAGCACCTTGGTGGAAGCGGGCAGGTTTGGTAACAGTTCCCCCACGGCAGCTTCGCTGAGATGACTGGTATCGGGGGCGGCAGGCGGTTCAGGCGGAGTGTCTGACAGGCGCTTACCGCTGGTGTCCACATCCAGGTCAGGTGTGTTTACCGAGCTTGCAACAGGCGTCGCACGTTCCTCAGCGCGCAGCACCTCGGTACCCGATGGGGCAAGCGCGATATCCTCCTGCGATGGTGTATCAACCGGTTCCGGGCCGGCCTCGGATTCGGCAGCTTGTGGCTGGGCACTGAGATCCGGAGCCGATGCCAGCGCAGCGATTCTTTCTGCGGCAGTCATAGGTTTATCGGCTGGCGCTGCCGGTGATGGTGCCGGCGTCGCTTCAGCGGCTTTGATCACCGGAAGGGCACCGGCCTTTTCGATGGCCTGCTTGTATTTGAGTGCGGTGGCCTTGTCGCAATCGCGTTTTACCAGTTGCGCCTTGCCGCTGAACAGTTTATCGAGGGTAGCTTCATCGGCATTAAACAGCTTTGCCATGTTTGCGCGCACGGCAGGCAATTCCTGCCCGTCCAGGAGCTGTCCTGCAAAATAGACATTGTAGCGAGCTTCCATAAAGCGACCCCCCGGGATTGTATTGGTTGAAGTATACGGAAAATTGCCCCGCTGGTCTTGCACCTGGATAAGCCGGCAGCGCGGCTTGTGACCCCTGGGGATGACATCTGCTAACATGCCCGCTGTGCTTGTGCTGGTGATTGGCTCTATGGGTGATCGTGTTCCCACACGCTTTGTAAATACTTTGCTGCGAATGGCCGGAGATCGGGGCTACGATTTCAGCACAATTCTGAATACCGCCGGGCTGGATTTCGACCCGCTTGATGAAAATTCTCCCGGTTACCGCTCCGAAATCAGTGCCATGCAATATACCCGGGTGTACCAGCAGGTACTGCATTTAATGCAGGATGAGACCTTTGGCCTTGCGGGCAGCGAGTTAACTGCACCCGGAGCGTTCAGGATGATGTGCTACTGCGTCATTTCCTGTCGCAACCTCGGCCAGGCCATTCAGCGTACTGCCGAGTTCTACCGCACCTTCTTTGATGAGCGCAGTCAGCTCTATGCCAATTTCAGCGAGCAGTACGCCAGGGTGGGATACCGCACGGTCGATCGTAATGGCGAGCCCCGGGTCGGTGTGGCAGATGCCTACGGACTGTCTTTGTGGCACCGCTTTTTTGGTTGGCTATGTGGCCGTTCAATCGAATTGAAGCGGGTCGACTTCAGTGGCATGGAGCCGGAACGTGTAGCAAAGTACGAGCGTCTGTTCGGCTGTCCTATTTATTTTAGCCAGGCCAGTGATCTGCTGTATTTCGACAGTGCCTGCCTGGCCTGGCCGGTGGTACATACGGAGCATTCACTGAGGGAGTTTTTGCGCACAGCCCCCTACCAGCTATTAATCATGGATAACGACCCTGCTGGCAGAAGTCTGTCGGTACAGGTAAAGGCCATGATGGGGCACGATTTCAGCGGCGGTTTTCCCGGGTTTGAAACTATCAGCAGTGCCCTCAGCGTGTCGGCCCCTACACTGCGCCGTCGACTCAAGCGGGAGGGCACGACGTTCCAGCAGCTGAAGGATGAGGCCCGATGTGAGGCGTCTATTCTCTGGCTGGACCGACCTGAGTTGTCGATCAACGAAGTGGCACTGCAGATGGGCTTCACCGATCCCAGCGCGTTCCATCGCTCTTTCAAAAAGTGGACAGGCAAGACACCGGGGCAGTTTCGGGCAGAACGGCTGCGCCGCGACAAGGAATAGGCAACTTTTGGCGACTGTTCGGAGCAGGTGCCCTCGGGTATAATCCCGGTCCCTTTTTTTGGCGGAGTCAGGCATGACGGTCCAGCAGGATATAGAGCTGCAACTGGCGCAGGATTTTGTGCCCGAGTTTCTGGATGTGGCCAACGAGAGCCATCAGCACAGTGTGCCGGCGAATTCAGAGACCCATTTCAAAGTGGTGCTGGTGAGCCAGCGTTTTGAGGGTCTGCGCAAGGTCGCACGCCACCAACAGGTCTACGCCGCACTGGCCGCGCAGCTTGCCGGGCCCGTTCACGCTCTCGCCCTGCATACCTACACCACCGCCGAGTGGCAGGCCAGACAGGAAGCCGCACCGGAATCCCCGGAATGTCGTGGCGGCAGTAAGGCAGGGAGCTAGCATGTCAGACGTTGTTGTCGCGGCACTCTACAAATTCGTCGCGCTGGAAGATTTTCACGAATTGCGGGAGCCGCTGCTCGACGCCTGTCTGGCCGCAGGCGCGCGCGGTACCCTGCTGCTTGCCCATGAAGGTATCAATGGCACGATTGCGTCCAGCAGAGAGGGTATCGACGAGGTTCTGGCCTACCTCCGATCGGACCCGCGTCTGCAGGACCTGGAGCATAAGGAATCGCTCGATGACCACATGCCTTTCTACCGCATGAAGGTCAAGCTGAAAAAAGAGATTGTCACCATGGGCATAGCGGGAATCGACCCTAATGCGCGGGTGGGTACCTATGTCAGGCCGGCAGACTGGAATGAGCTACTCAGCGATCCCGAGGTGCTGTTGCTGGATACCCGCAACGATTACGAATACGGCATTGGGAGTTTTCGCGGTGCGCTGGACCCCGAGACGACAACTTTCAGGGAGTTTCCAGCCTACGTGCGTAAGCACCTGGACCCGGGTCAGCACAAGAAGGTCGCCATGTTTTGCACGGGCGGCATTCGCTGCGAAAAAGCCTCCGCATTTATGCTGCAGGAGGGTTTCCAGGAGGTTTATCACCTGCAGGGCGGCATACTCAAATATCTGGAGGAAGTGCCGCAGGAAGAGAGTCTGTGGGAGGGTGAATGTTTCGTGTTCGACAATCGTGTGGCGGTTAATCACCGTCTGGAAAAAGGGCAGTATGACCAGTGTCATGGGTGTCGACATCCTATTACCGAGCAGGACAAGACATCGGAACAATATCAGAAAGGTGTGTGCTGCCCGCGGTGTTTTGGCACCCTTAGTGCCGACCAGATAGCGAGCTTTCGCGAGCGGCAGAAGCAGATTGAGCTTGCCGAGGCGCGCGGGGAAGTGCATGTTGGCGCACCGCCACCGCAGCGACAACGGACCGGCAACTGAGACAGCGTGGCTATGCCTGCTCTATTTCAGGTGCAGGTTCAGAGCATTTCGAAATACAGCTACCGGAACAAACCTGCTCAGGCCGGCGCTATCACCCTCTGAAATAACTCCGCTGAACCAGGGCGTGCCCGTCCCGGATAACTGCACCACCGCCCCACCAGAAGCGCCCTTGTAGGCCAGGCAGTTACTGTCGTTGACAGTGGGACGGGTGGCGGTAATAAGGCAATTCGGGTGGTAGGTCAGGTGGTTGCCATAATCTCCCATTGCGGAATCGCGAGAGTAGCCTGCCATACTGATGCTGGTTATGGGCGTAGCGCGCTGAGGGTGTATCAGCAGCGGGATGACATCGGCTGCAGCAATTGGAACCCTCAGCCTCAAAATTGCCCAGTCGGCATGCATGCCACCGCCATCCACAAGGCGATATGCCTCGCGCTCCAGCTGCTGGTTTTGTCCGGACACCAGAGCGAACAGTATTGGCCTGCTCAGGTCGTTGTAATTTTCCAGGCAATGCCACGCCGTAATGATGATGTCTGCTTCGCTGCTGGTGTTGCCAGTTACCAATGAGGCACTGCAGTCCTCCAACAGGTGGGAACGTCTTCCGTTTGCGTAAGTGCTGCCGGGAACCTGCAGTTTGCCCACGGCCCGCAACCAGCGGGGAGCTTGATTGCTGTATATTTCCCGGGGATCAATAGCCGTGTCCTGGCCCGAACTTCTGGCCGGCACAGGCAGCAACAATACGCCCGCGACCAGGCAAAGGACGATAAGGTACTTCGCTTGTGGGTCGATACGGGATGACTTTCTGCACTCTGGCATCGTGATTCCGGTGGTGGTTGTGCCGGTAGCTTGGTTAAGCCTGTGGCTGCATCTAGTATGGTGCAGTGATAGTAGACAGGTGGCCGGTGTCGGTAAAGGGTAGGTCTATGGGCTTGAAGCATGACAGGATAGCGGTGGTCACAGGTGCCAGCCGCGGTGCCGGCCGGGGAATAGCGTTAGCCCTGGGCGCCACTGGGGCGACCGTCTATGTTACCGGGCGCACTCGACAAGAGGGTGATGCGGCGCTGTCCGGAAACGTGCAGGCCACTGCCGATGCCGTTACCGCTGCAGGTGGCCGCGGTATCGCAGTTTACTGTGACCACGCTGATGACCTCCAGGTCGAGGCGCTGTTCGAACGTGTGAGCCAGGAACAGGGCCGGCTGGATATCCTCGTCAATAATGCCACGGTGCTGCACGATGCGCTCACCGACGCGGGCCCCTTTTGGGAGAAACCCCTGGAGCTGGCCAGTATCCTTGACGTGGGATTGCGCAGTCACTACAGCGCCAGCTGGTTTGCGGCACCATTGCTGCTGGCCAACGGCGAAGGGCTGGTGGTAAACACCTCCTCATTCGGCGGTCGCATCTATATGCACGGACCAGCCTATGGCGCAGGCAAGGCGGGGCTCGACAAGATGAGCCACGATATGGCGATTGATTTCAAGCCACATGGTATCGCGGTGATATCGCTGTGGATGGGACTGCTGGCGACCGAGCGGACTGCGCGGCTGATTGCCATGGAGCCGGACAAATATGCCGGCATGGCAGAGGCGGCGGAGACCCCGGAATTCAGCGGCCGGATTATACATGCCCTGGCCTGTGACCCCGACCTGATGAGCAAGAGTGGCAAAGTCTGGATTGGCGCAGAACTGGGACAGGAATATGGGGTGACTGATACTGATGGGCGTCAGCCACCATCGCCCAGGGCCTTTTTCGGGGATACAACCGTGTTTGGCGATGCGGTGGTTGCGTGAACGGATAACCCAAATGGATGATGCCGGGCTTGCGCAATTGAGGTTAGATAGGGGTAATCAGGGATACCTCGGGAGATGGCAATGACTATTCATCAAGACATAAGAGCAGGTGACGTTATCAACCAATACGGACTGGAAAGCCCTCGAGCGCAGGACTTGATAGCCGCGGCACGGGCGATGGGCCCCGCGCTGCGCGACCGGGCCGCCGCTTGCAAAGCTGATAAACGGGTCCCGGACGAAACCGTTGCGGACTTTCATGCCGCGGGCTTCTTCAAGATCCTGCAGCCGGAACAGTGGGGAGGCTACGCCATGGATCCCCAGGTGTTTTATTCGGTCGGGCTTGAGGTGGCCAGGCACTGCCCGTCCAGTGCATGGATACTGGGCGTGATCGCGGTGCACAACTGGCAACTGGCGGTGTTTGACGACCAGGCTGCGCAGGATGTCTGGGCAGAAGACCCCTCTGTGCTGATCTCCTCTTCTTACGCGCCGGTCGGCAAGGTGAAAGTTGTGGATGGCGGGTTCCGCTTGAGCGGACGCTGGAGTTTTTCCAGTGGCTCCCAGCATTGTAAGTGGGCGTTCCTGGGGGCTGTTGTGCCGACCCCTGAGGCACCCTTCGATATGGCCAATTATCGCACCTTCCTGGTACCCATAAGCGATTACACTATCGTCGATAACTGGGATGTGGTGGGCCTGCAGGGCACCGGCAGCCACGATGTGGTGGTAGACGATGTGTTCGTTCCGGAACATCGCACTCACAGGTCCATGGATGGCTTTCTGTGTGAGAATCCTGGCAACGCGGTAAATACCGCGCCGCTGTATCGCATGCCTTTTATGCAGGTGTTTGTGCGCGCAGTATGTACCGCAACCCTGGGTGCCTGTGAGGGCGCACTTGAGGCCTTTGTCGAGGTCGCCAAAACGCGCCAGGCCGGCCCGGTCAAAATGAAAAATGATCCGTTTGCACGGCAACTGGCTGCCGAGGTAAAAGCTTCCTTAGAGGAGATGAAGCTCACCATGATACGCAATTTCGACGCGATGATGGCCTGCTGCCGGGCAGGCGAAGGTATAGCCGTAGAGGATCGCGTGCGTTACCGCTATGATTCTGCCGTGGTCGCCGATCGCTGTCTTGCCCTGTCCAGCCGTATGTTAAAGGCGGCTGGCAGCGGCGGCATTCGCCTCGACAGCGAGTTGTTGGCCTATCACCTGGATATCCTGGCGAGCCAGGCCCATATCGCCAATCATTCGACGCCTTTTGCCGTGAACATGGGCGGGATAATGTTCGGCGAGGAAAATGCCGACTTTGCAATCTGATCACCGCGCTAGAGGGCAATAGCTATCATGGCAATGAAGGGACTACTACCGGAAGGGCACTATGCGGACTGTGCGAACGGTCAGCGTATTCACTACCTGGATGAGGGTCCGGCCACGGGTGAGGTTGTGGTCTACCTGCACGGCTCTGGTCCCGGGGCCAGCGGTTACAGCAACTTCAAGGGCAACTACCCGAGCCTGGTGGCGGCGGGGTACCGCTGCATTATCCCGGACCTTATCGGTTACGGATTCTCCGACAAACCCACAGATGTCGATCACCCGCTGTCCTTTTTTGTGGAGTGCATCCGGCAGACGCTGGATTGCGCCGGTGTGGAGCGTTGCACACTTATTGGCAATTCCCTCGGCGGCGCTGTCGCCCTGGGGCTTGCACTGGACGATCCGCAGCGGGTAGAAAAGCTGGTGCTGATGGCCCCCGGTGGCCTCAGCGAGTTGCCCGAGTACCAGGCAATGCCGGGTATGCAGAAAGTGTTCAAGGTGTTCGGTTCAGGCGATCCGGTCACCCCTGCGGTGATGAAAGATCTGTTTGCCACCGGCCTGATGTACGACCCGAAATACGCTACAGATGAGCTGGTTGCCGAGCGCATGCAAATCATGCAAATCATGAATGGCCATGTCATGGCGACCATGTCGGTGCCCGTATTGACCGGGCGTTTACAGGAAATCCAGTGCCCTGTACTGGGCTTTTGGGGTCTGGAGGAGAAAATGATGCCGGAGGGCGGTATCATGGCGCTGGCCCGCAACACCCCACACCTGCGCCTGATCCTGGTCAGTGAGTGCGGGCACTGGGTGATGGTTGAGCATGAAGATATGTTCAACCGGGCCTGTCTGGATTTTATCAGTAATGGATAACTGAGCTGGCGCAGAGCCGGCCCACACTAGTGTCGTGTAAGGTAGAAATCGTATGCTCAGAGGCCACCCCTTCGTGCTATGCAAGGCGCAGCTCGCAGGGAATAGTGGTGCTATTTTCAAGAGCTGCAACGCCGCAAAGCGCGAAGGGGTGGCCTCCCTGCGGGCGAGCCTCCAAAGGGCCATCCGCTGCGTTGCGATTTCTCGACGTAGCGCCACTATGCCTTCGAAACCGCGCCTAACGGCTGGCCCTTTGGAGGCTCGCTGAGCATACGATTTCTACCTTACACGACACTAGGAGCTTGCATGCGCAAAAACAGACTTGGCAAAAGTTCTATCGTGGTTTCCGACATCTGTATGGGAACCATGACCTTCGGCAATCAAAGCGACCAGGCGGAATCCTTTCGCATCATGGACATGGCCTATGATGCCGGCATCGATTTTTATGATACTGCCGAGATGTACCCGGTACCGCCGGATGCCAAGTATGTTGGCGCCACAGAAGAGATTGTTGGTCGCTGGCTGAAAACCAAGGATCGCGACTCGATTATTCTGGCTTCCAAGGTGGCCGGCCCCAGTCACGGCTGGCTCGCTGCGCCGCTGCGGGGCAGCAAGACAGGCCTCGACAGGCACCATATCATGCGTGCCGTGGAAGATAGCCTGCGAAGATTGGATACAGACTATATCGACCTGTACCAGACACACTGGCCGGATCATGATTTTCCCTATGAGGAAACCCTGGAGGCCCTGGACGAGTTGGTGCGCTGCGGTAAAGTTCGGATACTCGGGTGCAGTAACGAGACCAGCTGGGGCCTCACAAAGAGTCTGTGGGCTTCTGAGTTACACGGTCTGGCGCGCTATGAGACCATCCAGAACAACTTCAGCCTGAACAATCGCCGCTTTGAAGACGAGCTCGCCCAGGCCTGTCGCAAGGAACAGGTCAGCCTGATTCCCTATTCGCCGCTGGCAGGCGGGGTACTCAGCGGCAAATACAATGACGGCGCCCGCCCTGAGGGGGCACGGTTTACCTTCTATCTGAGCGCCGGGGAACGCCAGCAGAAGATGGCTGCGCGCTTCGTCAATGACAGAGCCCTGGAGTCCACGCGCCGATTTCAAGAGATAGCGGCAGAGGCGGGCATGTCTGTGGTAACCATGGCCACGGCCTGGAGTAAACAGCACGACTTTGTGGCATCTACCATTGTTGGCGCAACCCGTGCGGAGCAGATGCCGGAAATACTCGCGGCGGCGGACCTGACACTGGAGCCCGCCATTCTGGCGAAAATAGACGAAGTCTGCCGGGACATTCGCTACCCCATGGGGTGAGCTGGAGTTCTTTGTGACGGAACTGGCCCTTGTGCCTATCGTGTTTGCGACGTCATGTTTGACCGCGGTGATAGGCATGGGCGGCGGTGTACTGCTACTGACATTGATGCCCGGGCTGGTGCCGACCCCCGCCATTCTCCCCCTTCATGCACTGACCCAGCTGGCCAGTAATGTATCCCGGGCGGGATTCGGCTGGCGCTCCATAGACCTCGGTATTGTGCCGGCATTTCTGGTGGGCGCTCTGGCTGGCAGTTGGCTGGGCTCCGGCATTTACCAGCTGCTGGATGTGCGCTGGCTGCCCGCATTTATCGGGGTGTTCATTCTCGTCTTTACCTGGCTGCCATTACCCCTGGTGCGCGGTGGCGGGCAGTTGGCCCTGGGGTTACTGGGTTTTGTCCAGACCGGCCTGGGAATGCTGGCCGGTGCCACCGGGCCACTGGGCGCCGCAGTGTTATTGCAGCGCAATAGTGAACGCGACTGGCTGGTGGTGAATACCGCGCTGTATATGACCCTTAATCACAGCCTCCGAGTTTTCGCCTATTTTGCCATCGGTTTCAGCTATGCCCCCTGGTGGCCGTTGGTGACCGCAATGGTAATAGCGGGCGTCCTTGGCTCCTGGGTGGGAACCCGGTTGCGCCACCTGGTGCCGCAACGGGACTTTCACAAGTGGTTTCGCCTGTTGGTCAGCGTGCTGGCCGTGCGTATGATCGTCCTCGCCGTGCTTTAGTAACATGGACAACAGCTGTTGATTGCAATGGATGACAAAAGACGCGGGACGCTGCTCGGTATTGCCGCGAACCTGATTTGGGGAGTTGCGGCCCTTTACTGGATCCAGACACAGCCGGTGGCGGCCCAGGATCTGGTGGCCCACCGTGTGGTCTGGTCACTACCATTCCTCGCTCTGTGCCTTGCGATCGCTGGCTCCGGTCGCCTCCGTCGCGCATTCTCGCTATTCCGGCAGCCGCGCACCCTGGCCATCATGACGGCTGCCGCCTTTCTCGGCGCCCTCAACTGGCTCATTTTCTTATGGGCGGTGACCAATGGCAGAGTCGCGGAGGCCAGTCTGGGCTATTTCCTGCTGCCACTGGTGAATGTCGTTATCGGGCTGACTATATTCCGTGAGTCGATCGACACTGCCCAGAAAATTGGTGTTGCGTTTGCTGTGCTCGCGCTGCTGTTACAGCTGATCTACCACGGCGGCTTGCCGCTTGTGGCCCTGGGCGTTTCCATTTCATTTGGCTTTTACGGTGCTATTCGCAAAGGCGTTCACGTGGAGTCCATGGAAGGACTGTTGCTGGAGATGTCGATACTGGTACCCTTTGCGCTGGGTTGGTTGGTCTATCGCGATGGAGCCGGCCTCGGCCTGTATGGTCTCAGGGTGGATCTTTTCATATTGGGGGCGGGCGCCTATACCGCCTTACCGCTGATGGCCTATGTGGCCGCCAGCAGGATGCTGCCGCTGACTGCGCTGGGGCTGGTGTTCTATATCGGCCCAAGCACACAACTGCTGGTGGCCATCTGGGTATTTGATGAGCCTTTGGATACCATTCGGTTGCTGGCTTTTGGCCTGGTATGGGTGGGGCTGGCCGTGGTCACCGTGAGCAATATGCGGCGCGCAGCAGCCCTGCGCGCCTATAGCGTACCCACGGGGGGCTGATTGCTCGAAAACTGGAGATAAGTCACGGTGGAGAAAAGATTGATTGCGTTATATCTCGCCCTGGTCAGCTTGCTGGCCGGTTGCGCCGGAGGCGGCGCACGGGCGGCGCAGCCCATATCAGATTTTCATCCCGACCAGCGCCCACTGGCGAAAACCCTGGTGTATGACTGCAATGGCTATGACTTCATCGCCAGGCTGGGGCCGGGAGAGATGGCCGTCTGGCTTCCCGATCACTACGTTATTCTGTCGCAGGTTCGCAGTGCCTCAGG
>Ga0316189_10004807_pt1 | contig 12951 bp, 12 predicted proteins | sample LowCovwburrow_MG_FD_204930 | JGI IMG/M metagenome (GOLD analysis project Ga0316189, IMG submission 204930) | Coastal sediment microbial communities from Maine, United States - Lowes Cove worm burrow | ecosystem: Environmental > Aquatic > Marine > Coastal > Sediment | place: USA: Maine... | reverse complement strand
CTCCAGATACTCTGAGCAAAGCTCGCGGACTTCGGTAGAATCGCGCGACCAGGCGGGCTTGCTGACGGGTTGGTAGCTGGTAAAAGCCCCGCGGTTCCGGGCTGTCGATACACGCCGGGGGCGAATCGAATGTCTAACGAGATTGTCATTCTCCTCACCGCATGCGGGGTGCTCATCTTCCTCGGGGTGCTCGAGCTCGTGCTGCACCGGCGGCGCCTGTCGCGCATTCCGCTTCGGATTCACGTCAACGGCACGCGCGGCAAAACCAGCGTTACGAGGCTGATCGCAGCGGGCCTTCGGGAAGCGGGCATCCGCTGCGTCGCGAAGACCACCGGCACCGTCCCTCGGTTCATCTTGCCGAATGGTCGCGAAGTGCCGGTCTACCGCCCCGGTGGTCCGAACGTCATCGAGCAGAAGCAGGCCGTGACCATGGCAGCTGCGCAGCGCGCCGAAGCGTTGGTCGTCGAGTGCATGGCGCTTCAGCCACATCTCCAATGGCTCTCCGAGTCGAAGCTCGTTCGAGCAACACATGGAGTCATCACCAACGCGCGGCCGGACCACCTCGACGTCATGGGTCCAACGGAAGACGACGTGGCGCGCGCGCTCGCGGGCACGGTGCCCGTTGGCGGGGTGTTTCTGACTGCAGAGCAAACCCATCGGACCTTCTTTCAAGAGGTCTGCGAGGACCGCGGGACTGCTTTTCGAGCTTCGGACACTATCAGTCGCCCGCTTACGACCGAGGATGTCGAGGGCTTCTCCTATCTCGAGCACCAAGACAACATCGAGCTCGCGCTTTCGGTCTGCGAGGAGGTGGGCGTCGACAACGAGACGGCGCTGCGCGGGATGTGGCGCGCCAAGCCTGACCCGGGCGCCATGACGGAGGCCAAGGTCGAGTTCTTCGGTCGCCACATCGTGTTCGTCAACGGGTTTGCTGCCAACGACCCGATCTCCACGCGCTACATCTGGGAGCAATCGTTGCGTCGGCACCGCGACCTCGAAAGGCGTGTTGCGGTTTTCAACTGCCGCGCGGATCGTGCCGACCGCTCGGAGCAACTTGCCCAGTCGTACGCGCGCTGGACGCAAGCCGACGAAGTCGTTCTGCTCGGCACCGGGCAATACATCTTCGCTCGCGCAGCAGTGAAGAGCGGCCTCGATCCGACGCGACTAGTCTTCGTCGACCGGACGCACCCGGCCGACATCTTCGAGATTCTACTCGGCCTCGCCGAGACCTCCGCGCTCGTCATGGGCCTTGGGAACATTGCGGGGCCGGGATTGGCGCTGGCCGAATACTTCGCCAATCGAGGAATCGATCATGCCAGAAATTGAATTGTTGACGCTGTCAATCGGGCTCGGGCTTGCAGCCAGCCTTCTCTATGGTGAGCTCTTCGGCCTCGCCGCGGGCGGTATGGTCGTCCCCGGCTACATGGCCTTGTATGCAAACAAGCCGGTCGACATCGGGCTAACGCTGCTCGCCGCGCTCATCACCTTCGGTTTCTTGAAGGGCCTATCGCAAATCGCGATCGTGTACGGTCGACGTCGCACCGCGCTCACCATCATGATCGGCTACATCGTAGGGCTCGCGTTCCGGATGTGGCTGGACAGCCAGATCACGCCGTTTACCGAAGGGGCGATCATTGGCTTCATCATTCCTGGGCTCATCGCCATCTGGTACCAACGCCAAGGTGTGCTGGAAACCACGCTCAGCCTGGTGACGGCGGCCATCCTCGTGCGCATGGTGCTCGTCCTGTTCATCGGAGACGTAACGATATGAGGGGGATGTATTGGAAGCCCGAAGGCGCCTCTCAGGTCCAGCGCGCGCTGATTGCGGCGCTCGCCGTCGTCGGTCTCGTTGCCGTCGAGGTGTTTCCCTCAGAGGAACAGCAGCCACACTACGCGGAGAAGATGCACGCGGCGCGACTCGCGCAGGATGCTCTGGAAGTCATTCGTGACGCCTCGGAGCGTCGCGGGCTCTACTTGCGCGCCAAGACCGACCCTGCCGGCACTCGACTGGTCGGCGACGTGCTGTCTCCGATCACCAGCGGTAGCGGCAGCCTGGTGTCCAAGCAAACTTCGGTGAACCCCAACTTCGCCGCCGTCCTAGTCCAGTGGCTCAAGGAGCTGAACGTCAAGAGCGGTGACGTGGTCGCAGTCGGAGTTTCGGGGTCGTTCCCAGCCATGAATGTGGCCGTTTACGCCGCGCTCAACGAGCTTGGGATAGAACCGATCATCATTTCCAGCACCGCGGCATCGCAGTGGGGTGCCAACAACCCCAACTTCACGTGGCTAGACATGGAAGCGGTGCTCCGTAAGAACGACGTGATTCCCTTCAAGTCAGTTGCCGCATCACTGGGTGGCGTCGGAGATGATGCGATCGGCCTGACGAAACGCGGCCGTTACATGCTCGAGCGGGCGATCGAGCGAAACAAGATCCCCGCGCTAGCGGAGATCGACGCAAAAAAGACTACGCGCCAGGTCGATGAAGAAGGTGATGAGCAGGCGGGGCCGAACCTTGCGCTCTTCGATCAGGATCGCGTTCGGGAACGCATGCGCGTGTACTACGAAATCGCCGGCGACCGTCCCATCAAGGCCTACGTGAATGTCGGCGGCGGCACCGTTTCGGTCGGCACCAAGGTGGGCAAGCGCAAGTTCGTCCCAGGCGTCAACGCACGACCGCCCAAGGGGATCGAGGACATGCCGCCATCCGTGCTCGGGGCGTTTCTCGAGGTCGGCGTCCCAGGGATTCACGTGACTCGCATCATCGATCTCGCGGAGGAATATGGCCTCGAGATCGCGCCGCGGGTCGTGCCCGAGGTCGGGACGGGCGACGTCTTCCAGAAGCGTCAGCCGAACCGATGGCTTGCGGGCATCGTGCTGGCCTTGATTCTGCTCTCGCTCTTCGTGACAGCGCGCGCGCCCTGGGGCATGCGCATGCTTCGCACCACGATTGCGCCCGAGAGCATCGTGCCGCCGCCCGCGCCGCGGCCCCCAAGTGGCTTGGGGCCGCGCCCCGACGCCAGTGACGGGAACGGCACGGCGACGGACCCGCCCCCACATTGATGGCAGAGTGGTCCGTGCTATCCCCCTCGCACTTGGAGGTGCCTATGCTTCGTTTTGTTCCGTTTCTCCTCTTGATCGCGTCCACCATCGTTGCTGCAGGTTGCGCGGATAACACCGTCGTCCAGACCGGCTCGATTGACGTCAAGGTCGACTCGGACGTCGACTTCACGCAGTTCCAAACGTTCAGCGTGGTGACCAAGGACCTCATCGATCCGCCGCCTGACATTCCAGAGATCGGCGACGAACAGGAAGCGTTCAATGAGCTCGTCAACCAGCTCATCATCGATGCGATGCAAGCGGAGCCTGTCTGCCTCGAGCTCATCCCGCCCGACCAGACGTCACCGGAGAACCAACCGGATCTCTGGGCAGCCAACGGCCTCGCGCAGTCGACCGACAGTGGATACGTCTACGAATGCTGCGGCGGCTGGTGGTGGGGCTACTGGGGATGGTACTGGAACCCTTGCGCGTACTGGTGCCCAACCTACGTCGAGTATGAAGTCGGCAGCCTGTTCGTCCCCGTCGGCGAGCCTCCCGCAGAGGGGGAAGACCCGGCCGCGGTGTTTGCCGGTTTGGCGCGCTCGGTCTCGGGAACGGGCCCAGACGTGGAAACGAAGGTCCGCACCGCGATCAACGAGATCTTCGCGCAGTGGCCCGACAAGCGAACTTGTCCTTAGTGGCCGCGCTGCCTGACTAGCGACTTCGGTGACGGCGGCCGCGATGCACCGCGGGGGGCGCGAAACGCGTCTTCTTCGCGGGGTGCGCTAGCTCCGCCCGCCCGCGCCTCGTGAGGTCCGGCGAAAATACGTAGGCGGCAAGGTGCTCGAGAGGATTGAGCACCTCTCCGTGGCGAAACAATCCGAAGTGCAGGTGCGGTGCCGAATCGCGGATACCGCTTCGCCCCACCTCTCCAAGGCGTTCACCGGCTTGGACCTGGTCGCCGATTTGGACGTCGTAGCTCGCGAGGTGTGAGTAGAGCGAGACCACGCCATCACCGTGGTCGACCTCCACGAAAAGCCCCCGCGGACCCATGTGGCGTTCGTGCACGAGAAGCGCGCCCCAAGGCGCCAACGGGATGTGCGCGCGACGCTCCCAGTCGACGCCGGCGAAGGTCACGGTACCGGCCGCCACCGAGCGAACGGGCTCTCCGTAGTCCGACGCCAAGTCGATGCCGCGGTGAGGTCGACGACCTTGATCCCGTGGCTCGCCGAGGCCGCTCGTCGCGATTCGCGGATAGCCGTCGAGCGGGCTGACGAGGGACAGGTCGCCGATGTCTCGGCCGCGGCTCCGCGTTCGCGCGTGGCTGTTGAGCAAGCGGCGCCTGGCCGTAAGAACCCGGTCTTCGGGTCCCGTATCTCCGACTTGGTCGCCCCACACGAAGTGGGACACGGAGTGCCGATGAGGCACCGAATCGAACGCGCGATCGACCTGTGGGCATTGCCGACCGAACACGCTGAGGAGCGCCGCGGTGAAATAGAGGTTCACTTCCGGCTTGGCAAGCGCGTCACGCTCGAAGGAAAACGCGCTCACATCGAGCTCCCGTCGGGTCCAACCGCTGCGGCCCCAGACCCCGAACTGGTAGACGCCGTCCTGAATGTTCCGCGCGTGCATACCCCTGTTGATGAGCGTGAGGCCAGTGCCGTAGCTGTTGTCGGCGTCGTTGCGACAGCTCGACTGCGCATAGACGAGCGCAGCTACGAGCCACGGGTCGACGGAGAACTCGGCGCTGTAACGGACGATCGATTTGGCGTACTCCTCGAGCTCGCTCTGCCCGACGTCTTCCGGGCAAAGCTGTCTCATCGCGTGGGCGAGCTCGCTGGGCCCCACGCCTGCGGGGGAGGGCGGCTCTTGTGGCCACCGAGAGAGGTCGGCCAAGCCGGCCCCGCGCGGTCGTAGGCCGAGCCTTCGCATCTCCTCCGCGGTGAGCGGTCCTTTCGGCATTGTGAGCCCAGCACCTGTAGAGTCGTTCAGCACCACGCCGGTGCGAAGTCGACGCTTCCACGGCGCGTCTTGCGCCTGGCTTGGTTGGAGGGCGGCGGTTAGCGCCAGCACGAAGCCAAGGGTTGATAGACGCGCGACGATTCTCAAGTGATTCTCCGGAGCTTTCAGAATGCCCAGAGAGAACCCGCCCTCCAACTTAATGACCTAAGTATCCAGATCATTTCGGCTCTTCAAAGGTTTTGCGGCGTTGCGACATGTCCGCTAGGGTGCCCGTCAAGCCATGCGGCGAAACGCGTGATGAGTAGTCAGAGAGGGACGGACATTTTGGGGGAACGCCTCGCATCGCTTGCAAACCGGCAGGAGCTCTTTGCGCGCCGGCAGTACGAGCCTGTGATTTCAGACAGTGCTTTGCGATCGACGACGTCGACTTGGTTCGGTGTCGGCGTCGCTGCGGACGACGCCAGCCGCGGCCTTCCCGTAGACGTCCTCATTCTCGTTTTCGCGCAGGAGATGGTGCGCCGAGAGCTGGGCCTGTCGAAAAGCTCCATCCTCATCGCCGACAGCAACGCGTGCAACGCCGGCGTGCCGCGCCTCGATGTGCATAGGGCCGCGTCGCTCGCGCAGGCGCCGCTCGAGGCGCTCGTCGATCGCTTTGGTTTTCCGTTCGACATTCGCCGCTCGTCTTCGCTCGCGCCGGCCGCCGAGGTGGAACGCAAGCAAGAGGCGCTCGGGATTGACAACGGGTACGTCGCGCAGCAGCTCGTTCAGACCGAAATCATGCGGGAACGGGGCGCCGCCGTAAAGGTGGGCTGGGCACTATCGGCGTGCACCTACGACGAGAAGTACTTCGATCGACTCTACCGAAATCGATTCGGCGACGAGGTCACGTTCGTCTACACCATCGGTGGCCGCACTCTCAATCCGCAACGGCCGCGCGCATGTCCATACCTGTGCCGCGAGCCTGCCGATCGCTTGCTCCTGGGCACGCGCGACAACGTCGTGCGCAAGCTCTATTCCGACCAGAGCTCGCCTGCGATGCGTGGCTACCGGCGCCTCATCGCCAAGCTCGCCCGCGCCTATCGGCATCTGACAGGGGAAGACCCCGGGACCCCCGAGAGCTTCCTTCAGTTCGTCGTCGACGCCTCCGCGACCACCTCTACTGCAAGAACGCAGCGAGTCCGCGAATCGCGAGCCGGCGCCCCGACGAGCTTCGCTCCCTGAGCTCTCGCGTCTGCGTATCGCTCAGCTCCGCCGCCCCGCTCCCGCTGGTGCCAGCGCGAAGGAACGACTGCGGTTTGATGCCGCGTTCGAGTAGCAACGCAGTTGCGTGGTCGAAGACCGACTCGCGGCGCTTCATCGCGTCGAAGCTGCTCTCGACAACCGCGCGGTCGATCGCGCGGTCGTCGTGGGTCCAACCCAGGAACCCGACGATCTTTCGAATGGTGCCCTTTCGATCACGCAGCAGATCTTCGTAGCGGAGGATCAACACGTCCGGGTCGTCGCGGTGCTCGTGCCACCCCGCTACGTGCTCGAACCAGGATCCGTACTGAACCCTGCCTTCCATGAAGCGCCGGTGGAAGTCATCGAGCGATCCGTCGAAGCCCAAGTAGTCGCGGTAGAAGTGGAAGTAGCTCACCAGGACGTCTTCGACGTCCCGCTCTACGTAGATGTAGCGCGCGCCGTCTGGTAGCCATTCCCTCGGAAGATGGCTCTTGAACACCCGCGGTGACTCGAATCGCTCGAGGTCCGTTGCCGTGAGCTCGCCCATGGCGATGGACCGTTCGAACCAAGGCGAGGCTTTGGTGAGGTGCTCGGGATCCGGCTGCCCTTCGTGCGTGAGGAGATAGAGAATCCACTGGGTCAGCGTCGTGCCCGAGCGCGGATAGCTCGAAATGAAGACGTCCGACGGGCGCGTTTCGAGCTCCATCCGCCCCCTCAGGAAGTTGGCGATTCGGCGCGCGTTCTCCAGATTGCGGACAGCAACGCCCAGCGCCCTTGTCGCAGTGACGAGAGTTTGGCTCCCTAGGCGCGATAGTTTCGTCTTCTTGCTTGGCCGCATGATCCGAGGCTGACTACCCTAGCACCGTGATGGAAGCCCTAGCACACATCGCCACGCCGGAGTTCGGGCTAGCGTTTGCGATCAGCTTCGTCGCCGCCGCGCTCCACAGCACCGTGGGCTTTGGCTTCGCTCTAATCAGTGTGCCGTTACTCTCGCTCCTCGACCCGCTCTTTGCTCCGGTCCCCCAGCTCTTCGTCGTCTGGCCCCTCACCGTCGCAATCGTCTGGAGGGAGCGACAGGCCGTGCAGATCCGAAGCACCCTCTGGATCTTCGCGGGGCGCGTGCCGGGCGCGTTCATCGGCGTCGCGCTCTTGAAGGTCCTGTCGGGCGCTAAGCTCGACGTCCTGATGTCGTCGATGGTTCTGATCGGTGTTGCGGTCGTGGTCAGCCGAGGGACCTTTCGTCGCACCTCAGCCCGAGAGTTCGGCGCGGGCGTCGCGTCGGGCACGATGGCCATGGTGTCCGCCATTGGCGGCCCACCGATCGCGCTCCTCTATCGCAACGACGAAGGGCCGACCGTACGCGCCAACCTCGGGCTGGTCTTTGCAATCGGGCTCAGCATCACGATCAGCGTTCGCGCCGCCGCTGGGGAGGTGAGCTGGGACGAGGTTGCGATCGGAGCCGCGCTCTTGCCGGCTGTTTGGCTTGGGCTTCACACCAGCCGAAAACTGATTCCCCACGTGGACGGGCCGCGCTTGCGCAACGCCATCGTGGTCATTGCGGCCGCCGCCGCCGTGATGCTGCTCGCGCGGGGCGCGCTCAATTGGTGAAGTAAACCCAGGTCGTGTCCGACTGGAATCGGACCGCGTGCCAGGCGGGCGGCACCTCCGGGTCGCTCCAGTAGTAGAGCCAGCGCGCGTCCACCGGCGCGATATTGGTGCAGCCGTGGCTTCGCACTTTCCCGAAGTCGGTGTGCCAGTACGCGCCGTGAAGCGCGTAGCCGCCGTGGTAGTAGAGCGTCCACGGCACCTCTTCGACTTCGTAGAACCCGTCGATGGGGTCTGTCGCGTTCATCGTGGTCGAGATGTACTTCTGTTGCACTTCGAACAGGCCCGTCGGCGGTTCGTATCCCTCTTTGCCGCTAGAGATCACGGTGGCGTAGACAGGGCGCGCGCCTTCGTAGGCTACGAGCGTCTGCTCCGCTAGATCCACGTGCACCCACTTCGCCTCGGCAGGCACCCCGCTCGGCGCCTTGTTCTGCCGTGCGAGACGGATCTCGCTCCGGCGGACGGCTCCGGCGGCTCCGACCACGTAGGCGACGCCGCCCTTGCGAAGCTCTTCCTGCACCACGAATCGCGAATGTTTCTCGGCTTTTCCGGTCACCTCCACCGCATCGCCCTGCAGGCTCAGTAGCTCGCGATCCTCGCCCCAGACGAAGGCCAATGGAAGCTTCCAACCGCCTCGGCCGAGCTCCTCGCCACGAACGGGCTCGGGATTGCGGAGCTCTACGTCACTGACGCGAACATACCGTCCGCGGACAGTTCGGTAGAAGACTGCGCCGTCCGACTGGCGGGTCTCTTTGTCGGCGAGTGCAAGAAAGTAGTCGCCCTCCATCAGCGACGACACCACCTCGGGCGTCGAGCCTTTCTTCTCCATCGCGCGACGCGCTTGTTTCTCTTCCTCCACCGTGGGGATGCGGTAGTACCGAGGCGCTCGTTTCGTCGTTACCCGTGCGTATTGGTACGGCAGGTGATTGTTTACGTCGGCCGGAGGGACACCGTATGTCTTCGCTGTCGGCTCGTCGATGACGTGAAAGCCGAGCGAGGAACAAACGTAGCCGAACGGCACGGCCTCGTACCAAGTGCCGTCCTTACAGCCTGGGCCCGCAACCTTCTTGCGAAGCTCGAGTGCGGTCCCTCGGCGAACGACACCGGCGACCTTGGGGCTGTTCGCGGTTTGGTCGTACACGAACGCGTCGTAGTGAAACGCCGCGCCAAAGAGCTCCGAGCGTCCCGGGTTGTCCCGCGCGATCTGTCGTCGCGTGTTCCAGTCGTCGAGGCCCGGTGCGCGCAGAACCTTCTGGCCATCTACGATGTCGACCCGCCCTTGGCTGGACGCGTGCTCACCGAGAGCTCCAGTGCCCACGCCTACGCCGGCAATCAGAATCACCAAGCCCAAGAAAGTCCATCGATTTGCGAGAAGCCCCAGCATGTCGTGTCGTCTAAGCGGCAGTGCTCATACCCGCACCGCCGCCCGAGGATAGCGCCACTTCCGAGGGATTCAAAAGATCGGCCCTGCGTCCGTTCTACGGCGCAATTTCTGCATTAGGAGGCCGCGAGGGCGGATGGTAGATCCCGCCCATGCCATCCGAACACGCGCAGCAGGCGTTGTCGCATCTTCGAGATCCTGCGGATTTCCAGTGGTACGTGATCCCGCTTCTGGTGATCGTCCTCTACATCTACCACGACCAGATCGGGCGCAAGAACTACAGCGTCGTTTTCGCCGGCTTGGCACTTTGGGGGATGGATTGGTTCAACGAGACGTGGAACTCGTTGATCTTCCATTTCACCGGCTACGCGCCCGCATGGGCCGCGCCTGGCGAAACCGCGTATTTGATTCTCATTGGTCTCAATATCGAGATCTGCTTCATGTTCGCCATCCTCGGGATCGTGACGACCGTCATGCTTCCTCCAAAGGAGGCGAAGATAGTCGGGATCCCCAACCGCTGGTTCTTCGCCGTGTTCTTCAGCGCGCTCGCCGTGTTCATCGAGTACATGCTCAACTACGTCGACGCGCTGACCTGGGAGTACTCCTGGTGGAATCGTTCCGCGCCCTGGCTCATCTTCCTGCTCGGCTACTTCCCCTTCTTCGTGGTCGCCTACTGGGTGCACGACATGAAGTGCATCAAGCGCCAGGCTGCGGCTGTCGGCGTCATCCTCGGGTTCGACGCGCTTTGCCTCATCGTGTTTGGTAGCTTGGGGTGGATCTAGTTGGCGTTGCTGGCTTCGGCGGTGGGGAGAACCGGGCACCTGGTTTGGTTTCGTTACATCCGACCCGCCCACCCCCGCCCGTAATCCTCCCTCCGCGCCCTGCGCTTCGCTTGCGCTTGGCGGCGCTTTGCGCCGGGCTTCGCCCTTCGGGCTCGCGCTGCCGCGCACTAATGTAAGGTCAGCGTCAAGGCTGGATCAGGTCGTCTTCGTCGCAGGGGCCGGGGTTGAGACCGCTGGCGTCAGTGCACGGGTTCTCGATCTGCCCGGTTCCGTAGAACTGAAGTAGCGCGGGTCCTAGGCCTTCGAGCTCGGCTGCGCGACCATGGGGGTCGGGAAACCTGTCCGCCCAGTGTGGGATGTTCGTGATCGGCGGCTCGTCGTTGCCAAAGTCGACTTCCAGCATGGCGGAGCCCGTGTGCAATCCGCTCTTCTCGTCGATGCCCCAAACCGGTCGAATCAACGGCGCCAGATTCACCACGCCACCGATGGTGCGGGCCATGATGTGCGCGCCGAGATTGGTGACCTGATGATCGGCCTTCGAGACCTGGATCAAGACATCGTGCGCGGGCGTGCCGGGCAGGAGATCCGTGCGGATGTAGTTCGAATAACCCGTCGGCTCGGCGCGATCCCAGAGCCCCTGCATCAGCGCGAGGTTCATTTGCATGTGCAGCCCATTCCAGTCGTACCGGTTGTAGAGCTGCCCTGCATACTCGTCGAAGTTCCCGCTTCGATTGAGCAGCAGGTTGTAGGACTGACCGGGTACCGCGAGGAGCCCTCGCTCGATGTCCAGGTTGAGCGCCATGATGACGGCTCCGAGGATGCCGCCTTGGCTCCCGCCGAAATAGTAGCGCTTGGAGCCATCGAGCTCCGCGCCACCGCAGTCGTTTTGAAGTGTGTCGTTCAGCGTCGAGTCCGGATCCTCCGCCTCACGCGACAGGGTCCGCATTGCCATCAGGAAGTTCAGGTGCCCTTGGTGCATGCGTTCTGGGATCCGTCGAAACGTGGCAATATCGCCGAGGATCGAGTCGACGACGGTCAAGACGTCGTCTGAGGAAAACCCCTTGTGGTCGAGCCCGAAGCCGGCGAGGTTGTAGTTGGCCCATAGCTCGCTGTAGCCGAACACCTGCTCCTTGGCGCCAAGCTGGCCGTGGCCCACCGCCACGAGCGGCGCAGGCGTGCCTTCCTCCGTCGCTGACAGGGGAACGAACATCGCCGCCGCGTATGGGTAGGTTCCATTTTGCTCGGGGAGACCATCGTCTCCGAGATTGAGCAGCTCACCCGTCTCGCCGCCGGTCATGTAAAGCGGCATGTCGAACGTAATCTCGAGCCGGCAGGCCATTCCCTCCCTCGTATCGTCGATCACTTCGACCGTATACGGGACGCCGTCGGGGTACTTCTCGAATGCATCGTCGCGAATGTGGAGCATCGCGCTCGTGTTGTTCTCGCGACTCGCGGTGGTGAAGTCCCAGGCGATTTGGAGGTCATCTCGCCCGACTCCCGCGTTCTCGAGGGTCGAGAAGATCTCTTCGAAATGCGCGCGGCGCGATTCGATGATGTCGTCCTCCGAAGCTTCTTCGTCACGCAGCTCCCGAAAGCCCGGCGATGGGTCGACGGGCGCGCCCTCGCCATCGACGATGTCGCGGAAGGCGACGATGTAGCGGGTGGCATCCTCCAAGCGAATCGCAGGACGCAGCATCACGGCTTGTTCTTGCTGAAGCTCCTCGAGGCTTCGCGTGAGGGTCGGGAAATCTGGCTTGTCTTCGCCGGCGTCGATACGGATCTTCGCTTGTACGACCCACTCGTCGCGATCAACCCAGTGAGGCACACGCTCGCCGGTATCCGCGTTGATGATCACGGTTGGTGAGTCCTGCAGGAGCGAGTCCGCGATCGTGTCCGGCGTGGCGCACCCCGTGACCGTCGCGCCGGGAAGATGCGTCATCGCCGCGATCCCTGGCGAAAAGCCGTCCATCTCGTTGAACGCGCCCGGGGTCGATCGTTGACCGCTGCGGGTGGGTGGCATGATCTTCTCGGGCAGCGCGAGCCGACGCCCGGTCACCGTGCTCGAATCCGCGACTGTGTAGTAGTCGCTCGGGTAGGGGAACGCGCAGTAGGTTGGCGCCAGTGGATCGCAGTCGAGCGCTGGAGCGGGAATGATCCCCCCGCTTCCGCCTTGCCCTCCGGCGCCGCCATTGCCGCTGGAGCCGCCGGTCCCGGGACTGCTGTCAGTACCGCAGCCGAGCAAGAGAAGGGGGAGAGAGAGAAGAAGAAGCCAATAAGGAGAGATTCGCATTGCGCGATGCTAGACGGCCCGGGCCACGGTGTCCATGCTCTCGCTGACGCTGACGCTGACGCTGACGCTGACGCTGACGCTGACGCTGACGCTGACGCTGACGCTGGGCTTGCCGGTTCGGTCTGATGCCCGCAAGAACCCACCATGAAGATCGCAGTCGTTACGGGCGCCGGTAAAGGCCTGGGTCGTGAAATCGCGAAAGGGCTAGCACTCAAAGGGTTCACGCTCTTGGTCACCGACATCGACGCGGAGTCTGCCCAAGAGACGGCTGCCGCAATCGGTGGTGGGGCCTGGTCGATGGGCCAAGACGTGCGCGACCCCGGGTCCCATCATGCCGTGGCCCGTGCGGCGAACGAGCGGGGATCCCTCGAGCTCTGGGTGAACAATGCGGGCGTGCTTTACACTGGAACTGCGTGGGAGCACAGCGATGAGCAGGTTCGACAGACGGTCGAGGTGAACGTCCTCGGCGTGATGTTCGGCTCGCGCGCCGCAGTCGAAGCCATGCGCGCCAGTGGAGGTCAGCTCATCAACATCGCGTCGATCTCCGCGCTGACACCGGCGCCGGGGCTTGCCGTGTACGGTGCCAGCAAACACGCCGTTCTCGGGTTCAGCATTTCCCTGGCGGGCGACTTGGACCGTGCAGGGCTCCCGATTCGCGTCAGCGCGGTCTGCCCGCA
>Ga0316189_10004806_pt1 | contig 12952 bp, 23 predicted proteins | sample LowCovwburrow_MG_FD_204930 | JGI IMG/M metagenome (GOLD analysis project Ga0316189, IMG submission 204930) | Coastal sediment microbial communities from Maine, United States - Lowes Cove worm burrow | ecosystem: Environmental > Aquatic > Marine > Coastal > Sediment | place: USA: Maine... | reverse complement strand
GGGTAAGTAGCGAGTATTGGTTTCATTCTTCCTCAATACATGGGAGTCTTGAAGCTTACCCTAGCAGAATCTGGAGGGCACGGTGAAATGTATCGAGTGTCAGAGAGAATGTGGCAGTGCGATTTGTTCGCGATGCCAGAAACAATTTAATTTAACTGTGTGGGTAGCACTCACACTAGTGTTTGGAGGTGTCTTGTGGCTGTTAATATCGTTGTAACGTGTGATTGGTGTATGGGGAGTATCGAAACCTTATTGTCGGCCCCTATTCCCAAGGGGTGGAAGGTCAAGGACGTCAAGTCACCTCAGTGTGCGGAGACCGATGCTGCCCCGGAGGAAGAGGCTTACTTCTGTAGTGATCCCTGTGCTAGTGCCTATGAGTTAGAGTCTCCGAAGGCGCACACTACGGCTGGTGTCTTGTATACCTCAGCTTTCTATAGCGCAATGAATGAGTTGAGGTCAGCACATGCTTCTGGTAAGTAAAAGAGACGGGACGCTAGAGACCTTCGACGCCGAGAAGATCAAGCGTGCTCTGTTGTTGGCATTCAACGCGGTTCGACCGGGTGCAATCCCGAACGTTGCGCCGTTGGTGATGGCTTGCATGGATCTTGTGCGCCGGGAGCCAGCAGGCACGGTAGACGTTGAGCGTATCCATGAGCTTACCGAGATCGTCTTGATGGACGCGGGGCATTACGCAGTAGCGCGGTCGTATGTGATCTATAGGCACATGCGTCGTGAAGCCAGGGAGCCTGACAAGTGGGCGCTACCTGACTACATCCAGGCTGCCAAGTATGCCCGCTACGATACGGGGCTGGGGCGACGGGAGGTGTATAGTGAGACTGTGGCGCGTGGACGCGACATGCACATACGCCGGTGGCCTGAGCATGAGGGCGAGCTTACTCGGGCCTATGCGCTGGTCGAGGAGAAGAAGGTCCTGCCTTCAATGCGGAGCATGCAGTTCGGTGGTGCAGCTATTGAGGCCCATCACGGACGCATGTATAACTGCTCCTTCACTCTTATGGATCGGTGGAGGGCGTTTTCGGATGCGTTCTTCCTACTGCTCTGCGGGTGCGGGGTGGGCTACAGTGTTCAGTGGGAGCATGTAGACCAGCTACCCGCAGTGGGGACAGTCGGTCGGGATGTCTATCACCACACGGTAGAGGATACCATCGAGGGTTGGGGCCGTGCTTGTGAGGCACTGTTCACCTCGTTCGAAGCCGGGCTCTGGATTGAGTTTGACTACTCAGGGGTTCGGTCTGAGGGTGCGTTGCTGGTTACGTCAGGAGGACGGGCACCGGGTCACTTACCCTTGCGGGGAGTGTTAGAGGCTGTTCGCTCCCGCCTATCGGCTGCCCAGGGTCGACGTCTACGGCCCATTGAAGTCAATGACATCATGTGTCTGTTGGCTGAGGCTGTGCTCAGTGGTGGGATTAGACGCTCGGCTCTTATCTGTTTGTTCTCTGCTACCGATACCGAGATGATCTATGCCAAGAGCAATGAGAACTATCGGCCAGCGTTTGGGTCGGATCCAGGTCACAACCCACATCGGGCCATGGCTAACAACAGTGGCGTATTGTTGCGCGCGGAGGCTCGGGAGTCAGACTTCAGGCGCTTAATCTCGGTCGCTCAAGGTAACAACGGGTGTCCAGGGTTCTTGTTTGTTAATGACATTAACCATGGCACAAACCCTTGCGGTGAGATTGGGCTTGACCCACGGCTATACTCCAAGGATCGAGACTCCTATGAGACTGGGTTCGCCTTCTGCAATCTGACTGAGATCAATGCTGCCACTGTTACTTCGCGGGAGGATTTCCTATCGCGGTGTGACGCAGCGGCCACGATCGGGACCTTTCAGGCTGCGTATACACGGTTCGACTACCTTGGCTCGGTGACTAAGGCTATTGCGGAGCGTGATGGGCTGCTAGGCGTGTCCTTGACAGGTATCCAAGACAACCGTGATATGATCCTAGATGCCTCCTTGCTAGAGGCTGGCGTCGCGCGGATTAAGGCCGTGAATGAGAGGCTTGCTGCTCAGTTGGGCCTGGCGGCTGGGGCAAGGCTTACGACGGTTAAGCCCTCGGGGACTGCTTCGATAGTTTTAGGGTGCGTTGGGCCAGGTATCCACAGCAACTGGGCACCACGGTATATCAGGCGGGTTAATGCTAACCCTAATGAGCCGGTGGCTAGGGAATTCCGGCGGGTCAATCCTCACATGGTGCAGGAGAAACCTGATGGCTCCTGGAGCCTTATGTTCCCTGTTGTTGGTGAGGGGCAGACCGTTAAGGATACTCAGGCAATTGGGTTTGTAGACGACGTGCTGTTTGTATACAGACACTGGGTGCTGCCAGGGAGTATCCGGGGAGGGCTTACGCACAACGTATCGTGCACAGTCACTGTCCGTGATGGTGAGTTAGAGGAGGTTTTGCAGATGGTATGGAGGCAGCGGGCGGCTGTTGCGGCCATGGCCTTTGGTGGGTATTACCTTGATTCGGTCTTTCCGTTTGTGCCCATGAAGGCCATAACATCGGTTGAAGATGAATCGGTTTGGGACATGCTCATTGCTGGGTATACTCCCGTGGACTGGGCGGCGTTCATCGAGGACGGGGATAGCACCGTGCTGCGTGACGTTCAGGCTTGCGCTGGTGCAGCGGGATGTGGTGTATGAATCTCGAATCTCGAATCTCGAATCTCGAATCTCAAATCTCGAATCGAGCATCTCAATCCTACCCTATGGGCGACTATGATCATCACGCTTGATACCATTAAATTTGTTGATCCCCAATGGCATGGGGCCGGGTTTGTAATACTCTGCGACGACCTTGATGGCGTGCGCATAGTGTTTAAGTCGCGGGCCGTGACACCAGGGGGAGCATTGAAGCGTTGCCGACGTGTTGTCAAGGCTGGACTGGGCAAGGTGACAGTGTATAAGGAGGGAGCGTATCAAAGCGTGACCTCATTTCCGCCCGCATATCGCGGGCTTGAGGACTGTTGGATTTTTAAGTGTTCGATTCCCGAACGCGTGCCAACAGTCCACCACGGATCCAGCAGCCTTGTGAAGGCTGTTGAGGAGCAGGAGTAAGCATATGGCTAAAAGTGTAGACGTTGTTCGTAAGTTGGTTGAGTTGCACGACTCAGGTCGGCTGCAGGAGGGTGTCTTTGATGACCTCCTCCAAGGGGTTGACCTGACGGTGGGTGGCAAGACGGGAACGTTCTCGGGTGGGATGCTGGACCTTAGAGGCCGGCTCCATACCTTGAACCTCTCGGCTCTTAGCTCGGCCTGCAAGACTGAGGAGCCGCAGGGAGGGGTAGGCAGCACGGGAGCTTTGGGTGTTGCAGTCAAACGGGCTAAGGACATGGACCTTGACCCGCGCGATCCAGCCCTGAAGCCTGCGGCTAAGAAGCCGGACAAGAAGCGTCTGTTCGAGTAGGGAGCCTTGGAGGCTCGATTCTTGATTCAAGAATCGAGCCTCCTATGGAGCAATCTGGAGGCTCGATTCTTGATTCAAGAATCGAGCCTCCTTTCACTCCAGCCTTGATTCAAGAATCGAGCCTCCCCTACGGGAGCCCAGCCCATTTACTCCCGCGCATCCAACATCACAGCTACGCTTCAAGAATCGAGCATCCTAATCCTCTAATCCTGGAGCATGATTGCAGGATCTCGCCTCTTTTTGATATCAATCCTAAGCCACGATAATCTGAGCCGACCTCTAGGTCGAAAAGTCTAATTGAGGGGCGTGGTGGGCTTCTCTTGGCCTCTCAGCCCTATTAGAGTGGCAAGAGGCTAGGATCCAGCGACTTGCTTTCAAACGCGGGCGACGAGTTGAGTGCGCCGTTACGCTAACTCACTCGAATTCATAAGAATTCTTAACTCACTCGAATTGCAGGACTTACCGACTTGCTGACTGGAGGCAAGTCCCCTTTCCCCCTACTACTACTCTATTTTATTTCTCTCTTTTCTATAGTCTGCAATAGGGAGAATAGAGAGTCAGTAATAAGGTAAGACCTTGCCAGGTAAGGACTTAAGTTTTTCACCCCATGAAAAGAACTAACTCCTTGGCAGGGCTAGACTTATGAAGGTGACGTAAAGTGTCACACTTATTCGGTGGCCTAGAAATATGATGACAAAAGAGGGACACAGGTCACAATCATGCTCCAGGATTCTAGACTCTTGAGTCTCGGATGCGTGCCTTGAGTCTAGACACAAAGAAGCCCGGATTCAGGACGAGCATCCCGAATCCGGGCTAATCTTTACAGGTAGGTCGCGGCAATCTCGTGCGCTTGAGGATGCTCCCACTCGGGACTATCGTCGTCGAGTGCGATGCTTATCAGACAGCGCAAGGCTAGAGAATCGAGGATCCCGGAGGAACCCTCCATAGTGAGTGGCTTCATGGACATCACCTGACCGTCCGACATGCGGTAGGCTAGGAAGTCGCCTTCCATATGCAGGCATCCATGCTCAAGAGACAGCGCGTAGGCTACCTGTTCCTTTACTCCGGGAAACGATCCCAAGGTCCTGTTGAGCCCGGTCTTGACGCACTGGATTTGCAGGCCGTCATACACCTGCTTAGGTGGCTCGACATACTCCATGGCAGGAATGTCGCACCTTTCACAGATGCATGTTGACTCCGAGAGATGGTTACAGACTTGACAAGCGTTCATGAGGTTGCTCCTAGGCAGCAGTTGACGGGGCCTTCCCCGCCGGGGGTGAGTTGATGCGTCCACAGGTGACACCGTGGACAGATAGTGTCGCGCAAGGGCTTGATACCTTGCTTGCAGACACGGGAGCAGTAGACTACTCCCGTGCCGTATCGGGTGAGGGTGTGCGTCCAACGCCCACACGTATGGCATTGCGTATCCTTCATACGCATAACGTATACCAGAGCAGACGGTCGCGGATGTGCAGTGTCGGCCACTCGGGGTGCATGTAGCGGTAAGTCGTGATGAGTATCATTACTTACTCCCTTGGAGGCTACGCAGGTAGGTGACCGCGTCGTGGATGCGCCACCCTTGCTTACGGGTGAGCCAGTGGGTAGCGCTATTCCACGAGTAGAAGTAACGCCCATTGAGCCTCCAGGCTCCGTTGAGGTAGTCGTCAGTCATTACGGCTTCTTCCTGTAGCTAAGTGCGTGCTTGACGAATGCTTTTAAAGTGTAAAGCTTCTTACACTCAGGGCACTCGATCCTGAAGACAGCACCTTGCTTGCTAGGGATCTTATGGAAAGTGATGCCTTCCACGATGCATTGGCCCGTAGAGGCTGACCATTCAGCTGCCTCCTCTGGAGTATTCAGCCTCTTCTTAGGGCCGAAAACGTCAAACAAGTGGAATTTTATGGCTGTGCCCTTGCAGATTTTCTGCGCAAGCTCTACCTGAGGTGGGAAGACTAGGGAAGGGAGAATACGAAACATTAGAAAGCTCCTTGATGCACGGGTGAGTGTTGAATGAATCCAGGTGGGGTGAATAGCTTGTCGCAGATAGGGCAGGCCAGCTTGAACCTGTGTAGTCCCTTCCTGGGAGGAAGCAGGACAAAGTTGATGCCGTCGATCGTCTTGGCGTCGGTGCGGTCGCCCCACCTACCGTCATAGCCAAACAGGCCATGCAGGTGGAACTTATGCCGCACGGGAGTGTATTGCCTACACCCCCTCGCACCGCCAGCCTCGTAGATATTGTAGCATCCACAGCTACGGGAGCCTTGATGCCAACAGGCCACAAAGCCTACAGGCTGCGGATACCTACACCATTGCAGCGCTATCTGCATAGGCGTCTCGATACCAGCCCGCCTTAAGAGCAGGTGTTGCTCCATGGGAGTAGCGTCCCTGAGCAGGGTTCTTAGCTTACTGTCCATGGCAGCACTCACACTCGTCGTTTGACACTATTCGCTGTATGGATGCTCCATTGGAGAAGGTGCCCGTGTAGCCAACGGGCTTCTCGATACCTCCAGGGAGCGGGTTACCTATTGCAAGGTGCCGATTGCAATGCGAGCAGTCGCTCCAGACTAGGGGAGCGTTGCAACTCTTCTCTGCACAGGTCGCCTGCTTAAGAGAGAGCGGTTTTTGCATGGGGCCTTCAGTCATAAGGCCATACCTGATAGCCAGGTTAGGGTCCCAGTCCCCTGACCTAGCCGCTTGACGTATGATGATATCAGACATCAGAGATCCCTTCCGCCTTGCCAGGTGACCTTGGTATGATTCACTCCACAGATGGAAACAGGCACCCATATGCAAGGCTCGTGGGCGAAGCACGAAAACGAGCTGTGGTGACTCCACATTCGGCCAGTGACTGACCGTAACGTGTTAAGGTGGGAGCGTTCCCAGTCCCTCCGCTCGAGGCCTTCTTCAGGCGGCATATCAGGCCCACCTATTACGATGGCGTCGTGCTCCCAGCCTTCGTTGTCTACCCGTTTACGGACTAGGATTAGGATGTCGAAAATCTCAAAGCGTTTCATGCTTCCTCCTTAGGAGCTTGGTGACAGCAGGCACAGTTGGATGTTGTGGCGTGGAGAAGTATCCACGGTCGAAAGAGCCTTGCGGCTTGAGAGCCACCGCTCGGCCCATCGAAGTATACGCGATGCGTAGCACAGTAGCTACAGGTGCTATACTGCAAAGGGGCCGGGCAGCTTGGATGCGAGCAATTCGCTTCGTATAGGGCTAGGGCCTTTTGTTCCTCCCCGGAAGTAATCAGGCCATGCCGCAAGGCCAGGTCAGGATCCCAGATCCCTTCCCTGGCCTTGGCCCTTAACATGCTATCGCTCATCCTTTTCCTCCGTGACAGCATTTGCAGTAGTCGTTGAGTTCAGTGTCGAAGATATCGCCGGGCACCGCGCCCACTTCCCGGAGAGATGTGTAGCCTACCAGCCTTACTGGACCACTGGAATAAGGGCCAGTGGTATGGTCAGGGCAATAGCTACAGTCGGAATACCGTAGCTTACCAATACAGCCTTCTTGGCCGCATGCGGCTTGACGGATTGTGGGTGGGCCATTTACTTCCCCGGAGGTTATCAGGCCATGCCGCAAGGCCAGGTCAGGATCCCAGATCCCTTCCCTGGCCTTGGCCCTTAACAGGCTATCGCTCACCGATAATCCTTCAAGAGCCTTGCCGGGATACGATCCATCTCGTATCCCGCACAGTCCACCATATACCAGCCGTAGCTGGAGCCACGCCAGCCCAGTAGAACTACGGCGCAGTCGTCAGGCCACTTAGCCTTGACGAACACGACACCGCAATACTCCCACGGAGTGTAGTCGGCTTCAGGATACTGCGCTTGCAGCATCTCTTTTTGCTCGGAGCTAAGCATTTGTTTCCTCCGTGGAAGTAAGGTGCTTGGGGCATTTCAGGTCATCCAGACCTTCAGCCCATTGAACGAGGAACCATCGCAGTTCCTCAAGATATTTGCAGGCTTGGCACATCCTAGCCCGCCAGTCGGCGGAAGCGCCTTGACTCTGCCCGCTCCGCCTTGCGACGCTGGGCCGCAAACCAGCGCGACTCAGCCGTCGCGCAGGTATAGCGTTTTTTGCCTTGCGCCTTGCGACGCGGCTTGCCACTGCGGCGCATGTCCCAGTTGGCTTGCACGTTACTGTTTCCTAAGTATTCCATCTCGGCCTTTCCTTTGTCGGAGTAAAAGTCTGTTAACCGGGACAGCCTATTGTGGCTGCCCCGGCTTTCCTTCCCCGGAGTGTTTACCCCAGGTGATACTGCTCGCCTTGGTAGGCATTGCAGCAGTCTGCCCGAAACCTGGCGGCTTCGCGCCTAGTCGCTTTACGCGCTTCGCGTCGAAAGTCAACTTCCGACATCTTGCCCGCGACGCCTGGTAGACCCGTATAGTAGGCCAAGCCATCACGCACTTCATACAGGCTAACGGTAGCTCCGTCGAGCAGCCTGTAAATCCCTTTGGTCAATTCGTTCATCGTCCCGTTTCCTTTCTCGGAGTAAAAGTCTGTTAACCGGGACAGCCTATTGTGGCTGCCCGGTGTTGCTACCGCTTGAAGTAGGGTAGCCTTATTGCCATCGCGGCGATCCCTGACAGCGTCGGAGGCTGCCAATCCCGCTTGACCATATCGGTCACATCCATATACCAGCGCTCGCCAAAGAGCACGCCGGCATGTTTCCGCCTGATAGCAAACTGGCTATACCACCAGCCGATGTGGCAAGGTGTTAGCTTCACCCTCCGCCCTTCCCGGCTTGGCCAGGGATTTACTTTGCCGGAGTAAATCACCTTTCTTGCCAAGCGGCGAAACTTTCGCGCTCAGTCCGAAAAACCCTGTAGGACAAGAATGCCCAGCCTTTGTCACTCAGCCTATAGGCTTGTGACTTCCTCCTCCTACCTGCCTTACAGACTAGGCCAAGTTCAATCAGCCGATCGATCTTGGCATAGGCCGATGGACCATACCCCAGCGGAGGAAACAGGTCCTCCGCTTGTTGCGCTTTCAACGCGAGCATTTGTAGCGCCCGCATATCCCCGTGAATTAGGGAGATCTCTTTTACCGTCTTTGCCATCTTGCCCACCTTTCCTTTGTCGGAGTAAATCGTTAACCGGGACAGCCTATCGTGGCTGCCCGGCTTTCCCGGCTTTCCCTTAGTCGTTCGAGAACAGCCAATCGGCCATACCGGCTTCCGTGTATGCCCGACCAGCGGGCAGCATTAGCAAGTCTGCCCACGCCTTGACGAGATAGACGAACACTGGACGATCCAGGCAAGGATCCCAGCTCTGAAAGAACTTCAGCATACGCTCTGCTGGGTTCTCCCCCTTCTCCATGGCCAGCGCCCATTCTTTGACGAGGGCGGCCTGGTATTTAGCTTCAATCATTTGTCACGCTTCCTTTGTCGGAGTAAAGTCTGTTACACCGGCAAGCCTATAGTGGCTTGCCAGTGAGATCCCTAGCGACTCGCTTCGCTTCTCAGCCCGTGAGCGCAATCCCGTTGTCTGGTATCTGTTAGGTGCCTTTGCTACTTAGTAGCCTTCTTACCCTTGGTAGCCTTTGCCTTGGCTGCCGCCTTGGCAACCGGCTTGGCAACCGGCTTGGCCGCTTCCTCCGGGGAAGCTTCCGAAACCATCTCCGCCGCTTTGGCGAGCGTCTCTTTGGCCGACGCCTGGACCTTGGCCTCCTTGATCGCGGCCGCCTTAGCGACGACCTTGGCCCACAGCTCGGGAGCGTCGTCCCTTACCGTTGACGCAATCTCGATCAAGGTATCAAGATCCTTCAGAACAGCCGCCTTGTCCTCCGGCGACATGTCCTTGGTAGACTCCGCACCCCGGATCACAGCGATCGCGCTTTGCCCGATCTCCGAAACCATCCCGGATTGAAGTCCCTTGAGCGCTTCCCCGTCCATGCGCTTTGCACGGGCAGTTGACGTAGCCTCTCCGGAGGCCGCCTTGTCGGCTTTTTTCTTAGCCGCCAAGTCTCGCTTGGCAATGGCAGCCGCCATCACCTTGCCCCACCGCTCTCCGGTATGAGCGACGTTTCGGATCGACGCTCTGAGCAATCCCTTACACTCAAGGTCCGCCGCCTTCGCGTCGTCCCTTGCCGCCTTGCCCAGCTTGAGCATGAGGGTCTTGACCTTGTAACCGATCCCTTCGAGGCTGTAGCCATACAGCTCCTCGTCCGGGTGAGCCTTACCGAAAACGCTCCGGTAAAGCAACATATCAGCTACTGGCCCGCAGTTCCAGTGATTCGAGAAACGGTCCCCGATCCCCTGGCGAGACTTGGCCCTGATCGTGGTGATCTCAGCCTCGATCTCGGCGATCTCGGCGTTGGCCGCCTGAGACTCAGACAGCATCTCTGCTGCGTCGTCGCCGGTCAGCTTGCTCGCCAGATTGACGAACTTCTGAGACTTGGCCGTCAATTTGTCCAGCTTAGCCCGAAGCAAAGAGACAGCCGACTTAACCTCCGGGGAAGCATTATCCCCGATCACGTCGGTAATCGCTCCGTCAAGAGTGACTAGCACGTCGCGGATCTTGAGGCGTCGTTCGCCACCATCTGATCGCATGATCAGCATGTTAGCCGTTTGCTGGAGATCATAGATATCCCGCAAACCTACAGACATGGCGTTGTCGCCGCAGAAGATTGCCTGCTGTGCAGCAGTCAATCCAAAGTTGATACGAACCGCCACGCCATTGGGAAACAGCTTAGCTCGATCCTCAGCGCTCATGTTCGAAATCGCCCAATGGCGACTGAACCCACGAGCGATCAACATACCCATAAGGGTATGCAGATCAAGGTCCTCGCTGAACTCAACCTCCGCCGGAGGAAACACGTCGATAGCGTCGAGCTGTCCCGCCGAGTTGAGCAATCGACCGAGACGCCTACCATTCTCCTCCAGACGCTCTTCCGAGCGCCAGTTAAGAGCCTGAGAGACTTTCTCAGGATTGAGGAAATCCTCAACACTGAGATAAATCGTCGGACGATTCAGCTTTGACAGATTCACCAGGGTGATACCTGACTCCTCCTCGCTGCTGTTGTTGTTGTTGTTGTTGTCGGTGTTGTTGTTCGTCATTTGAAATTCACTTCTCCGGAGGAAACTCCGGTTGGGCAATTGCCCGGTTGTTGTAAAAGAGTCACTCAGAATACAACACCTAACAGATACCTTCCAACGGGATTCCGCTCACAGGCTGAAAAAGGCCTCAGGAGTAAAGTAAATTTTACACCGAGTCAAATCGCCTGGTTTAGATCCGTGTTGAAAGGGGCTCTCCAAGAGCGTAGGATTCTGGCGTCACGCCGGTATCCTTTCCTCCGGGAAAGCAAGTCCAAATTGTCAAAGAGCACAAGATCAACCCGAAACATCGGCAGCCTAAATCCCTGTATGGATTGCACCACGCTGCGCAATGTCGCCGCTACTTCATAGGTAGCAGTCCGATCCCCTGGCCAGCCTAGAATCCGCAAGGGATCCGCACCACGCGGCGCTGGGGGTCGAGTCGATCGAGTTATCAAAGAGCAGAGAGCACTGCTCTCGTTTCCATGGCCAAATCAGACCATGGATCCGAGAGGTTGAAAGCACCAATTCAAAAAGAGCTAAGTCGTTTGATACCAACGACTTAGGTATGACGCATGGAGTCAAGTCGTTGGTATCAAACGTCTTAGGGTCTTCCCGCTCCGGAGGAAGACGTGTTTTTTCAAATACAATGAATGAAGCACATCGCATGCCAAAGAATTCCGCTAGCAACAATTGGGCCAAGATTCTTGACTCCTCGCGTCAAGAGTTGACATCGCGAATGGCGTGCCGAAAACAGTAAAAGCCTGAGAAAGCGCTGAGAGCGATCCTAAGGCGATAACGCCCGGACTAGGTCCAGGGACTCGCATGGACCTCCGTTAGGCCAGCAGGGGAAGCCTACCTCTGAGAAGGCTCTAGAATGGGGCCTCCAGACGGAGCCGTTCGGGACGTGTTAGGGGAAACAAAGATTGTAACGTAGTCAAATACCATGCCAATCGAATCGACGCAAGTCGTTTTGCGTCGGTTAAAACTATACCACGAAAGGATTTAGGCCTGTTTGCGCCTAAGTCGTTACGTGGTAAGGCGGACCATACCAGATAAGGAGTTAGGCTAAATCGCCAGGCCGGGTGGGTTATCTTTTCATTCTCGAATCGTTTTTATTTCACATTCCACTCAGTGCTCCAGTCGATTTGGTAGATTTCAAATTTTCATTTTCATATTTTATTTGCAGGATGCTGGATTCTTACACTGTAAATCCAGGATGCTAGATTCTTACAGTGTAAATCCAGGATGCTGGATTCTTACACTGTAAATTCAGGATGCTGGATTCAGGATGCTTCTATGCTTCTATGGAGGAACTGAGTATCCCGTCTCTAAGAACCGAGTATCCAAGAATCGAGCATCCCTACCCTAGGGGTGGTGGGTTAAAACAGGTATGATTGCAGGATCTCGACCAAATAAAAACCCAATTTCTAATTATTTATTTTCAGATTTTAGCGTATGGTCTGTTAGGAGGAGGGATCTCATGATGACAAAACACGCCGAGATCCTGCAATCATAATGGAAAAGACATACGAGCGAGCGCCGTATCCGGAGCATCCTGATCGGTGTCAGTCAAACACTACTCAAGGTCAATGCAACATGATGCGCATTATGCCTAGTAGTTATTGCCACCTGCATGGTGCAAATAAGACTATTGAAGCGCAGAAGAGTAAGTCTTTAAGCAATTATCACCTCACAAAGTGGCGCGCTAAGCTCGAAAGACACGCAGCCTCCCCAGAAATCAAGTCAATTCGCGAGGAAATCGGCATCCTTCGCATGATGCTGGAAGAAAAGCTTGAACAGTGTAACACTCCTATGGAGCTGATGATCGCGTCAGGCCCCATCGCTGATATGGTCCTGAAAATCGAGAAATGCGTCACGAGTTGCCACAAACTTGAAGGTTCAATGGGCCAATTGCTGGATAAGCAGGCCATTTTGCAGTTTGCAGGCGAGGTAATCAACATTATCTCCGACATCGTCACTGACGAAGCTAAAATTAACGCCATTGCCGACAAGATAATGGCCACAGTAGGAAGGATTGGCGATGAGAGTCTTTAATGTCCCAGTAACGGCCACTCCGACGCGCCTCGACACTCTAATTGGTGCCGAGAATCCGCGCTGCACCAGCATCCTGATGCAAGCACCGGCCGCGAACGCAAATATTGTCTACTTTGGTAGCTACGACACTCAATTATTTGAGCTGCGTATCGAAGCTAACGCCACTATTCCCCATCAGAACGCCCGCGATATCTATATTGTAGGCACAGCACCCGATCGAATCACGGTGATGCTCGCATGAGTGAAAACGTATTTGGAAAATTCCTCGACGGTGCAGTTCTCACCAAATATGGTGACCCTCTCTTTGTGACGGGTCTCACTGGCCCCTCCGCGTCAATTTTCCAGATGCTCGTCAATGCCTTAGTAATCATTGACCCAAGATTCTACGCCGACAAGGACAACGTCATCGACCTGTCAGGCACCCTCTCGGGAG
>Ga0316189_10004804_pt1 | contig 12955 bp, 11 predicted proteins | sample LowCovwburrow_MG_FD_204930 | JGI IMG/M metagenome (GOLD analysis project Ga0316189, IMG submission 204930) | Coastal sediment microbial communities from Maine, United States - Lowes Cove worm burrow | ecosystem: Environmental > Aquatic > Marine > Coastal > Sediment | place: USA: Maine... | reverse complement strand
ACCATACAAGATTGGTTTCAGAAAAAACAACATCGAGTTATCAGCAAGAGTTTAGGAAAATTGCAATGGATTTATCTATGGTGAATTCTTATGAAGAATGGGTAGAGCTTTACCAAAAACTCATTTACTGGGAAATTGAACTTGAAGATATTGAAGACCATGCTATGTTTGAGATATTAGAATCTCAGAAAAATGAAGCCAATATGCAGTTTGGCAAATTCATTGATAAAAACTACGCAGATTGGTTTGAAGCCAAAGCAGATGCCCCAGTGATGTCACACACTTTATTTAAAGAAAAAATAGCACCTCAGTTAAACCCAAATCAACCAACACTTTTGGTGGTTATTGATAATTTACGTTACGATCAATGGAAAGCATTTGAACCCATAGTAAACAATTACTACAAAAATGAAAGCGAAACTCCTTACTATAGTATTTTACCAACCGCAACGCAGTATGCTAGAAATGCAATTTTTTCAGGACTGACCCCTATAGACATGGAACGTTTGCACCCTAAACTTTGGAAAAATGATACTGAAGATGGGGGCAAAAACTTATTTGAAAATGAGTTTTTAACAGCGCAATTAAAACGTTTAGGTTTAAGCCATTTAAAGCATGAATATTTTAAAATAACAAATTTAAGAGGCGGAAAAAAATTAGCCGAAAATTTTAAATCTAAAAAAACCAATGATTTGACTGTAGTGGTTTACAATTTTGTGGATATGCTTTCACATGCCAAAACAGAAATGGATGTAGTTAAAGAATTAGCATCCAATGACAAAGCTTACCGATCTTTAACAGTAAGCTGGTTTAAAAACTCACCTTTACTGGATATTATTCAGCAAGCACAGCAATTAGGATTCAAATTAATTCTAACTACTGACCATGGCACCATTAATGTAAAAAATCCATCTAAAGTAATTGGTGATAGGGACACAAGCCTTAATTTAAGATATAAAACTGGGCGAAGCCTGACCTATGACAGCAAAGACGTTCTTGCCGTGAAAAATCCAAAAAGTATTCAATTGCCTTCAATTACAATGAGCAGTTCCTTTATTTTTGCAAAAGGGGATCTATTCTTTGCTTACCCCAATAATTATAACCATTATGTAAGCTATTATCGCAACTCATATCAACACGGCGGTGTATCATTAGAGGAAGTAATTATTCCGTTTATCGTGCTTCAACCAAAGTAAAAACATCCACAAATTGCAAAAAACATCGACGAAATGCATTTTTTTGTTGGTTTTTTACTATATTAGTCTTATCATTGCATATAAATTATATCTGTGAAGACGACCTTTAACATAAATGGTATCGAAAAAGTAGCCCAAATGTTAATAGAACAATGTTTTACTAAAACAATTTTGTTTTATGGGGATATGGGTGTTGGTAAAACCACACTTATTCGGGCTTTAGTTAAAGCTTTAGGCAGTAATGATGAAGTTACAAGCCCAACGTTTTCTTTAGTAAATGAATATGAAGTTGAAAATGATAAAATATATCATTTTGATTTCTACAGAATAGAAAATGAAGTAGAAGTATTAGATATAGGTATTGAAGATTATTTTTACTCAGGACATTGGTGTTTTATTGAATGGCCTGATAAAATTGAAGGAATTTTGCCAAATGATGCAGATATTTCTTACATAAAATTGAACAAAGACGGTTCTAGAACGCTGGAATTATGCGTTTCTAAGGAAAAAATAATAAATAATTAAAAAATAATTAACGAAAAAAGCATAAGCAGACCCCAAACAAAAATCACGAAATTACGGAAAAACCGTAGCTCGTAAGCCCCGTAAACAAAGGGTTTTAACATATTTTTAACATTTAAAAGACAGGTTGTACTCTATCTTTGTAGTGTAATTAATTAATTAAAATCCCTTGAATTATGAAAACAAAAAAGTATTTAATCGCAATGGCGATATTCGGAGGTGTTTTGTTTACTGCGGAAGCAACTAATCTTTTAGATTTTAATGGGCAATTCACTACAAAACTTACGAAAAAAGATAGACCAAAACCACCTAACGGATAAAAAACAGTTAGTTGGTGGTAGTATAATAGCAACATTAATAGCTATTACGCCATATCTATTTTATTTACACGAAAGTGTTCCAGAAACAAATGTTTGGGACACTTTTTTGTTTACATACCAAAGTCCTTATTATGAAAATGTAAATTATGTAATGTGGATTTTTACAGGGAAAGCAATTCCTCTTTTATTATTATTCATTTGGTTTTTTACTAATAGACACTGGTGGTATCACGCTCTTTTGGTACCTATTGCTATGTATATATGGCAAATTACAAGTTTCTTTAATGACGATGCGGGATTTTTTGATTCGTTGGACCTAATTTATCTAATTCCAATAATGGCAATAGTAATTCCCTCGATTTATTTAATTAGAGCAAAAATGTTCGACAAAATTAATAATGCTGGAAAAACTATGGAAGAATTGGAAGATGAATTTAAAATCAAGCCAAAATCAATCTTTGGCAAACTTTCTGATTATTTTTAGTATTAAAAGTCCTTGTTTGTAGTTATTCCAATTGATTTATAAAATTTATTCGTAATTTGGTTTTATCAACCAAACTAACTATGAGTAAATCGTTATCTCCATTTACAAAATCCCAACTACTTCCTCAAGAGGAAATGCTTGAAGTGTTAAAGCAAAAAGGCAATTTGTTTATTGGAATTCCTAAAGAGACCTCATTTCAAGAAAAACGCGTATGCCTTACCCCTGATGCTGTTTCTGCACTTATAAATAATGGCCATCGTGTACTTTTTGAGTCTGGTGCTGGAGAGGGTGCTAAATTTAGTGATGCCGATTATAGTGAAGCTGGTGCCGAAATCACAAAAGACACTGCAAAAGTGTTCTCCTGTCCTATATTATTAAAAGTTGAACCACCTTCGCAGGATGAAATAAAGCTAATCAATCCGCAAACCATATTAATATCCGCTCTTCAGCTTAAAACACAAAATAAAAGTTATTTTGAAGCTTTAGGAAAGAAACGAATCACAGCTATAGCCTTTGAATTTATTAGAGATGTTGATGGTGCTTATCCTGCGGTAAGACAACTAAGTGAAATAGCTGGCACTGCATCTGTATTGATTGCTGCCGAGCTTCTATCTAATGTAAACAAAGGTAATGGCCTAATGTTTGGGAACATAAGTGGTGTCCCTCCTATTGAAGTTGTAATTATAGGTGCTGGAACCGTTGGTGAATTTGCAGCTCGAGCGGCTATTGGTTTGGGTGCTAACATTAAAGTTTTTGATAATTCAATTACCAAGTTGCGAACGCTTCAAACGAATCTTGGTAGAACAATTTACACCTCTACTCTACAACCAAAAAACTTACTCAAATCCTTAAAGCGATGTGATGTAGCTATTGGCGCGGTAAGGGGTAAAAATAGATCTCCTGTTCTAGTCAGCGAAACAATGGTAGAGGCTATGAAAACAGGATCGGTTGTTATTGATGTAAGTATCGATATGGGTGGTTGCTTTGAAACTAGCGAAATTACAACTCACCATAAACCAACCTTTGAAAAACATGGTGTAATTCACTATTGTGTACCCAATATTCCTGCTAGATATTCAAGATCTGCTTCGGTATCAATCAGTAATATTTTTACGCCTTATCTTTTAAAAATTGCTGAGGATGGAGGTATAGAAAATGCTATCCGTTTTGATCGTGGTTTAAAAAATGGTTTGTATTTTTACCACGGAATTTTGACTAGTAAATCTGTGGCCGATTGGTTTGATTTAGACTACAGTGATGCCAATCTCCTAATTTTTTAGACTCAAAGTCGATTTCATAATATAAAATTTAATTGATGAAACTTATTCAACGCGTAGGTTATTACCTCGGAGGGTTTTCTATTGGTCTAATTCTATTAGCCTTTTTTTTAAGTGGAAAAAAAACAACCTGTAGTTATGGTCCTGATGCTAGGGTACTAAAAAATATAGGCCTAAAACATCGTGAGTATTCATCCAAAGTCATTGAGATGATTAAAAATAAGGACATTGATTCGGTAACAATTTCTGAAGTCTTAAAACATGGAAATGTTAACTTCTCGAAAAGCAACACCAAATTAGATACTTGCAAAATTTATGTTATTGAGGATAAAAATGATAAACAAGCAATTACTTTAACTGTTGAAAACTGTGATAGTATTGCCACCATAATATCCGTTGCTAAAAAATAAAACGCTCAATAGAGTGATGACTATTGAACGTTTTTGTGAGATTGACTAAACAATGTTTATTGAAAAATTATCTTTTTTGTAGTCGTTCTAGTGGTTTCTTCTAATGTTATAAAATATAAACCAATGCTATAACGCGATATATCTAAACGCTTTTGCATTAATTGTCCGTCACTATCAGTTATCTCTTCGGTGTACATTAATTTACCTACGGCATCATGAATATATAATATAGAAGTATCTGCTAAACCGGAAAACTGAATTTGTAAAATTCCGTCATTTGTTGGATTAGGGTATATATTATATTGATAATTAGAATTCTCTTCTTCTTCAACACAGTTTTCAACAAAAACTGAAACATCATCAGTATCCGATGCAAAATCATTTGATACTGTTACGGTATATATTGTGTCTTCAGTAGGATTAACATCAATACTTTGAGAGCTCTCACCAGTACTCCATAAATAATCCAATCCACCAGAAGCTGTAAGTGTTAAGCCATCTCCAATGCATATAATCATATCTTTACCAGCATTGGCATTCACCGAATTTTCAACGTTTACTGTTACCTGTGCTTCATCTGAGCAATTATTGGTATATCCCGTAACGTGATACGTTGTTGTATTTTGAGGACTTACGGCTATATTCGGCTGTGTAGCTCCATTGCTCCATAAGTAAGTGTCCGCTCCCGTAGCAGAAAGTGTTACGTATTCGCCTACATTAATTGTTACATCATCACTAGCCTCAACTATTGGGACTTCATTTACATAAACAGTAACATCATCAGTATCTGAACTTGAAGAATTGGATACTATTACGGTATAATTGGTAGTCGATGATGGATTTACAGTAATACTAGCTGTAGTCTCACCAGTGCTCCATAAATAATCTGTTCCCCCAGAAGCTATGAGTATGGTATCTTCGCCTAAACATATAGAAGCATCTGCTCCAGCATTTGCATTTACATTTCCAATTATTGTCACTCTTACTTCGTCATAGCTAGTACATCCATTTTGCTCTGTAACTTCAACAGAATACGTTGTATTGACTGCTGGGGAAACGGTAATAGATGCGGTGGTTTCACCGGTACTCCATAGAATATCCCCTTCCCCTACTACCGTAAGAGTTGTGCTTTCGCCTAAGTTGATGTCCACGTCATTACCAGCGTTTATCGTTTGCCTGGGCTTGACTGTCACCGTCACCTCGTCTGTGCTAGAACAGCCATTTTGGGTGACAATAACAGAATAACTTGTGGTATTCCCTGGGCTTACCGTAGTACTTTGGGTAGTAGCACCATTACTCCATAAATAGGAACTTCCTCCTGATGCAGTAAGGGTTACATCTTCATCAACACATATTGCGGCATCCTCTCCGGCATTTGCAACTGGAATTGAACTAACTGTAACTAAAATACTATCTGTACTTGTATCTCCATTAGCTTGTGTACCTGTAACATTGTAAGTCGTCGTTGTAGATGGGGTCACAGTAATACTTGCTGTTGTGGCTCCAGTGTTCCAAACATAACTATCCGCGCCGGTTGCCGTTAAGGTTACATCGTCATCTTGACAAATATTTTGATCTGGGCCAGCGTTAACAACAGATCCACCTCCTCCTTGAATTTTTTCTCTAAAATCGGCGACATAGCATTGAATTGGGTATGTCCCATTATCCCAATCTGAAGCATATAAAATTCTTCCACCAGATGGTGATGGGCAAGCCTGCGTTTCATTATCATAAGTTTCAAGTTCTGATCTGATACTACAAATACGCTCTACTCTACCAGAACCATCCATTCTAACAGCGACCAATTCATCATAATATGGCCCCCAGTTCAACGAATTTGACATTGATGTAAATAACCAACCTGTTCTATATAGCGATCTTGCAGAAGCATGACTACCATATCCCCCTTCAGACAATACCGTTACAGCACCATCAGTCAGTCTTCTTTTAATTATTCTTCCTTCATCTGGGCTAGATTTAGAGTTTCCAACAACATATTCAATTCCATCTGTACCAACAGCCATATCATAATGGCTTGGGCGTCCATATTCTGCCCAATGTGGTCCTACTTGATTTCCATTAAGATCGAAAATCTTGGTGCTATCATTATGACCATCAAAGACCGCATTAACTAGAACATAATTTCCTAATGGCGAAATGGATACATAATCGATATCCACACCAGTCATATCAATATCATTATGCTTTATATTGTCCGCCATATCAATAGCAAATGCAACAGTTTTGCCATCGGAATTTCTTCTGGCGTAAATTCCAGCTTTTGTTCCATCATTACTATAATTACCTGTATTTCCTGTAGATGTATTTGAATAGCCACTCAAAGAAAAAAGCTGGGTAGTTGTACCTGTAGAATAACTCCATGTATACACACCATCGTCCCTTAACAACATCATTAAGTCTGGATTTGTAGGATGCCATCTTTGCTCATTGGCAGAGGGTATATTATTTGCTTTTTTTATAACTTCATAGGTTTCTCCATTTAAAAACAATGAGGATCCCCATCCTCCACTAGAAGACTTATGCTTTCCTAAGTAAATAATCGACTCATCAGCATTCCATGGCTGCCTTGCAGAATATCCATGTCTGGCTATATTTCTCCAATTTTCTCCACTAATATTTGGCACGGCTGTGCCTACATCTCCAGTTATTCGAGTAATCTTTGTGTTAAATACTGGATCCGTTACGGTCTGTAAATAGCCAGGCTTATTTAAACTGGGTACGGGGTAATAATTATTTAAACTGGTGTCTAAATCATAATCTTGTGCAACTACCGAAATAGTAAAAAAACACAGGATAAATACAAAGTGTGCTAGAAATTTAGCAGGTGTAAAGAATTTCATTATTTTAAAAATTTGGGGCTAATAACATAAACATAGACAAATAATTAGTTATGAAATACTCTTCACAAATTTAATCGTTAAAATGCACATTAAAATAAGTATTTTTCTTACAAAATGCGTCAGTTTAAAGATTTTATAGGTAATTTGTCGATGTTTTCTTCAAAGCTGTTTAAGTGTAGATACGATTAAACTCTTCTTTTGGATGTTTAATCGAAAAAAAAAATGAAGAATGCCTTTTTAGATTAAAAATGCGTTAATTTACTATTATAAACTTCATGCATTGAATATTCGAAAATACTTTGGACTAGCTGAAAACTTTGTTTCCTATTTCCTGTTTAAGGCGATAGATGCAATAATCCCCTTGGTGGTTATTAAATACCTCTTGGATATTGTTCATTGGGAAAAGTACGGGATATATGCATTTGCTTACGCATTAATCTTTTATTTTCAAAATATCATCCAATTTGGTTTTGACCTTTCTGCCGTAAGGACTATTTCAAAAATTAGGGATGATAAAGAAAAATTATCTAAAGTATATAGTGATGTTTTTACGTCACAAATCTATCTTGCATTATTGTCATTCATAATATTATCTGCTTTAATCTTAATTGTCCCAGCCATATCAGCTAATTATGTTGTTTATTGTTTTTTCTTCGTTCTTCTTATTGGAGAACTACTCTTCCCGATGTGGTTTTTTTTGGGCGTTGAAAAAATGAGATTCATGACTATAGTAAATGTCATATCAAAATCAACCTTCGCTATTTTGTGCTTTATTTTTATTAAAACTGAATCTCAATACATTTACATATCGCTATATCATTCGATTGGGTTCTTAGTGTCTGGTATAATTGCACAAATTATTATTTTTAGAAAATTTAAAATTTCATTTACTTTTTCAAATTTTACTGAAGTTAAAGCAACCATAAAAGAATCCTGGAGTGCTTTTTTATCTATGGTGTCACCTACCATATATCAGAATACATCTATATTTTTGTCAGGTTTTTTTGGGTTACCCAGCTACAGTGGGATTATGGAAACAGGAACTAAAGTGCTTGGTGCGTTCAAATTAATAATTACTATCATGACCAATGTTTTATTTCCTTTTTTAAATAGAAATAAATCGGCTATTCAAAAGGCACGGTATGTATTCATCGCGTTTGGGATAATATTATCCTTGACCATGTTCTTTTTGTCAGAATTTTTAATTCATTTATGGTTAGGCGATAAAGGAACTGAAGTAGAAGCTGTTGTTAAATATTTAAGTCCATGCCCATTTTTATCGTCAATAATTGCGGCCTATGGCATCAATGGGCTAATGATTTATAATAAAGACAAGTTATATTCAAAACTTATTTTTATTGGTTCTGTGTCAGGTTTAATTGTCGGTTTAATTTTAATACCTAAATATTATTATATTGGTGGTGCAATAACCATAGTTACAGCTTTAACCATAATAGCATCATTGGTTAGTATTTACACCATAAAAATAATGAGAGCAAACAAAAAATTGTCCCCGTGAAGTTGAGCAATTACATATGGGGATTATATTTAATTGCATTTCCGTTCTATTTATTTGAATCGGGCAACCCACAATTGGCAGATTTGTTTGGAGCAATCTTAATTGTTTCACATATCAAAGCCATTCTAACTAACATAAAGACTAGTAGGTTTACAAAGAATTTATTTCTATTTGTTATTTATACCTTATTTGTAAATACAATCTGGATGTTAATAGCCGGAGATTTTAAAATTCTGATGAGTAGTATATTTTACTTTTATAGCTTTTTGATGGTTTTGTTTTTGATTAATAAAATTAAAGACAAGTCGTTCTTGGAATTTACCTTAAAAGCCATTTCAATTTCTTTAGTCGTACAAACGCTTTTATGGCCATTTGTACAATCGGAGGGTGTAAGAAACCAAATGTTTTTTAATAACCCAAATCAGTTAGGTCTTTGGGCATTATGCCTATTGGTAATACTGAGTGTAATCACAAATATTTTAAAGACAAAAGTATTATATGCCATTCCTCCATTATTACTCTGCTCCTTGTTTATTATCATTTCTGCATCTAGAGCGGCACTTGTGGGCTGTATTCTTTTTTGGATGTTTTATATTATAAAATCTCGCAAACATGTATTTATTTTTATAACAATTTCTCTTGTTGCCTTTCTTTTTATAAACTATAATTTTGATTTAGAGTTGAAAAACTTTACAGCTCTAGAATATAATCTTGAAAGGCTTCAAAGTGACGATTTATCTGGCGACAGAAGTTTTGGTGGTCGTGGTTATGATAGAATTGGAAATTATCCACAATATTTGCTTTTTGGCGCTGGTGAAGGCCCCTCAGAACGATTTAATGAGGATATTGAATTGCACTCTGTATTTGCAAATATATTTTTTAGTTATGGTATAATCGGTTTTTTACTTTTTATTTCAGCATTTGCTTCATTTACAAAAAAGATATCTAAAGAAGTCATTGTATTAATCCTTGCATTAGCATTTTTTGGTACAGTGCATATGTCTTTAAGAGTACCATTTTTTTGGATAGCATCTTTTTTTATTATTTATTTACATGAATATAAAACACAACAATTAAATCTTACAGAAATAAAATTATAACTAAATTGATACAAACTCCTCCTAAGAACTATCAATTTATTAGTTAGTATGAAAAAAATAATTCGAATAACAACTGTACCTATTTCGTTAAAAAACTTACTGAAAGGTCAGCTTAAATTCATGAGTACTTATTATAACATTATTGGTATCTCAAGCCCTGGTGATGAGATAAGTGATATAGAAAAGGACGAAGGTATACCTGTAATTGAAATAGAAATGACAAGAACTATTTCACCCGTCAAAGACTTAAAATCGTTATTTCAACTATATAAAACCTTAAAGAGAGAAAATCCTTTTATTGTACACACCCATACTCCCAAGGCAGGAACCCTAGGTATGATTGCAGCCAAACTTGCTGGTGTCCCAAATAGGCTTCACACTATTGCAGGTATGCCTTTGTTAGAAGCTCGAGGGGCTAAGCGATTGCTTTTGGATACTGTGGAAAAAATAACATACGCATGTGCAACAAAAATTTACCCAAATTCCTTTGGCTTAAAAGACATTATTGTCAATAATAAATATACCAATCCGAGTAAACTGAAAGTTATTGGCAATGGTAGTTCTAATGGAATTGATGTTGATTATTTCTCAATATTCAATTTTAAACAAAACGACATTTCTTCGCTTAAAGAAATTTTATACATACAAAATAGCGATATTGTTTTTACTTTTGTAGGAAGATTAGTTGCCGACAAAGGTATTAACGAACTTATTTCGGCATTTAAAAAGCTAAGCTCAAAGTTCAAAACAATAAAATTGCTTTTAGTAGGCACTTTTGAAAGTGAATTAGATCCATTGCTTGATGTAACACTTAATGAAATTGAAAATAATGGTAATATTATTTCTGTTGGCTGGCAGAGCGATGTACGGCTTTATTTTGCAATATCGGATGTATTGGCCTTTCCAAGTTATAGAGAAGGGTTTCCCAATGTCGTGATGCAAGCAGGCGCAATGAATTTGCCAAGTATTGTAACAGATATCAATGGCTGTAACGAAATAATTAAGAATGAAGTGAATGGTATTATCATTCCTCCAAAAAATGAAACAAAATTATATGATGCCATGCTAGAAATGATAGAACATACTGAGAAAAGAGAACTAATGGCGAGTGCTTCACGAGATATTATTTGCAATAATTATAAGCGTGAAGTTATTTGGAATTCCTTATTACAAGAATATAAAGAATTAGAACAAAGCTATGTATAATTCAATATTTAAACCATTACTTGATATCCTTTCAGCAATTTTAGGGCTTATACTGCTCTCGCCTATCTTTATTGCATTAATACTTATTTTACTCATTGATAATAGAGGTAAACCTTTTTTCTATCAGAGAAGAGCTGGTAAAAAAGGGAGGGTTTTCAAAATAATTAAAATCAAAACGATGAATGACAAAAAGGATGAACAGGGCGAATTCCTTTCATTCGAGAAACGCGTCACGAAACTCGGAAAATTTATAAGAAAATATTCGCTAGATGAGATTCCTCAGTTGTTTAATGTAATCAAAGGAGACATGAGCCTTATTGGGCCTCGACCACTTCACCCTGAATATTTACCTTTATATAATGAAGAACAAGCTAGACGCCATGATGTAATGCCAGGAATTACGGGCTGGGCACAGGTCAATGGCAGAAACACAATTAGCTGGGAGCAGAAATTTGAATATGATATTTGGTATGTAGACAATCAATCGGCAAAGATAGATATAAAAATACTTTGGTTAACTTTCTATAAAGTGATTCAGAAAAAGGATATCAATAATTCCGAAAGTTCTAATATGCCTGCTTTTAAAAATGCAAAAGTTGAATAGAGACATTGGTTCAAGTTTTTACAAACTAATTGATAATGATACTGAATATCATGCATTAAAAGCTCAAAAGATTGATTTTGGTTTTGGCAATGGTATTTATTATTCAGGACGCAACGCCATTCTTGCTCTTTTAAAAAACATTGAAAAATCACAAAATCTTGAAGTTATTTGGTTACCCGAATATTATTGCGATACAGTAATAAACCTCATTGAAAAGAATTTTAAAAAGGTAAAGCAATACTCTTTGAATCCTTTTGAATTTAATCAAGAACCCAATATTGAAGATTTTGCAAATAAAAATGATGTAGTAATACTAAATAATTTTTGGGGACTTTCAACTTTTAGACAACTAGCAAACCATACCAATCGGGCCATTGTTATTGAAGACCATTCTCATGGTTGGTTAAGTAAACAAAGCTTACAGAGCAAAGCCGATTATTGTTTTTGTTCTTTAAGAAAGACCTACCCTATTCCCCTCGGTGCAATTATATGGAAGCCTAATTCAGAAAAAAACCCAAATCTTTATGAAGATGCCCATGATGATTCGATTATAAAGGCTTATGAAAAATTTAGTCAATCCATGGAACTGAAACGGAGTTTCATCAAAGAGCATAACAACAATCTTAAATCAAGTTATCTAGGCCTATTAAACCAAGGGGAGGAACTTTTATCCATTTCAAACAACTACACCAAACCAACTAAAGGTTTTTTTGAACTCGTCAATACTTTTATTCAATTTAACCCCAATCCAATAAAGGAAAAACACTTAAATTATGTCCAAGAAAATTTGGCGGAATCTCAACATTTCAAGATTATTAAGAGAGATGGCTTCACCCCTTTTGGGCTTCTTATGCTTTTTAAAAACGAAAAAATATTTTTATCGTTTAAACAACATTTAATTCACTACAATATATATCCCGCTCACTTATGGCCAAATAATAAATTGTCTTCACAATGGAAATTTCTTTTCAATATCCATGTTGATTTTAGATACAACATAGAGGATATTAGCTACTTGGTCGAAAAAATTAATGTTTGGAGCAAAAACAACGTATAATTGTTTTGCCTGAATTATTACTATGATAAAAGAAATTACTTTTAAGAGTGAATGGAACAGTATTTTGAATCAAGTTGATACTTATGATTTCTATCATACGTTCGACTATCATAATATTACTCATGATTCAAATTGTGAAAAACCAATTCTTTTAACCTATATAGAGAATGATACAATTATAGCATTGCCATTGTTACTAAGACAAATCCCAAATACTGAGTTTTGTGATTTCACGTCAATTTATGGATATGCTGGGCCTGTAACAAAAAACGTGACTTCTAATTTTGATAATAACCGCTATATTTCGGTGCTGCATTCTTATTTTTATATGAAAAAAGTAGTATCCGTTTTTTCACGATTACACCCGTACTTTAAGCATCAACTAAATATTCTATCTAG
>Ga0316189_10004803_pt1 | contig 12958 bp, 8 predicted proteins | sample LowCovwburrow_MG_FD_204930 | JGI IMG/M metagenome (GOLD analysis project Ga0316189, IMG submission 204930) | Coastal sediment microbial communities from Maine, United States - Lowes Cove worm burrow | ecosystem: Environmental > Aquatic > Marine > Coastal > Sediment | place: USA: Maine... | reverse complement strand
CTTGGCTCCCCGGACGGTCTCTCCCTCGTGCTAGCCTGGCAAGCCTCGATGACCGTGACCGGAGATCACCGGCAGTGGTGGCGAGAGCCCTTGCTGCACTTCCTGGTCCTCGGCGCCCTCGTGTTCGTCGGGCACCGGGCTTTCGTCGCTCCTCCGGCGTCCGACCGTATCGCCCACGAGGACGTGCCGATCGAGCAGATTCGCGAGGACTGGTCTCAGGCAAAAGGAGGGCCACCGTCGGCCGAGCAGGAGGCCGCGCTCGTCGGTGAGTGGATCGACGAGGAGGTCTTGTACCGTCGCGCCATCGAGCTCGGGCTCGACCAAAACGACACCATCGTGCGGAGGCGACTCATCCAGCGCATGCGATTCCTATTGGAGGACACGTCAGGGATCGAACCCCCTAGCGAAGCCGAACTCGAAGCCTGGTTCGACCAGCATCCGGATGAGTTCGCACTGCCCCAGACGACGTCGTTCGAGCACGTGTTCTTCAGTCGAGGAAAGCGGGGAGCAACGCTGCCCATCGCTGCCGAAACGGCATTGCGGGACCTGCGTGCAAGATCGGACGTGCACGTGGTCGCTGATCCGTTCTTTCGCGGATCCGAATTCGACGATGTGACTTCGTCGCAGATCCAGCGCGCGTTCGGAAAGGAGTTCGCGGAAGCGCTCGATCAAGTGCCGCTCGACAGCTGGTCGGGACCGCTTAAATCATCATACGGACTTCACCTCGTCCTCGTCAGCGAGCGCACCCCCGGAAGGACGCCCCCCTTTGAGAATGTCGCCGAGCAAGTCGAGCGAAACTGGCTCGAGGAGGAGCGTTCACGCCGCAATCGCCAAGCCCTCGAACGCCTGCGGGCTCTGTACACGCACGAGGAGGAGAGGTGAGAACGAGATGCGCGCTGATCGCGACACTCATCGCGAGCCTGATGCCAGTCGAGGTCGACGCGCACGGTCTCGCGGCCGGATTTTTGAGCGTTGAAACGACGGATGACCACCAGGGTGAGGTTCTGCTCAAGCTGCCCGAGGTCGAGGGCAACACCCCCGAGCTGCAGGTGATCTTCGGCGCCAGTTGTGAGGAGCTGGGACCGCCGACTCGGATTCGACGGAACGACGGCGTCATCAAGAGATGGTCGGTTCGGTGCGAGCAGCCGCTGACGGGCATGCGGATCGAGCTCCAAGGTCTCAACGCCGTCCTTGGCGAGGTCTTCGTCGAGTTTCACTCTCCTACCGAAACGGAGTGGAACGCGCTGGTGCGCCGGGGGCAGCCCCTAACCATACTCGGTGCGCAAGCGGGTCATGGAGCGGATGTTCGCGGAGACTACTTCACACTCGGCGTCGAGCACATCCTCTTGGGCTTCGACCACCTTTTGTTCGTGCTCGCGTTAATCCTGATCGTCTACCGTACTCGCGCCGTAGCGGGCCGACGCGCTGTCGCCCGAACGATGCTGCTGACGATCACCGCTTTCACGATTGGACACAGTCTCACCCTAGCGGCGGCAACTCTCGAACTCGTGCGCTTGCCACAAGCGCCCGTCGAGCTCGCGATCGTTCTGAGCGTTCTGCTGCTGGCCGTCGAGCTCGCGCGCGATGATCCACGGACCCTGACCATGCGTTTTCCGGCGTTCATCGCCCTGCTGTTCGGCTTGCTTCACGGATTCGGCTTCGCGAGCGCTCTCGTCGACAACGGGCTCCCCCCAGATGGCGTCGCGCTGCCGCTCCTGCTCTTCAACCTAGGCGTTGAGGCTGGACAACTAATCGTGGTGCTCGCGGCGTTGCTAGCCATGTCGGTAAGCGGGATGATAGCCGCACGTCTCGCGCTTCCGGCGCGCTATCATCGACACTTCAGGACACTTCTGATCTATGGTGTGGGGACAATCACCGCCTATTGGTGCTTCGAACGAAGCCTGGGATGGATCGCTGTATGAGAGTGTCGAGTCTCATCGCCTGCACACTTTGCCTGTTCCCGCTTGGCTGCACGAGCGGCTCGAGCGTCAATGGTAGCGGTGGCACGGGCGGCGCGGAACCGATGCGTTGCGCCGACTACGACCCAGGGCTGCGTGTGCTTTGGGGAGAAACGCACGTCCACACCCGGCTTTCGCTCGATGCGTTCTGGTTCAACTCACTAGCGGGTCCTCGGGAGGCGTTGCAGTTCGCGAAGGGCGGCACCATCGGAGTCGCCTGCGAGGATCGCACTGTGGCTTGCGACACCCGTCAGCTCGACCGGCCGCTCGACTTCGCCGCTATTACCGACCACGCAGAATTTCTCGGCACCTTCGATGAGCAGTGCCGCCGAGACGACCCGGCGGCAGCGTGCAGCGCGGTCGAGCAATTCATTCTCAACAACATCAACGAGCTCATCGAAGGTAACAACAACAACATTGTCGAGTTGTTGAATACGCTCTTCCCAGATCGGGCCCCCTCCACGGACGTTTGGGCGCAGATGATCGCGGATGCGGAGCTCGAGAACGATCCGTGCGATTTCACGGCGTTTGCGGCCTACGAGTTCAGCCCGCTCTTCAATGGCTCGACCGTGCACCGGAACGTCTTGTTCATGGGCAATGATCTTCCCGAGAACGTATTCGAGTTCACCGGCGTCGAAAACGAATGGGATTTCTTCGACCATCTCGAGGCCGAGTGCGGGTCTTCCGACGACTGTGACTACGTGACGATTCCACATAACCCCAATCTCGCTGCCGGCCGCATGTTCTTCCCGGTCGGCACGCCGGAGATTTTCGCCGGTCGCAACAAGGGGCCACTGACCCCAGAAGATGCTGCGCTTCGCGCCCGAAACGACGTCGTCGTCGAGATCCATCAGCTCAAGGGCCAGTCCGAGTGCATGCCTGGCTTCGGGTTCGACGGCCTCAGCAATGACGAAGTCGACATGGATTGCTTCTTCGAGAACAACAAGCCGTACTGCACCGGGAGCCCGCTCGACAGCCCCCGCTGCCTGCCGCCAGAGGACACCATCTGCAGCAGCATCACCAGTAATCAGCTCGAAGAAGCGGTTCCCTTTTCGTGCTCGGCACCCAACGACTTCATGCGCGGCGCTTTGGCCGAGGGCCTGAAAGCGCGGAATGTCGTAGGCGTGAATCCCTACCAGTTCGGAGTGATCGGAGCGACCGACCAGCACAACGCCAACCCAGGTGATACGAAGGAGGAGGGATACATCGGTGCGGCCGGAGTGCTCGACAACTCCCCCGAGGTTCAACTCGGCCGATGGAGCTGCGAGCTCGACGACCCGGAGTGCACGGAACGGCAGTTCGAGCGAACGGTCGCGTTTTCCAACAACCCGGGGGGTCTCGCTGCGGTGTGGGCACCCGAGAACACGCGCGCCGCGATCTTCGAAGCTCTTAGAGCCAAGCGCACGTATTCGACGAGCGGCCCGAGGATGGAAGTGCGGAGCTACGCTCGCTTTGGTGAGTTCCCGGCAGATTTCTGTGAGAAGCTGTCCGCTGGCGAGACGCCAGTAGAGAGCGGTAGCATCGACGCCGTGATGATGGGCGCGGTCTTGCCGGCGGGTCTTACGGGCTCGCCACGCTTCGCGATCTGGGCAGCGCAGGACGTCAACAGCGCCCCACTCGAACGGATCCAGATCATCAAAGGCACCCTCGAAGAATCGGGCGAGGTGCAGACCGAGGTGATCACGATTGCGGGCGCGCCCGACGGGCCTTCACCCAATCAGGACTGCACTGTGGACGCGACTGCACGACCAGAAACGCTCTGCGCAACGTGGGAAGACGCCGAGTTCGACCCCAATGAAGACGCGTACTACTACGCGCGGATCTTGGAGCAGCCGACGTGCCGATGGAGCACACGGCGCTGCGTGACACAGGGCGTGAACTGCGCAGACCTCGATCCCGCAGACGGCACGTTCTCTTCCGAGTCCGGAAACGCCGGCTACGAGGGCTGCTGCGAGATCAGCGGTTCCCCCGGCAGCTTCGACGGCGTGAACCGATTCGATGTCATTCGCGAACGCGCCTGGACCTCCCCGATCTGGTACGAAAGCCCCATCTAGGGCGCTATGGCGTGGTAATCTCCCAAAGCATGAACGCCGCCATCACCGCGCTGATCGTCTACGTCATCGTTTTTCATGTTTGGGCGATGGTGCTCGAGATGTTCTTATGGACGAAGCCGCTCGGCCGAAAGACGTTCGGACTCTCGAGGGAAGACGCTGAGACCTCGAAGACCCTGGCCGCCAATCAAGGCCTCTACAACGGCTTCCTTGCCGCTGGCTTGGTCTTGAGCCTCCTCGTTGCGAGCCCCGACACGGCGTTCACTTTGAAGCTCTTCTTTCTCGCATGTGTGGCTCTTGCCGGTCTCTACGGAGGACTCTCCGTAAAGATTCAGATCCTATTCTTGCAAGGCGTACCAGCGCTGATTGCCCTGGCGCTGTTACTTCTCGGCTGAGCGATTGGCGCGGCGCCCGGGCGCCTACTCTGCGTGGCAGCCCTTGAGCTCGCCTTCGAGGACCGTCCGGTACTTCTGTTTGGCGTCGCCGATGACCGGCGCCCCGTGGCCGGGCAGGACGTGCTCGAAATCCAATTCGAGGACAGAGCGCACGTCGGTCTTTGTCGGGCGTGCGAACTGAAGCCATCCGGGTCCGACGTTGTAGGGAACGAAGAAGCCCATGCGCTTCATCATGATCTTGGCGAGAAAGCTGAAGTGCTCGTCGGGCTTGGGCGTGTGCTGGAGCGAGTCACCAGCGACCAAGATGCCGCCTTCTCGCTGAAGAAGGCACACCGCCTCGGGAGGGGTCGAGCTCGGAAACAGCTTGAGCTTCGCATCCGCGATGGGGAGCGTGCTCTGCTCGTTCAGCCATTCATCGGGCTCCATGAAGGTGTCCGAGCTGCTGATGTCCATGCCGCGCACGTACACCTGCCCCTCGAGCGCGTAGACTCTTGCGCCGTATCGCTCTCGGTAGAAGGCGTCGTCCCTCCCATGGAAACCGCCAATCCGAATGACGTGCTTCACCGTGCCCAAGGCGTCGAGCTCTCTGAGTCCTTCGTCGCTCAGGCGCATGCTGTTGATGATGGCCAGGCCGTCATCGCAGCGAACGACGGTCATGGAGCGCCCGATTCGCATCGGCATGCGCATGGGCATCTTGACGCCACCGCGAACGAACCAGATGCCATCGAACAGTTTTTCGAAGCGACCATGAGGCGAGGCCGGCAGGTGCCCACCAGTCAACGACGATCCCGAACTTGCTTCCGTAGACATCTTGGTGCCTTTCGCGACGACTCTACGCAGACTGCGTGTAATATGCACGAGGCGAGAGGAGCTTAGGACCGATGGGTGCACCCGACCTCGACGCCCGGCTGACCGAATACGTGCCGGGCAGAATCTGGCTCAAGAAGTACCCCGTGCACTACGCGGGCGCGGACTTCTTTGCGCGAGCGACCTTCGTTCGCCTGAACGACGGCAGCCTCCTGGTTCACTCGCCCTCCCCCATCGACGATACGCTGGTTCAGCAGATCGAGACGATTGGATCCGTCGGGCACATCGTGGCCCCAGGCAGCTACCACTACTTCCATGTGAGCGCGTGGCAGGACGCGTTTCCCAGCGCAACGACGTGGATCTGCCCGGGGGTCGAACGCAAGTGTCCGGACCTAGAGTTCGATTGGCTTCTCTCCGACCACTCGCCGAGTCCCTGGGCGGACCAAATCGACCAGGTTCTCGTTCGTGGAAACCGTTTCATCTGGGAGGTCGCGTTCTTCGACCGCGTCTCGAAGACCCTCATCCTCACTGACCTCATCGAGAACATCGGAGATGAGACGGAGGGTACCGACTGGGTCCTGAAGCTTTGGTGGAAAACGGTGATGCGCATGTGGAACAAGCCCATGCCCGCGCCGGAGTATCAAATGGGTTGGAAGGACAAGGCCGCCGCAAAGCGTTCACTCGAACGTATCTTGGAGTGGGACTTCGAGCGCATCGTCATCGCGCACGGCGACAACATCGAATCCGACGCGAAGAACCTCGCCCGCGAAGCCTGGGCCAAACCCCTGTCGTTCGAGACTTAGCAAGGCTCCACCGGACGACGCCGCGCCGGCGCACTGTTCACTCGAGAACCTTCTCCGTCGGCTGGGCGACCTGCTGCCACGTCGGGCGATTCTGCCAGTGAATGTTGGGCGGGTCAGCGAGGCCGAGTGCGGTGTGGTTTATCGCGTCGTCGGCTTCGAGGGTCGGATCCCAGGAGCTCATATCGCTGCCGAGCTGCGCGATCGTAGCTTGCAAGCTGGCAACCAGAGCCGCGCGGCAATCGCCGAGGTCGCCGGTGCCCGCACATTGGAGCTGTCGATAGGGCGCTGCGCTCTCGCCACGCGCCATCTGCAGCACGCGAAGGACGTACCCGTAGTAGCCGCCCTGAAACGCAGAGCCGTTGGCGCCCGGCGCGTTGTGTCGGCCACCGACCATGACTCCCAGGTCCTCCACCTCCGTGATCTGTGGGAGAAGCTCGTCGATGAGCTTGTTCCACCAGGCGTCCATGAACGCGACCGCGTCGTGGTCCTCGTATCGTAGCGCCGCGGCGTCGAGCCCGGGGCCGTTGCGATCACGACGCATCGCTCCGCGCTCGCTTGGGCCGTTTACGACCCAGGCCTTCATGAGTTCGACCACCTCCTGCTCGAACGCATCGAGGTCGCTCACGTCCCCGAGCACCGCGAAAACTTCAGGCAGAACGACCTCGCCTCGTAGGTCGGTGGTACCCGCGTCAATCATCGCTTCGACCATGCTCGCGCGCGTCTGGAGCGGGTTGCCGTCGGAAGCTCGAAACGCTTGGAGGCGGCTCGCGAGCATGTCCGCGCGATACGTCGGGCCCCATCCAGTTTGGGTGTCATGCGCCCAGAACCCAGGCGCCTGACCATTGTTCCATTGCACGATGTAGCCGGACGCGGGGTTCACCTCACGCGGATGACTTTCGAGCGGAAGGAAGTTGTCGAAGCTGAAGTCAGGATTGAGCGCGCCGGTCTTGGTTTGTTGCCAGTCGTACTCGCCTGTACCCCATTGCGGAAGGTCCGGATGAATGCCTGCTGCGCGTTTCGGCAGCAGAGCCGAGTTGAAATAAGCGATGTCGTCGGCATCGACATAGAGCCAATTGAACGCACCCGTGAGTCCATTGAATGCCTCGAAAAAGCTGTCTGCGTCAACGACCTTGTTTCGGCTCACACCAACAAACGTGGTCACGGAGTCGGGCTCACCAAAGAACGTCGAACGCTGAATGGCCAACGCCACCGGCTCACCCGCGACCGTCGCAGTGGCAAACACGGGTCCATAATCGGTTGCGCGGAGGATGCTTCGCGTGACTTTCTGATTCGGGGTTCCGCCGGTGGTCAGATTGGTCTCGGCGGTCCACTCATCGGAACGCTCGAACATCGGTGTGCAGACTCCATTGTAGAGGTAGCTCGTCGATTCTCGGGTTACGGGCCCGTCGCCGGCTTCACACAATCGAAGTACGCGGATGTCGATGATGTCGTCCCCTGCGGACGTTGCGCTGAAGGAGTGATCGATGCCTCGACCGAGGATCACCCAGGGGAACCCGGCGAACGACGCGCCGCGGGCGTCGACGCCTCCCCCGTGCTGCGCAAATTCCGTCAAGATCTGAGGCGAGAGGTAGCCCGTCTGTGGCCCGAACACGGCGATTGGATTTCCGCTCTCGCTTTCGTCAGCGGTGGCGAGAATTGCGTTCGACATGGCTTGTCGCCGCGAACTGTCGCTGAGGGCGAACCGGATGCCCTCGACCTTCCTGATCGCTTGTTCGTAGGCCGTTTCGGCGCGTCGATCGCCTACGGAGCAGGAAGCCAGATCTCTATGCGCGTTCGTGGCAAGCGACATGCGTTGAGAAGCACTGGCTGTCTCGAGCTGCGCCAGCGAGACGGGATCGTCGACGACGTCCCCTCGGAAGTCCGGGCATTCGACATCTCCGGGGCCAGCGAGCTCCGGCTCGACGCAGTCCTCGATTGCCAGCAAGTTCCGCTCCTCGAGACTGCCTTCGTCGAACATGACCGCCCCGGGGAACTCCTCGAAGAAGCCAGGCTCGAGCGGACATGCATCCTCGTCGATGCTCGTTGGCGACTGAGTCTCAAAGCGCACCGACGTGGTATTCGGTCGCTCCGGGTCGTCGGCTTGGCGCATGTCACGCCAGAGTTGGCACGCGGTCTCCGGGTCATCCGGGTAGAGCGAGTCGAGACCGTGGAGCAGGTTGACCTGGCGATGCTCTCCACCGCCGCCGACGGCGAAGTTCGAGAACACGAGGGTCGCGACCGCCACGATGTCGCGGCGGGTGAACGGCCTCAGCTCGAGGCCGAGAAACGTATACTCGATGGGGAGTGATTCCGCGCCCGGGGCCATCGTGAGCACGTCGTCGATGTACTGGTTGATTCCGGCCACGTATGCATCGATGTCTTGAAGCGCCTGATCGCCATCAACGCCAAGACGTTGCGCCGCTTGTTGAATCTGGCCTTCGAGCTCTTGCTCGTCGTAGCCCCCGAATCGGCCGAGGCCGCGGTCCGATGAATAGTTGCCGCCCGAGGGCCCGAGAAAGTCGGACATCCGCCCGCGGCCGATGTGGCGAAGGGCATCGACTAGAAACATTCGATCGGCGCCCGTGGCGTATCCCGTCCCGAAGAACACATCGTCACTGGTGTCACCGAAGACATGCGGCACCCCAAAGTCATCACGACCAATGCGCGCCGTATGGGTGCCATCCGCGACCATCTCGAGGTTGTCGAACTCGGACTCCCGGAGGAAGGCTTCTTCTTTGAAGTAGTTGGGCGCGAGGTCCTCGTCGCGGAGCACACCCGGCGTTGGAAAGCTGTCGCTGAACGCGAGGTTCTCGTACATCGGAAGCTGGTTGATCGAGTTCGGATCTGACTCGATGTTCCCATCGTTCGCGTCCGCCGAGCCCGGCGGAACGACGCTCAAGAAAACGCCGTAGTCGCCAAAGGGATCGACACCCTCTCCTCCATTGCCGCTCGCGCCGCCCGAACCTGCGGAGCCGGCTCCCCCGCCGGTCCCACTTGGACTGCCATCACTTCCGCAACCACCGACCGCCAGGACGACACCAAGCAGCGAAAGCACGCAAAGACGAGACTCGAACGAAACCATTTACACTTCGCTTTCCGCCCAAGAGGGCGCGCCGAGTATACCCGAAAGCGAGCACGCGGATCTGGGTCGGTCACGGGAAAGGCGCCGCCGGAACGTGGGCCACAAGCGCCTTTGCAGACGCGCGGGCATCAGTGGGCAGTTGAGCCGCTCATCTGAACTCGGCCGTAACTTCCTCGAGAAAGGCCCAGACGGCCTTGATTCGGGGCAAGTTGCGAAGCGCGCGGTGGCCCACCAGCCAGACCGGAACCTCCGGAATGGCTGACAAGCCTTTGACCTCTCGGAGCTCAGGGTGGAGTGCCGCAAGGGATCGGGCGAACACGGCGACCCCAAGACCAGCGCAGGTCGCGCGAAGCCTCACTCCGAGGCTGTTGGTCCGCAACACGGGTTCGACTCCCGGAAGCTCGGCACGCAGCCATGCCGCGTCGGGCAGGTGCGCCTGTGTGCTCTCCCAATCGAGCCACGCCAGCTCCTCGGGCGGCTTGCCTCGATGCGCGTCCAGGTATGACTTCGTTCCAAACACGCCGAAGCGCAACGTGCCAACGCGCCGCACGACGAGATCTCCGCGATCGGGTCGAACGAAACGAAGAGCAAGGTCCGCCTCGCGTCGGGTGAGGTCGACGAGGGCATCGCCCGCAATGAGCTCCACGCGCAAGCCTGGTCGACCTTGTACGAACGCCGGAAGCGCGGGGGCAAGAAGCTCGCTCGCGATCAGGAAGGGCGAAGCGATCCGCACCACGCCACCCAAGCTGGTGTCGAGCCCCTCGACAGCGTCGATCAACTCGGCGGCCGTGACCTCGAAGAGCTCAGCGCGCGGAACGATCTCCTCGGCGGCCGCCGTGGGGACCAGCCCCTCGGGAGTCCGGTCGAAGAGCCGGACGCCGAGCGCGCTCTCGAGAGCTGAAATCCGTCTGCTGATGGTGCTCTGGTTGACGCCGAGCCGTGTCCCCGCCGCGGCGCAGCTACCCTCACGAAAAGCAGCGAGAAATATCCGGAGGTCGTCCCAGCGCTCCATTCCTTACCCTTGCATAGATGCAATGCTTCTGTGCATAAAAACTGATTTGATTGCCTTTTCGCATACCTCAGAGTGAGCCGAAGCAAAAAGGAGCAGCCAATGAAAGACCTCACGAAGACAGACTTCGAACCGCGCTCGACGAAGGCCAGGTTCGCCACGGCCGTACTCTTCTGCGTCGCGCTGACAGCCTGCGGCTCGCCCGTGCGCCAGGTGCGAACGGCGCAGCCAGACGCCGTCGCCACGGCCACGGCAGACAGAGCCGTCCCAGCGGGCACTTCGATCCCGGTTGTTGCGCTTCTGCAGATCGCGTCGCGCGACGGCGTTTCGGAGAAGCCGACGAGCACAGGGCAGCAGCCCTATTTTGCCGTCTTGGAAGACGTCACTAACAGCGAAGGGACCGTGGTCGTTCGCAAGGGCACCTTGGTGATGGCAAGTGTGGCGCGCCGCAAGAACCCGCGCGTCGGTCGACCCGGCTGGATGGAGGTCTCGTTCAAGACCACGACCGATGCAGATGGAAGCATCGTTCGACTGGACGACTCACCACAACGCTTCGACGGGAAGAATCGCGTCAAAGGCTCGGTAACCTTGGCGGTCGTGACCTTCGGTCTAGGTCTTCTTCGCACCGGCGGTGACGTCACCGTGGCAGAAGGCACAGGCTTGGTCGCAAGAGTCGTCGACTGAGGTAGAACGGGGCGCCAGCGCCATCAATCCATCATTCGCAAACGATCACGGTGTCTTCACCACTCGCTTCAAACGGAGTCAGCAGCGGATCGGGCCTCGGATCACCGTCTAGGAGCAGGCCAGGATTGCTGGCCTCGATGTTCGCCCAGGCGGGATCTCGCCCATCCGGACCGCTCGCAAGCATCCCGTTGATCCAATCGACGACGGTGGGAACGCCACCCGTCGTGTCGTCGTAGACCTTGTCGCTACCCCACATAGTATGGCGCGACCCCGTGCCGAAGTAGTAGCGATAGTTGTCCGGAACGGCCTCGAAGGTGACCGCAGACTGCTCGCGCACGACGTCGCCGAACTGGCAACTCGCCTCCCACCAGAGCTGCGCGCCGAGAGGGTTCTCTTGCAACATGATGTTGTAAAATCCCGTTTGTCCGCCGGGGCTTCCATCGTAGACAGTCGAGTAGTGCGCCCAATTGGTTTGCGGGAAGTACGTCGCGACCGCCTCCGTGTAGTCGGGCATCCCGTCGCCGCTCGGATCGAGCGCTTCTTCCACGCCGGGGATGTACTCCGGCAGATTCTGCACGAAGTTCCAATTGCTGAACTCGTTCGTGAGGAACTCTTGAGTGATCACGCCGTTTCCGGCGTCCGCCAACACGTGAGTCTGCGAGGCCGCCCAGACGTCGTTCAGTAGTGGTGCGTTGAACCATGCGCCGTAGGCACCCGCACTCGACCCCGTGATGAAAACCTCTTCCGGATCGTAGAAGTGCTCGCGGGCCCATTTCTCGGCGACTTGGGAGTTGTGATAACCGCGGTGCTCGATCGTCAGGTCATCGGTGTACTCCTGCGTCGTATCGCCAAAATGGATGTCGCAAGTGCAGTACGTCACGAAGACGATGTGCCAGTCCTTGAATGGATTGTTTGCGTTGCTGAGGTCGGCGAAGCCCGTCGTACGACCGTTCGGGTTGTCGCCCTCGGTTGCATCAGGTGAGCAGGTGGGAATCCCGCACGTCAGCCCATCCCAACAGGCGCCACCGCCCTGGTAATACATCAAGAGCTTGTTCACCGTGCCTCGCTTCGCGAAGTAGCGGTACTCGGAGCCGGGTGTGATGCAGGTGGGCGTAAAAGTTCGGCCCTTATAGATGGTTTCACCGGGAACGAGGGAGACATAGGCCTCGCTGTCTACACCCGGCGCGACGATCGTGTTCAGAACGACGTCGTCGATCGCGGCGCCCAGCTGGTCGCCAAGCTGCTCTTGCGTAGCCTCGGTCGGGCAGTCGCCGGCCGTCGCGATGTCCCAGGCGGCGCTCCACGCTTCAATCGCTTCCGCGGTCGCGGCATCGAGGACGGAGCGGTCCGGATCCTCATGGAGATCCGCGATGTGAACACCTTCGGCGCCGAGGATCTCGGCACATGCGTCGGCGGTCGCGCTCATCAGGTCGACCGCACACTGCGCCTGTGAAGGCTCCTCCAGGTTCAGGCCTGCGACAATCGCAGCATAGATCTGATCGGCCGCGCCAGCGATGCCGTCACCCGCATCGCCCGATTCGAGAGCGAGGTTCTCGCAATCGGCGTTCTCGGCTTGAGCCTCATCCTCCGCCGCAGACCAGGCCGCATCGAGCGCCGCTCGAGCAGCGACGATGGCATCGTCGCGCGACGCAGTGTCACCATCGAGTGCGAAGTCCGCCCAGGCGCCGATTGCGCTTGCGCAGAACGCTCCGGCGGCCGTTTGCTTACTTCCAATGCAGATGTTCGCGGCGTAGGGGTCCGGACGGAACCGATCGCCTCCGATGCCAGCATCGCCACCGTTCCCGGCTTCGCCGCCCATTCCAGCAGTGCCGCCAGTCCCCGTCTCTTCGGAGTTCCCGCTGCTGCATCCAGCGCTGAGCGCCATGGAAACAGCCAAACCAACAAGCCAACGCCCCGTGAGTCTCATGCTCGCCTCCGTCTGGAGTCCGAGTTGTCCTACGAAGCGAGCGTGAGCGTCAAGCGTTGCTTTTTCGGTGCAGTGCGACGCTAGCTCAGCATCGCTCGACAGGCCGCGGCGCAGCGTCGGCAGGAGGTTGCGCAGGCTGCACACTCGGGATGATGGCCAACGTGAGGTTTGCAGGCCGCCTCGCAGTCTTCGCAGACCGAAGCGCAGACCTCCAAAAGCGCGCGCAATCGCAGCGAATCGGC
>Ga0316189_10004802_pt1 | contig 12959 bp, 11 predicted proteins | sample LowCovwburrow_MG_FD_204930 | JGI IMG/M metagenome (GOLD analysis project Ga0316189, IMG submission 204930) | Coastal sediment microbial communities from Maine, United States - Lowes Cove worm burrow | ecosystem: Environmental > Aquatic > Marine > Coastal > Sediment | place: USA: Maine... | reverse complement strand
CACGCCCGATGGCTGCGTCGTCGAGTTCTCGGGATAGCTCGCTATCCCCTCGACTCTCCTCCTTGCCCTCGAACGAGCGGCACCTCCTCGATGCAGCGCGTCTGTTCTCGGACGCTCCCGGAGGCGCCGGGACTACTCTGCGACGGCGCGCCACGCCTTCTGCTCGGCCTGCCAGTCGACGTCTTCCGCAGCGATGTCCGCCGCAGCGAGCGAGGCCAGCACTGCCTCCGCGCGTCCCACCACCGTGATGAGTTCGTGGCCCACGCACGGCGCCACCGCGTCACTCACAGCGTCGGCGTTCACCGCGGCCAGGCGCTGCTCGCGCCCCGCAAGCCAGTCGAGGCCCGCCCCTGAGCGCGCGGCGTCGACGAGCTGCGCCTCAGCGTCACTCGCGGAGCGTAGTGACAGCACAGAGCGGCGGGCCATCCACGCCTTCTGGCCGGCGATTGCATCTGCGTCGGCGCCGTCGTGGAGGGACTCGAGCAGTCCCAAGACCGCGTCCACCGCGGGTCCGACCGTGTCGGTTGCGACGTCGGTGACGACGTGGAGCGCCTGCTGGCCGTTCCCCAGATCGGCGCGGCCTGCGCTGACGGCATAGGTGACGGCGAGCTCACCGCGCAGCGTGTGCTCCAGGGTCCCAGCGAGCATTCCGCCCGCGACCCGCCAGGGTTCCTCGCGCGCCACGCTGCGCTCCCCGGCGGGGCAGGAGAGCCAGATCTCGGCATCGCCGCGCCCCGGGTCGTCGAACACCGCCACGCGGCGCGGGTTGCTGGGCACCTCGGGGGTGTGTGGCGCTGGAGGCGTGGCATCCTTGTCCTTCCAGTCTCCGAACCAGTCATACGCCTGGCGTCGGGCCTTGTCGGGATCGTGGTCGCCGACCATGATCAAGATTGCGTCCGCCGGCCGCACGACCCGCTTCTTCCACGCGCGCAGGTCGGCTGTCGAGACCGCCTTGAACCGCGCGAGCTGGCCGGGCGTCCACGGGCCGGCGGCCCCGGTGAGGTGCCGATCGTGCGCCATCTCGGCCCACGTGTCGACCCGGGTGATGTCCTCCCAGGACTGCTCACGCAGAGCGCGCATGATGTTGACCCGGTCGTCAACGTCGAGCTTCAGGCGCTCGATGCGCTTCCGTAGCAGGTACAGCTGTCCGGGGACACGACCGCTGAAGGAGCGAATTCCGTACTCGGTTGTCGTCGGACTCTGGGCGGTGAGCCAGGTGCCGCCGATGAGCACGGGCAGATGCTCCAACTCCGCACTCTCGACCACGCCAGCGGTGTCGTCGAGGAAGTGGTTGTACAGGATGGAGGTGTGAACATCGGGCGCGGTCCCCGAGCCGCCGCGCAGCACCAAGCGAGTCCGCGCGAACGGGGCGGCGCCGAATGGCAGGACCCAGACCTCCAGGCCGTTGGCCAGGGTGGTCTGCTTCAGTGAAGACAGATCGAGGGTGTGCATGCGGGGTGTGGTGTCGGCGGTGCGCGCCCAGGCACCGTCCAGACCGGCCGCGTGACGTCCTGAGCGCGGCGATGCCGTATCGGCCACCTCATCGCTCGGCTCGACGATCACGACGCGAGCGTGTTGCGACTGCAGCTCTGGCGGGAGCTCGGTCGCCTTCGGACCGTTGCCGATGTTCAGCGCGAGCATCGCCTGAGTCTCGAGCCATTGTCGATCGCTGGTGTGGTGGAGGGGCCGCGCATCGCCGTGCCGAAGAGAGCCCTCCTCGATCTGCTGCAGGATCCACTGCATCTCCTTCACCGTCGCGCTGTTCGCGCTGGAGTACCCCGAGGAATCGTTGTTGATGGTCCGCATGACCTGCTGTTTGTAGGGCTCCCAGCCATTCAGCGCGGAGGGTGGGTACAGCGGATGCACGCAGTACGCCATCGCCGCCCGCGCAAACGGCTGGAACCAGCAGTCCCAGCCCTCGCGGGCGTCCAGACGGCGCGTGGCGACGCGGTAGCCAGCGCCCCTGCTCCCGAAGCCGTCCGGGAGGGCCCAGGCGATGTAGGCCAAGGGCTGGTCGACCCGGCCCTTGATGACCACGGGCTCGTCGCTGAGGGGCTTGGCTGGCGGCGGCTCCGGAGCGGGACGCGGGGCTCTGCACTTGGTGTCATTGCCCACCACGAGGCGCTCTGTGACGTTGTTGCCGAGGGCCGTCCGGAAGTCCTCCACGCTGTGCGGTGCTGTGACCATCCAGCTGGCGTTGCCGGGGACGTAGTGCTGCGCCGCAAAGGCCTCGGCGTCCGCGAGCGTGATGGCGGTCAGTGTCTCCTGGGTGCCGATAGCCGCTCGGTGGTAGCGGTGCCCCTCGGGGAACAGGTGCTCCAGGATGGCGAGGTAGCCGAGGCCGGCGGAGTTCGAGTAGCGCCACCGCCGCTCGGCGCGCACGACGTCGCGCTCCCGATCGAGGTGGGCCTCGGTGACCCCGGAGAGCGGGTTGGTCAGCCGGCGTGACTCGGCGGCGATGAGCGCGCCCAGCGCGTGGGCGGGGGCGGCGCTGGGGTACGTCGTGTCGTCGGGTCGGGTGGTCCCGTTGGTGGCGGCGCCGATCCGGTCCGCCAGCTGGTCCACCGTCTCCCCGCTCGCGTCCGCGCTCAGGAACCACAGGTGTTCCAGCAGGTGTGCCAGTCCGTCGAGCCCCGGGGGGTCTTCCGCGGAGCCTGTTCCGAGCACTGTGGTCCAGGTCACCGTGGGGTGCGTGGGCTCGTGCTGGTAGACGATCCGCAGCCCCGATGGCATGCAGAACTCCGTTCGTCGCGAGACGAAGGCGTCCGGTGGCAGGTTCAGCGGTGGCGGTGCGGCCAGGGCTGCCAGCGAGATCCAGAGTGCGAGCGACATCAGCCGAGGACTCCCAAGTTTGAGCTGATGGCTAACACGACCTGCAGGAAGAGCGCGAGCAGCCCGAGGATGATCGCGCGCCGTGCGTTGCTCCGGCCGCGCGGCGACTCCTCCATGACCAGCGCCATGCCAGCGGCCAGGAGGGCTGCGGGCGCAGCGAGCCACACCATGCACCCCGCGATCCATCCAGCATCGAGCCAGATCGCGATGGGGATGTGGGCCAGCGCGAGGCCCAGGGCCACCATCCCCAGTGCGAGCGCGAACCCGCCCACCGGTGACCCGTCATCGATCTGGTCTTCCACTGGCCACCCCCCGGCTGTTCGCTTCTATCCCGATAAACCGACCAGTGCGGCGGCGAGGGCATCCAGGGCGGCGCGCAGCGTGCGCCAGCGCTCGACTTGGCGCTGTCGCTCGTCGTCGCCAGACCACCAGTCTTGGAGGACGACCTCGCCCTCCATGAGCCAGCGACCCGCCGCCGCTCTTAGGCTCTGCGCGCCGGGCACCGGGCGCGGGAGCGTCGGAGCCTCCTGCCCGATCAACGCACGCACCGCGTCGTGGGCCTCGCGCGCAGAGGAGGACAGCGCGTCTGCTCCCGCGTCGCCCAGCCTCTGGACCAGGGCTCGCACTGCCTCGGACCAAGCGACCATGGCTCGCTCCAGGGTCAGCGGCGCCCCGAGCGCGGTGTTGGCCTCCTCGAGCGCGCGCCGGACGGCATCGATCCGGCGCACCCCGTGAGCGGTGTGGGAAGCGAGGACCACAGCCAGCTCTGCGTCCACGGCGCGGAGGTCGCAGCACCGGATGTCCTCCGCGGACCACACCGCGCCGTGGGCGGTGACCCGCGCGATCACCGCGCCTCGCTCGGCCGGGTCGATCAGGTCTCGCTTGCTGATCACGATGCGCAGCGGCGTGTCTGGAGGCACGATGGCGTGCAGCACCGCCCGCTCTGATGCGGTCACCGGCTGCAGCCCGTCCACCACCCACACCACCGCGTCGGCGGCGTCGAGCACGGGCCCGAGGTGTCGGATGGCGGCGTCGGGGTCGTCGATGCCCGGCGTGTCGACCCAGCGCGTGTCTTCGCGCACGACCACGGTGGGCGCCGCTGTGACGCCCCCGAGTCCGGTCGGCTGTTCGGTGTCTGTGAGCTTGCTCACGAGCGTGGACTTGCCGACGCCGAGTCGCCCGACCACCGCGACGGACCACGGGGCGTCCAGCGCGGCGCGCGCGCGTCGCAGCGGGCCTGGGTCGAGCACGTCCTCAGCGGCGGCGATCGCCGCGTCCAGCGCGTCTCGCGGAGTGGACGGGGTCGGGGTGGTCGCGGTCACGCGGTGCAGATCTCGCCGAGCTCCGCGATGGCGATGTCGAACCGCTCGAGCGCGGCGGTCCACGAGGCGCCGCGGGCGGCGGCCTGGGCGGCGGCTTGAGTGCGGGCGGCGACGGTCCGCTCCAGCAACGCAGCGAGCTCGGTGGCCTCGGACTCCGCGGCGCCCACCAGGCCGTCCCGGATCGGGATCAAGCCCTCGGCCACGCGCGCCTCGATCTCGTCTCGGGCTGCATCGACCTGCGCCACGAGCTGGCCCTTGAGCTGCTGCGCGAGCTGGTCGCGGAGCCGCTGGAGCTGCGAGCCACCGGTGAGCACCAGCAGGACGGCGTCCGAGACCACGTACAAGACAATCCCCGCCCAGCCGACGGGCCCGAGCAGCGCCCCCAGGGTCAGCAGCGCGAGGCGTACCCCGAGCCGGCTGGCTGCGCCCTTCAGCGCGCCCTCGTAGCCCTCGGCCCAGCCGGCAGCCATCGCGCCCGGCGACAGCAGGACCGCGCCCATCGCCACCGAGAACCAGCGCTCCACCGGGTCGACCCGCTCCTCGCCCGGACCCGCGGCGCCGGGCAGGCCGAGCGCCCCCCCGGCGAAGTCGGTCACGATCTCGTCCGACAGCGCGTCGAAGTCGGCGGCGTCGGCGGCGAGCTCTCGGCGGAGGTCGTGCAGGCTGGACTCCATCCGCGGCTGCAGCGACTCCTGCCAGCGCACGACGTTGCCCTGCAGCCACTCTTCGAGCTGGGCACGCAGCTGCGCCTCCACCCGCGTGCGCCCGCGCTGCGTGATCAGGTCGAGGCCGGCCAGGCCCCCGAGATCGAACGTGGCCACTGCCGTGGGCAGCTCGGACTCGGTGCGCGCCATGAAGTCCCGGAGGTCCTGCCAAACGACCGAGCGCTGTCGGTCGATGAAGCCGTCCACCGTGCGCGCGACGCGACGCGCGATGACGTCCAGCTCTTCGAACCGGGGCTCGAGCTCCTCCTGCCGGGAGCGGAGCTGCGCGACGCTGTCACTCGCGGTGGCGCGATCGAGCTCCGCCTGCCGGGTCAGCTCGTCGCGGATCCGGCTGGCGGTGGTGTGCAGGTGGCGGAGCTGCGCTGCCCCACGCTCGTCGACCAAGAACCGCTCGAGCGCATCCTCGAACGCGTCGAGCCCCGACGCAGCGAGCGCCTCTTCGTCGACCGGGTTCCGCGGCGCCTCGCCGTCCCAGCGCGCCTTCAGACCACTCCGCGCGTCGAGCGGGAACAGGGGACAGTCGGGACCCAGCACCTGGTGCGCCTTGTCCGTGAGTGCCCTGAGCGCGGCGGCAGGGTCGTCGGCCAGCGCGGGCAGCAGGTCGATCATGGTGACCGGGTAGAACAGGTTGCGCAGGCCCAGCGGCAGGAGCTCTGTGGTCAGGGTCCGCCGCTCCACCGCAGTGAGGAACCGGTTCGCTGAGAGGACCACGATGACGGCGTCTGCGTCCGGAAGGCTCGACAGGGTCCGCGCGGTCCGGATGGGGTCGTCATCGAGGCCGGGGGTGTCGAGCAGCACGACGCCGTTGCGCAGGAGCGCGAGCGGGGTGCCGATCACGGCGCGGTCGACGCTGCCGTACTTGTCGCTCGCCTCGGCGCCGGCTTCGTCGGAAGACGGGGTCTGCAGCTGGTAGCGCTCGACGAACGCGGCCGTGGTCAGCGCCTCGGTGGTCCCGTCCCGGTGGTGCACCTGGACCCCTGGCTCCTCCGCGTACACCACCTCGGTGAGGATGGCGGTGCATGGGTTGACCTTCGCGGGGAGCAGCGGCCGGCCGAGGAGAGCGTTGAGCAGCGTGGACTTGCCCGACGAGAAGCAGCCCAACATCAGGACCACGAACCGACCCTGTGCGACCCGTGTGGCAGTCGTGCGGAGGTAGTCCGGGTCGACCCCGAGCTCATCGACGGTGTCGGCCAGCTCCTCCAGGAGCTGTGCGCCGCGCTCGCGGCGCTGCACGAACTCGTCCAGGACGCGGGTGCTCACGCGGTGGCCTCGCCCTGCAGCGCCGCCGTTCGCCGGTCGAGCTCGTCGAGGGCGGCCTGCAGCGACTCGGCATGGGTGGCGCGCGCGCTGCGCTGCGCGGCGATCCGCTCCCGGTCGTGGGCGCGGGCGGACGCCACGGCGTCGGCGCGCTCCTCGCCGAGCTGATCGAGCTCGTCCTCGAGGGTCTCGATCTGGTCCCGCAGCAGACCCTCGGCCTCGACACCCATCCGGCGGACGGTGTCGACGGCCGCATCGATGAGCGCACGCCGGGTGCTGGCGCTGGCGGCCTCGCGGCCCAGCGCACTCCAGGCGAGCCCACCGGTGACGGCCAGCAGTCCGGGGAGCCACATCCCGAACGCGAGCAGCGCGGCGCCTCCACCGACCGCAGCCGTCACGCCGAGCCGCTGGCCCCAGCCGGCGTCGGTCCGCGCCGGCGTGGTGTGGAGCGCCGGCACCAGCAGCTCGGCGCGATCGAGGTCGGCGCGGTCGAGCCGCACCTCGGCGAGGTCTGCGATCACGCTGGCGCGCCAGCCGGCGAGCCGCTCCAGCATCCAGGTCTCGACGGTGTGGTGCAGCCAGTGCGGCAGGGTTCGGCGCAGGACGTCCAGCTCATCGATGGCGGCGGCTTGCTCGGGCAGATCGGTCTCCAGCGTGAGGAGGAAGGCGCGCAGGTCGATCAGCAGGGACTCGGTCTCGCGCCGCATCGCGCCCAGGATGTGCGCAGCGACCCGCCGGCCCTGTGCCCGGGCCGAGTCGAGCGCGCTGTCCTCTGTTGCCAGCAGCGCGTCCGCGCGCGCGACCTCGGCGCGGGCGGCCGCGACGGCGGACTCCGCTTGCCGCCGCGCTTCCCTCAACAGGAGCGCGGCGACGGCCCGGCGCTGATCCCGCGCGAGCGATGCGCGGTCGTCGGCAACCCCGTCGAGCCAAGCGGGCACATCGTCTTCGGCGAGGACCTCCCATGTCCCGCCCACCAGCCCGCGCGCGCGCTCGGCGACGGCGTCGGCCTCGGCCTTCGGCGTGTCGGACATCCGCGAGAGCACCGCGAGGTCGCTGATCACCACGGCGCGGCGTCCCGGGGCGCCCGCCGCGACCATCGCTGCGACGCCGGCCCGCTCGCCCGCACCGAGCGCCTGGTCTGCGGGCGTGGCCCACAGGATGGCGTGGACCCCGAGCAGGCGGTCCACCGCGCCGAGCGTGGGCGAGACCTCGGCACCGGGGTCCCCCTCGACCCGGAGCGGGACGAGCTGGGTGCGATCGCGGGCGATGCGGCGCATCAGGCGGCCGGCGACCGCCTCGTCGCGGGCGACCACCCCGATGCGGAGGTCGCCGTCGAGATCGCGGCACACGCGCCGCCAGAGGAACGCGCCGGCGGGGTCGCCCGCTGCGTTGAGTGCATCCTGGATGTCGCGCTCGGACGCCATCACGAGACCCCGAGCAGGCGCGCGGTCTGCTGGTCGAGCGCCTCACGAGTCAGCGGGTCGTCGACCACGATGCCGGTGGCCTGCGCGTACACCTCGGACCGGGCGAACAGCTCCAGCGCTCGGATTCGCTTGTGCGAGAAGGGCTGATCGGAGAGCAGCTCGGCGAACCGGCTCGGGTTTCCGCCGTGGATCTCGTGCTGGCGCAGGTATGTGGCGGGGTCGACGTCCGGAAGTTTTCCCAGGTGCTGCCGCAGCAGGGCACGCGCGGCCCCTGTGACGTCGCGGCACACCAACAGGCCGGCGCGGTCGGCGCTGATCTCGGCCGCGCGGTGCCAGCGAGACAGCGCGAGCCGCACCCCGACCGAGAGCGGGGCGAGGACCACCTCGAGCATGGGGCCGACCCCGCGCCGCGCCATCTTGCGCAGGCCATCCTGGTCGGCGAGCAGCGCGTAGAGCGTGCCGGCGGTGACCTGGCGCGCAGCGATGTGTCCGCAAAGCCGCCCGGTCATGAACAGGCGCTCGGCCTCGGTGGCGGGGCCGAAGAAGAACGTGGAGAGGTACAGGAACGCGCGCCCATCGGTGCCGAAGCAGCCCTGCGCGCTGAACGGGGTGCCCGCGAGGATGGCGGGCGGTACGGCGACGCGCAGCGTCCGCGCGGCTTGCAGCACGTCGCGGTACGCGCTCGACATGGCGCTGGGTCCAGCGAAGACGCCGTTCTGGAGGCGCTCAGCACGCTGAAGTGCGACCACTGTGTCGAGGATGTCCTCGACCCGGTGCCGCAGCCCGAGCTGCTCCAGAACGGCCGGGGTGCGCGCGTCGGGGTGAACCCAATCGGGCAGCCCTTCGTGCTCTTCGGCGAAGCCCGCCGCAAAATCACGAAGAGACACGTACGATGACGCCACGGCACCTCCCACACCCAGCGTATCCACGCGCCAGGGCTTGCCAAGGAACCACGATCGGTCCCGTCTTGCCGCATCAGCGGGTGCAAGGTGGATAGTAGCGTGGTATGCCCCTTATTGATGAGGGGAACTGACGGATGAATGACAGTGTCAGACGTGTGATCCTGCTCGTCGACGACGAGGAAGACCTCGTCTCGGTCCTCCAGGACGCAGTGGGCTTGTCCCTGCCGGACTACGAGGCCGTCAGCTCCACGTCCGCCGAGGACGCGGAAGCGGCGCTCGCGTCGCTGTCGGACGATGCTGAGCTCTGCCTGATCTGCGTCGATCACCGGCTCGGTGGCCGCACCGGTCTGGACCTCCTCGAGACCCTGCACGCGCGCTATCCAGACGTTCCCTGCATCTTGTATACGGGCCAGGCGACGTCGGGCGAGGAGGAGCGCGCACGCCGCGTAGGCGCGCGTGTCCTGTACAAGCCCATCGGCCTGAGAGCGTGGCTCGGCGAGGTCCAGTCGATGCTCATTCCGGCGGCGTGACGCGGTCCAGGCCAACGCCTTGGCCGTCCAACCGATGCAGCAGGTCGTCCACCATCCGAAGCGTCAGCCCCCACAGCCGCAGGCCCTGAAAGTCGACCCGAGGCAGAGTGTGCAGCGTGCCCCGGTGGTCGTACTCGAACGGGCCGCGGCCCCGGCCCGAGAGCAGGTCGCCCAGGCCGATCCAGTGCACGCTCGCGACCTCCCGGTTGGGGGTGAGCGCGGGTCGTTCGTCGATCGCGAACACGAAGGGCCGGATGACAAGCCCGGACGGGACCCCGACGGTCGTGAGCTCGTCGAGTGGACCCAGCAGCTGCGCGCGGCCTAGATCCACGCCGATCTCCTCGCTCGTCTCCCGGATCGCTCCGGCGACGCTGTCGTGGTCGTGGTCCTCGATGCGTCCCCCGGGAAACGAGACGTGGCCGGACCACGGATCGCCGGGGTGCTCCGCGCGACGCATCAGGAGCAGGTCGAGGTCGGCCGTGAGGATGGCGGCAACGGCCGCCTGTCGCCTGCCGGGAGGAAGGCGGGCGGGCGGGTGGGCGACCGCCATGCGGATGTCGTGGAGCGTCTTCACCGCGGCCCGGTAACGCCGGACCGGGTTACAGTCGGCCGTCTCGCGACGGAGAACAGGTGGCCGACCCGCACGTGGATGACGACCTCTCTCGTCGCTCAGCCTGGATTGAGATCGCGCGAACGTGGGTGCCGGCCATCGCGGCGGTTCTCCTGATCCGGACGTTCGTCTTCGAGCCGTTCCGCATCCCGAGCGGCTCGATGGTGCCCACGCTGGAGATCGGCGACCAGGTCGTAATCAGCAAGATGGCCTACGGAACATGGGTCCCGTTTACCGGGGTCGAGGTTCCGTTCATGGATCAAGTCTGGCTGGTCCCTCGCGTCGAGCTGTGGGATCGGGCCGACCCCGAGCGCGGCGACATCATCGTGTTCCGCTACCCGAAGAACGAGAAGCAGCACTACATCAAGCGCGTGGCCGCAATTCCCGGCGACCGTCTTCGCGTGAAGGACAACCAGATCATCCTGTCCGGCGAAGCGCAGAAGCGCGAGTACCTCGAGCGCTACGACGTGACGACGGCCGACTGCCGCTCGGATGTCGCCAAGCGGTGGTCCGAGAACCTCGGCGGGCTGGAGCACGAGGTCCTCACCAACGCGGGTCTGCCGGGCTCGCTGTCCACCTTCCCCAAGGGGACCGAGGAGGTCGTCGTCCCCGAGGGGCACGTGTTCGTGATGGGCGACAACCGCGACAACTCAGAAGACTCGCGGCGTTGGGGCCTTGTCCGGCACGACCAGATCAAGGGCAAGGCGAAGTTCGTCTGGTTCAGCTGGGACAGCTGCAACGTGCGCCCGCGCGCAAGCCGCTGGTTCCGCGGACTGTACGAGGCGCCGTCCTGACCCCATGAGGGACCGCTGACTACGGCTCCCGTTCCTCTGGGGGTCGCTCCAGAGTGGCCAATCGATCGCTCGTGACGCGCAGGTGGGCCGAGAGGCGCAGCGTGAGGTTCCACAAGACCTTCACCGCGAGCATCGGGTCGCCCTTGAGCAGGGCGAAGAACGCCTCGCGCGGGATGACCATCAGCTCGCAGTCTGTGGCGGCGACCGCGGTGGCAGACCGCTGCGGCTCATCCAACATCGCCATCTCGCCGAAGTTGGACCCAGGGCCCAGCAGCGCCATCGGCCGGCCGTGCTTGACGATCTCGACCGAGCCCGAGATCACCAGGAACAGCTCGGTTCCGGGCTCGCCTTGCTCGAAGATGACCGAGGAGCGAGGGAAGCGGCGCGGGCGCGTGGCTTGAGCCACCGCGCGGAGCTCGCGCTCGTTGCAGTGGGCGAACAGCGGCATCGGCGCGAGGATCGCCAGCCGCGCCTGCGCGGAGTCCGGGGTGAACGGCACGCCGGATCCCAGCTGGGCGAACGCAGCGATCAGCTTGCCTCCGCCTGTCTCTCCGACAAGCACCCGTCCGAGCTGCTGCAGGTGCTCGGAGGTGAGGCGCGTGTGCAGGATGGCCTCGGGGATCGAGCGGTAAAGGTGGGCGGTGCTCGCGATGAACCGGTCGTCTGGGACCAGCTCCATGCACAGTGACTCCACCTGCACGCGGGGCTCCGGTCCGAGCGCGCGGGTGTGCCGCTTGGGGGCGACCTCGCCCTCGCCCTGCAGTGGCGCCTGGATCGGAGCGCCGGAGTGGTCGACCGTCAGCTGGTGCACCAGGCCGCGCCTCACGAGGTACACGCGACCGTCGCCGACATGTCCGATGAACGCCTCGTGACCCAGCAGCAGCGCGACATCGAGCGTGACCTCGACTCCAGGCCGGCGCCGCGCGAACGCGAACGTCTCCTTGGCGGCTCGCGCGAAGGCGTCCTCGATGATGGTCAGGATGCGCTTGCGGAGCATCGGCGTAGGGTTCCGGCGGAACCGCGCGAGGATGTCCTCGTTGCGTTCGATGTGGCTCCGCACCACGCCCAGCGCCAGGCGGGTGGCCGCCGGGCCGTGCTCACTGTGGCCGGGCGAGTCCGCAACCGCGATCAAGCCGGTCCGCGGGAGCACCACAGTCTGGTCCCTGCTCGCGCGTCGTTCCCCGCTCCCCGGGGCGAACGCCGTCGCGGTGACGAGCTCCATCCGGCATGCCCCTCCGACGCTGGTCGGCTAACCGTGGAGCGATGATCTTGCTCCCCATGGTTGTCGCTGCTTGCACCTCGTCCGATCCATGGGCCGGCGCGCCGCCGCTTCCGGGCGGCGCCGGACCGGTCGAGTGGTTCGCGATCTCGGTGGGGGGGGACATCGTTGGTCACGAGGAGCGGGTCCGGTCGGACTCCGCGATGAGCCGGCGTCGCACGTGGTCTCTGCACTTGGCCGGCGCGCCGATGACCCTGCGGTCCGCGACCCGGATCGAGCACGAGCACGGACTGGTGTCGCAGTATGTGCGCTGGGACACGGAGGGAGAGCGCGCGTTCGTCGGCGCTGCCTGGGTTCCCGACGCGGTGTCGCCACCCCACAGCGGGCTGTGGCCGGTGCTCGACCCGTGGTCGCTCGAGGCGCTCGCGCGGAATGTGTCGGTGGCGGACGGCGCGGTGTCGTGGACAGGATCATCTGGGCCCGTTCGGGTACGGTTCGCGCGCGATGGCCTGCAGACCGCGGTGCAGGGTGCCGTCCGGCTCGACCGCGTGCCGGAGCGCCCTGTTGTCCTCTCGGCGTTCGACCCGGTGGCGCACCTGTGGGTCCCGACGGCGCCGCAGCCCAGGGCGCGTCGCAGCCTCGTCGGGTCCTTCGAGGTAGACGGCGCCCCCGTGCGGGTGGACGCGCCCATCTGGGCGGAGGTCCCGGCGCGCGCGGTCCCCCCCACGGTGGTTGGCGACCCGCTGGCCGCGCTGGCGGCCGAGGTGGTGGGGGACGCGCGGGACCAACGCGAGGCCGTGCAGCGCCTGGTTCGCTACGTCGCGACTGCGCTGGATGGGGTCCCCACGCCGGGTTCGATGCGCGCGGTGGACGCGCTGCGGTCCGGCCGCGGCGACTGCGACGAGGCGGCGACGGCGTTCGTAGAGCTCGCGCGCGCCGCCGGACTGGCAGCTGAGCCTGTGGGCGGCTTGGTGTACGTGGCGGGTGCGCTGGGTCCGGGGCTCGTTCCGCACGCCTGGGCACAGGTGCGGATCGGAGGGGTCTCGGTCGCTGTGGACCCCGCGCTCGGTCAGGCGCCGGCAGACGCCTCGCACCTGCCGTTGGGGGCGGGCGCGGCTCAGGCAGCGGCCCGACTTGCGGCGGGGGTCTCCGTGCGGTTGGTGGAGCTGCGGTGACCGGCTGGTGTCGGGTTACGGGTCCGGAATGGAGGCGCAACCCTGGACCTGTCAACACCGAGCCTGTTGTTTCTGCTCGCAGCGTGCGGGACGGAATTCAGTGAAGAGCTGACCATCGAAGGTCCGTCGCGCATTCAGGTCGACGCGCTCGGGCCGGTCGCGACCCCTG
>Ga0316189_10004800_pt1 | contig 12962 bp, 13 predicted proteins | sample LowCovwburrow_MG_FD_204930 | JGI IMG/M metagenome (GOLD analysis project Ga0316189, IMG submission 204930) | Coastal sediment microbial communities from Maine, United States - Lowes Cove worm burrow | ecosystem: Environmental > Aquatic > Marine > Coastal > Sediment | place: USA: Maine... | reverse complement strand
AAAACTTCAAATTAGCCTCAAATCATAAAAACGAAAATAATTAAGCGCAAAGGTGCTTTGCTTGCTTGACACAGGCAGTCACCTGTCTTAATGACGGGCCACTTCGTTTGTTGATAGCCAGACAATGGTCATTCAGCGCACAACGGGGGTGTAGCTCAGTTGGTTAGAGTGCCGGCCTGTCACGCCGGAGGTCGCGGGTTCGAGTCCCGTCACTCCCGCCATTTCCCTAAAATTTTTGAACAAGGGAAATGGCGGAGAACTTATTTCAAATCTCCTTAAAAATCCGCCAATCTTTCGTGTAAACAAGCCTGTTTGTGCTTGCACACATCACCGTGTTGCGCTACCACACCGTTAGCTAAAGACTGCGTCAAAATAGCAGCATTCATGCGAGAAGGGTTGGTAACAAGTGCACAATTTAGTGGGCGACTATTTACCGGTTATAATTTTTGTGGCGATTTCAGCGGTTATTGCATTGGCTTTGATGGCTTCTGCCCTGATCATTGCTGTCCGCAAGCCGGATCCTGAAAAGAACTCCACCTATGAATGTGGATTTAATGCCTTTGATGATTCGCGCATGCGTTTTGATGTCCGGTTTTATCTGGTAGCCATCCTGTTCATCATTTTTGACCTGGAAGTTGCGTTCCTGTTTCCCTGGGCTGTGGCCTTTAAGGAAGTTGGCATGTTCGGCTTTATCTCGATGATGATATTCCTTGGGATATTGACAGTTGGTTTTATTTACGAATGGCGCAAAGGTGCCCTCGAGTGGGATTGATCAAATGGCAATTGTATTACCTAACACCCCCGGTTCTGATGCGCTGACGGCCGACCAGCTTGGGTTTTATACCGGCATCAATGACGAATTGGCCGATAAGGGATTTCTGGTTACCTCTACTGATGAATTGGTTAATTGGGCCCGTACCGGCTCGCTGATGTGGATGACCTTCGGTCTGGCCTGTTGTGCAGTTGAAATGATGCAAACCGCTATGCCGCGTTATGATGTCGAGCGTTTTGGCTTTGCCCCGCGCGCATCCCCGCGCCAGTCTGATGTGATGATCGTTGCCGGCACCCTGACCAACAAAATGGCCCCGGCATTGCGCAAGGTTTATGACCAGATGCCTGAACCACGTTATGTCATCTCCATGGGCAGTTGTGCCAATGGTGGTGGCTATTACCATTATTCATATTCTGTTGTGCGCGGCTGTGACCGCGTGGTGCCGGTTGATATTTACGTACCGGGTTGTCCGCCGACCGCCGAAGCGCTGGTTTACGGCATTCTGGCACTGCAAAAGAAAATCCGCCGCACCGGCACAATTGAACGATAAGAAGCGATTATTAGCGATAAGGCGTTTTCAGGAATGGACGAAAATCTGCTGGACATAGGCGAAGATGTTGCCGAGAATCTGGGCGACGCCATCATTGGCTGGGACGTAAGCAATGGCGATCTGACCATTCACGTCAGACGCAACGACATTGTCAAGGTGCTAAAAACTCTGCGTGATGATCCCACCTGCCGCTTCAGTTGCATCATTGATGTATGTGGCGTCGATTACCCGGAACGTGAAGAACGCTTTGAGGTGGTCTATCATCTGCTTTCTTTACATCAAAATGTCCGGGTTCGTGTCAAGGTGACAACCGATGCGCAAACCCCGGTGCCCAGCATTGTTGAGCTGTTCCCTGGTGCCAACTGGTTTGAGCGCGAAGCCTTCGATATGTACGGTATCCTGTTTGCCAACCACCCGGATTTGCGCCGCATTCTGACCGATTACGGTTTTGATGGTCACCCTTTGCGCAAGGATTTCCCGCTTACCGGCCATGTTGAGGTTCGCTATAGCGATGATGAAAAACGGGTAGTTTATGAGCCGGTCAAGCTGGCTCAGGAATTCCGCGACTTTGATTATTTGTCCCCATGGGAAGGGGGCCAATATGTCTTGCCCGGTGATGAAAAAGCAGGCGATGCTGCTGACGAAAAGGCTAAGGGATAATGACTGAGACAAACAACAGAACCTTTACCTTTAACTGGGGCCCGCAGCACCCGGCAGCCCACGGTGTTTTGCGTCTGGTGATGGAACTGGACGGTGAGGTGGTTGAACGCCTCGACCCGCATATCGGCCTGTTGCATCGCGGCACTGAAAAACTCATTGAGCACAAGACCTATCTTCAGGCTGTGCCATATTTTGACCGGCTCGATTATGTCGCTCCAATGAATCAGGAACATGCGTTCTCGCTGGCAGTGGAAAGACTGCTCGGTGTTGAAGTGCCGATCCGCGGTCAGCTGATCCGCGTGCTTTACTCAGAAATTGGCCGGATTTTATCGCACTTGCTCAATGTCACCACGCAAGCCATGGACGTTGGCGCATTGACCCCGCCTTTGTGGGGCTTTGAAGAGCGCGAAATCCTCATGACCTTTTACGAACGGGCTTGCGGAGCACGTTTGCACGCCAACTATTTTCGTCCCGGTGGTGTCCATCAGGATTTACCGCAAGACTTGCTCGATGACATCGGCGCTTTTTGCGAAACACACCCCAAAGTCCTTGATGATATTGAAGGCCTGTTGACCGACAACCGGATTTTCAAACAGCGCAATGTCGATATCGGCGTGGTCACACTGGATGAATGTCTCGAACGCGGGTTTTCAGGTGTTATGGTTCGCGGTTCCGGCGGGGCCTGGGATTTGCGTCGTTCACAACCCTATGAATGCTATTCCGATATGGAATTCGACATTCCGATTGGCAAAAACGGCGACTGCTATGACCGCTATCTCATCCGCATGCGCGAAATGCATGAATCAATCCGTATCATGAAGCAGTGCCTTGAAAAACTGAACTCACCGCAAGGCCAGGGGCCAATATCGTCAATGGACGGCAAGGTCGTTGCACCCAAGCGCTCTGAAATGAAGAAATCGATGGAAGCCCTCATTCACCACTTTAAACTCTACACCGAAGGCTACAAAGTGCCCGAAGGTGAAATTTATGCAGCCGTTGAAGCGCCCAAGGGCGAGTTCGGTGTTTATCTGGTTTCCGATGGCTCCAACAAGCCCTACCGCTGTAAAATCCGCGCCCCAGGCTTTGCCCATTTGCAGGCCATGGACTTCATGTGCAAAGGCCACCAACTGGCCGATGTCTCGGCCATCATGGGCTCACTGGATGTCGTTTTCGGGGAGGTCGACCGATGAGCGTTCGTCGTCTGGACAAAGTGCAACCTGACAGCTTCAAGTTCTCGCGTGATAATCTGCGCTGGGCCAAAGCCAAAATTAAAGAATACCCCAAAGGCAAGCAGGCATCAGCGGTTATTCCGGTGCTGTGGAAAGCCCAGGAACAAGAGGGCTGGACCTCTGAGCCAGCAATTCGTTATGTCGCTGAACTGCTCGATATGTCTTTCATCCGGGTGCTGGAAGTGGCGACATTTTACACCATGTTCCATTTATCACCGGTCGGTAAAAAGGCTCACATTCAGGTTTGCGGCACCACCCCGTGCATGTTGCGTGGCGCTGAAGACATCATCAAGGTCTGTAAAAAACGCATTGGTGAAGCCCACACCTTAAGCGCTGACGGTAATTTCTCTTGGGAAGAGGTTGAATGTCTGGGGGCTTGCACCAACGCCCCGATGGCTCAGGTGATTAAAGATGTTTATGAAGACCTAACCCCGCAGGCGATGGAAAAAATCCTTGATGATTTTGAAGCCGGGCGCACGCCGCGCCCCGGTCCACAGATTGAGCGGCAGTATTCAGCCCCAAGTGGTGGTTTCACCTCTCTGACCGACCCAGCTCTCTATGATGGCTCGGCGATAAAGAAAACCACCAGCAAAGCCCCGGCTAAAAAGGCCCCCGCTAAAAAAACAGCTGCCAAAAAAGCTGCAACCAAAGTCTCCACATCACCGGCCAAAGTCTCAACCGCCGATAAAAACAAGCCGCAAGGCCTCAAAGCTGCCCGCAAAGGTGGCCCGGATGATTTGAAAAAAATCTCAGGTGTCGGACCCAAAATCGAGGGCATTTTGCACTCACTCGGGTTTTTCCATTTCGACCAGATTGCCGGTTGGAAAAAGGCTGAACGTGACTGGGTTGACAGTTATCTGCGTTTCAAGGGCCGGATTGACCGCGATGAATGGGTCAAACAGGCAAAGGCGCTTATGAGAGAAGCACAAAAGGGAGCGAAAAATGCTCGCTGATAAAGATCGCATATTTACCAACCTCTACGGGTTGCACGACACCGGCCTCAAAGGGGCGATGATGCGCGGTGCCTGGGATGGCACCAAAAAAATGATCGAGATGGGCCGTGATGGCATCATCAATGAAATCAAGGCCTCAGGCTTGCGTGGTCGCGGCGGGGCAGGGTTCCCGACCGGCCTGAAGTGGTCATTCATGCCGCGCGAAATTGGCGAGCGCCCGCACTATCTGGTGGTCAATGCTGATGAATCAGAACCCGGCACTTGTAAAGACCGCGAAATTTTGCGCCACGACCCGCATCTGCTGGTTGAGGGGGCGCTGGTCGCCGGTTTTTCCATGGGTGCCCATGTGGCTGTCATTTATGTCCGTGGCGAGTTCATCCGCGAACGCGAAGCGCTTGAGCGCGCCGTAAGCGAGGCCTATGAAGCCAAACTGATCGGTAAAAACAACAAACACGGCTGGGACTTTGACATCATCGTCCATCATGGAGCCGGGGCCTATATCTGCGGTGAAGAAACCGCCATGCTCGAAAGCATCGAAGGCAAAAAAGGCCAGCCACGCATGAAGCCGCCATTTCCGGCCAATGTCGGCCTCTATGGCGCGCCAACCACGGTCAATAACGTTGAATCCATCGCTGTAGCCCCGACCATCATGCGTCGCGGTGCCGCTTGGTTTGATGCTTTGGGACCAGAGCGCAATTCCGGCACCAAACTGTTTTGCATTTCCGGTCATGTCAACAACCCGTGTAATGTTGAAGAAGAAATGGGCATTACATTCCGTGAACTGATCGACAAGCATTGCGGCGGTATCCGTGGCGGCTGGGACAATCTGAAAGCGGTTATCCCCGGCGGTTCGTCGGTACGCTGTGTGCCTGCCGACCAGATTATCGATTGTTCCATGTGTTTTGATAGCCTGATGGCGCTCAAATCCGGTCTCGGAACGGCGGCGGTGATCGTCATGGATCAGTCAACCGATATGGTCAAGGCCATCACCCGGCTATCTTATTTCTACAAGCACGAATCCTGTGGCCAGTGCACCCCGTGCCGCGAAGGCACCGGCTGGATGTGGCGCATTCTGACCCGCATGTGCGAGGGCCGTGCCGAAAAACGCGAAATAGATATGCTGCTTGATGTTTCAAAACAGATCGAAGGCCACACCATTTGTGCGCTCGGCGATGCCGCCGCCTGGCCGGTTCAGGGCCTGATCACCCACTTTCGTCACGAAATTGAAGCCAAAATCGACGCCTATGCTGCCAACCCTGACAGCCACGGTGCCGTAACCGAAAAAATGGTTATGGAGGCAGCGGAGTAGTTATGCCTAAGGTCAAAATAGACGGTAAAGAATTCGACGTTGCAGATGGTACCACCATCATGCATGCCTGTGAGGATGCCGGGGCTGAAATCCCGCGTTTTTGCTATCATGACCGCTTGTCGATTGCCGGTAACTGCCGCATGTGTCTGGTTGAGGTCAAAGGCGCGCCCAAACCGCAGGCCTCCTGTGCCATGTCGGTCAATGATCTGCGCCCCGGTCCCAATGGCGAACCGCCGGAAATCCTGACCAACAGCCCGATCGTTAAAAAAGCCCGCGAAGGGGTGATGGAGTTCATGCTCATCAACCACCCGCTGGATTGCCCGATTTGCGATCAGGGCGGTGAGTGTGATTTGCAGGATCAGGCTGTCGGCTACGGCATTGCCAAAAACCGTTTTGATGAAGACAAGCGCGCTGTTGAAAACCCCAATATCGGCCCGCTGATCAAAACCATCATGACTCGCTGCATCAAGTGTACCCGTTGTGTGCGCTTTACCACTGAAGTCGGAGGTGTTGAAGAACTGGGCGCAACAGGTCGTGGTGAGGATATCGAAATCACCACTTATCTGGAAGCAGCACTTTCGAGTGAACTGCAGGGCAATGTCATTGACCTGTGTCCGGTTGGTGCGTTGACCTCAGCCCCTTATGAATTCAAGGCCCGTCCGTGGGAATTGCGCAAGACCGAAACCATTGATGTCATGGACGCGGTTGGCTCCAACATCCGCGTCGATGCCAGAGGCCGTGAAGTATTGCGTATTGTACCGCGCACCAATGAAGCGGTCAATGAAGAGTGGATTTCAGACAAAACCCGCTTCATCTGGGATGGCCTCAACACCCGTCGTCTCGACCGGCCCTATGTTCGTAAAAACGGCAAACTGCAAGAAGCAAGCTGGGACGAAGCCTTTGCGGCCATAGCTGACAAGGTCAAAGACACAGCTTCTGAAAAAATCGGTGCCATTGCCGGGGATCTGGCCGGTGCTGAAGAAATGTTTGCCCTTAAAGCAGTGATGGATGCGCTGGGCTCGCAAAATATTGACTGTCGAGTCGATGGTTCACAATTCGATCCGGCACAGGGCAGGGACGGATATCTGTTCAATTCCACCATTGAAGGAATAGAAGAGGCCGATGCGCTGATGATTATCGGTTCAAACCCGCGCCTTGAAGCCCCCGTGTTGAATGCCCGTATCAGAAAACGCTGGCTACAGGGCAATTTCCCGGTTTCCGTCATCGGTGAAGCCGCTGATCTGACTTATGAGTATATCCACCTTGGTGATGATGCTGCAGCTTTGGAAAAATTCACCACTGCCAAACGCGCAAAAGCCAAAAAGCCGATGATGATTATCGGTGCCGGTGCCTTTGCCCGCCCTGATGGAGCGGCTGTGCTCGCCCTTGCCGCGCGTGCTGCTCAGGCCCTTGGTGTCATCAAGGATGACTGGAACGGCTTTAACATCCTGCACAACGCGGCTGCCCGCGTGGCTGGCCTTGATCTTGGTCTGGTGCCCGGTGATGCCGGTATTGATGCCACGGCGATGGTCGGCGGCGGCGTTGATGTATTGTTTAATCTGGGGGCCGATGAAGTCACCATCAAGGATGGTCCGTTTGTGATTTATCAGGGTTCACACGGTGATCGTGGTGCCCATCGCGCCGATGTTATTCTGCCTGGTGCAACCTATATTGAAAAATCAGCCATTTATGTCAATACTGAAGGTCGTCCGCAAATGACCAACAAGGCGGCATTCCCGCCCGGTGATGGCAAGGAAGACTGGAGCATTTTGCGTGCCCTGTCTGATACACTTGGCAAAACACTTCCCTTTGATGATATCGGACAGTTGCGGGCCGGGATGTTTGAAGCAGCCCCGCACCTTGCTGAATTGGGCAGCGTTGCAAAAACAGATACGTCATGTCTTGAGGCATTGGCCAAACGCAAGCGCAAACCGCGTAAAGCACCTTTTGAAAACACAATCAGCGATTTTTATATGACCAACCCGATAGCCCGGGCCTCCAAGGTCATGAATAGCTGTTCTGATTTACGTTATAACACGCTTAAACAGGCAGCAGAGTAGGGCGCACAGATGATAGAATTACTCATAACCCTTGCCCTGATAGCACTTCACAGTGTGGCAATCCTTGTCGTGCTGCTGATTATCATCGCCTATCTGATTTATGCCGACCGTAAAATCTGGGCCGCGGTTCAATTGCGTCGCGGGCCCAATGTTGTCGGGGCCTTTGGTCTGTTGCAATCCTTTGCCGATATGGTCAAGTTCGCCACCAAGGAAGTGATTATCCCGGACGGTGCCAACAAGGGCGTTTTTATGCTCGCCCCGCTGGTATCCTCCATTCTCGCCCTATCCACCTGGGCTGTCATTCCGGTTAGTGCGGGCTGGGCCGTTGCCAATCTCAATGTCGGTATCCTGTTCATTTTCGCCATTTCATCACTTGAGGTTTACGGTGTCATTATGGGCGGCTGGGCCTCCAACTCGAAATACCCGTTCCTTGGTGCGCTTCGATCCGCTGCCCAGATGGTTTCCTATGAAGTTTCCATCGGCTTTGTCATCATCACTGTGTTGCTGTGTGCCGGATCGCTGAACCTGACCGAAATTGTCATGAGCCAGAGCACCGGACTTGGCACCATGCTCGGCATGCCCAACTCGTTCCTTGACTGGTACTGGCTGCCGCTGTTCCCGATGTTCATCATCTTCTTTATTTCAGCCCTGGCTGAAACCAACCGGCCACCCTTTGATCTTCCAGAGGCTGAATCAGAACTGGTTGCCGGTTTCATGGTTGAATATTCTTCCACACCATATCTGTTGTTCATGCTCGGTGAATATGTCGCCATCACCCTGATGTGCGCCATGACTTCAATTCTGTTCCTCGGTGGCTGGTTGCCGCCGGTCGATATCGCGCCGCTCAACTGGATACCAGGTGTATTCTGGTTCCTGATCAAGTTCTGTGCCGTGTTCTTTATGTTTGCCATGGTCAAGGCCTTTGTACCGCGTTACCGCTATGATCAGCTCATGCGTCTGGGCTGGAAGGTGTTCTTGCCGATTTCCCTGTTCTGGGTTGTCGTCACCGCCGGTGCATTGATGTATTTCGGGTGGGCGCCATGACCAGTCTAATTCATTCAACCATGCAAGGTTCTCATACAGGGGTTTCAGGTGCAGCTGACATTTTCACTCTACAGTTTGGGCGGATTGCTGATCATGCTGGGCATCGGGCTGTTGGCACTGGGCATCTTCCAGCGCTGGGTTTATCCACATTTGCGACAGCGCCACGAAGCCGCAAAGGTTACCGGATCGCACGGTCTCGACCCGTCGCTGCTGACCATAACCATCAAGATTGTCGGCTTGCTTATGCTGCCAGCCCTCGGCTTTGTGATTGGCGACCCGCTGCTCGCCAGCTTAATCGAATAGGGGGCAATTGATCATGCGTGTTGTTCAAACAGTCAAATCATTGTTCCTGCTGGAGTTCATTGCGGCATTTTTCCTGTCGATGAAATATTTCTTCAAGGCCAAGCCAACCATCAACTATCCCTTTGAAAAAGGCCCGTTGTCACCGCGTTTTCGCGGCGAGCACGCCTTGCGCCGCTATCCAAGCGGTCAGGAACGCTGCATTGCCTGCAAATTGTGCGAGGCGATCTGCCCGGCCCAGGCCATTACCATTGAGGCTGGCCCGCGAGGCAATGATGGCACCCGTCGCACCACCCGTTATGATATCGATATGACCAAATGCATCTATTGCGGCTTCTGTCAGGAAGCCTGTCCGGTTGATGCCATTGTCGAAGGACCAAATTTTGAATTTGCAACCGAAACCCGTGAGGAGCTTTTCTATAACAAGGAAAAGCTGCTTGAGAACGGCGACAAGTGGGAACGCGAAATCGCGGCCAACATTGTTGCTGATGCAAAGTATCGGTGAGGGGAACATGAAATGACATTTATCGCCCTGTTCTTTTACCTATTTGCCAGTCTGGCCATAGCCTCGGCCATAATGGTGATCTTTGCCCGCAATCCGGTCCATTCGGTGCTGTATCTTATTTTGACCTTTGTTAATGCTGCTGGTCTGTTCGTGTTGATCGGGGCCGAATTCCTCGCCATGATCCTCATTGTTGTTTATGTCGGCGCGGTTGCGGTTCTGTTCCTGTTTGTCGTCATGATGCTTGATATCGACATTGCCAAAATGCGCGAGGGTATGCTGGCCTACCTGCCGATTGGCGGGGTAATCGGCGCGATTTTACTGGCTGAAATGGTGCTGGTTTTCAGTTCATGGACACTTGCCCCTGATGCCATAAAAACGGTTATGTCGCCAATTCCCACAGCCGATGGTGTCACCAATACCGAGGCCATCGGCCTGTTGCTGTACACCAAGTATATTTATTTCTTCCAGGCCGCCGGAATGGTTTTGCTGGTTGCCATGGTCGGGGCTATCGTTTTGACCTTACGCCACAAGCCCAATGTCAAGCGCCAGGTCGTTGCCGACCAGGTAGCACGCACACCGGCCACTTCAATCGAGATCAAAGACGTCAAACCGGGTCAGGGGTTATAGGGATAAAGTTATGACAATTGGACTTGGACATTATCTGACAGTCGCCGCGATCCTCTTTACCATTGGTATCTTCGGCATTTTCCTCAACCGTAAAAACGTCATTATTATCCTGATGTCGGTCGAGCTGATGCTGCTGGCGGTCAACATCAATCTGGTGGCATTTTCGGCTTATCTGCAAGACCTGACCGGGCAGATATTTGCCTTGCTAGTGCTGACAGTCGCTGCCGGTGAGGCCGCTATCGGTCTTGCTATTCTGGTAACCTACTTCCGCAATCGTGGCACGATTGAAGTGGAAGATATCAACATGATGAAAGGCTAGGGCAATCATGGAAACGCTTTTCAAGCTCATCGTCTTTCTGCCACTGGTCAGCGCCATTGTTGCCGGTCTGGCTGGCACACTGGCATTCTCCCAAATCGGCAAGACAAGGCAGGCTGACAGTGAATTTCACGGCCACTATGAAGGTCCCGCCTGGCCGGCCCGCCTAACGACCTTCTTTTTGCTGTTTGCGGCGGTATTGTCATGGGTGGCATTTTTTGATGTTGCAATAGGTGGCAACACCTACAAGGTTGAAGTTCTTGACTGGATACATTCCGGCACCTTTGCCGCGGACTGGACCTTGCGTATAGATACGCTGACTGCCGTCATGCTGGTGGTGGTCAATACGGTATCAGCTCTGGTTCATGTTTATTCCATCGGCTATATGAGCCATGATGAGCACCAGCCACGGTTCTTTGCCTATCTGTCACTGTTCACCTTTGCCATGCTGATGCTGGTCACAGCTGACAATCTCTTACAGATGTTTTTTGGCTGGGAAGGTGTTGGTCTTGCTTCTTATCTGCTGATCGGCTTCTGGTACACCAAACCCTCAGCCAATGCCGCGGCCATCAAGGCCTTTGTTGTCAACCGTGTTGGTGACTTCGGTTTTGCTCTTGGTATCTTTGCCACCTATAAAATTTTCGGCTCGATCGAATTTGACACTATTTTTGCGGCGGCCGGAGAACAAGCCGGCAAAACCATCTCGTTTTTGGGTGCTGAATTCGATGTCATGAACACGCTGGCCCTGTTGCTGTTTATGGGGGCTATGGGCAAATCTGCCCAGTTCCTCCTCCACACCTGGCTGCCCGATGCCATGGAAGGCCCGACACCGGTCTCGGCTCTCATCCATGCCGCGACCATGGTCACCGCCGGGGTATTCCTCGTTGCCCGCATGTCACCGTTCTTTGAGGTGGCCCATACCGCCCAAACCGTCGTTATTATCATCGGGGCCATAACGGCATTCTTTGCCGCCACCGTTGGTCTGGTTCAAAACGACATCAAACGGGTGATTGCCTATTCAACCTGTTCGCAACTTGGTTATATGTTTGTCGCCATGGGTGTTGGGGCATATGGCGTTGGCATGTTCCACCTGTTTACCCACGCCTTCTTCAAAGCGCTGTTGTTCCTGGGCTCAGGTTCGGTCATTCACGCCATGTCTGATGAACAGGACATGCGCAATATGGGTGGCTTGCGCCCGCATCTGAAAAAGACCTACTGGCTGATGATCATAGGTACGCTGGCTTTGACCGGCTTCCCGCTGACCGCCGGTTATTTCTCAAAAGACGCCATTATCGAAAGCGCCTTTGCAGCCCATAGCGGGGCAGGGGCCTTTGGCTTCTGGCTGCTGGTGGTCGCAGCGCTGTTCACCTCGTTTTATTCATGGCGGTTGATCTTCATGACATTCCACGGCACACCACGTGCCAGCAAAGAGGTCATGAACCACATCCATGAATCTCCGCCGGTTATGATCGTCCCGCTTTATATTCTGGCGCTTGGGGCGCTGTCTGCAGGTTGGCTGTTCAAGGATAAATTCATCGGTCACGGTGAAGCCCTGTTCTGGGGCACCGGCATCTACCGCAGTGCTGAAAACGAAATCATCCACCACATGCACAATGTGCCGCAATGGGTCATCTATTCGCCCTTTGTTGCCATGGTGCTTGGATTTGCCTTGTCGTGGCTGTTCTATATCAGACGGCCCGATATCCCGGGTCGTCTGGCCACCACCAATGCGCCGCTTTATCGCTTCCTGCTCAACAAATGGTACTTTGATGAAATCTATGATTTTCTTCTGGTCCGCCCGGCCATGCGGCTTGGCAAGTTTTTGTGGAAAAAGGGCGATGGCCGGGTCATCGATGGTTTCGGTCCCAATGGTGTCGCGACCCTGGTGGCGGATGTAACCGCCTTTGTCAGCCGCCTGCAGTCTGGTTATGTCTATCACTATGCCTTTGCCATGCTGCTGGGTGTAGCCGGTCTTGTTACCTATTTCATGTTTGCGAGTGTTAACTGATGCCCGATCTGCATATTCTCTCACTCCTTATTGCCCTGCCGGTTGTCGGTGCAATATTTGTTCTGGCCATTCGCGGCAGTGATGACATCGCCATCCGCAATATGCGCCAGATTGCCTTGGCGACAACGGTCATCACCTTTGCTGCTTCGCTGCTTTTATGGATCAATTTTGATTATGACGCGACCAGCTTCCAGTTTGTCGAAAAGCACAGCTGGGCCGGTGGTATCATGGCTTATCAGGTCGGTGTTGATGGCATTTCCATGCTGTTCATCATCCTCACCACCTTCCTCATGCCACTGACCATATTGGCCAGTTGGGGCATCAAGGTTCGGGTCAAGGAATACATGATCGCCTTTCTGGTGCTCGAAGCCATGATGATCGGCGTTTTCTGCGCTCTTGATCTGGTGCTGTTTTATGTGTTTTTTGAAGCTGGTCTCATTCCGATGTTCCTGATCATTGGCGTCTGGGGTGGTAAAAACCGCATCTATGCCAGTTTCAAGTTTTTCCTCTACACCTTGCTTGGCTCAGTGTTGATGCTGGTTGCCATCATGGCCATGTATTGGCAGGCCGGCACATCTGATATTGCCGAAATCCTCAAAAACCCAACCTTTAGCGCCCAGATGCAAACC
>Ga0316189_10004799_pt1 | contig 12963 bp, 13 predicted proteins | sample LowCovwburrow_MG_FD_204930 | JGI IMG/M metagenome (GOLD analysis project Ga0316189, IMG submission 204930) | Coastal sediment microbial communities from Maine, United States - Lowes Cove worm burrow | ecosystem: Environmental > Aquatic > Marine > Coastal > Sediment | place: USA: Maine... | reverse complement strand
AGCGTTTGTTCTTGGTCGAGCCCTTACGCGCACAGCGGCGCAAGCTCACCACCGCCAACCTGCTCGACGGAGTCGGGCACCTATGAACTGCTGCCCGAAGACGCGCTCACGGGTGTCCTGGGCCGAGGTGTCGACCCCGGCCGTCCGCTCGCGCAGACAAAGCAGATCGACCCCGATCCGTGCCTCTACGATACGCCGCCACCACGGATCTGCTCACTGATCTCTGTGTGACCCATGGCGTCTCTGCGGCGCTGGCAAGTCGAGAATGTCGCGGACTGCCACGGGGCACGAGAGGAGGGTTCGCCCACCCGCCCGTACGCAGCGCGCAGAATGCCCAGCCGGGCCACGCCGGTTGTCAGCACCGGTTGGTACGTCAGCGGTCCGCGCGCGGCCGCGAACATCAACGCGCCGCGGGGTCGATCCAGTACACGGGACCGGCGTTGTTGGGGAGCGGGTCCTCATTGGCGAAACGATGACCAGGGGCCGCCGGCATGCTTGACCTTGACCTATCGCAAGGAGTAAGGCACCTTCTACGTTCCACGACAGTTGAGGTCTTGAATGTTCGTCTCTTTGTTCGTTCCGCTGTGGCTCTGCGGGTGTGCAGAGATTGCGGTCGCTCCGGTCGCCCCCAACGGTCCTGCCCACGCGAAGCTCTTCCCGACGCCGCCAGTGTCGTTGTTGGGTACTGATGCCGGCGAGACGTTCGGAAGGGTCGCGGTAGGCGGCGACTTCAACGGCGACGGCTACGGAGACGTGGTCGTAGGATCCTCTGAAACGGACTGGGACGGCGTGAGCGACTCTGGAGCGGTGGCGGTCCACATGGGCAGCGCAGCAGGCTTGGACCTGGTCGCAGCGTTGACCATCGGAGGTGAGGTGGAGGACGACCGGCTAGGAACCGTGGCCGCGGTCGGGGACTTCAACGGCGACGGCCACGACGATCTTGTGCTGACAGACAACGGCGCGTACGACGAGCCGTACCCCCAACGGGTGATCGATCAGATCTTCGTGTACCACGGCGGGTCAACGGGTCTCTCAGCCACCCCGAGCCAGGTCATCGAGGACGAGGGCTTCACCGCCTTCGGTTGGCAGCTGTCCACCGGCGACGTGAACGCCGACGGGTTCGACGACATCCTGGTGGGCGATTCGCTCGGCAACTTCCCCGCCATGGGGCGCGCAATTGAATATCTCGGCGGCCCCGACGGCCTTGACACCACGCCGGCGCTGGTGCTGCACGGCACACAAGATTATGAATCGCTGGGTCGCCTGCTGACAGTCATCGGCGATGTGGACGGGGATGGCTACGACGACGCGGCAATCACGGCACGGGATGACCGATTGGTCCACATCCACCACGGCAGTCCCACGGGGCTCGAGGCGACTGCGCGCTCCGTGATCTTTGGGCCCAGCTGGGCAGACCAGGTCACCTCGGTCACTGGTCCTGGTGACGTCAACGGCGATGGTTACGACGACCTGTTGCTCGGCAAGCCCTACGCAGGGGCGCCGTACGAGGGCCAGGTCGAGCTGCGGCTCGGCGGTCCCGCCGGGCTCGATCTGACCCCTGTGGTGACCGTGACCGGCTCTGACTTGGGTGGCTTCGAGGTCGCCCGGACCGAGCGGGTTGGAGACCTCAACGGCGACGGCTACGACGACGTGGCGTTCAGGTTCGACTTCAACGTCCCACAGAACTCGATGGTGGCGCTGTTCCTTGGGGTGCCGGGGGTCGGGATCGATATTGCGGTCGGGCACGAGCTGTTGCCGAGCCAGACTGTCGGCGATGAGTTTGGGACGGAGATCGTGACGGAGGACGTCGACGGAGACGGCGCTCTCGACCTGTTCGTCACCGCCTATCTCAGCAACGTTGCCGCTGTGGGCGCGGGTGCGGCCTACCTGTTTTCAGACATCGACGGTGTCCTCGAGGACACCGCGCCGCCGTCAGACACTGCGCCGCCGTCAGACACCGGCTCGACTGGGGGCAACGGTACTGTCGGCGACGCCGGGAAGGGCGGAGTGGGCGAACCGATCGAGGCCGACCCGGCGGAGCCTGTAGGAATCGGCGGCTGCGGCTGCGCCTCCGGGTCGTCGCGAAGTGGGCTCCCGCTGGTCGCGCTGCTGCTCGTCCTGATGCCCTGCGCAAGACGGCGCGAACGCTAAGGGCGCGTCCAACAACAAACGCTGCATTCGGATGCGCTGCGCGCCCGATGGCTGCGTCTTTGAGCTCTCGGGATAGCTCGCTATCCCCTCGACTCTCCTCCTTGCCATCGAACGAGCAGCACCTCCTCGATGCAGCGCGTTTGTTTTCGGACGCTCCCTAAGGGTCCGTCCAGAAACAACCGCTGCATTCGGCCGCGCTGCACGCCCGATGACTGCGTCGTCGAGTTCTCGGGATAGCTCGCTATCCCCTCGACTCTCCTCCTTGCCATCGAACGCACATCACTCCCTCGATACAGCGCGTTTATTTATGGACGAACCCTAAGGAACTGGCCCAGAATAGTGTGGGCATTCGGGTGCCCCTACGGCACGACTCCTGCGTCGTCCTCCCGTCGGGATAGCCAGCTATCTCCCCTTTTCTTCTTGATTCATGACGACAGTCATGATCCAGTGGGAGCAGGGATGTCAACCCCTTATCGCCTGTTTATTTTTGGACGTCCCTAACGGTTACCTCGGGCTCCGTCCTTGCTCCGTTGTTGCCTCTCCTCCGCACGGACTTCGCAATGACCGACCCCCTCCACGGCGTCACGCTCAAGACCCTCTTGCAGGAGCTGGTCGATCGACACGGCTGGGACGTGCTAGGTCAGCTCATCCCGATTCGCTGCTTCTTGCGGGACCCCTCATTGACGTCGAGCCTGCGGTTTCTGCGCAAGACACCATGGGCCCGCGGCAAGGTCGAGGCGCTCTACATCCGCCATCTCAATCAGATCGAGCGCAAGCGCGCACGCAATCAGCGTCGGGCGGAGCGCCGCGCCTTCGCCTCCCTACCGGTGGAGCGATCCGAGACGTTGGCGTTGACGTGGCCCGGGGGCGCGCCTGGCCCGGACTATGAAGTGCCACCGGGCTTCACCCTCGAGGTCGGGGTCGACCGGGAAGGGTTCGCGGCCGTGCAGCAGGCGATCGGGTTCGAGATCACCGACCCGATCTGGGCCCGTCTCGACCTGGTGCCCGGCGGCATGGCGGTTGCCCACGACGAGGAGGGAGCGAGCGCGGTCGCGTGTGCCGAGCGCCGTGGAGAGGACTGGGTCGAGATCGGCTGGGTCGCGGTCGCCCCCGCCAAGCGCGGCCGTGGACTGGGGCGGGCGGTGTGCGCCGCGCTGATAGCGCGGCTGCTCGAGGACGGGCACCGGCACATCGTGGGCAGCACGCAGGACGAGCGAATCCATGCCCTTGGCATCTACCTGGGTCTTGGGTTCCGGCCCGTCGAGCGACCCGAGAAGCGTGAGCGGTGGGCCGCGGTCCTTGCCATTCTGGCTTGACTGTCCAGCTGCCCCCCACGAGCCCCTCCAGGTTCTCTGCGCGGTCGGCGGCTTCGCCGTCGTGGGCCCCATCAGTGCTGCGCTCGGCACCGATGGGGGCGGGGTCGCTGGCGCGACGCCCCACCAGCGACGCGCTGTTGTTGTTGGCCCGGAACCCCGACGCGATCCTCAAGGTCAACGCCAGCACCGGCGCGGTCGTGTGGCAGCTCGGGGGCCGCGACGGCTCGTTCGCGCTGGGACCGGACGCCGCGCCTCGCCATCCGCCCTCAGCCGAGTGATCGAGCGCGACGGGCCGGAGACCCTGGTGCCGTGATCAGAGCTGATCCATCGGCACTGCCCCCACGACGAACCCGCGCTGGAGTGCCTGTTCGACCGCGAGCACGGCGGCAGGTACACTCCCGCCTGGGCTGCTCACCGTATGCGAGACGCCATCGAACTCCGAGCGAAACACCCGCGCTCTGCCATCGTTGACTTGGCCCTCGACCACGGGCGCGAGCGACAGGAAGCCCGCACGGATCGCTTCGCGGACCGCGGCGAGTCCCGCCGGACTGACCTCGGCATCCAGTCGCCACAGGGCCGGTGCGGGAACGCGACCTGGGAGGCCGCCCGCGCGCGTGATCCGCCGCTGAGCCGACCAGGTGTAGACCCGGCCGTCTGGATATAGGCGCATCACCTGGGCTTGCTGGCCTCGCGGGCCCGACTCGGTGCTGTGCTCCCAGATCGGAGCGACGTCGAGGAGCTCGGGGGGCAAGCCGTCCCGGTTGATCCCAGCGGACACGTTCACCTCGGGGGAGGGGTCGGAGAGGGAAGAGGAAGCGGGCGGGTCGGGGGATCGCGGCGGCTGACCGCTCGCGCACGAGAACCAGCCGAGCACGAGCACGAGGGTCATTGGTTGATCCGCCACTCTGGAATCCCAGTGATGGTCTGGAGCGCCCACCCGATGGTGGCGTAGTTGGACGCCTCCACGTTGGTGCCCAACGACATCAGGCCGTCGTTGTTCTCGTGAACGGCACCGCCGGTCACACCGATGCTGCGGGCGAGCGCGTCGTGGCCTGCGACAGTACCGGCGGCCTGTCCGCTTCCGGTGATCGTACCGCCGCGATCTGGCGTCCCGTCCCCGTTCGCGTCCGTCCCCGCGTTGTCGTAGTGGTCTGTGAGGCCGAGGACGTGCCCGAACTCGTGTGCGCCCACGTCCTGCGCCCGACCATCCCCCACGATGAGGTCCACCCGCCTCCACTCCGCGTCGGCTGTCGCACCGGTCTCGCCTTCCGAAGAGATACCGGTCCTCACGTTCGCGAAGCCCAAGCTCTCGAGGGCGGTCTTCACCGCGGTTGCCCGGCGGAGGCCGAGGTCTTGGTTGTAGGCGGCGTTGCCGTCGCTGGATGCCCGGCCGATCGCCCGCACGGGGTTCGTCAAGTCTCCATTCGCATCGATGAAGTCCGCTGCGAACGCGCTGATGTCGCCCGAGAGCGGACCCGTGTTCGCCGAATCGAACCTGAATGGACCGATCTGTCGCTGCAGGAGAGATTCGCCGTCCGCGGTCCTCTCCTCGGACGATCTCATGTCTCGACTCGACAGAACCATGCGATTGTCGTTCACCCCACCGCCCGGGTTCACGAACGCCCCCACATCGTATGCACCATCATCCGGGCACTTGAAGGTCTGAATTGCGAGGTGGTCGCCCTCCCGACACTGGCTCCCAATGATGTCTACCTCCAAGCGCACGACAGCAAGCGCACAGGCCCAACCTCCGCGATCAACCCCAAAGGTGAACTTGTTGCTCCACGTCTCCATCACGTTTGACTCAAGTGTGGCGATCCAGTTGGTCTTCACACCTTCGTCCCACTGAAACGACGCAAGAAACGCCGCTCGAGCCGCCGGATCGACAATCGCGCTGCCATCGGCAGCGGCCTGAAGCAGATCGGAGTTGTTCGCGACCAGCACACCGCTAACGTCCGACAGGCCGTCGATGAAGTCGATGCTGCCCTGAATCGTGACGACCAGATCGCCTGTGCTCGGATGATACTCCGCGTCGAACCCGCCCAGTCCGGTCGGAGGGCGCAGAGTCTGCGGACCGAATACTCCGTGGCTAAGGAACGCCTGGAGCGCCGGGTTGGGATAATCTCCGGCGTTTCCCTTGCTTTGAATAGCCTGCGCGCGGGCGAGATAGAGCGGAGCACCATCCGCGTAGGCGCGGGCCTCCTTGCCGGGGTTTGTCATCTTCGCACGGGCATAGGACTTGAGACGGTCGTTCGCCCGTGAGAGGAGCGTCCGAACGTCTGCTTCACTGTTCGCGGTCTGGTTGTTTAGCCACCGCACCGCATGCTGCATGCCCTCCCGTCCAAACCGAAGTCGTTCGTCAACATGGAAGAGTTCATGCCGATCCGTGAGGTCGCTAGCCCAATAGGTGCTCCGAGGCGGCCGGCCACCGAGATCGCCCATATCTGGTGTCAGATCTGCTACAACTTGTGGGTAGTTGGCGTCGGTAATATTCGCGTCGATATCACTCGTGATGTTGGAGCCGTTGTTGGCGCGCGTGTCCCAACGAACGGTCATGTCGAAGTCAGCCGTCACCGTGAACGTGCCACTACCTCGCACAATGCTGACATTCGTAAACGCAGGGTATGTAGTGGCGGTAAGCCCAAATCCACTCCCTACGGGTACCCCGCCCCGAGACAAGTGCCGCCAAAAGTGATTGCGCCAGCGACAGCATCCCAGTCGTCGAGCACTTCCTCAGCTTCCCCGATGTCCGGCACTGGGCCACCGGTCGCTCCCTGCTGCTCGACTCCGCCATCCTGAATGCGGACACTCAAGTTCTCAGATGACAGTGCCTCATCCGCATCGGATTCCGCTACGGCAACGGAGTAGCTGCCAATAGAGGCGCCGTCGTTGTCCGTATCTCCACCGCCCAGCCCCAACATCTGCTGAACCTGAGCGTTGCCGTGGGACATTGCCAGGTTGAAGGCCATCCCTTGCTCTCCCCCCACAGCGGAGGCTGCCGGGGTGCACTGATCGGAGTCCCGAAGTCCGCGAGCAGATGCCAGCTGAGTCGTGCGATGTGCCTTGGACATTGCTGCGCCTGGGTGGCGGATAGGGTAGCTCGATTTGAAGGACCACGCAAGGGCGAACGCAGCTGGCTCCATCTCGCCAATAGATGCGGGTGCAGCCATGCTTCCGTCTGCTCGGCCCGTCTGAAGCAGGGCATCTGGATCAAGCAGAGGGCGGTGGAGGGCCCGGTGACCGGAGCTCCTGTCTGATCAAGGAGATAGCGTCTGCAACAACGCTTCGGCCTGGCTGCGACGATAGGCAGAGGGGTCACGTTGGAGATAGTCCGTCAACAATGGGACCGCAGCTGAGTCTGCCAACTCCGAGAGTTGCGCCAGCACGGCACCCTGCGCGTCATCGTCAGAACTTCTCAAGCCTTGATTGTAGAGCGGCCACACATCGACCCCTCCCCCTCCCCCTCCCCCGGTGTTCTGTCCTTGAAGCGCGGCAAAGGGGAAGATCCGACGTACTACTTCGACCGTCTCCTCGAAGTCGCTCATCGCTACAAGCAAGTGAGGAAATGCACCTGGGTCTGAGAGGCGAGCGCGTGACTCGGCTGCGACCAGAGGGGCGTACGACCCCCACTCCGGTTTTTTCTTGCTGAGGCGGACGAGCACCTCTCTAGCCTTCGGCGCCTCTCCCAGCTGCGAGAGACCAAATGCCGCCCAGCACTGGACAAGGGCATCCACATCTTGAAGACCCGCCCGGAGTCTGGGTTCATCTACAGGTTCCGGACTCGCGGAGAGCAGCTGAAAGGCTGCCTGTCGGATCGCTACTTCCTCGGAGAGACTCGCCGCATGGCGTCCCTTCCGATCGATGGAGAAGCCATTGGCTGTGAGCAATGCGCGGTGAGCGTGGGACTCCCAAGCCGAAAATGCCAGTCCCGAAGGCCACTCGACGTCAGGGACGACCAGCTCATCTTCTGAGGCGACGCTGGGGGATTCTGAGGCCATGGTAATCCTCATGTTGCAGGCAGTGAAGACGAGGATCAGACCCAGGCCCACAACAGTGCGTGGCGAAGCAAACTGTAGGATTGCCACGGTGCTACTCATCGAAGAGTGTTCGCCATAGATCGAATGTAACTGCACGTTGGCCGACGGACGCTTTGCTATCACGTGTCCCCCTCCGCTCGCCCATTCTACATCAACCCAGGCTGCAGCGTTCTCGGCCGCGCTACGGCTGCCCCGTCTTGCCCTTCCGTGACTGCGGAGCGGAGCCCTTCGCGCGCACAAGCGGCACGCCGCGCCGTCCAGCCAGGTGCTGCTACAGGGGGCCGCCAAGCGCGGACACAAGCTGGGCAGCGCAGTCGCGGCGCTGGGTCGGTTGATGGACAGCTGGGGCTGTTGGGCCGTCGAGAGCGCCATCTGCGCGGCCCTTCGCGCCGATGTACCCATGTGGGTGCCGTGCGGCAGGTCCTCGAGCAGCGCGCCCAGGATCGGTCGGTGCCACCCCCCATTGCGGTGCAGCCTCTCTACGATGCGCGGGTGCGTGGCCTGCACGTCGCGCTGCACGCACTCGATGGCTACGACCTGGGAGGGGACGCATGAGCGATCGTCAACACGTGGAGGACCGCGGGCTGCACGCGGCGTCGACCGGGCGCTGCATCGGCATGCGCCCGCGGACGGGGAGCGGGCCCATCGTCGAGGGCGGCGATTCCACTATGGCCCCGTAGCTAGAGCGACTATCGGCGTGGCGCACGCCGGGGGAGGACACGGGCCCGAACGGACCTGATCCGGTTGGGGCGCTCCCGATCCCGTTGGCAGGGGCTGGGCTCCCGAGCCCCCCACTGAGGTCTGATCCCCAGGTTGGTCGCCCGTGTACGGTCCCGATCGTCTCGCGCAGCACGGCGATCGCGGCCCGCACGCTGCGCCGGCCGGCCGATCAGCCCGGGCGCGCGCCGCTACGAGGGCAACGCGTCCAGCTTCTTCTTCAAGGCGCCGCGCTCATCCTTGAGCTGGTTGGCCTTGGCCACCGCCAGCGCCTCCGTGAGGTGGGCGCGGGCCGCGTCGGTGTCCCCCTCGGTGCCGACGATGTCCGCGAGCTGATCGAGCGCCGAGGTGAGCTTGCGCCAGTCCTTGGCCTCCCGCAGCGGCGGCAGTGCGTTGGTCAGGCTGACCTTCGCCTCGGCCGGCTGGTTGACCTGGCGGTGCGCGATGCCCTTGAAGTAGTGCAGCTCCTTGACCACCGGGTGCTTGCCGAGCTGCGCGATCTGCGCTTCGGCCTGCCGGAAGAACGCCAGCGCTTCGGTGGGCTGCTTGTTGAGGAGCTGGAAGAAGCCCACGTTGTACAGGTCGATCGGGAGCGCCTGGTCGAACTTCAGCGACTTGGTGAGCTCGAGCGTCCGCTTGGCGAGGGGGAGTGCCTTGTCCGGGTTGCCCAGGGCCCCCTCGGCCTGCGACAGCAGCTCGCACGCCTGGCGCTCGCGCACCGGGTTGCGCAGGGCGCGGGAGATCTGCAGGACGCGATCGAGCGCGTCGCGCGCCTCGTCCACCTTGCGCGACGCGAGCAGCGCCTCGCCGTAGGACAGGCCTGAGTCCAGCGCCAGCGCGGCGATGCCCGTGGTGCCGGCGACCTCGTTGGCCTGCCGGAAGTGTCCGACTGCCGCCTCGAGCTGGCCCTGGCGGCGGGCCACCAGTCCGCGCAGCTGCTCGGCGGTGGCCAGGACCGCCGGGATGGCGGCCTTCTTGCCGTCCTCGGTGTCGACCGAGCCGAGCTCCACCGCAGCGGCGGCGTGCTCCAGCACCGCCTCGGGGTTGCCGTCCTGTAGCTCGATGGTGGCGAGGTGGTTCTTGACCTCGGCCTGTCGGGCCTTGTTCTCCAGCGCCTCGTACAGCTTGAACGAGTCGTTCGCGCGGTCGCGGGCGCGGAACAGATCCTGGCGGCGCAGGTCGAGCTTGGAGCCGTTGAGCAACAACCAGGCGGTCAGCTCGCGATCCTCGTGCTCGGTGGCCCAGGCGGTGATCTCGCTGTGGACGCGGTCGGCGGTCTCGGGGTTGCCGCCGCCAGCCAGCCGGTCGAGCAGGTTCATGTAGATGGTGCGCAGCAGGGCCGGAGGGAACGGCAGCTCGTCGAAGTACTTCGTGAAGTCGTACCCGAGACCCCAGATGTCGGGCGCGTCCTGCGTCAGCGCGTTGGCCCGCATCATCGAGGCGCGCTGTCCGGCGCCGTGCTCGGCATACACCCGGGCGGTCTTGGCGATGAAGCCGTAGCCGCGCGGCACGAGGAACCGCTCCATGAACATGCCGACGCGCCGCGCCAGCTCGTGCCCTTCGTCGTTGTCGTTCTGCTCGATCACACCCTCGCGCCAGGTGCCGCGGGTGAACCGGTAGATCCAGGTGCCGAGCTCGTTGGAGAACTGGACCTCCTCGAACAGGTGGCCCATCGCGTCGAGCAGATCGTCGATGGAGTCGCGGTCGAATGCGCCCATGTCGGCGACGAGGTTGGACGGGAACGCCGCCCCCAGCAGGGCCGCGAAGAACGTGACCTTGCCGATGTCGTCCTTGGTGGCGTGCGTGCGCTCGCCCTCGGCGGCCGGCTGGTCGGGCACGTCGAGCTCGGACTCGTCGAGGCTCAGCGGCAGCAGGCTCGCCATGGTGACCCCGGAGAGATCGCTCGCGAGCAGCTCGCGCTCGGTCAAGATCTCGACGACCTCGGCGATGAACCCGGGGCGACCGCCCGAGATCTCCGCGATGCGCGCGGCGTCGGACGACGCGCCCTTCGACGTCAGGTAGGCCTGCGCTTCGTCGGCGCCCCAGGGAGCGATGGCGTGGACGACAACCTCGTCGTTGCGGCGCTCGTACAGGTCGAGCAGGGGCATCGGGTACAGGGCCTTGGTGACCTCGGACTCGGGCTCGTCGAACAGGATCTGCAGGACGCGGCCGTCGCTGCTGGCCGCTTCGGAGTGGACCCCTTCGACGAACATCGCCAGCGCCACCGAGTGCACGACGTACGGGTTCTGCACCTCGATGATCATCGGGATCTTCCGCGAGATGGCGGCGACGACCTCGATCAACCCGATCAGCGGGTTGTCCTGGGGAAGCCGCAGCTGGACCTGACCGGACTGCTCGTCGGTCTTGGCTTCCTTCATGGCAGCGATGAACTGCTGGTACCAGGTCTGGACGCGCTTGGGCTGGCCGGGGAGCTGGGCGTTGAGCACCATCTCGACCTTTCCGCGCTGCAGCACGTCCCGCGAGAACATCGCGATCAGCGAGCCGTACATCCGGACGAGCCACTGCAGTCCATTCTCTTGGTCGAGGCTGCCGACACGCCAGATGATGACGTCGCTCTCTGCGGTGTCCACGGCGCGCAGGAACTCGGCGCTCAGCGCGCGGCGCCCCCCGCCGAACGGGGCCTGCAGCCGCAGCAGCTGCGGCGCGGTGTTTCGTGCGGTCTTCCATACGCGCTGCAAGACCTCCAAGTCAGAGTCTCTGGCAACGAAGAGGCGCGCTTCCTGGGTCAAGATGGCTCCACACGGACGAGGCCCGGTATATATGGGTCTGACCTCGTGGGCGCAACGGCCCGCGACCCGCCCGGAGCACCGATGTCGACAGCGCCACGATGGGCTTCCCTCCTCACCGTACTGGGCGCGTCGTTCGCGCTCGGCTGCGCGGGCGAGGAGTTGCCCGGAAACTACTTCGACGTGGCCCTGAAGGGCGCTGACAACTCCTGCACTGGCGGTGGCGCAACCTACAGCGATCGCCTCACCTACCGGGTGGTGTTCTCGGGCAACAATGTCAGCGTGGCCATCGAGGACGACGTGTGGGCCACGGGCATCGTGGATGGCTGTCGCCTCGACTACACCTCGCTGCTGTGGGCCACCGTCCGCGACGGCGCAGAGATCCAGTGGAAGATCACAGGCACTGCCCGCGTCGACGCCGAGGGCGGAATGACCTGCCTCGAGGAGCCCGCGACGGACTGGGTGGGCACCGAGACGTTCATCGTCACCGGCTCCGCGCACCCCGACGTCTCGCCCGGCTGCACGTACACCGTCGACACCGGCGGGGAATTCCTGGAGAAGCTCGGCGAGTGAGCGGCGGTGGGCTCGCGCAGCTCCGCACCACGATCTCAGCGGCGTTGCGGGGCAAGCCCGCGGTGGTCGACCTGGCGCTCACCGCGGTCCTCGCGGATGGTCACCTGCTCCTGCAGGACGTGCCCGGCGTCGGCAAGACCACCCTCGCGGCGGCGCTGGCGGGCGCGATCGGGGGCAGCTTTCGCCGGGTCCAGTTCACCAGCGACCTGCTTCCGGCGGACCTCACCGGGGTCAACGTCCTCGAGGCGGACCGCGCGACGTTTCGGTTCCGACAGGGGCCGCTGTTCGCGAACGTCGTGCTGGCCGACGAGCTCAACCGGACCACGCCCAAGACCCAGTCTGCGCTGTTCGAGGCGATGGAGGAGCGCCAGATCTCGGTCGACGGCGAGACGCGCCCGCTCCCGCGCCCGTTCCTGGTGGTCGCGACCCAGAACCCCTTCGATGCCCACGGTACCTACCAGCTCCCCGACTCTCAGCTCGACCGGTTCTTGATGCGGCTGTCCATCGGCTACCCCGATCGCGACACTGAGCGCATCCTGCTGCGTCGCGCCGGGTCGCACGGTGTACCGGAGCCCGTCGTCGGCCCGGAGCAGCTGTTGGCGTGGATGGAGGAGGCGCGGCGCGTGGAGGTGCCAGAGCCGGTGGAGGAGCTGGTGCTCGACCTGGTTCGCGCGACCCGGTCCGACGCCCGCTTTGTCCGCGGTGTGTCGACCCGGGGGGCCCAGGCTCTGCACCGCGCAACCCGGGCGCGCGCGCTGGTCGCGGGTCGGTCATACGCGATCCCTGAGGACGTGCGCGAGCTCGCGGTCCCCGTCCTGGCGCACCGGGTGCTGCCGCGGGCGTCGGACCGGGAGGCGGCCGAGCTGGCCGTGCAGCAGCTCCTCGACGAGCTCCCGTCGCCGCTGTGAGACCGACCCGGGACGGCGCGGCCGCGGTCGTGTGCGCGGTGGCACTGTCCGCGTCGGGCGTCTGGACCGGAGATCGCGCGCTGCTGCTGTTGGCGGCGGCGGTGTGGGCCGTGCTCCTGCTCGCGCCGGTGCTGGGCTGGTGGAACCTGCGCGGCGTGACCGTGCGGCGAGTGCTGCCCGACGAGCTGCTCGCCGCGTCCGAGGCGCGCGGCCGGCTGCTGGTGCGCTGCGGCCGGCGCGGGCTGCCCGCGGCCGACGTCCACCTGGTCGACGTAGGGGGCGGGGCGTCGGGGCGGGTGGCCCAGGTCCCGGCGGGCGAGACGCGGTCTGTGGCGGTGGCCTGGCGCTTCGCGCACCGCGGACCCGCCGAGCTCACCGCGATCGCGCTGTCTTCGACGTTCCCGTTTGGGCTGCTGCGCCACACAGCTCGGCTGCCGCTCCCGGCGGTCCTGCTGGTGTTCCCGCGGCCGCTCCCCGGGGGCGCCAGGGGGGGCGCCCGGCACGCTGTGGGCCC
>Ga0316189_10004797_pt1 | contig 12965 bp, 9 predicted proteins | sample LowCovwburrow_MG_FD_204930 | JGI IMG/M metagenome (GOLD analysis project Ga0316189, IMG submission 204930) | Coastal sediment microbial communities from Maine, United States - Lowes Cove worm burrow | ecosystem: Environmental > Aquatic > Marine > Coastal > Sediment | place: USA: Maine... | reverse complement strand
TTAAAGCAGAAATCGCCCCCTCCCCAGCAGATAAGCATGGGCTTGTCGTGAAGCTGATCAAGAGAAGCCTCAACCCGACCGAGGCTGTCCCAGGAGGGATGGTCGGACTGCAAGGGGATATCCTGGACAAAACCATGGACCGCTACCCGGTTAGCCCAGCTGTTATAGGGAGCAAGAAAACCTGCCTTGACCTCTGGCCGCATCTTCCTGCTCACCGCCATGAAGGTGGCAGGCAGGGCAAAGCCGTTCAGGCCCCGCACCAGCAGGCCTCCCAAGACAGGCCAACGACAGACCGCGATTCGCAGGGGGATGCGGCTGGAGTGAAAGGCAGCGGTATTGAGCACCACCAGCCCGGCCACCCGCTCAGGATGTTGTCCGGCCCAGCCCATCCCGATAGCCCCGCCCCAATCATGCACCACCAGAACGCAGCGTTCAATGCCTTGGCTGTCAAGCAGGGCCGTGAAATTGTCAATGTGGTTTTGCAGACGATAGGGATAGTCCTGCGGCTTATCAGAAAAACCGCATCCCAGATGATCCGGCACCAAGCAACGGTACTTCGGCTTTAACGTTGTCACCATGTTACGGTACAGGTAGGACCAGGACGGGTTGCCGTGGGCCATGACCACGGTCGGGCCTTCGCCTTCGTCAAGATAGGAAAGCTGATGTCCGTCAGCTGTATGGAAGGTCTTCGGGGTGAAAGGGTACTGGGCAAGATCGGAAGGAGAGCTATTCATTACCACTCAATCCCCAGCATCACCGAGTTGATCCCGGAACCGATTCCCAGTAAGGCTCCCCGCCGCCCTTTTTTGAGCTTTCCTTTTTCAATGCCCATTGCCATTGTGATGGGTGCGGACACCGAGCCCACATTCCCCAGCACCGGCAGGGTCTCAAAATTACGCTCCGGATCAAGCTCAAGAGTGGAAAAAAGTTTGCGGGCATGGGCCTGCCCGACCTGATGACAGAAGAACCGATCAATCTTCTCCTTATCCCAGCCTGTTTCCTTTTGAAAATCCTGCCAGCAAAATCCCGCTGTTTCAACTCCTTTTTCCAGCAACATTTCAGAATCCGTTGTCATAATGGTTCCCTGCGTCTCCTGCTGCTGACCGCCGCGGCAAAGATCGTTATGGCGGGTATTGGCCCGCCAGGAACCGCCGACCAGCCGGTGACCTGTGTCCTGTACCTTTTTTGAGCCCATAACCAAGGCAACCGCACCTGAGCCGATGGTCAATGAGGCAAAGGCGGGCTTGATGGTCTTGCGGGTCAGGGTTTCATCCGTTTGCAATTTTTCAATGGTGGAGCAGACCAGATCCTCGGCAGTCTCGGAGGCCACAATAAGGCCGTGGCGAACCTGGCCCAGCTCAATCATATTGGCCAACATGAGCATGCCGTTGAGGAACCCGAGACAGGCATTGGAGATATCGAATATCTGGCAACGACTCCCCAGACCGAGACCTTGATGGACAAAAGAAGCCGTGGCAGGCTCCATCATATCCCGACTCACCGAGGTGAACACCATAAAATCAATATCAGAGGCTGTGAGTCCTGAAGCAAGCAGGGCCTTGCGTCCGGCGAGAACAGCCCCCTCACTGGGTAACGTTTCCGGATTCCAAAATCGTCGACTGCGGATACCGCTCATCAATTCAAGACGGCCTTCCGGGAGTTTCAGTCGTCTGTAGACTGACGAAAGCTGCTGCTCAAGATCAGCCGAGGTCACTACATGAGGCGGCAGTTCATAGCCGAAGCTGTGAAGGCAGACACGGGAGTATTTCATGGGCGCTGTTCTCTATATCTTTTTTTTGGTATCGTTTTTCTCCTGATTATCCTTGGACAGTCAGTCTTCCAACCTATACTATATTCCGTTCACAACGGCAACCTCCCTGCACTCTCTTCCGCATTCTGTCATCTTTTCCAAACAATCCTGCATCAGGCAGAACGGATTGAAAAAGGGCAATTAACAGAGGGGCAGCCTGCTCATTCTACAATCTATCAGCAGAGAAAAAAAAAGGATTTTCGGGAAGGACGGAGGCAAGAACTGCCAAGACATCAGGCAGCCTGTTTTCTCCCCGGTACCGAACGGGGCCGGGGAAGAAACTTAAACGACCTGTACAGAGGAAAATTCAGGGAGCGGAAAAAAATATGCAGCAGATCTATTTAGCGGCAATCTTTTCCACATAGAGAGAAGTAACACGGTCGGCAAGCTTGGTAATTTCATCGGTCGCGGTCAATACCATAAGCGACAACCCGCCTTTACGAACCTTAAGGAAATACGGGGAAATCCGTTCCCACTCTTTTTTACTTTTGACAAGCAGAGCATTTATTTCCTTATTATTACGGCCTTCACTCATCAGTTTTTTCAAGCCCGACTCAAACTCTTCAACAGAATTATTCAATTTTTGAACAGTGGCTTCATCCCTAAATCCGGCCTGATAGGCAATATAAAACTTTGAGACCCGCTGAGAAAGCATACGCTGTTTACCGGAAACATTAATAATATGATCAATATGATCACCGGATTGATCTTCAAGATTGAGAACAACTGAATGACAGGCCTTCAGCAGGGTATCACTTAACTCCAAAACGCGAATCGCGTTCTCCTGATTATACGGTTTATTGACCAACTCACTGTATTCGGAAAAGTTATCCTCAACAAAAGAGAGCAGGTCCTTGGTTTCAGTGTCCTCCACATTTGCCTTCAGGACAGCGTGGTTTTTTTTGAATCGATCGATAGCCATATCCAGCTGTAATTTCATTTCTCTCACAGAAACATCGCTGCCGCCATAGAAATAGGCTTTAGCTATCCGCTGTGACAACATGCGTTGCATTCCCGATCTGTTCATCAGCTCAGGCATATTTACTGCCGCCTGCGTGTGCGGGGAAAAAGCCACCGTAATGAGAACTGTCAGCAGAGCGACAATCCGAAGCGAATAAAAAGACATAAAACTCTCCTCCGGGTGGAAATTATTAAGACCTAAATTGAGCGATTCTTTTTTGAAAAATCGAGCAACTTCATATAATTTACAAAATATTTTTTCACCCAACGGGTTAAAAACGACGCGGAGAAAAGCACATCACCCCGAAGAGTCACTAAACAAAAAGGGGATTCACAGCCCACCTATTTAGCGGCAATTTTCTCCACATAGAGTGAAGTAACACGGTCGGCGAGCTTGGTGATTTCGTCGGTCGCTGTCAAAACCATGAGCGGCAGTCCGCCCTTACGAACCTTAAGAAAATATGGGGAAATCCGTTCCCACTCTTTTTTACTTTTGGCAAGCAGAGCATCTATTTCTCCATTATTACGGCTTTCACTCATCAGTTTTTTCAAGCCCGACTCAAACTCTTCAACAGTATTCTTCAAATTATGAACAGTGGCTTCATCCCGAAATCCGGCCTGATAGGCAATATAAAATTTTGAGACCCGCTGAGAGAGCATACGTTGTCTACCGGAAATATTAATAATTTTATCAACATGATCACCGGATTGATCTGCAAGATTGAGAACAACTGAATGACAGGCTTTCAGCAGGGTATCACTTAACTCCAAAACGCGAGTCGCGTTCTCCTGATTATACGGTTTATTGACCAAGTCACTGTATTCGGAAAAGTTATCCTCAACAAAAGAAAGCAGATCCTTGGTTTCAGGGTCCTCTACATTCGCCTTCAGGACGACGTGGTTCTTTTTAAATCGCTCAACAGACATATCCAGCTGCAATTTCGTTTCCTTTACAGAAACATCGCTGCCGAGATAGAAATAGGCTTTAGCTATCCGCTGTGACAACATGCGTTGCATTCCCGACCTGTTGACCAATTCAGGCATACTTACCGCCGCCTGCGTTATGTGCGGGGGAAAAGCCACGGTAATGAGGACTGTCAGCAGAGCGACAATCCGAAGCGTAAAAACATACATAAGAATCTCCTCCAGGTAAAAATTATTAATGCAGCGACTGTAGCGACGGCAAATGCGACTTTCCAACTCCTTGCATAAAAAGGGCTGTTTATAAATAATTATAATAAACCACAAACAAGAACTTTCCGCAAGGCAACCGCCTTATATCCTGAAAAAAATGCCGCACTAGACTTCACGTTCGCTCCTGCTCTCAAACTATATTTCTCGGCACATACAGCAAGCTGCCGTTCCGAACTTTCACTGACGAAACAGGGATATACGACAAATAAATACAATTCAAAAAAGTCCGTACTGTCTCCTTCTCGACATTGTTCACGAGGTTTATTTGAAAAATATCATACACCGACAAGCAATGCAAACAATTCCTATTAAGCCCGCACATACTGCTGACCCGGAAGCTGCCGGATCAAACCGCGCAGCTCAAGGCCAAGAAGCAGACCGTGGAGCGTATTAAGCGGAAAATCGCTTATCTCGGACAGCTGCTCAATATCTATCGACGTATTCTTAATGACCAACATCAAATCTTTTTCAGCCGCAGAAAGATCATCAGGAAGAGGATTGAGGTTTCGGGGGGCAACTGACGGGGCGGCTGATGTTTTTTTATGATCCGCGCTCAAGGGGGCTTCCCCTGAGCGGGCCGACGGAGGCAATTCCGCAAGGATATCTTCAACAGAGCGAACCAAGGCGGCACCTTGTCGCAGCAGGCCGTGCGGCCCCTCGCTCTTCAGCGAGTCGATCCTGCCCGGCACGGCAAAAACCTCCCGGTTCTGCTCCAGAGCAAGCCGGGCTGTGATCAGGGCCCCGGACCGGATAGCGGCCTCAACAATCACAACACCCAAGGAAAGACCGCTGACAATACGATTACGCGCCGGAAAGCGAAAGCCCTCCGGCGGTGTGCCGAGGGGATATTCACTGATCAGCAGCCCCTGCTCACCTATCTTTTTGTACAGAGAAGCGTGTTCTCCTGGATAGACAACATCCAGACCGCATCCAAGGACAGCTATGGTCTTACCACCGGCTTCAAGCGCACCGATATGCGCCTGACCGTCAATCCCCTTGGCAAGCCCGCTGACCACAGCAAGCCCGTTCGCGACAAGTTGTCGGGCAAGTGCGGCACTGACGCTTTTACCGTAATTTGTCGGAGTGCGGGACCCGACCACTGCAACCGCCGGGACACGAAGACAATCCGGATCCCCGAAGCAGTAAAGAAGAATCGGGTAATCGTGGATATTCAGAAGAAGAGAGGGATAGAGAGGATCATCACAGCAGAGGAGCCGAATATTTTCGGCTCGAATGCGGGACCATTCCTGTTCAGCCCGGAAACGGGCCTTATCCAGCCGGGACGGCGTGGAAAAGAGTTCAACCAGATTCCTGCCGACACCCGGAACCTCAGCCACCGCCTTACCGGCAGCCAGCACCTTGCCGGGTGTACCGAAAGCGGCAAGCAGACGCCGGGTCAGGACGCACCCCATACCGGGCAAAGCAGCCAACGCCAGCCAGTCCCGGATATCATTGCGCCCCTCCATTCGGCAGCGGCTTAATTAATCAAATACAAACGGTTCCAGGTACCTGCTTCGAGAAGGATGGCGCAGTTTCTTGATAGCCTGAGCCTCGATCTGACGAATCCTTTCACGGGTCACATCAAAACACTGTCCCACTTCCTCCAAAGTATGGTCACAGCCGACCTCAATGCCGTATCGCATACGGAGCACCTGCTCTTCCCGCTCGGTCAGCTCTCCCATCACTTTGGTAAGACAACGCTTGAGACTTTCCGTGATGGAAAAATCCTGCGGCCCCGGGTTGACGTCATCAACAATAAAATCACTGAGCATGGTATCTTCTTCATCACCCACAGGCGCATCAAGTGAAATCGCGTCGCGGGCTGTCTTCAATGCGGCATGAACATACTCCACGTCCGTATCCATCTGATCCGCCATTTCTTCCAGACTGGGCTCCCGACTCTCTATCCGCTGAAAGTCACGGGTAAAACGGAGCATCCTGTTAATAGCTTCAATCATATGCACCGGCAGCCTGATGGTTCTTCCCTGATCAGCTATACCGCGATTAATAGACTGGCGTATCCACCAAGTGGCATAGGTGGAAAATTTATATCCCCGGTTATAATCATATTTTTCAACAGCCTTCATCAGGCCGATATTACCCTCCTGAATCAGATCAGGAAGCAGCATTCCTCGATTGAGAAATTTCTTAGAAATAGAAATAACCAGACGCAGATTCGCCCGAACAAGGGTTTTTTTCGCTTCTCTGACAATCTCTTTGCCGGCCTTTACTTCCTTAAAGAGTTCGTCAAAACTTAGACAGTCCAGCCCGATGGTTTCAGCCAGGTCCAAGTTAATCCGCCGTTCGTTTTCGAGCACTTCCGGGGCATTTCCCCCCGTCTCTCCCCTATGTGCAGCCAGCAGGGATTCCCTTTCCGCCTGGACACGAACCTTCCTGACCTTTTCATTGAACTCTTCAACAGCCTTTGCCGTTGAAAGTAATTTTTTAGAACTGACCCGATACGGTTGAAATAACCCGACAATCCGCAGTCCAATTGACCGAATTTCCCGCCACAGCTCCTCCTCCCCACAGTTGTCCGCCTTTTCTCTCAGTTCTCGAAACAGATCGGTTCGCTGCTTATTCAGCCCGTTCGCCTCTTCTATACATTCCAGGAACGATGTCCGGACCGCTTCCAGCTCTTTTTCATCGTTGTCGGATATCCCGTTCAGAACGGATCCGATACGCAGATTACCCCGATCCAGCCCTTTTCTCAGGCGGTTCAAGGTTTTAAGCCCCAAGGTAAGACGCAGAACAGCACGTTGAATTTTACCTTCTCCATCTTCCAGTTTCTGCGCCAGCTTTATCTCTTCCTCATAACTGAGCAGATCAAGGCTGCCCATTTCACGAAGATAGATATTCATAGGGTCAGTGCTGTACACATCTTTATGCCTATCCTCAATCAACCCGTCCTCTTTTTCTTGAGTCTCAACATTCGACAAACCGGCTTCCTCGTCTTCATAGATTTTTGAAGATTTTTTTGTCTGGTTCTTCACGTCGATACCTCCTCCGTATCATCAAAAAACCGAAATCGCTCAGGCAAAATCCTCTCCCCGGGGACCTGCGCAAGCGGCTTTTTTCATTCCGACCAGAATGACAGCATTTTTCCGCTATCAAAGTGTCAACCCTTTATATCCTTTCACAGGTGCTTCACAGGTCGGCAACTTGCAGGAGAAGCTCATGACAAAATTTCGACATCCATAGAGCGATATTCACCCTGTTTGTCGTCCTGACCCGAACTTCTCCGATCATTCTCTTTTGTACAAAACTCTTCAACCTGCAAAAAACAAATCAGAACATCACACAACCCGTCCAAAAACAGGCATTACCATCATTGTCTCAAACTACAACGTACAATTTTTCATTCTCCTTGTACAGTTTTTTTTACAGAAAAAGTTTTTTTTTGCTTTTTTATCTCGCCTTCCCCGGATAAACAACCCCTCCATCGCCGAACAACAAGAAAAATATAATAACCTTTCAAATAATTATCAACAATAATTACCTTCCGTGAACACCGCGTTACTCACAAAAGAAAAATTTTCTTTTAAGCTTACAATGTAGCACTATTCAGTACCTCATCGAAAAAAATCTCATCAGGCATTGATTCTCATTCCTGGTGCAGGTTTTTCGCCTGCACCGCAAGCATTTTTTTTCTTTGCAACTCACTGACGAGTGAATAATTTCCTGCTTGTTCAGCCGCCAGAATCCGCTTCCGCAAATCAATCCCCTCTCTCTGTTGCTGCATATTTTTCAAACATATAAGCAGCTCATCACAAAGTAAACGACCCTGCTCTTCACTGTCATCACCGGGATGTCCGTCGCCGTCCCTGCTCAGCAACTCAGCGATATATTGACGTTCAGAGCCTGATGCAACAACGGAAAGCAACTGTTCCGGAGTAAAATTCCCGGTCGATGCAAGCTGTTCCATCGCATCGACGAGCCCCGTAATCGGAGACTGACCAATTGACTCCTTAAGGCCCCCTGTGAGTAATTCCGACAAAAACTCAGGGTACAGTAATAAAAAATCCAGCAGCTGCCGCTGTTTTTTAGGAAGCTCATATAAAGAGATCGGGAAGCTCAGCCCTTCCTCCGACGCCGAGGAAGGATATGCATCCCGATGCTCCTCTCTCTCCGGGGAAAAATCCGGCGGAACCCAATCCGTATCCGACGGCATTTCCGGTTCCATCTCTGATCCGGGAGGCCATTGCCGGACAGGCACATGTTCATCAACTTGCCCGAACGCCTTTTGCTCGACCAAAAAACGGTCAGGAGAAACGCCGAGCTGCTCACTGAAATGGGCTGCCATCAACTCCCGCTGATCCGCATCAGCTGCCTGCTCCGTCAGCTCGGCCAATTCGGCTATAATCCGATTTTTCCCGGACAGGGTCAGCCCGTGCTCGTCCTTGAGGGCGGAAAAAACAAACTCCGCAAGAGGTTCAGCGTCTTCAAGCAGCTGCCTCACTGCTGCGGCCCCTTTTTCCCGCACCAGAGTGTCAGGATCATGTCCTGTCGGCAGCAGGGCCACCCTGGCCTCCAGCTGCTCACTGAGAAAAAAGGGTATTGATCTCCTGGCCGCTCGAAGCCCGGCGGAATCGCCGTCAAAAAAGAGCACCACCTCATCGCAATACCGGCGTAAGGATTTGATATGTTCACGGGTCAGGGCTGTTCCCAGCGGCGCAACCACATTATCAATCCCGTGAACCGCCAAGAGCAGCAGATCAAAATTACCCTCCACTACAATGGCCTGCCGAGCAGAGCGAATCGCCTGACGATGCTGATACAGACCGAAGAGGAGGTTTCCTTTGGAAAAAACTATGCTCTCCGGCGAGTTCATATACTTGGGCTTCCCCTGACCGAGGATACGTCCCCCGAAGGCCGCCTCACGCCCGCTCATATCATAGATAGGAAAGAGGACACGGTCCCGAAACCGATCATAGTGCCGTCCCGGAGCTTTCCGGACAGCAAGGCCGGCCTGCTCGATAACGGATACCGGAAAATTCTTTTTTTGCAGACGAGAGATAAGGAATTGCCAACCTGCGTTTTCAGGGGACGGTGCGTAACCGAGCCGGTATTTTCCCACAGCTTCCTGCGGCACCCCCCGCTCCTGCAGATATCTTCGGGCGGCTTCGCCCTGGGCCGAAGAAACAAGGGTCTTATGAAAGATACGGGCGGCCTCATGATTGGCCCGATACAGCTGCTCACGCTGCCGCATGCGCTCCTGCTCGGCATCGGTAAGATTATGCTCAGGAAGATCGACTTGATAACGCCGGGCCAGTTCCTTGAGTGCCTCGGGAAAGGTCATATGATGATACTTCATCATAAAAGAGAAGACATCACCGGACTCATGGCAACCGAAACAATGAAAGAACTGACGTTGGGGATTCACAGAAAAGGATGATGTCTTTTCACCGTGAAAGGGGCAGAGACCGATATAACCGGCCCCTGCTTTTTTCAGCCGCACATGCTCTCCGATGATCTGAACAATATCCGCAACCTCGCGAACTCTGTCCCTGACCTCATCCCAGACCCCTTTACTCAACATCACTCCCTGTTCCTACCTGTTCGGTTAACGGTGCTCTCTGCGCAGATTTCCGCCCGGAAATCGAACACCTTTCTTTTCTCCTTGAATATAATTTAAAAAATAATCATACCGAGGAGATCTGTCGACATTAATTCGCAGTTTTTTTTCTTTTTATTGTAAAAAAATCAATGCGTCGTTCAGGAAGAAAGGGTCGGAAAAACGGCAACGGCAGTCATTGCGGGCATTGCAGGCCATTGCAGACGCCGTTGTATGGAATTTTCGGAGAATTCAGTCTAATTCCGCACGATCTTTCTCGATTCTCAGGGCCGTACAGTCCCTGCTTCTTCCGGAGATGCTGACAAGGAAAGCGTGAGGACCGCGCTCAAGACACCGTCAACCACCTTGGCCATGCGCTGATAGTCCAGCGTGTCCGGGGTGTCGCCCGCAGTGTGATAATTATGATTCCGCAGAAAAGCGGTGTCGGTAATCATCACGGCCGGATAACCGTGCTGCCAGTAATTGCGATGGTCGGAAAGATCCGCGCCAAAAAGGACAGGGCCGGAGTAACTCACCGTATGCAAATCAGATGCGCCGTTAAAGCAGCGCTTGACCGTCCTTGCCAAATGACGTTCCTGCCATCGCCCGACAACGGCGGCATAGAGCCCGTCCCGAGGATAGGCCAAACGCAGAACCCATGAGTTATACTCCTGTTGCTCCACAAAATAACCGATCATCTCCAGGCAGAGCATGGCTTTCACCGTCCGCCCCTGCTCAGCGAGACTGCGGGCATGAACAGCGCTGCCCATCTGTTCCGTTCCGAAAAAAGGGCTTTCTTCCGTCCCGTAGGCCACCAACTCGATATTGCCTGTTATCTCCCGCTGCCCCAGAAGCCGAGCAAGCTCCAACAGCCCGGCTGTGCCGCTGGCATTATCATCCGCACCGGGAAGGTTTCCATCTGCATCATAATGTGCTCCGACAATCACCATCGGACCATCTTTTGAACCGAAGCGGGCAATAACATTCACCTGCTCTTTCTGACCGACAACGGCATTTTCCGCCACATAGGGCTGAAGAGAAACCTGAGCACCAGGAACAGAAAGTCCAGTTGTGATGTAACGCACAGTGGCTGCCAGTTTTTCAGGATAATTATGGTTACGAGGAGCAAGGTCCTCAGCCAGATACTCAACATGCCAGCGTAACCGGTCAGGATTGGCCCGAGGCCCGGAAGGGAATGGCGTTTTTTCCGAAATCGGCTGACGAACGGCCAGTATTACCGGGCCGCAAATCAAAACAAGAAGGGCAGCAAGAACGATCAGGATACGGGTTCCGCTCGGCAGAAATTTCTTGATTAATTTCATTCAACGTCCCCCTGCATCCCGGCATCGCCGGTGTACAACGGCTTTACCGTGTTCAGTTCAGCCAATTCCGCCCAGATTTCGTCACAGATTCCCGGTCGGAATACCGCTTTTTTAAAAACCGGATACTCCTCCTTATATAGAGCAAGGAGTCTTTCCTTGTTTTCCGCGACACAGGCCCGCATATTGGCAAGCCGATCTGCCGCCTTGACCAACAAGGCGATTTCCATTTCCCCGTAAACACGGGCCATCTTGGCATAGGTCTTTACCTTTCGTTCTTTGCGGTCTTCGCCTGGCTCATCGGTGAGAACAGCGACACAGTCGGCGATCAATCTCCCGAATTCCTTTTCGATATCAAGGAGGCTAACACTTGTGTCTTCGACAACATCGTGAAGGTAGGCAATAACGACCGCTGGCTCACCGTATTGCGATACAAGCTCGGCCACAGCGTCAAGGTGAACAACATAGGGATGCTCGCCGTATTTCTGTTCACCGTGGTGCTTGAGAGCGAATCTACGAGCTTTGCTGATTAGCATAACTATTAAACTTCGGCTAACATAACTAGTTAAATCAATACTGTCCTGTGCCGAATATTAATTTCCCTTGATGGTCATGTATATGAAACGATATTTCCTTATCAGGAAGCAATTCCTTATCGTTACATTCAGTTACAGGGATTCCAACTGATTCAATTGACAAAATTTTTCTGGGCTCAATTACGGCTCCTTTTTCAACGAAACTATGGTCTGAAGATACATCAACATCGCCTGTTGCATATTTGTAAACATATAAAAGAGCCGTGCCAACCTCTTTCCAACTATCTTTCCCCGGTTTACTCTTAAACTTAACGATATAAGGATGGGTTAACTTTTTAAAGTCATTCTCAATATCAACAAAACATAACTCATTAATCACTCTGCATATATCAACTATAATTTCAGGACATTTAAGGTAATGATTGCAAAAATCCCCATACAAGGCGGTTTCCCTTATTAACAAAGCGTAAGGCCCTGTCATGTCTTTATTTAACTTTCGAAAATAGGTGTTGATAGAAGAACCATCCACCTTTGATTTATAAAGGTTCTTTCTCAAGTCTTCAATAACAATAGAATGCCCTTTTTCCCGAAGGATCTCTTGAGCTGTAGACCAAATCTGACCCACAATTTGGTCTGTCGGAAGGATGCCCTTCCTTAAAAAGCATTCCGGGTCACTGACACGGGTAAGATGAAACCATGCTATGGAATCAAAAGGAGATAGAGCGCTACGATCAGGAAAAAATACCTCCAAAAGTTCATCTTCTGCTTCAAATGATGAATCGTCCACTTGATCACGACAACCTTCTAACCGTTGAAGAAAAATTTCTTTTGGTGCCTGCAAAACTTTTTCAAAAGAAGAAAGGGCTGTATCAATCGATGAACAATCAAGAATTTTTTCCATTTATCACTCTCTCTTTACTAAAAAAGGGCCTGAATCATATAGATCCAAGCCCCTCAAAACTCACGCGCCTTTAGCCTTAGCCACAGCCCGTTTAAACCCGTCCGCAGACTTAGCAATCACCTCCGCATCCACACAGAAGGCCAGCCGGATATGACCGGGGGTACCGAATCCCCGTCCAGGAACCGCCAGGATTTTCTCTTCTTGAAGCAATCTGCAAAACTCCACATCATCTGCAATAGGTGTTTTGGGAAAGAGATAAAAGGCCCCTTTGGGCATGACATATTCCAACCCTGCCTCGTCCAGCACCTTACAGAATACCTTGCCTCTCTGCTCATAAATAGAGGCATCCACGCTCTCCTCTTGCAGCTCAGCAACCGCCCGTTGCATCAGGGCAGGGGCATTAACAAAACCGAGGATACGGTTGGCCAGAGTCATGGCATTGAGCAAGAGATCTTTCTCATGCATTTTCGGATGAACAGCAATATAGCCGATTCGTTCGCCGGGCAGCGAGAGATCCTTAGAATAAGAAGAAACCACGATGGAGTTGGTGGTGGTCGCCATAATAGAGGGTGCTTCTGCCCCGTCAAAAACGATCTTCCGATAGGGTTCATCGGAGATCAGATAAATCGTGGTGCAAAATTTTTCTCCTGCCCTGTCCAGCAATGTGCCTAAAGCAGCCAGGGATTCTGCG
>Ga0316189_10004795_pt1 | contig 12967 bp, 7 predicted proteins | sample LowCovwburrow_MG_FD_204930 | JGI IMG/M metagenome (GOLD analysis project Ga0316189, IMG submission 204930) | Coastal sediment microbial communities from Maine, United States - Lowes Cove worm burrow | ecosystem: Environmental > Aquatic > Marine > Coastal > Sediment | place: USA: Maine... | reverse complement strand
AGCGCGCGTCCATATCGGGCGCCAGCGACCATTCCCCCTCCTGGTCGAGAGAGAGCGGGAGAGCGCGGACGGCCCCAGGCTCCGCGAGCGCCTCGCCCGGCTCGTCGTCGAAGCGCTCAGTCTCGACGTCGTCCCCTCTTCTGTCCGCGCGCGGTGTCAGAAGATCGCGAAGATCGCGGAGCTCGCAGGCCAACGCCTCCATCGACGCCGGACGATCCTCCGGACGACGCTCTAGACTGCGCATGATCAACGCCTCGAACGCCGCGGGGACGTTCGCGCCCCGCAGCCGCGGCCCCATCGGCGGCGCCGAGCCGACCACCTTCTGGTACATCACCTGCGCAGGCTCGCCGCAAAAGGGCGGAAAGCCTGTGATCGCCTCGTAGAGGATGACGCCGACCGCGTAGATGTCGGCGATGAAGTACCCGGAGGGCGCGAATTCCTCGGTCGCGATCACCTCCGGCGCCATGTAGAGCGGTGTGCCGATAAGAGCGCTTCGCTTGGACCGGAGCTCCTGCTCTTCGACCACCTTCGCGATCCCAAGATCGACCACCTTGACGTGAGGGCCGCCTCGCCGCCGCACCAACATGATGTTCTCAGGCTTGAGGTCGCGGTGGGCGATGCTGTGGGCGTGGGCCACGGCGATCCCGTCGCAGAGCTGAACCGCGATCCCCAGCAGCTCCGTCCAGGGCAAACGACCGCGGCGGAGGAGGGCCGAGCGCAGGGTCGCGCCGTCGACATACTCCATGACAAAGTAGTGCAATCCATCGTCGACACCGTAGTCAGTGACATTGACGATATGACCGCTAGGATCGCGGATCCGCGACATTACCTGCGGCTCGACCTCGAAGCGCTCGACCTCGTCGGGGCTCGCGCTGCGATCGAAACGGAGGATCTTTAGCGCGACCTCCTTTCCCGACAGATGAAGGTCTCTCGCGAGCCACACCTCCGCGAAGCCACCACGCCCAAGCCGCCGGACCAGCTCATAGCGACCGCGGAGGACCAAACCAACGAGTTGCGAAGATACACCCATGTGTAGACCCAGCCGACCAAACCCGACCAAGGGCACCAAGGGTGCCCCGCACGACCCAAGGGACAGCTACGGCCTCTCTCTGGAGGCTCACACTACCGATATACGCAGCTACCAAGACGACTATGGCAAGAAAATGAGGCTTTGTATATGCCTGTCAGGACAGCCCGGTGGGCCCCATACGTGGATGTCAATCATAATGGTCACTAAATCACCCTAGTATGGCCAGTGATGAAGGCGATGCGCTCCGAGAGTGACACCGCGCTGCGCTGGCGGCCTCATGACTCCGACAGAGCGCGGCCCTGCCTCGCTCTACCGCGAGCCATGAGGCCGCCGGCGCAGCGCCGCAGAGCCCATATCTCCGCCGGGAGGCCGCGGTACGGTCATCACGGCGCCCCCCGCTCAGGCTCCGACCGGCCCCTCAGTATAGGCACTCTACGGACACGACAAAGGCGGCAGTCGAACAGACCATAGCCGGCGGCGATGGATCCCCCACACCGTCAATATCGGCGCCCGGTGACCGGTCATGGGAGGCACGGGCCCTCGCTCCGAGGCCAGCTCTCCAGCGCAGAAAGGTCGGGATCCCGACCCGCGGGCCAGCCCGCGGCGATGACAAGACAGCTCAGGAGTAGCGGGCGAGGGCCCGGGCGAGCTCTTCGCGGACCACCTCCCGCAAGCCGTCGGGCCCGAGCACTTCAGCCTTGTCGCCGAAGGAGAGCACCCACGAGCGGATCTCCAAGAAGCCGAGAACGTCCATGTGAAGCTCAAGACCGCCGTCCTCACGCTCGATGAGCCGCTGGCTCGGGTGCCAGATACGACGTTTGACGTAGCGGGCGACCTGCCTGTCGAAGCGGATCTGCACGTGGCAGGGCTCGCCCTTGATCAGGCCGAAGGCCCCGTCGGCGACCTGCGACGGGTGGTACTCCGCGGGGTAGTCGAAGCTCTCACCGGAGAGCCAATCGACGTCGCGGAAGGCGTCGAGCGAGAAGGTGCGCAGGGCTCCGTGGCGGTGGCTGTAGCCGACGAGATAGAGCCCCTTCTTGTAGACGAGGAGGGTGTAGGGGTCGAGGAGGAACGAGTTCTCGCCGCCGCCCGCCCGAGCATAGGTGACCCGCAGCCGGTTCTCCTTGATCAGGGCGGTGACGATGTCGTTGACGTGCTCGATCCGCCCTTCGTAGCGGTGCGGAGCCTCGTTGACGTCGTAGATCTTGCGGTCGAGGTTTCGGGCCGCGACAAAGTCAGAGCGACGGAGGGTGCTCTCCAGGCGCTCGAAGACATCGTCTAGATCTTCTTTGAAGCCAGTTCCGGCGAGGAAGTCGAAGACCCGCCGCGACATCGCCAGGGCGACCATCTGGCTGGTCGTCAGGGTGATCGTCTGCTGCCGAGCGCTCGCCATCAGGCGCCAGATCTTGAGCTTGCCCTCGAGCTCCTCGTAGAGCGGCGCGCCAGAGGCCTCGAGCGCTTTTAGATAGCGAAGGGCGGTCCGAACGCTGACCTCGAGACGCTCGGCGATCTCGTAGACGCTCGCGCCGCCGGTCGCGTTGAGAACATTGCGGACCGCCTCGAGGCGGCGGGCGGGGGCATAGCGTTCGTCAGCGCGCGGCACAGGGGCGGTCGGCCCAGTAAGCCACGGGCCGGGGCTGCGCGCCAGCGCTCGGAACCTGACGAGCTCTGACAGGGGGGGGGCTGCGTCCAGAGCGCCGAGGCGCCAAGAACGCCGTTCATCTGCCCGCTTGACTCCGTTTTTACCTCTGACAGGTTTTGTCAGAGGTCCCTCCTAGGCTATCCCCATGCAGGTCGCAGCCCACCTACTCGCCGCTCAGCTCGCCGAGATGACGCCCCTCTGGGCCCGTGAGAGCGCCCTCGATCATCGCAACCTGATGATCGCGGACGACTCCCCGCGGCGCCTGGCGGCGGCCGACGCCCTCGCCGTAGAGAGCGCGAGAACCGCGGTTCGGGTGGCGATCGCCGTCGCCGACCCGGCGGCTGTCGACGCCCGCCTGGCCGCCCTCCGCGGCTGCGAGCTCGGAAGCCTCCGCCTCCTCAGCGCCAGCGAGGCGGTCCGGGGCGACGACCGGGCGATCGTCCGCGGTTCCTTTGACATCGTCGTCATCTCGATCCAGCGGCTCGGGGATCTGCTCACCCGCGCGCCCCAGCTCGCCGAGAGCCTCGGCATGGTGATCATCGACGAGATCGACGCGCTCCTTGATCCCGCGCGGAGCTGCAGCTGGGATCGCGTCCTCACCCTCCTCCGCTCCTCCGCCCTGCCGCCCCGCCTGATCGCCTTGAGCCCCGCCGACGCCTCGCCGCTCGCGCTCGCCCCCTGGCTCGACGCTGCGATCGAGGGCGAGGAACAGCTCGGACTGATCGACACGGCCCAGGCCCTCCCCGAACTCCCGCTCGAGCCCCTCGTCCTCCAGATGACCGCCACCGGCCGGATCGGTCACGCGGGCGAGCTGCGGCGGATGGTCCTCACGAGCTTCGCGGGGCACGCCTGCTACCAGCGCCTCTCCGCCGAGGGTGAGGCCCGCGACGGCTTCTCCAAGGCGCTCGACGCCGCCCTCGAGCGTTGCATGGGCGCCGGGGTCATCGCCTACCGCAGCGGCCACGGCCTGGTCGCCACCGAGGCCGGCCGGGTCTCGCTCGACCTCGGCCTCGACCTCCAGACGATGGCCAACCTCGAGCGTTGGGTCCGCTCGCTGAACTCCTCGGTTCCCTCGCTCCTCGAGCTCTGCGTCGAGCTCGCGAGGACCCAGGCCGGCGCCCAGGCTCCGAACCCGCCGGCCGCGATGCCCGAGTGCCGCGCCGCGATCGTCGGCCAGGCCCGCGCCCTCCACGTCGCCGCGCGCCCGGTCTTCCGCTGGCTCAGCGAGGAGCTCTGGTCGTGCTCGCCCGACACCGAGCTGGCCCTGCGCCGGGCGATGATCCTCCACGGCATCCTCGACGGCGAGAGCCCCGCGACCCTCGCCCGCTCCTACGGCGGGACCCCGGCCCAGATGGTCGAGCTCGCCGCGGCCTTCGCCCGCCCGCTCCTCGCGGTGGTCCCCCTCTACCGCCAGCTTGGGCGCCCCGCGGTCGAGGCAGAGGCGCTCCTCCGCGCAGCCCGCAGCCTTGATCCGCTCCTCGCCGGCTTCGCCCTCCGTCCCCCGGAGCGCCGCACCCGGGCGACCCCGCCGAAGCCGGCCCGCACCCGAGCTCCCCAGACCGCAACCCGGACCCGTCGCGCTCGCCCGCGCTCGCCCGGTCAGGTCACGCTCTTCGCGGAGTAGCGCGATGGGACGACATCAGAGGTCAAGGCGCGACCTCGCAGCGTCTCTCGGCGCTCGCCGCCGCCGATACACTCGAACCAACATCGGCCGCGCTCACCTCAGAGCGCCGACCCTCAGCTGTCAATGACTGCGGGCACCGAAGAACGCGCGGAACTCTTCCACCGACCGCGAGGAGGCCGCGCATGAGCCCGATCGGCGCTCGCGAGGCCACCATCGACCGCCCCCCCCCCGCGAGAGATCGCGGCCCCGGGCTGCTCACTGGCGAGGCGGGTCGACAGAGCCGGGCCGGACAAGCGAGAGCGCGCACCCTGTGCCGCGACATCCTGGGCTTGTGTGGTTTGGCCCGACGGGCCAGCATCGTTGGCAGCGTCGGATCGTGATCTGCGACGCGGAGCGCAGGAGATATGGCCGAGAGCGAAGCCGCAGCGGAGCCGACGAGCGCCTCCACCGGAGGTGACACTTCCGAGGGCGACCCGGGCGACGGAGAGGGCGCCTCGCCCGAGGAGATGGGCACCCGCTTCGGCACCTTCACCGGGGTCTTCACGCCGACGCTGCTGACGATCCTCGGCGTCATCATGTACGTCCGGATGGGCTGGGTGGTCGGCAACGCCGGCCTCGCTGGTGCTCTCCTGATCCTCGGCCTCGGGATCCTGATCACCCTCTGCACCGGCCTCTCGCTCTCCTCGATCGCGACCAACACCCGGATCGGCCCCGGAGGACCCTACGCGATCATGAATAAGTCGCTCGGCCTCGAGGTCGGCGGCTCGATCGGCATCCCCCTCTTCCTGACCCGGCCCCTCGGCGTCGCGATGTACATCTTCGGCTTCCGCGAAGGCCTGCTCTGGATCGTCCCCTCGCTGCCGCCGCTCGCCGTCGACATCGCCATCTTCGCGCTCCTCTTCGGCATCGCCTACAAGAGCGCTGATCTGGCCTTTAAGACACAATATGTGATCATGGTCGCGATCGTGCTCTCGCTGGTGTCGATCTTCGCGAGCCCGGCCCCCTTCGAGAGCACGGAGCCTATCCAGTGGTGGGGCTCCTACCCCGGCGAGCCCGAGACCGGCTTTCGCGGCAGCAGCTTTTGGATGGTCTTCGCCGTCTTCTTCCCGGCGACCACCGGCATCCTCGCCGGCGCCAACATGAGCGGTGACCTCAAGGACCCAAGACGGGCGATCCCCTACGGGACGATCTGGGCGATCGGGGTGTCGACCATCGTCTACTTCGCGATCGCGATCTGGGTGGCGAACACCGGCACGCTGACCGAGCTGGCGAGCAACTACAACCACATCATCGACAACTCGCTCTTCCCCCCGCTAGTCCTCGCCGGGCTCCTCGGCGCGACCGCCTCCTCGGCCCTCGCCGGCCTGGTCGGCGGGCCGCGGATCCTGATGGCGATGGGGCAAAACCGGATCATCCCCTACGCCGACGAGATGGCGAAGATCGACGGCGGTGAGCCGCGCAACGCCCTCCTCCTCACCGGCGTGCTCACGCTCGCCGCGATCATGCTCCGAGATCTGAACGCCATCGCCCCGCTGGTGACGATGTTCTTCCTGATCACCTACTGCATGATCAACGTCGTCGTCCTCGTCGAGGGGAGCCTCGGCCTGGTCAGCTATCGACCGACGATGCGGGTGCCGCTGCTGATCCCGGCCCTCGGGCTCACCGGCTGCCTCTTCTCGATGTTCATCATCAACCCCTCCTTCAGCCTGGTCTCGGTCGGGGTGGTGGTCGCGCTCTACTTCTTCATCCGCCAACGAACCCGCGGCAAGGCCTTCGCCAAGGAGGACGTCCGCAGCAGCATCTTCACCGCCTTCGCCGAGTGGGCCGCCGCGCGGATCACCCCCGAGGACGCCGACAACGTCCGCGCCTGGAAGCCGCATATTCTCGTGCCGGTCGAGGACGTCGAGATCCTCCGCGGGATCTACCCGACCCTGCTCGACCTCGCCCAACCCGAGGGCTCGATCAAGCTCCTCGGGATCGCGTCCCTCTCCCCGGCGTCAGCCCTGATCCCGCGGATCGAGCGGGTCGGCCGAGCGATGCGCGAGCACGGCGTCCTCGCCTCGTGGTCGATGGTCCGCATCCAGGACCGCAGGACGGCGGTGACCGTCGGCCTCGAAGCCCTCCAGGGCGCCTTCTTCCGGCCCAATCTGCTCTTCCTCCGGCTCCCCCCACCCGGCTCCGTACGCGACGATGGGGTCGAGATGATGCAGTCCGCGCTGTCGATCCGGGTCGGCGTCGTCCTCTTCGGCGCCCACCCGACCGCGGGCCTCGGCCGCAAGCGCGACATCCACCTCTGGGTCCGCCCGGGACCGGACAGCTGGGAGGCCCACGATGCCTTCCACGGCGGCAACCTCAACCTCATCCTCCTCCTCGGCTACCGCCTGTGGCGGCTCTGGGGCGGACGATTGACCGTGATCACCGTGATCCGCAGCCCTGACGAGGCGGACGCTGCCGCCAACTTCCTAAACGAACTCTGCGACCTCGCACGCTTCCCGTCGAGGGTCCAGCGTCGGGTCATCGAGGGGGACTTCGCGACCTCGCTCGACTCCGTGCCCGCCCCGGATCTGTCGATCTTCGGCCTCCAGCGTGACACCCCCGACCTCGACTGGGCCGAGCATACGGTCCAAGCGTCGCGCTCGAGCTGTCTATTCGTCCTCGACTCCGGCCGAGAGTCGGCCCGCGACTAGCCTCATCACCTGACTTAACTATGGTGATAGCTCTTCGCCCCTAGCGCGGTAGAGAATTTTGCGAGCTTCGGTCAGGTAGACAAACTCGCCGCGGACAAATTGGGACAAGGAAGGAGAGCCCGCGGGATACCGGCCACGGCCCTGCGATGGGCGGTCTCGCCCGCCGATAGCAGGGGGACAGCCAGCGCCCTGACGAGAGCAGGAGCGCTGGCGCTCAGGCTTGGACAACGCCGAGCGGGCGATCGCAGGCCTCGACGACGAGGCGCGAAGATTGGCGTCGCATCGCGAGCGCTCCGCCCCCTCTTGGCCTCTCGACTCCGCCCGATCGGCTCGCTGATCTGTCGCCAAAGACAGCGTGCTACCTTCGTCCTAGCGCCGGGTAGACAGTGGGGATCGGAACAGCCAGTGAGTTTGAGGCGACCCTCGCCATCGACAGCCATGGACTCGCGGCGACCCAGCTCGACGCGACCGCGGGGTCAAAGCAGATCCCTCCCGAGCAGACGACCCCGTCGCGGATCGGCCGCTATCTGATCGTCGATGAGCTCGGACGAGGCGGCATGGGCGTAGTCTACGCCGCCTACGATCCTGAGCTCGATCGCAAGGTCGCGATCAAGCTCCTCCACGGTGAGCGCAGCGATCCCGCAGCCCAGGCCCGCTTGCTCCGCGAGGCCCAGGCGATGGCCCGCCTCTCCCACCCCCACGTCGTCCACGTGCACGATGTCGGTACGACCGAGGACGACGCCGTCTTTGTCGCGATGGAGCACATCCAGGGGCAAACCCTCGGGGCGTGGCTAGAGGCGGCGCCGCGCGGCTGCGACCAGGTCCTCGCGCTCTTCCGCCAAGCCGGCGAGGGCCTCGCAGCGGCCCACGCGGTCGACCTTATCCACCGCGACTTCAAGCCCGACAACGTGCTCCTGGGACCGGACATGCAGGCGAAGATCTCGGACTTCGGCCTCGCCCGCGCGGCCGAGATCAGCGGGGCTTCAGCCGAAGACGTCGACGAGGACGAGAACGAGAACGCTCCGCCGACCCAGCCTGCTCGCAAACTCGAGGCTCCGCAGGACTCTACGGCTCCGCAGGACTCTACGGCTCCGCAGGACTCTACGGCTCCGCGGGACTCTAAGGAGAGCGCCGACCTGACCCGCACCGGGACCATCCTCGGGACCCCTGCCTACATGGCCCCTGAGCAGCACCTCGGCGTCCGCGCTGACGCCCGAAGCGACCAATACTCCCTCTGCGTCGCGCTCCACGAGGCTCTCTACGGCCGCCGCCCCTTCGAGGGAAAGACCCTCGGAGAGCTCCGACTGCAGGTGCTCGGCGGTCGGCTCGGGGAGGCGCCGACCACCGCAGGCGTGCCGCGCTGGATCTTCCCGATCATCGCCAGGGGCCTCCACCCCGAGCCCTACATGCGCTGGCCCTCGGTCACAGCGCTCCTCGCCGCGCTCAGCCGCGACCCCAACCGCGTCCGTCGCCGTTGGATCCTCGGCGCCACCCTGGTGACGAGCCTCGCCCTCTCCCTCTTCGCCCTCCAGCGCTGGCGCGCGGCCGAGGCGGCGAGGGCGATGGAGCAGTGCACCGCCCCGGAGCGCGAGCTCGCGGAGCTCTGGGCGGCCGAGCGCCCCAGCGTCCGCGCGGCGATGATGGCGACCGGCGGCCACAACAAGGAGCGCAAGGCTGACCTCGTCGATGGCGCGATGGAGGACTTCGTCGCCCGCTGGCGCGAGACCCAACGCGACACCTGCACCGCGGCCCTGGTCGACGAGAGCCTCCGCGAGGACATGTTCGAGCTGCGACGGCGATGCCTCAACCGCCACCGAAGCGGCGCCGAGATCGTCGTCTCTCTCTTCAAGGACGCCGACGAGGCCCTCCACGAGCACACCGAGGATCTCCTGTCGACGCTGCCCCCCCCCGAGCGATGCGCCGACCTTCGCTACCTCGCCCGCATCGACATCGACGACGCCGAAGAGTCGATCCGCGCCGAGGTCGAGGCCCTCCGCCGCCGCCTCTTCCGGGTCCAGGCCGAGATCAACGCCGGCCGCTACAAGGAGGCCGCAGCGCGGATCGTGCCGATGCTCGAGGAGGCCGAGGAGCTCGGCTCACGCAAGCTGATAGCTCAGCTAAGGATCGCCCACGGCCGCATCACCGCCGAAAACGGTGACATGGAGAGCGCCCTCACCAGCTACCTGAACGCCCTCCAGGACGCTCTCGCCGTCGGCGCTGAGCACCTCGCGGCGGAGGCGGCCAATCACCTGACCTATCACACAGGTTACTATCAAGGGCTGAGCGCCGAGGGCCTCCGTTGGGGTCAGGTCGCGGCTGGCCTGATCGAGCGGGTCGACGACGACTACCTCCAGCTCCAACACCTGAATTACATCGGCGCCCTCCAAAGCCTCGACGGCCGCTACACCGAAGCGCTCACGACCTTCGACGCGGCCCATGAGCTCGCGGCCAAGATCGGCACGAAGGTCCACGATGAGGCCGCCCTCGCGACCAACCGCGGGGTCATCCTCAGCTCGCTAGGTCGCCGGGACGAGGCCCGCGCTGCGCACCAACGGGCGCTCGACCTGCTCACCGAGGACGTCGGCGAGGACCACCCGGACATCGCCCTCACCTGCAACAGTCTCGGCACTGTGTACCTCTACTCCGGCGATCTCCCCCGGGCGTTGGAGCTCTTTGAGCGCGCCCGTCGGGTCCAGGAGAAGGCGCTCGGCGACAGACATCCGCTCCTCGCGTTGACCCTGATAAACCTCGCCTCGGTCTACTCCGAGCAGGGGAATGCCGAGCGGGGCCTGGTCACCGGTCGCCAAGCCCTCGAGATCCTCACAACCCAAGGCCTCGCCGACAACCACATCTTCGCCGGGTATGCCGAGCTCTCGGTCGGCGACGCGCTCCAGCGCAGCGGCGGCCCCGGAGCGGCAGAGCACCTCAAAAGAGCCGCCGCGCTGATCGAGTCCAACGCTGGCGAGGAGCACGTACACCTCGCCTATCCTCAGCTCAGCCTCGCCGAGATCGCCGTCGCCGAGGGGGAGCTCGGGCGCTCCTCGACGCTCATCGACCGGGTCGCCCTCCTGCTCAGCACCAGCAAGGAGGTCTCGGACGCGGATCTCGCGCGGGTCGACACCGTCCGCGCCCAGCTCCTCGCTGGAGCAGGTGACCTCACCGGCGCTCGGCGACTGCTCGAGCGGGCAGAGAAGGCCTACGAGCAGCTCGCCCCCCACTACGATCACCGTCGCAGGGCCCTCGTCGAGCTCCGCGAGCAGCTCGGGCTCGCGAAGTAGAGCGGCCCGAGGCCCGCCGCGGCGTCGACCGAGACACCCGACACCCCGAGCCCCCGACAAAGAAACGCCGGACCGCAGGGCCCGGCGTAGACACCGTACGCTCGGCTCAGAGGCTCTCGCGCAGGCGCATCAGCGGCTCGCGCCAGTTGGCCGAGCTATGCTCGTCGGTCGCCAGCAGGCGATCGATCGCGGCATCACGGCCGGCGATGTTGCGCAGCTGCTTGAACATCGACGCCGGGATCTCCTCCCCCCGCGCGCTCGGCCCGAAGATCGTGCTGTGGGCCATGCGGACGATCGAGCGATCGTACTCGAGCAGCTCGTGGCGCTCGTTGATCCGCTGCAGACGATCGACATAGGCCCGCAGCGCTCGCCACAGATGGCGACCGCTGACCGAGTCGAAGCCGTCGCCACCGCCGGACCACATCCGGACTCTGGCCTGGAGATCGCTCGCGGTGACCCGCGCGTCGTCGGGCAGCTCCCAGTAGAGATCGCGATCGATGAGCCCGCCGAGCACCGCTTGGGTCGGCTGGAGGCGAGAGCGGAACTCGCTGACGGGGGGCTCTTCCTCGCCGAGGACGAGGGCTAGCTCGAAGCCGGCGTTGCGGATCTCAAGGAGGAGATCCAGCTCTCGCTGCGAGCGCAGACGACGGCGGATCTCCTCCGTGTCGGCGAGCTGGTTCTCGACCACGACCGAGGTCCGGCGGAGCGTCCCGAGGAGCCCCATCGAGTGGCCGATCGCGTCTAGCGGCTTCGCCCCCTGGACCTGGTCCTTGAGCTTGCCTAGGCGAGTGACCACCTCTTGACGGCTCATCGACGAGATGTCGGCGACCATCCCGGTGTTCGACATCAGGTCAGACTCGGCGTCGCCGTTGCTGTTGTAGTGGCGATGGATCCGATCGAGGACGTCGACGAGCTCACGGGTGACGGCCTCCACCGCCGGCACGAGCTCGCCTGCCATCCGCGCATGATCCGCGTCCTGATAGCGGAAGCGGCGGATCAGATCGACGTTCATTGCCAGGGTCACCAGCTCTTGCTGGATCTCCGTCGGTTGGAAATCTGAATTCACGCGTGTCCTCTGCCGGGGGCCGATGCGCGGCTGCGCGGCCATAGGAGGCCCTGGGATGGCCAGTGGGCCCTAGATGTACCATCGGGGGGCGGGCCGATGGAAGCCCCGGACGTGCGCGCGCGATGGAGCCCCATGAGTTTAGGTGTGGACGGCCAGCGTCGCTTTGAGCCAACCTCTCGGGGATGTCTCGAGTCCTCGTTGTGGAAGACGACGCGGCGACCGCTCGCGTGGTCAAAAACGCGCTTGTGGAGGACGGCTATGAGGTCGAAACCCTCGACAAGGGTTTTCGGCTGATCGCCACGGTCATGCGCTTCCAGCCAGACCTCCTCCTCCTGGACATCAATCTCCCCGACATGCGCGGCGACACGGCGATGAAGATGGTCCGGCGAGCAGCCGCGACCTCGCGGCAGCGACCCTTGCCGGTGATCGTCATCAGCGGCCTGCCCCTCGAGGAATTGATGTCGATCCAAGGCCAGCTCGGCGCCGTCGGCTGCATCCAGAAGCCTGCCCCGCTCGAGACGATCATCGAGCGGGTCAACCAAGTCCTGCCGCACCACGACTAGCCGCCCACAGCTCGCAGATCCGTGATGGGCGGGCGGCTCCGCCAGCGCGGGTCGACGCCGCAACCGTTGGCACACAGGGCGGAGTCTCGCGCCAGACCGGCGTAATGCCGCCCCAGGCCGAGCCTCGCGGTCTCCCCGACCAGCCCCCCCTCGCCGACCAGTCCTCAGCGCTCGGGCTTCGCGTCTTTGCCCTTCGCGCCCTTGCCCTTCGTCGGCGCTGGCGCCGTGAGGTCGAGGTTTTGCAGACGGTCTTCCAGCTCGATCTTCTTCTCTAGGCGCCGCGACTGGAGCTCGACCAGGGTCCGACCGATCTTGTCGCCCTCCTTGGAGAACTCCTCCAAGCGCTTGCTCAGGCGACCGCGGAGATCGCCGGCGCGGGGATCCTTCTTGATCGACTCGAGGTTTTGCCGGGTCTCGTTGGCCCGCAGATCGAGCTCGATCTGCTGGGCCTTGAGCCCCTGCAGCGTGGTGTCGATCTGCCCGATCTCCTGGCGCAGGGCGGCGATCGGCTCGAGCTTTTCGCGGGCGCCGGCGTCGAGGCCCGGGGTGACCAAGAGGGCGCCTATCAGCTCCGGCGCCCGCCCGTCCCAGATCGTCAGGGTCAGGCGCGAGGGGGTCTGCTCGACCACCTCAACGCTCCCCTCTTTCGCCCCGGCGGCGATCTTCACCGGGATCAGGTAGGCGTCCGCCAGGTCCTCGGTCCCCTCGGGGCGCTCCTCTAGAGCGTAGTCCGAGCCGTACTTCGGATGGCGGATCAGGACCTCGTAGGGCTTCTTCTTCGGCTTGCCCTTGACGCTCCAGGTGCTGCTCGTCCGCTGGAAATTCTCGCACTCGAGCACGCCGCGGACGATCTTGACGATCCGCATCTCGGCGCCGGAATACTCCTGGCGCTTGGAGACCATGATCGTCGGCTCGACCGCGAAGGGGATCGTCGCGCTCGAGCCAGCGCTGACCGCCTCCGAGATCCCCTCGCCGACGAAGGTGCCGGCTGCGAAGATCGAGATCGGCCCGGGCTCGAGGACGAAGGGCGTGCTGTTCTTGAAGCGGATCACCCGATAGGGGTTCACCTCGTAGCCG
>Ga0316189_10004794_pt1 | contig 12968 bp, 14 predicted proteins | sample LowCovwburrow_MG_FD_204930 | JGI IMG/M metagenome (GOLD analysis project Ga0316189, IMG submission 204930) | Coastal sediment microbial communities from Maine, United States - Lowes Cove worm burrow | ecosystem: Environmental > Aquatic > Marine > Coastal > Sediment | place: USA: Maine... | reverse complement strand
GAGTACTTGAACAAAGCACAATCGGCAATCAGCCACATGTTGAAGAAGCTCGAGGATGAGCTCGGCTTTACCGTGCTGTCCCGCGAAAACTATCGCCCTGAGTTGACAGAAAAAGGCGAAGTTTATTACCGGCACTCCCTTCGTGTCCTGCAAAGGGTGCAGGATCTGAAATCCGTTGCAAGAACACTGAATTCTGAACAGGAGGCCGAGGTCGCCCTTACCGTCACAGCAACCTTTCCATTTTCGCCTATTCTGGGGTTGATCGGTGAAATGACTTCTCGGTATCCTGCAACACATATCCGGCTCTCGCGCGACAACATGGGGGGGTCGCTTGAAAAGCTGCTGGCTGATGAGGTTCAGATTGCAATCTCCACACTGGATGGGGTGCCTTTGGACCGGGTCGAAGCCCTTCCCCTTGCACCTGTCACGATCTTACCGGTTGCGCATCCCGATTTTCCTGCGGCGCGCGGAGGTACTGTCAATTCTGATGCGGAAATGCAAACTCACATTCAGGTCGTGGTTTCAGACAGCGGAGCAGCCAACAAACAAAGCCGAGGCTTGTTGCCTGGCGGGTTGCGATGGACTGTGTCGGATTTTGACACGAAAAGGGACATCCTGCTTTCGAATATGGGATGGGGCGGCATTCCCCAGCACATGATCCAGCAAGAGTTAGACAAAGGAGACCTTGTTCGACTTAATGTTGAAGGCTACCCGCCTGTTCAGGCAGAACATTTTGCAATACGCCGCCGGGATGTTACGATCGGCACGGTTGCGCAGGCGATTTGGAACAGTCTGCAGGATTTGAATTACGGCACTTAAATACATGACCAAATTCCGACAATCATTGCAATCAATTCAACGTTCCTTACCACCCATTCTCGGTAGTCTATGCGATCCCCTTACCGCAGAACTCGCCTTTTTCCTGTGGATGCTGGTTCATGGTTTTCGCCTCCCCTCCAAAGCCGGTAATAAACGAGGGGGCATGTGCTCCTGAGAACTTTGTTGCAAAACCGGATCTATTGGAACTGCGGTGGAAACAGAACTGATGGCGTCCTGCTATTACGTATTCGATTTAAGCCGTTCAGAGAATTTCGACCTGAATTTGAAAAAGTGGGATGTTGAACCTCTTCATGGAGACCTCCAAAAATCTGAGGACAGGCTTGATATTGCCGGAAGTTGCGACAGCGTCGTTCAAGTCGCGACAACATTCACAACGGATACAGGAGTTGTCGATCCTGGTGTTGTCGCGGCACTAGAAAAGCCGTGATTTCCTCCGGACACCAGCCGCGTTTTCCCGGCGGGTCACAGTAAATTGGTTGTGGGGTGATTTGAACCTACTGAGCTAACCTATTGATATTATTGGCCCTGCATTCTGCAAAAAAAAGCCTCGCGATCTCATTGAGATTACGAGGCTTTACCTGCTAATTTTCGAATTGTTGTTAACCTATTACAATAAATGTCTTTTCCAGTAAGTTGGTATATTTGTTTGGGGGGTAAGCAAGTCTATTAGCAGTAAATTGTCTAGCACATCCTGATAACATACTGACCTCAGGAAACTTCAAATGGACATTGAGCCGACTGACCTCGATCCAAAACTGGTGCTGGCAGGATATGGGCCGCCGGACCATGGCACCACCAATCTCTACACCAGCTAGAAAAGCGTTTATGAGAACACGGATAGCTTTGCGCTCTAATACTGGAAGAAGTTCCTTTGCCTTCGCATGTCACTGAATATTTATTCGTAGGCTCAATCGGATAGAAGTAATGCCGGGGCCTTCACTATTGAGCGTACCCATTTTCTATACTGCTCTAACGTATCAGTTGAATGCCGACCAACACCCACAGGGCAATGAAAATGGTTTCAGACAATATCATCACCAATGGCTGATACCCGATGGTGAACAGGGCCTTGAGCGACGTTTTGATACCCAGGCCAGCGATTGCGGCAACCAGACACCAGCGCGACAACTCGCCAAGGCCATCCAGCACGATAGGGGGAACAACTCCAAAGCTATTCAGAGTTACACATCCACAAAATCCTACAACGAAAAACGGTAACGGCAGTGACGTGGCTTCTGAGCCACCACGGTTGCGAAAATATAATGATAACAGCAATACGACAGGCACCAACATCGCCACACGAAGCAGTTTTGTGATGGTGGCAATATCACCTGCTTCGGGCGATATGGCGTATCCCGCTCCAACCACTTGAGCCACATCGTGAATTGTGCCGCCAAGAAAAATCCCCGCAGAAATATCATCCAGCCCGACAAACGTTACGATGATCGGATATACAATCATTGCGATGGTGCTAAACGCCGTTACGGTGATAACGGTGAAGACGAGGTTGCGCTCACTGAATTCGTTTTTTGGCAGCACAACGGCGATAGCCAATGCCGCCGATGCGCCGCATATTGCAACGGCACCACCGGTCAGTGTGCCAAAGCGAATACGCCGACCCAGAACGCGCGCGCCAACGATACCGAACGCAATGGTCAGGACAACACCGCCGATTACCAATGCGACCATTTCCCAACCCAGCGACATCATCTCGCCAAATGTCACGCGTAACCCCAGCAGCGCGACACCAAAGCGAAGCACTTTACTGGCGGTAAATTCCACACCAGAACCGCATTTCCCTTCTTCGGTAACGAAGTGAAATGCTATACCCAGCAGAAGGGCAAACAACATTTGCGGCGCACCATAGTGTTGTGCCAGAAATTGCGCGGCTGCGGCAACCGTGAGGCACAACAGTATTCCAGGGCTATTACTACGCACGCCGTCAAACTTTGATTTGAGGCCCCCAGTGAAATTGAAGGCGTTTGTATTACTCATTTTGTTTTCTTCTCGGAGATGGTCTTACCGCAGCACATGCACCGAGCAGGGTGAGTGACGGACGATACGAGCCGCTGTGGAGCCCAGTAGGAAGTCCGTCAGCCCCAGCTTGTGAGAGCCCACAATGATGCAATCTGCACCAATTTCTTCCGCATGATCGGTAATCGACCGGCCCGGATGTCCCGCAATTATCAGTGTTTCAGCATCCTTTTGATCACCAATACGTTCTGCGATGGCCTCTTCGGCCAATTTCCGGATCTTATTTTCATCCTTGTCCGTAACATATAGACCGGCGAAACCGGGAATCTGCTCAATGACGTGCAGGGCAATAATTTCACCACCATCGGCCTTGAGCCTTCTGGCGACTTCCATAGCCCTTAAACCATGGCCGTGGTCTAGCGCCAATGCGACGAGTATTTTCTTGTACATGGTATTACCTCAACAATTCCTACGTTGTAGATTTACCCGGAGAAAGATGGGAGGGAGTAATAGATCGCTCTTCCTCCGGGTCACTGAATCATGCACTGCGATACAGCTTGGTCATAACAAATTCACGATGACCTAATGCCTCAGCAGAAGTGGAACGGCCATTCGCCGTGCGAAGGGTCATGTCAATCAGACTGTCACCTGCTTGATCCAAATTCATCTCGCCGCGAAGAATGCCAGAAACGTCAACATCAATGTGCTCACCCATGGTCCGAACGGTACGTGGATTACCAGTGAGTTTGATGACAGGCATAATAGGGTTGCCAATGATGTTTCCTTGCCCCGTTGGGAATAGGTGAACAACATAGCCGGCAGCAGCCTGCAAAGTATTGCATTCAGCCGCAGCTGAAGAGGTATCCATGAAGTAAAGACCTGCACCTTTAGAAGGAGCTTCTGCAGGCTTCAGAACGTCAATGAATTTGGTTTTCTTACCGATTTTCTGGTAATTACCAAACGCTTTTTCCTCAATGGTCGTTAGACCACCCAGAATGTTACCTTTGGTTGGTTGGCTGTCAGAAAGATCTGATGTCTTATGAGCCTCAATAACATCATCCATGTAAGCTTGCCATGTACCCATGAACTTCTTACTCGTTGCTTCGTCAATTGCACGTGTTGCACAAATTGTTTCACAGCCGGTCAATTCAGAAGTTTCACCAAAGCAAGTTGTCGCGCCCTGAGCATCGAACTTGTCAATCAGGTTCCCAACTGTTGGGTTAGCAGCAAGACCAGAAGTCGTATCGGATTCACCACATTTCGTCGCAACCCAAAGCTCGCTAATTTCACATTCTTCGCGGGTTTTTTCAGTTGCCCAATGAACGAACTCTTTAGCTTTACGAGACGCCGCGGCGATTGTGTTGATATCGCCATTTTGCTCAATCGCAAACCCTTCAACGGGCTTCCCTGTAGCTTTAATGCCTTCAACAATTTTCGCCGTCCACTCTGGCTCAATACCGATAACAACAACAGCAGCTACATTGGCGTTTGAACCTGTACCGATGAGTGTACGGAAGAGCAAGTCCAGATCTTCACCAAACTGTAAACGACCATAGGCATGAGGAAGAGCCATACAGCCTGTAATGTTATTTGCTACAGCTTCACAAGCGGCATTTGATATATCATCCAAAGGAAGTACGATCACATGGTTGCGAACACCTACGCGATTGTTTTCGCGACGATATCCCCAGAAAGTTTGTTTAGTCATCTTACCACCTATTTGTTTTTACGTTTTGTGTATGAGCATGGCCGCCTTTCGCAATATTTGCGATGGCTTTACCAATTTCATTGTCATATTTGATGATCATATCACCGTCCTTAATGTCATTAAGGGCGATCTTATGACCCAGTGGAATCGGGTCCAGTGATTTGATTGTAACGTTTTCATTTTTATCCATGATCAAGCCGGTTAATTCCTGACCGGGTTGGACACCTTCTACAACGATAACTCCGACTGTATCGGTAGAATCGTGCACAAGAAAATCTGTTGATGACATCTCATTCTTCTCCTTATTGGTTAGTAGTATTTTGTCTAATTTTAAATTATCCGGACAGCCTTAGGATTCTGGTCTAAGAATAATTTTTGCAAAGCCGGTTCGACCTTCAATCAAATCGGAAAATGCGGCAGGCCCATCCTCAAGGACACGCTCCTCGTACCAATCCAGATTACCGAGCGCCCCCGAATGCATCGCGGCCACGGTCGCCTGAAAATCTTGCATCGTGTAGGTATATGTGCCGATAAATGTAACTTCCTGTAAGGTGAGCTTGCGCACGTCCATATCCCCGGCTGCATCCATAAGTCCCACGTGAACAATCACGCCACCAGGACGGATTGCCGATATCGCACCCGCACGAGTTGGTTTACCGCCAACACAATCGATCACCACATCAACGGAATTATCACCGGCTATATTGTTGTTGATCGGATCAAACGGTTTACAAATGTCAGCTCTGGCAACTGTTTTACGTCTCAATTCATTGGTTTCTGCCAATAATATATCGGTGCAACCTTGGGCATGCAGTGATAAAGCTGCAGACAGGCCAACGGCACCACCTCCAAATACGAGAGCCCGGCTTTCGGCAAGTGGACGATGCATGGCCTTGGCCGCAACAGAAACGGCGTGCCACCCTGTTGCAATGGGCTCCGCCAATGCGGCTTTAGCCATATTCATTCCTTCGGGAACCGGAATTAAATTATGTTCCGGAACGGACAAAAACTGTGCAAATGCCCCCTGGCGTGGGGCCATAGAAATAATTTCACGCTTGGCGCATAAATTTGATCTGCCTGAGAGACACGCTGAGCAATGCCCACAGGTTACTAGCGGGTTAACGACAACTTTCTGTCCATCCATAGAGCCTCCGACAACGACGCCTGCGGCTTCATGTCCAAGAATTAGTGGACCGGGCCGTCGATTATCATGCCCCAGATATGCATGCAAATCTGACCCACAAATTCCCGCCGCTTCGACACGTACCTTAGCATCTCCCTCGCTCAGAACGGGATCAGCTTCCTCCCGGTAGATAACCTTGTTGGGTTGGGTGTAGACCAGAGCTTTCATTATCAATTCCTCATTTTGCCGTATATCCACCATCTAGGTTAATAACCTGACCGGTGATATAATCTGACGCCGGTGCTGCAAGAAAAACCGTAAGGCCGTCAATATCTTCAACTTCGCCATTTCTGCCGATCGCCGTCATTTTTGCATTGTGTTCAACAAGAGCGGGGTTTTCATAGACTTTTTCTGTTAAAGCCGTTCGGAAAAAACCGGGCGCAATGGCGTTTGCCAAAATGCCCTGCCCTGACCAAGCTTCAGCCATGGCTCTAGTCAGTTGGGTAATACCTCCCTTTGATGCACCGTAAGGTATTGAGTTTGCGAATGCGCGGTAGGACTGTAATGAGGCAACGTTTATGATCTTTCCGTATCCCCTCTCGAGCATGCCTGGCACGCACGCCTGAGCGAGAAAAAAAGGTGCAGCCAGATTCATATTAAGAGTTATGTCCCAACTCTCTAGCGTGACCACATCGGCAGGTTCTCGAAGATTTACGCCTGCTGCATTTGTAAGAATGGTTGGTGAACCAAAATGTGACGTAGCCTTTGCCACCAAATCGGACAAACCTTCCCGATCCATTAAGTCTGCAGCTACATATGCCGCCTGTCCTTTTCCCGCCATCTTGATTTCTTCCGCAATTGCCTGGAGAGCAGCTAGCCTGCGACCCACTAAAATGACGTCCGCGCCTGCTTGCGATAAAGCCCACGCCATACGCTGTCCAATCCCGGAGGAAGCCCCCGTACACAACGCAATGTTTCCCGTTAAATCAAAAAGTTTGTTCATGGCTTATTTCAGGTTTGAATTCTACATCACTACAATTCCGCTGCCGCCGTTTGGACTAAATACGGCAGCGGGTTTGGTTTGCGGGGGGATTACGGCTGGAGATTAAAAGTCTCATCCGGGAAATACTTTGCAAGACGAATATCCGCCGTCCGGGCGTGGCCCTCCATTCCTTCAAGACGCGAAATTCGTGCCGTAGCTTCAGCGACAGGTTTCGCTCCTTCGCGTGTTGCACGCTGCCACGTAACAATTTTCATGTACTTATGGACAGACAGTCCGCCGGTATATTTAGCGGCACCCGAAGTTGGCAGGACGTGGTTGGTTCCCGAAGCTTTGTCGCCGAAAGCCACCGTCGTTTCTTCACCAAGGAACAGCGAGCCATAACATTTCAGACGATTTAGCCACCAGTCGAGATCTCCGGCCTGAACTGTCAGGTGTTCGGGCGCATAAGCATCAGAGGTTGAAGCCATTTCATCCCGGTTGGAACAAAGAACAACTTCTGCATAGTCTCGCCATGCCGCAGCCGCATTATCCCGGTTCACGTCAGGAAGGTCGTCGATAAACTGAGGGACTAACTCCATAACACGCTCGGCCAGGCTACGATCATCTGTGACGAGCCAAACCGGTGAGTTATATCCATGTTCTGCCTGTCCAACCAAATCGGCAGCAACGATGTTGGCATCCGCGTCGGCATCCGCCAGGATAAGGCTATCCGTAGGACCTGCAAACATGTCGATACCAACTCTACCGAATAAAATTCTCTTGGCTTCAGCAACGAACTGATTTCCCGGCCCGACCAGAATGTCTGAATTGGGCAAGTCAAATAAACCAAAGGCCATGGCTGCGACACCTTGTACGCCACCAAGGGCGAGAATAGAATCTGCTCCACACAAATCAGCTGTATATATAATTGCCGGATTAATACCAACTTCAGGGCGAGGAGGAGAACAAACAGCAATATGCTCGCAACCCGCAACTTTGGCAGTTGTCACTGTCATAATGGCAGACGCAATATGGCTGTAACGCCCACCAGGCACGTAGCACCCTGCCGCCCGGCAAGGGATGCTTTTCTGACCCGCAATCAGGCCGGGAACCACTTCGGTTTCAATATCGGTCAGTGTCGCAAGCTGCGCTTCGGCAAAACGGCGAACATTATCACGGGCGAATTGAATATCTTCCTTGAGCTTTTGGGGTACAAGAGCAGAAGCAGCGTCAATTTCCTCTCGTGTTAAAACAATGTTTCCATCGTACCGATCAAATTTCTTCGCGTATTTCTTGGCGGCATCTTCTCCGCCTTCCTCTATTTCATCGAGAATAGTTTGAACTGTTTCACGCACGTCTCCAGAGTCTGTCGCTGAAGTTTTATCTGCCTTCTTTAAATATTCAACAGCCATTTTTTTATTCTCCTCATCATATTTTTGACATAGTGGTTCTGTTTAGATCACAAAAAGTGTTCTTTTTCAGTTAGTTAATCAGTTATAGTGTTTACCGCAAGTTATCAGGTAACATCGTCAACGAGATCTCTGGGAAGAACCCAATGAGCAATGTGACGAAGAGCATAAAGAACACAAAGGGACCTACACGGGAGGCAATTCGAAGAACCGACTCACCCGTAATACCGGATACGACAAACAGGTTTAATCCCAATGGAGGTGTGATAAATCCAACACCAAGAGCCGTTATCATCATGATGCAAAACTGGATCTCATGCATTCCGATTGAGTCAGCCAAAGGCTTGAGGATTGGTGCCATAATCACGATGTTCGGCGTTGTCTCCATAACGCATCCAGCCGCGATCAGGATTCCAATCATGATCAATGTAAGCATATACGGATCTTCAGTTAGCGCTGAAACTGACGTCACGAATCCTTGTGGCACACCCATAATCGCCAACGCCTGAGCCAGTGGCAGGGAGAAGGCAATAATAGGAAGGATGACTCCATTCACCTTGGCAGAGCTGACCAACATTGCAGGGAAATCAGAAAACTTGAGAGTCTTCAGAATGAAACCTAGAGCTATTGTTACGATAACCGCTGTGGCACCCGCTTCCGTCGGAGTAAGTCGTCCTGAAAAAATACCGTAGAATATGATACCGGGGACAAGAAACGCATACCAACCATCAGCCACATTTTTCCAAAGATTGCTGGCCCACTCGCCTATGGTCATAATCCCACCGCCCTCATACGCATAGATGCGGTTCATCACCAGATTAGTGACCAAAATTGCAACGAGGATGGAAACACCCGGTATAACGGCGGCAATGAATAACGTTGACGCCGATATACCCAACACCAAACCTATAATGATGTAGGCAATCGAAGGAGGAATCAAAACGCCCGTACATGCGCCGGATGCGACCAAGGCGCAGGCATAGGGTCGCGGATAACCGGACTCTACCAGACGATCAATGGTCATCCGTCCAACAGCAGCGGCGCCCGCAGCATCAGATCCGGAAATTGCAGAAAACATACCGCACACAAGGACAGTTGCAGAACCGAAGCCCCCTTTTGTCCAGCATGTGAGCGCTTCCGCAACATTCAGAAATTTCCGGCTAAGGCCCGTACGAACCAGGACGTCACCAGTTAGAATAAATAAAGGCACCGCAGTAAGTGCGAAAGCGTCGATGCCATCAAACAACGACTCGCCGACCAGGGATAAAGGTAAGGCACCGGACATCAAAAGCATCGCAATCGCCGTAGCGCCGACTGTAGCCCAGATTGGGACTGCTAGCGCACAAAGTACGACGAAAATAATAACAGGGACGAAGAAGTCCGAACCGAGGACAACAGTTTGCTCTTGTAAAGCGGGAAATAACATCGTGAACCTCAATCAAAAAGTTTGTCGCCTTCGTAGACAGGTGAACCTGTACGAAGGGAGTTGATGTCGCGATGCAGCGACTGAAAGAGACGACAAATCATGATCACCATCCCGATCGGAACGGCCGCCAGAAACCAAACCATGGAAACGCGCAACCCGTGGCTGACAGAGCCAAACTTCCAGGAGACCGCGACTGTTTCGAATGACCAGTAGAGGGCAATTAGTGCGACCCCAAACATTACCAAGTCGCCGAATATGTAGAGGAGCGTCTTGCTGCGAGGTGAAATATAATGCATCAAAACGTCAATACGAATATGGGCACGTTCACGTACGGCAGACGCAGCTCCAATCCAGGCAAGATAGATAAACGAGTATCGTACAATTTCTTCACCCCAGATTGAGGAGTAGGAAAAGATTTCGCGTCTTAACACCTCGACAAACATGGTCGAAACCAAAAGCACGTAGAAGAACAGAAGTGCCCAACGTTCTGCGTTTTTGTTAAGGCTGGATAAAAAACCTGTCATCACCTAGCTCACTTTCGTCGTTAACCGCATACGGTTATATAACGACTCTGACGATCAAAACTTGTGGAGAAACAATAGAGGCGTAGTGCCGCCAACATAAATCTGTCGGCGGCACCTTCTAACTATGCATCATGGACGTAGTAGCGTCCTTGTGTGCTAGCGCCTTCTTCGAGTTTGTTGAAAGCGTCCATGGAACCCGCCAATTCGACCTTGAAGCTGTCCCATTCAGATCGCTGATAACCGCCAGCAGCTTTCCATTCACCCAACTGACTATCAGAAAGGGAATGGAATTCCACGCCAGACTTGCGAAGTTCCGCCATTGCATAATTTCTGGCTGATGGAACCTTTGCAAGGTTCTGATGACCTGTGATTTCGGAAGCAACTTCGATTCCTTCCTGGACATCTTTCGGCAACGAATTGAACCACTCCAGATTGCAAGAGAACACCTGGCTATCTGGTACAGCTTGCGTGAAGGTCACATGACTTAGAATGTCCTTGAAACCAAACACGAAAAGTGCGCCAACCGATGGGTCGAGCGCGTCTGCAACGCCTTGCTTGATCGCTGATGGCGTTTCACCCCAAGCTACAGGTGTGGGATTTGCACCAACCATCTTGTAGTATTGTTGCAGCATTTTTGATCCCGGCACCCGGAATTTGACACCAGACAAATCGCCCGGTGTAATCACCGCACCAGCACCGCCTTTACGAACCGCCACAACACGTGGGTCGATTACGACATAGAATAGTGCTTTGAATCCTTTGGCTTCAACTTTGGATTCAACATCACCTTTCCATGCATCAGAGTGCACAAGATTTGTGAACCGTTGGTTTGATCCACAAAAATACGGCATGTTGATTAAGTCAGCTGCAGGTGCAAATGCCGCAAAGTTCGAGAGAGAGTGCTGAGCCGCCTGGATTGTACCACCCTGAACTTTCTGAACCAATGCCCCTCCAGCACCGAGTTGCCCGCCAGGAGCCAGTTTCACATAGACTTTGCCGTTTGTTGCGTTTTGAATGTTTTCTTTCAAGTCCAGCTGCAAAATTGGATAACTCCGAGATGCACCCAGCACGTACGCTGTTGCGATGGTCATGATATGGTCTGCAGCGGCCTTTCTTTCATTCTCTTCTTTCGCGGTTTGTGCAGCCGCTTCTTCGGACCACAACGTGCCACTGGCACCAGCAATGATAGCCGCTGTAAAAGCGCCCTTTTTGGTCAGCTTTAGGAAATTACGACGTTCCGCAGATTTCAATTCGTTTTTCAAACTCTGTTCCTCCTTGTTCGATATGTTAGGTTTTTTTGTTCGATATGTTAGGTTTTTTGCTCTTTGGATTTGGCCTCTAGTTTCAGAATAGCAACGACGAAGAATAGTGCCGAAACTGCCAGCACCAGCATTTCAAAAACGTCGTTCAGAACCGGTTTATTTGTTACCGCGCCCAATAAGACATTCAGAAAATAGGCTGCAAATAGTGCGACTGCTATTTTCATGTACATTTCCAATCCCTTTGCCATGTGTTGTTTTTTTTAAGAGTAAAATATAATGTAAGCGCTTACATTTCACGGCCTAATAAAACACCTCATATTTCAACCTGTCAAGTCATATTGTACAAAAAATAAGTCACGCTACACTTAATGTCGAAACAAACTATGGCTTGCATCGCATAGGTGTGCAAGAATATCTGATGATAAAAAAAACCAATACCACACGTAAGCGCTTGCATAAAACGTCTCGGAACGCCACGACGTTGCAGGATGTAGCCGAGCACGCAGGTGTATCGACAGCAACGGTTTCACGTTACCTCACCAACGACCAACTCGTTAAGGAAGAGCGTCGCAAACGAATTGAAACGTCAATCGCAGAGCTCGGTTATATTCCGCATGGCGCTGCACAAGCCCTGGCGTCGCAACGTTCAAGAACAATTGGGGCCATTGTACCCACGCTAGACAATGCGATCTTCGCGGAAGGCATACAGGCGTTCCAGCAACGTCTTCAAGATACCGGTTATACCCTTCTGGTGGCTAGCTCCAACTACTCGCTGGATGTAGAACGAACACAGGCTGAGATCTTAATGGCTCGTGGCGTCGATGGTATGATGTTGATCGGGCTAGACCACCATGAACAGCTATTTGAGCGGCTCCGGCAAATGCAATTGCCTTATATCAATACCTGGTCATTCAGATATGACGCGCAGCATCCCTGCATCGGGTTCAATAATTTCGACGCCGCTGAACGCCTGGTAACCTATTTGCTGGATATCGGTCACAGGCGGTTTGGTATCATCTCCGGCATTACGCGGGACAATGATCGTGCCTACGACCGCCTTCACGGTGTACTACACACTTTGTCCGAATCCGGTTTTGGCATCCCGGACGACTTATTGATTGAATGCCCTTACGATATAGCAATCAGTCGGCAAGCGACGAAAAGACTGCTGGAGAGGTCCGAGCCACCCACAATTATAATTTGTGGTAACGATGTGTTGGCGTATGGCGCACTTCTGGAATGCCAGGCTAGCGGCCACAAAGTTCCACACGAAATTTCAATTACTGGCTTCGATGATCTGCCAATGTCCACCCACATCCAACCGCCCCTGACAACCATGCACGTGCCGTCCGCCGAAATGGGACAAAAGGCCGCTGACTACCTGCTAGCATGCCTGAACGGCGAAACTGTGCCGGAGCACACCGAAATTGAGGTAAACCTCATCCTGCGCGGGACAACGGCCCCGCCAAAAAATATCTAATACTCAAATTGGGGATGTCAGAGAAAAATGTACTGACCATAAATGACTATGTTGCTCTGTATCTCAGGCAGCAATTTGCCACCACTCGGCAAGGGCTGCTGAGCGGTTCAATTTGAAGTCATTCCGATTGTAGAGGTGTCGTTCCTGATTGAAGTGGTTGTGGATTGAAGAGTGGATAGAGACGAATAATTGGAGCGATCTTACGCTCCTGAATTTGGCCATCGCTCGCTGCCCCTGGAA
>Ga0316189_10004793_pt1 | contig 12971 bp, 10 predicted proteins | sample LowCovwburrow_MG_FD_204930 | JGI IMG/M metagenome (GOLD analysis project Ga0316189, IMG submission 204930) | Coastal sediment microbial communities from Maine, United States - Lowes Cove worm burrow | ecosystem: Environmental > Aquatic > Marine > Coastal > Sediment | place: USA: Maine... | reverse complement strand
GAACCCCTTCTGCCTACTATAATAGCTGCTGCCGCGTTTTCTTTACGTAGTTTTCTTTACCAAGTTTTCTTTACCAAGTTTTCTTTACGTAGTTTTCTTTACGTAGTTTTCTTTAAGTAGTTCTTGCCAAACATGTCAAGGTTAGCCACCAAAAGGCCAGTGTACTAAGAGTAGTCTCTTAAGCATTTCGTATCAGGCACCGACCATATCGATAGCCTGACAATCGCGCAGTTCGGAGTTTATCTACTTAGATATTTTGACTCTCTGTTCTTCCTTTAGACCTTGCAGGTCTATACCAAGTCGATTCATCATCGAGTATAATGTACTTCGGTTCTTCAAGCCCATCATCTCGGTCGTTTGAGAGATATTGTTGTTACATTTTTTGAGGGTATAGAAAATAATTTCCTTCTCAATGCCGATATGCAGATTCTTGTAGGCATCAGCTTGATTGCCATTGTTTACATAGTCGTCAACTAGAGTCATCAAGTTGTTTGAAATCGCACGCTCTGGTGAAAACGGTAAGAAACGGCGTACATCAGATAGCCTATGCTTAGATTCTGCCTTTATTACAATCGCGAGAAAAAACGCTGTTGCGATAGGATAAAGCCCTGCCGCATTGATTTCGGCTTCTGTCATTTTCAGGATAATAGCGAGCAAGGAAACCGCTATCACTGGAGACAATGCTAAGACACTATATAGGCACCGAATTGACTCAGATTGAGTCGCCGCAGTTTTATAACGATATAAAAGCACGGCCACATTAGCAAATAGTGTCAGCAATACATAGAATGCGAATAGCTCAAAATACGGGCCTTTAACAGCTGTCACCGAATAACCAATCGAGTACTGACCCGAAATGATAATATCTGTAAACAAGAAAAGTATAGAAAACACGGTCGCAATCGATACCAAGCCGATTGTCACATAACTATTCTCGAGCCTACTGATTGCGAGACCGTGTAACAGCATGTACATGAGTAAGTAAGTTGTAGCCACATAATAAGGCCGAAAAAATGCTTCGACAGAGTGACCGTTTATAAACTGTATATAGCCTGCAAACTCAATTGCATTGTGGCAAGCGAACGCTACTATCAGCGAAAGCAATAAAATGGAAATCTTTCCACCTCTCAATGCGGTTAACAAGACATACAATTTAAACAATAAGCTAGCCATCGCTGGCACAAAATACATACTCATAGGTACCCTACTCCTTCAGTTTACACCACGTAACCGAATTGTCCTGCGACAAGTCCAGAGCCAGCAAACAGCCCTCCAATTCGATCCCCTCGTTGTAGATTATCAGAATCGACCAACTTTTTAAAGCCGACAGGTAAAGTCGCTGTTGTTATATTACCTAACAGTGGATAAGTTTTGACCGCTTTATGCTTATCGATGCTGTGTAGACTCAGAGTTTGATTAAATGTCGCCTCACCGGTTTGATGAGCCAAAGCCCAATCAATGCCGTCCCAACCTAAGTCGTAAAGGGTTTCATCAAAGATCTTCTTATTAAGTTGAAATCCACGTGCCACTATCTGCGCCATCTTCATATGAGCGTCTAGAGTGCCATCATCGCGATATTTGTAATAACACAAATCGACGTGCCGACTCTCACTACGTTGGTTGAACTTCATGAATCCCGATTGTCCATCCGGAGATTGCCCTACAATAACCGCGCCCCCCGCATCGCCAACCGATAGCAAGCCCCAAAGGTGTTTCGATTCTTCAACCGACACACCTTTTTTCAAGGTTTCTACTACGGTACGCAAAATTCGGGTTGATACTTCGCCTGTTACGACGAGGGCATGAGTGATCATACCCGACTCAACCATCGTTGATGCTAGCTTAATCCCGTCGACAAATCCATAACATGCATTAGCGACGTCAAATACATGATCTGCTTTTAGTCCCAACGCATTTTGGATGATGTGCGCCGTCGCTGGTTCAGGTTGGTCTCTCTCGATACCACAGAAAATTACCGCGTTAATCAAACCAAGATTTAAGGTAGGGCAAGAATCAAACGCATCTTTTGCTGCACGTATAGCTAGCTCAGATGGATTCATAGAACTGGGTGCCATTCGGCGTTCAATAATACCCATCTCGCGTGACATCCAATCATAAGGCATTCCGTAATTTTTCTCGGTATCGATGTCTTGCATTATATCGTCAGACTTGACTTTCTCACTTGGTAAATAGGTTCCCACACCGAGCATCTGGCAGCGGATAACTGGCTTGAGTTGGTGTACTTGTTGCGATAATTTATAGTTGATTTCGTTCATTATTATTCCTGTACATGGTTATTAAATAGGAACAATATGATTACATAGGTTTAATATTTGGTATAAAAATAAACTTAAAGAAGTAAGCCTCGTGTCTTCATGAACTGAAAGTTCTGCCCGATATCCCTACAAGCGTCGAGTTCTATAGAGCTAGTTGCTATAGATAAGTTGCTATAGATAGATTGCCACTGGCAAGCTAACGTAACTCAACAAGATAGATCTACTGAGGGCGAGTTGCTTAGAGTAACTCCTGAGCGCCTCTTTTGTTGACTATTTAAAGCTATAAAAACCCTAACGAATATCTCATAAGATACTGTTTACTATAGAAATTATTATATAAGTTACTTTCAACCTTCTTGACCGCTAATTCTTGTTTTCCTGTAGTCAATTATACTTGGCAAGTGTCATGATATTCGCATACCTAAACTACCCTGAGAAATATCATGAACGAAATCAATTTCAAATTATTAAAACAGATTCACCAACTTCAACCAGTTGTTCGCACCAAGGTCATAGGCGTGGGCAGTTACTTTCCGAAACAGAGAGTTACCTCTGACGATATAATGCAAGACATCGGAAGTGAGCAAAAATACGGCTTACGCCACGACTGGATGTCCAGAGAGATGGGTATTCTAGAACGAAGAATGGTGAGTGATGATCAGCGACCATCACAATTAGCTATTGAGGCTGCCAAAAACGCACTGGAATCATGCCCTGATATTGACCTTGACTTGATTGATGCGGTCATCTTTTGCGGTATCGAACGCGATAGACCCGAACCGGCAACCGCACACATTATTCAGCGCGCGTTGGGATTGAATGCCAGTCATGTATTTGACGTCGCTAATGCATGTTTTGGTTTTTTTGACGGGCTCAAACTGGCTTCAAGCTTGATTGAATCTGGCGCGATTAAATATGCTCTGATAGTGACAGGTGAAGTAACCACAAAAATGTCGCGAGTTGTCGCGAAACAATTAAAGAAGGGTTTGCCATTGGCAGAAGCGAAGCACCTATGGGGGATGCTATCTGTTGGCGATGCAGGGGGCGCTATGATTGTCGGGCCCGCCAAAGACGGGCATTCTGGCTTTATGAAATTCCACCAAAAGAGCAAGAGCCAATATTCAGGTTTGTGTCATTATAATTGGAAGCCTAATGGCGAGGTTGAGGCGCACATGGATATGGGCAAAATCGTTGCCCGTGGCCTGCAACTCAATAAGCGGATATATCGAGAAGCTCTGAACGAACTTGGTTGGGATCACGTCGATTGGGCTTTAGCACACCAGACCGGTAAAGTAGCATTCGAGCATGCAGTGGCCTTGCATGGCCTAGACAAACGTAAAATTGTGAAAACATATCCTAAATTCGGCAACATCACTACTGCAACACTACCATTGGGCTTTCAAAAGCTAATTGATTCTGGTAACTTAAAATCCGGAGATAAAGTGGGAGGCTTATTTGCAGGATCAGGCCTCGTAGCTGGGCAATTTGGTTATGTAGCATAAGCAATGGAGTAGTTTAAAGTCGATGAGTATTTATTTTGCGCCAGCATTAATTGCGTTACTGTTTAAGCTGTTCGTTTTGGCCTATGTACTGAGAGGAAGCAAAGTTTCTATCGTTTTTCTTTCATTGATAATTGTATTCGCCTTCCACAATGCAATTGAAATATTAGGTTATTTCAATGTTCAGAACGACAATGCCGTTAACATATTTTTTCGCTTATATTACATAGCTACAACGTACGTCGTACTCTATATATTGTTACACGGATTATCTGTTAGTAAACTCGAAAACACTATAGTGACCGGCTTATTGATTGCCCTTGCAACTACCATATCGGGTTTAATAGTATTTACAGATCTAGTTATTGCCGGACAATACTCAATCGGTTACACAGTGACCGCGATAAAAGGCTCTCTGTACTGGCTGTTTGCTACATATCTACTCATCGTTCTATTAAGTAATTTTGCCGTTATTTCTCAGGGCTACCGAATCGCCAAGTCACGGATCGACGCCGTGCGCTGCGTTCATAGCATGATCGCGCTTGCCCCAGTGATGTTGATTTTCCTCCTCACGATTATTTTTAAAATCGTAGATATCAAAATCAACGCGACAGGGCTAATCCCAATTGCTACAACACTCTTCCTTGTAATCGTTCTGAAAACAGAGTCTAAACATAAATTATCTGATTTACGACGGGTAATGCCCTTGTCTGCTGAACGACAAACAAGCGATAATTTTATGGATTTATTGGATAATTACATCCAAAGTAAGAACCGTTGCAATGTCTACAAAGAGCTGCAAGCTGGCATAGAAAAGGAGATCATCATGTATAGCATCAAAAAATGTGGTGGCAATATTAGTGAAGCGACCAGAATGATGGGCTTGAAAAACAGAAGCACGCTATACTCCATGATGACCCGGTTGGACATGAATTTACAAGAGTTAAAACAAAGCACCGACTAATCGGTTACGCATTTGTTACCTGGTAAGCGGTTGTGGTGGTTTGTTCCTGTATATTGGCCCCAACGTGGGCCAAGCCCGTGGCTCGTATAGGGACCTTATGCGACATCTCGTAGACAACCTGCCTCCCCAATCTAGCGCACTTCGCCCCTCCAACAAAGCCCTCCATATATTTCTTTAGGTTTACGCTATTTATTTCAAGCTCGCGCTCTTAATAACAACGGGTCAGCAGTGAGCAAATAAAAAGGCACCTGAAAAGTGCCCTTCTACTTATCGAGCTTCCCTAGGCGCTCTAAGCATACCTTTTGAGACAAGATAAAATCAGCACGCAATTTCTGCCCTTCACTCAAAAGCGCAACAAGCAAATTTTGTGCTCGTTTTTCAAGCAAAAGCAAGCTGCACGCTTCAAGTCTTACAGAGGCCGTTTAGACTTAATCAGAGGCTCCTTAACTAACGGTCTTGATCCAACAGCAATAGCGGTACAATATTTGCTGCAGGAATGCCCGTTGAAGGACAAAGCCCACTGCGATTAGGACCAGTATTGCATCGCCGCTCGACTATCTGAGTCGACTCGGCCGTACAGCCAGTTGCGCCAACCGTTCCGCCGTTCAAACAAGGCCTTGTTTGCTCAACTTCTTCGGTACAGCTCGCGTCACAGGCTCGAATAACCGAGCTATCAGCAAAAGAGCCGTATCTGGCTATTCTAATTTCACAATCGGTGGAGCTAAAGAACATACCATTGGAGGTTGCAGATATTAAAAACTCATCGACAGACCCGAGCCCTGCGGTTGTGCTTGTGCAAATACCTTGATCTACCTCACTAGCCTCTGTTGCTTCTTCAATTGTGGCAAAATTTTCTGATTCAACACGACAACTTATGATGTCTGAATCTCGCGAGCGCTCAGAAAAGGTGTAGGGGCATTGAATAATCTCAGTATCTTCGATCTCGATAGCACATGGTAACAATGTGGTAAAGAAATCAACACCTTCAAAAGTCTGTTGTTCGATCATTGATCCGAGAACTCGCCCGCTAAAGTCGGTCGTACATTGGGATGTTTGTTCCTCAATAGCTGTCTGCGCTGCCTGCATAGTGGTCGCAGGATTTCCAAAGTACTCACAGACAAGCGTATCAAACGCACGAATTGCCTCTTCTGAATCGGCTGGGCACAACACCGTATCCTCCGGAAGTGTGCGACTAATAGTACAGATAATTTCGGAGAAAAACTGCCCAGAACCATTAGTTCGCATTATCGAGCTTGTTACTTGCGCATTTGGCGTCGCTAAACAAACTGCCTCACGCTGCAGGCGTAGCACTTGCGCGTCTGCTAGATCAGACCTAGCACTCGTGCTGCGATAACAATCTACCGTCGCGATGGTTACTGTGCCTTGTGTGAAGCCACCTGGACACAAGCCTAAATTTTCTGATGCGTAAGCGCTGTGCATGCCGGCGATTGAATTAAATACAATAGCAAAGGCGCTTAACTTTAATAGATACAATAGTCTAATCATGTTTGTTTCCAACGATTTAATATGGTGTTATTAGTAAACTAGCGGTTTTAGATCGCTAGTACGATATGACAAACCCAACCCTGTCTCCAAACTAATGGTCGGCCGTGCTCAAATTTAAGCTAATCCATTGAGGCCTAAACTATTGAGACCCAAACCATTGCAGGCTAAACAATTGCATTGCCGAAACAATTGCTAAACAAAACTTTCTCTTTAGCGGCTAAGTTTTAGCACAAGCGTCTATAAACATCAATTTATCATTATCAAGTGACTCTATTGATGACTTAAGTTAAAGCGGTTTACCGTGTTGATGAATTCTCAATTCGCTGATATCAAGACTCTCTAGCGTGAGTTGATACGTGCTTCTAGACAAAGATATTTTCACGCCACTGCAGTTGTGCGAATTGACCGAAAAAATCACAATACTCTCGCCTGCTGGCACACGTCTCCAATAAACACTATCGTAGGAGCCCTGATTGAGACGATCAATATGTAAGTTAAATCCGCCGTTAGTTGCCGACTTTACGTTCATCGTTATCAGAGCATTCAGCGGTAGTCGGTCACAGAAATGGGAGCTTATTGTTAAACTCGACGGGCCAGTGCCATCTCTGTGCAACTGCAGCCTATTGTCAATAAACTCATAAGACAAATCGTCGCTTGACGATATTTCAAACGCTTCTCGAAGCTCGTGCCTTTGAGGTTTCTTAAGGCTTGTGTAATAAGGCTTAGGCTTAAACACAGGCATAATGTACCGCTCCATAGCGACTAGATGGACCAGCACGCATACACCGATTAGTACGCTACTTACCACCGATAGCGACGCGTATTGTCGACCTCGAAAGTACAGCATGACAGTATTCGGTGGCAGTCGTTCAATTTGCCTAAGAAATAAATATACTAAAGGCATAATAATAGGTAGAACATATCGAGCTTGCGGCTGAATATCTCTTACTAAATTGTGATGGAAATAGAAAACACACTGACTCAGCACTACGATAATGAGCAAATAGTCCAAATAGCCTCGTTTCTCCCGCGCGGCCCGTGGCTTAAAGGCAAGGCCAACAAACCCAACTAACAATAGTAATCCGTAAAATAGATAAGTCAGCGCACCGACATTCAGGTCGAGCCATTGCAAATAACCAATTAGAGACCGAAAGCTCTTACTTAAAAACTGATCATGATTACCCAGCAAATCGATAAATCCGATGCCATTAGAAAGATACCCTTGGCTGTTTGCTTGAATACTGCTCAATTGAGTTTGAAGTTCTACTGCATGCCTTATTGCCGAAGGGTCGGTAACTCCATAGTTGATCATATTGAATACGATCCACCAACCACCCGCCAGGATAAAGACGATTGCTAACAGCGGTGTTAATTTAACAATCGATCTCCAGTTAGATCTAATAAGTGCCAGACAAAAAATGCCAAACCAAGGCAGTACAAGCCAAGCTGTAAATTTTGTTTGTAACACTAGGCCAAATGAGAATGCCAGGGCAATCAACACCGGAACTTTAGCTTGATAGCGAATCAACGCCAGTACGCTGGTAAACAGCAGGCTGACCGATAATACAGCGCCGATATCATCATTATTACACGAGGCTAGAAAGACAAACTTCGGTAATAGGCCGATCGTTGTCGCCCCCAGCAGCGCTAAACCAATATGATTAAATGCTAGCAAAAACCCAACAAACACGACCACCACCGTCAACGCAGCAATCAGTGGTGAACCCAGTCGCTGGCGTGTAATATTATGTTCGATAATGTTACCAGTAAGAGTACTCGCAACCGCCGATACGATAAAGGTAAATGGTGGCCTCAATGAGCGAGTAGTACCTATTTCAGTGAACAAAACTTCAGGGTCGCCTGCGTTGACTACAGGAATTTTTCCGTGTTCAGCTATGTACTCAGTTGCCGCGTAATTTAGGTGGTTATCTAAGTTAAAAAGCACTGGAAACGTTAGTGCTGCATGGGTGTAGTAGACCATGGATATGGCAAATAACACCATGCTAATCAACAGTGGCCTCAAGAATAGTTTCAACAATTTATTCTCCGCGCGTCTTTATCAACACTGCACCTTATTCCCGTAGTAAGCTGAGCATTAAATCATTGACCAATTCACTGATCACTAGCTCTCATCGAAAGGTCGATGGGTATGTTTAATCCTCGCAGCGGTGCTTTCAACAACACCCGCTTGGTCAGCAAATACTGCCCAGCTACGGACCGCCTGAGCCACGTCATCGATAATACCTTTTGCAAGCTTTGCTTTAATACCGGCACTTTCCGCGAGTGCAAATAGGTCGCCGATAACAAATTTATCTCGCTTACCATTAACACTCATCTGGTGCTTACCAGTCCACGTGCCAACAGGATTATAGGAATAGACCATGTCGAATGCCGGTGCCAGGCTCCATTGCCCAGATTTATCCATTAAGTAAGCTATATTTTTAACGTGGTCATCTTGATTGCGAGACATAACATTAAATACCGCGCGACGAAACTGTTGCTTGCGTTCAGCCATCGTTAAATCGAGTTGAGCGATGACTTGAAGCGCTTGTTCATAGGAATATGCACCTGCTTGATTAAAATCATAATGCATCATCGCGCCTAAGGATTGCATATGTAGCTTTTTCCCGCTATCAGTTCGATCAAAACGTTTTGTCATAAAGTGTGCTCGCCCGCCTTCGTGGTGCAGTCGGCATTCGCTCATGTTAATGCCCGCACTTAGAGCCATCAAATAATAGGCGTATTCGATCTGACCGTAGCCTTGCGGGTCTGCCAGTTCTTTATCACGGTTGCCGCTAACACCATCAAATTTTATTAGCCAGTAGCTGAAGCCAGCATGCTGCTTTACTTGGCCAGATCGAAACTCACCAGTTTGAGGGTTCCACGCGACAACCGCTTTGGCTCTAGCGCCGCCGGCTGACGTTCCGACCCGAAGGATATCTTCTATTGGCGCGCGGTCATCCTTTCCAGTTAAAGTAACGCTTAGTTGCTGGCGTTGATTTAACACTTGATTTGCCAAGTTGACCAACTCGGCCACATCTAGCTCAAAGCCGCGACGATCATGTTGATGCATAAGCGGTTGAAACTCGAGTGCGCCCATTCCTCGTTCACCTTGGTAACAAAGCCTTTCAACTGGGTTAAATGATTGTGGGCTACGCCCTATTCTGGCAAGCCATGCATCGATCAAGGCATTACCGAATTTATCGGGCAGTGAGTCGGCGAGCAAACCTGGCAGGCCACTAAATGTGCCTCGCGGCAAGGCAGGAAACTCATAAGGCGTCTCGCGCAGACGCATGGTCAGTGGCGCAACTTGAATGTTACTGCCAATAAATTCAGGGGCATATTGAAATACACCGACATCTCTGTCATCAAGCCATGTCACTGCACCGATACGGCGCCCCCACAAAATCACATTTGCATCGGTCAAGATACTTTACCGATGAACATTCGGCTGACTGTCAATTCCGACTCAATCATCTTGAGCTGCCTCATCATCAGCCCAAGACCAAGGTTTTTGGCTCGGCTCGGCTACTGGGCCTTTTCTCGATTTATCGGTCGCCGAGTTTTTCACTGGGCTGGCCCGTTTGCGCTGCTTGCCACCAAACTTAACCCGCTCTATAGGCCGAACTGTATGCTCAGGAAACAAAGCGGCTATGCGATCGGCGATACCGTATACCTTTAGCACTCTCACAAAAGTATCGAGCGAGACTGTTTCACCGGCCTCCATTCGAGTAATGGTGCGCCGTGAAACACCCGCCTCGGAAGCGACTAACGACTGACTTAAATTTTTACTCAGTCGTAATTGCTCAAGCTGACGACCAATCGCCTGAATCGACTGTTTTGGCGATGCAGCTTGGAAGTCATGGTAATACGCCATATATTAACCTTAATTGGAATTAAACGTTTATAAGAGACATATATTACATATTAAAAAATATTATATCAACGAGTAATATATGGCACTTTTTTACTTATAAATTGATTTATGAGCAATATATTACCCACTAGTTTCTAAAAAATTAGTGGCAAAGTCACCGACTAAGATATATCAGGGCGTTAAATTTGAGTAAGTGCCTACTAACTCTAATATCTCTTTAACAATAATCGGTATATTAGCATCATCAATACTGTGCCCCATCCCATCCAGCAACACCAATTTAGCGCTCTTTACCAACTCAGCTGGCTTGAAAGGGAATAAAAGTATCCTCTGCCGTGGAGCACCAACGTTGGCTGCATGACCGTTTTAAGGAGCTCAACCCGGTCACCTGAATCAGCAATGGCCCATAATTGACGAGCACTGCCATCTGGATAGTGTGACCGATCATAGGCTCTAGCAATTCTTTTACGGAGTAGCTCTTGGTCCATTGTGGCGATGCTGCCCCCAAATTTTCGAACCAATGCAACCGTGTCACTAATCACCTCATCACGAGATTCACCGCTAACAGAAAAATCAATTTCAACGCTACCTTGTGGTAGGTGTTGTGCGCCGCTAGTTGACATAATTGAGGTTAAAGATACAATTCGCTCGGGATACGTGGCCGCCATTATCTGCACGATCATACCCCCCCATCGATGCTCCTACAACGTGAGCCCTTTCAATATTCAAATACTCAAGCTAGCCGTAAGCATCTGCAGCCATATCATCAAGCTTATACGGCGCACCTAACGATAGGCCCAGTTTATAGCGAATGCCTGTAACGATCCCAGGCGTTGGTAGATCATTAAATTTCTCAGACCACCCTACGTCTCGATTATCGAATCGAATAACCCGATAACCCGCATCGGCTAAACCAAGAACCAATTCGTCGTTCCAAGTAATTAATTGTGCGCCCAAGCCCATAACCAATAAAATATTGCCATTAGTAGGCTCTCAAAAATCTTGATAGGCAATACTCAGTCCATCTACGTAAGCGGTATAAGTCGGATACTCAACATGCCTTGATTGATTATTTTGTAGGCAAAAAAATGCCAGCGCCAAAGGCGCTGGCCAAAACCACAGACATTTGGGTGCATAGGACACCAGTTTATGCCAGTGGGAAAGCAAGTCAGGTCTAAGCGTTGGCATCTATGCCGCTACTTATTTGTACGTCCGGAAAAGCCTGAAAATAACTCCACTCCATCGCTTACTGATAGGTTGGAGCATTGGCAATTTAGACATACTTTCTAAATTAATATTGCGAGTTCTATCGCTGAAAATATCCGTGTAAAATTAATTAATTGATATACCCAAGATGCTTCGTGTAATCTGCTTAGGTCTCGACCCAAGCATCGTCATTAAACCTCCGAGTCTTACTTGATTCTGATAGAAACCTCTTACTTGGTCACTGTCTATCAACAGCGTTAATTCATCGTTAAAAACCTGTTAACCAATGCTAAAGCCGTAAAACTACAAGACTCAATTATTAACTCACCACTCATATACTGATACTAGAGTCGCCGTTGCCCGTGGTTAAAAATCGAGCTGTAAATAAATTGCAATGCAAGCAATGCAATTATACAAACACCAAATGCAGGTAAAAATAGGCATAATAATGTGATTATTATTAGCCACTTTGCCGACAAATCTTGACTAACTTTCCTAGGAATTCCTAAACTATTAGCGGCTCTCCTTTTCAACCACGTTATTAACCCAAGAACACAAAGAATGACGGTAGATAACGCGGTGATTAAAACTAAAACTTTATTAAATGTTCCAAATAGAGCTCCCTCATGTAAAGAAATACCATGCGACACAAATCGCTGAACCGGGTGATTATCTTCAAAGCCAATACGTAATAATTTCTCTGCTGAATATTGATCAAAATGTAAGGTCACACGTTTTGCCCTATCCTGAGGCATCGATCTAACGGTCCATACTCCGTTATCGGGTTTCGGCGGACTAATATAAATAGGGTGCTCTAAAGCCTGTACTTCTTTCTTTCTTGCAATATCAGTAAGACTATACGTTAGCTGTTCGTTGCGCACCCAACTCTGATTTACCATTCCTTTTTGTTTATCTGAAATCTCCCAAAGCTCATCTTCTGGTAGTTCAGGCTTCGCAGACTTTAATGTAACAAACCATTCCTGCTTAGGTCCACTCCAACCAGCAAATTCCTTAATTTCTTTAAAGCCATTCCCCCAGAGTTGTGTCCACGGCAAGCCGGTGAGTAACATCAGCATTAAGGGAACCGAAATATAGAGCCCTACCACAGCATGGACCGTTCGGAAATTGAAACGGCCATTTGTTTTAAGCTGTGGTAAAAATATTTGTTTCGAAGGTTTAATCTCTATCTTCTGGTTATTGGAAGAACCTTTATAAAACCAAAGTATCATACCACTAATCAACAAGACAATTGCCCAAGATGCTACTAATTCAATAATGTAGGAGGCTGTATTCCCAAGCAACAGTTCACTATGAAGTTTTTTGACTATGTTGAGAAAACGGTCTTCAGAAACCTTAACCTCTAAAATTTCTCCGCTATAACGATCAACCCAAATCGTCAACTTTTCTGTACTCAATATCTCGTGATGCGCGTGTTCAGACTGACCCTGAGGATGATGCATAATCGCCCGCGGGAGAATGTCAAACTCGACAGTCGAATCGCCTTGCTTGGCGAGAGTTAGCCGTACGAATGTCGCTGCTGGATATTCATCGATTACATTTTGTAATAAAGCGGCTTCACCAATTGGCTCCGTAGTTGCCATAGTTGCGTTGTGCTTGGATCTTGCATTGATTCCTCGCTCCTC
>Ga0316189_10004792_pt1 | contig 12972 bp, 11 predicted proteins | sample LowCovwburrow_MG_FD_204930 | JGI IMG/M metagenome (GOLD analysis project Ga0316189, IMG submission 204930) | Coastal sediment microbial communities from Maine, United States - Lowes Cove worm burrow | ecosystem: Environmental > Aquatic > Marine > Coastal > Sediment | place: USA: Maine... | reverse complement strand
TGCTTACACAAAATACATAATTTGGTAGTGAGGTGCGAGATGACCGAAAAACACTCGATCCTTGGCGCAAAGGTTCATGTTTATCAACGCGAAAACAGCCCCGTTTGGCAGTGTTCCACTTATCTTGCGAGAAACAACCAGCGTGTGAACACCAAAGAAAAAAACTTGTCAAAGGCAAAAGATTCCACAGAAGACTGGTATCTTGAATTGCGCGGCAAGAATGCGCGGGGTGAACACGTCAATTAACGCTGCTTTGAAGGTACGTTTTGACGATTTCCGGGCGGTGTTGAAAAAGCTCCTTGATGTCACCAGCCGGTAACGGCCGTGAGATGAGGTAGCCTTGAATCGTATCGCAACCTTCCTTGCAGAGAAAATCAAGCTGTTCCGTAGTCTCGACCCCTTCAGCGACAACCTCAAGTTTGAAAAGCCTAGCCATAGCGAGGATGACTGAAACGATCTTCGCATCAGCTTTGTTTTTGGCGATCCCGTCAACGAAACTGCGATCAATCTTCAGAATATCAACTGGCAACTGCCGTAGTGCAGCCAGCGACGAATAACCAGTACCAAAATCATCCATCGCTATCAAAACACCGAGCTTTTTGAGTTCATGTATTGTTGATTGGGTATGAATTTCGGCGTGCATAATGGAACTTTCGGTAATTTCCAATTCAAGTCGATGTGCTGGCAACCCGGTATTCTTAAGAACGTCGGAAACCGTTTCGACGAAATCATTACTATTGAGCTGGGTGTTCGAAATATTAACGGCGACACGAACCGGCCGGTACCCGGCCTTGTCCCAGGCAACGACTTGCTTACAGGCCTGATATAACACCCATTTACCGAGGTGAACGATGAGGCCGCTCTTCTCGGCGAGAGGGATAAATTCATCCGGCATCAAAAATCCACGTGTCGGATGTTTCCAGCGGACAAGCGCCTCGACTGTGGTAATGCGGCCAGTATTTACTTTGATCAGGGGTTGGTAATATAACAACAACTGATCGCTGCCGATCGCATTGCGCAACGAGTTTCCTAGCATGAAACACTCACGCGCTTCATTATTCATTGATTCCGAGAAATACTGATAGTGATTTTTGCCGTCATTTTTGGCGTGATACATGGCGATATCAGCATTGCCTATCAGCATATCCGCACTAGTGCCGTTGTCAGGGAACATTGCTATACCGACACTTACACTGAGGTGGAAGGAGTAATTGTTTATTATAAATTGTTCCGACACTGATTCCACAAGGCGGTTGGCGACAAGGGCAGCATCATTTGCATCATGAATACGGGACAACAATATCACGAACTCATCACCTCCCAGGCGGGCAACCGTATTCTCACATTGATCTTGATGAGCTGACCCGATGTCTTTTTCCACGCATTTGGTGAACCGATCTGCGACGTTCTTTAGTACTAAATCACCGGCTTCATGACCGAGATTGTCATTGACCTGTTTGAAGTCATCGAGATCTACAAACAATACTGCCATCTGGTGTTTGCTGTTGATTTTCTCGACGATCTCACGATCTATCATTTTGGTGAGATTATAACGATTTGCCAAACCGGTCAGGTTATCGAAATAAGCCATATGTTTGACTTGCTGCGTGGAACTTTGCAAGTTCGTACTCATTTGGCCGAAAGCGGCCGCGAGATCGCCAATTTCATCATCGCATTTGACTTCTATTCTAACATCGAGATTTCCTTTACCAATTTCACGGGTAGCATTACTGAGTTTTTGAATCGGTTTAATTATTAAGGATTTGAGAAGGGTGAAAAGCATTATTGCCACGAATGAAGTCGCCAAGATCGTGGACAGGGCGACGATCACACCATGAATACGGCTCCCTTTAAGCAACTCCCACTCGGGAAGCGTCGCAAAAACAATCAGGTTTTTATCCAGACGTCGGCCATGAACGATGGTTGCTTCTCGTTCGATTTCAACCTTGCGTATGATATTATCGTTGGCGGCGGCACTAATTGTGGCAAACAAATTTGCCGGTAACGGATAACTCTCCGTGCGTTCGGCGAATAATTTTTTCCCATCGCCATCGACAAAGGCCACACGGCCATTAACACCAATATGAACATTCTTCTGATATCCCTTCAGAAAATCTAGTGTCGAGGTGATTACAAAATATCCGCGCAGCTCCGGCTTGACCAAAGCGGGGTCCTTTTTCGGATCTTTGATCATGATGGGCTTAGCAATCAGTAACGACATCTTGTTGGTATCGGGGTTAACGAAGAACTCGACGTGTATTTTCCCCAAAGATCGGACCATACGGCCAAAATACGCATTTTTGCTCTCGTCTTCGGTGAGGTTCGGGATAGAACTCAGGGTCGAACGGGTATCCTCATAACCATCAGGTAGCAGAACCCGCATTTCCTGATAGTGTGGAAACGCCTTTTGATAGCTGGACATCAAGGTGAGAAGCGACGGCTGAAACAGCGAGTAGCGTTCGCCTTCGTCGTCGACAAGCAGGTAGCGGGTGATTTGGCTGGAGGCGGAGAAGAGTTCGATATTCGATTTGGCTGTATTGATATAAGCGTTGACCCCTTGTTCGACATTATCAAGCGTGGTCTCAATCTGACTATGGGTCTTCTCATTGGCGGTCGCGCTCAACTTAATATAGGCGGTCACACCGAGTGCCAGCATCGGAATGATGATACAAGGCAACAAGATCAGTAGTATTTTACGTTGAAGTCGCATTTCACTCCCCCCAGACCGTTACCAACCAAAAAGTGGAGTAGCCAATTCCCAGACAGTTTAAGTTGCCAATATTCCCCATAGCATTTTAAAACTCGGTGTCGCTCAATTGCGCTGTGCTTGATGTGTATTGAGAAGATTCACCATCAGCGAGTTGATGAATTTCCTGGCACGTGGTTTCAGCTCTGTAGAAAACGCCATGCGATTGAGCTGTTCCTGTGTCGGGAATATCACCGAGTTGGAAAAATAATCCTTCGATAGCAGAGATTTTGCCGCCACGTTCGGCGTTGCGTAGTAAACATAGTTTGCAAGGCGCGCAGCAACTTTCGGTTCGTTAAGATAGTTGATGAAGGCCGCAGCCATCTCTTTTTGCTTTGAAGAGGCGGCGATCGACAAATAGTCAACCCACAAAAGGCTGCCTTCCGCCGGCTGAACATATACAATTTGATCGTTGTGTTCCTGAAGCATCAGCACATCACCGTTATAAATCATCGACGCCCAAGCATCACCAGTGACGAGAGCCGACTTCTCGGTCAACGAGACAGAGGAATATTTTTTAACATTAGGCACCTGTGTCACAAGTAATTCACGAGCCTGGCGTAGTTGGCCGGAATCGCTGCTGTTGCTGGAATAGCCCAAAGCAAGCAGTGCAATCGATATCAACTCCCGTGCGTCCTTATTCATGATGACTTTACCGCTCAACTCCGGCGACAGGTTCAATAGCTGGCGCCAAGACGTAATCGGAAACGGGACAAGGTCGCGACGATATGCAATCCCCATCGTGCCCCAGAAATAAGGTACGCCGTACCCGACATCGCCCTTGAATTCCGCCTCCCAGCGCGGGTCGATGTGCTTCCGGTTCTGGATGTCAAAGGCGTTCAGTTGTGCTAACCAACCGTGATTCTTATATTGTCGAAGATTAACACCGCTGACGAGGATCAAATCATAGCCCTGACCATTTGTTGTAGCGAGCATCTCTGTACGCGACTGGTCACTTTCAAAAAAACTGAATTTGATTTTGGCGTTGAACCGCTTTTCGAATTCGCTGACGACTTCAGGATCTATATAATCCGACCAGGTCAGAAATTTCAGTTGCTGACCATTAAAATTATTATCGGCACGGCTTTGCGTTGGCGCGATGGAGGCAAGCAAACAGCTCAAAACGATCAGGATAACAAACTGATTGAATGTCTGCCCCAATGCGAGAGTCAATTTTCGACAGTACATGGGTTTCCTCCTCATGCGTACTAAGGTTCAATTACGCAAAGAACAATTTCAGTCGTTCGGTAATTGTGAGCCTAAGACTGCACGTCTGAAATATCTTCAAATCGTTGGAAAGTAATGGTATGAGGTTTTGATTGATAGTTCGTTAAAATCAACTATCTACCTCCAAAAAGCCCTTTGACCATCTATAATAAATGCTCTGGGAATGCCTTCAAAACTACAAAGCCAGCAATGCTATTCTCACCGTGCAGACCCCATCCAGCACAATACGGATTGCCAGGCTCATAACTTGAAGGTCTCTGGTTCAAACCCTGCCCCCGCAATCAAAAAATTCAAGGGCTTGGCTCAATCGCCAGGTCTTTATTTTTTGCTCTGAACTCGAAAAAGAAAAATGCGCGATGATAAGAATACCACGCGCACGATCTTTGCCTCGATAGAGAGGCACATTAGGAAACAGCTTTTCCACTTAGCGCATAGCTTTTTGTTGCCATGGCCACGGTTGGGCTGATCCCCATTTTTGTCTGACTATTTTATGACTGTAAGAAGGACAGAACATGCCTTTGCAACGCCATCACCGGCCTTGTCGCTACCAGGCAAAACTGCCCAGCCGCCCTTTTCGATGAAAGAAGCTTGTTGGTAGCTGGATTCTTTTTTCAGATTTGCCATATTGAGGGTCGCATTATCAGCCTCATTAAATTTGTTGGCGCAAATCGGTGCCAGAACCGCAACCACGGCACTTTTGGACTCAGCGGCACTCTGTTTTGCAGCTGTGCCGCCCAGAACCCAGCCGCCCCAGGCAAATCCGACAACGATAGTGGCTGCTGCACCAAGAGCAGTGCCCTGCAAGAACGGCCCTAAAGCTTCACTTTTAAGTATTGAAGGCATTTCCATAATATATCCCTTCGCCTCGACGCAATCGAAGCGTTATTGCCAAATGCATGATTGCCTTGGCTTATTTTATTAAGTTTTAGTGGAGTTTTACCGCATAATTCCGGCACAGATAATCAATCAAGATTGCGCTTTATCGCATCACAAGTCCAGTTATATTTTCCCGCATCAGAATTATTCAATTTTTATTTTCCACTTTTGCGGGTTTTATTTCCACAGCAAAGTTGATTTCAAAACTGTTTTTGGATTTTGATGGTTTAAACTGAATCTATTCTTAATTGTATCGAGTTTTTGACTGACGTATTTTTGGCACACAGGAATCGCTTTTTTATAAAAGCAATTCCTGTGTGACTTAATGTGAATGCCCGACAATCAATTGATTGTCAGGTCTTGTTCTAGCAGTTAGGCCAGTTGAATATTTGCAACGGCTGTTTTGCCTGAACGTTTGTCAACTTCGGTATCAAAAGATACTTTGTCGCCTTCTGAGAGGCCACGAATGCCAGCGCGTTCAAGAGCGGTGGCATGGACGAAGACATCTTGGCTTCCTTGATCGGGAGCGATAAAGCCGAAGCCTTTTTGGTCATTATAAAATTTTACTGTACCGGTTTCCATGGGAATTCCTTTGTTTGTACTATGTGTTTTGATAGACCGGCGCGCGTGAAATTACACAGGCACCAGCCAACTTTAATATCGATCTAAAATTTGGGAGAATGTAGAACGCGCAAACTCTTTTCGAAGCGCAACAGCCTAGTTGTCCGGCTCAAGTCGATAGGCCCTACTTAGGTGTTGTTCGACAACATTACAAGGACTTTAAATAATTACTTATGATTCACGACGCAAGTGCAACACTTTTACCAGATCAATTTTCAGTCATATGCTTCCCTTTCAGGGTCGTTTAACCTAACCTGTCAGCCATGAAACAGATATTCCTGTCAGCCCTCGTTGCCACTTTTTGTCTGGGCACCAGCGCAGCGGCAAAAGATCCAAGTGATGTACATCCGCCAAAACCGTCAACAGTTCTCGAAGAACTTCTGCGTGACGCCCACAAAAAACTGTCGCAACAGAAAAAGAAAAAACTATCCAACGAAGTCCTTGATAGCCTGTTTGGCAAGCTACACAATGCCAAGTCAAAACAAGTGGCCATATTGCTAGCCAACGCCATATGGAAAATCTGGAGCCGGTCCGGCAGCCCCACCGCTGATTTATTGCTGGCGCAGGGCGAACGGGCAATGCTGGCTGGCAATCAGCGAATAGCCATATCGATCCTTTCTACAGTCATTGATCAATATCCTGATTTTGTTGAAGCACGGAACAAGCGCGCAACTGCCTATTTTCTGGCCTTTGACTATGACAACTCAATTTCTGACATCAATGAAGTCCTCAAGCGCGAGCCCCGGCATTTTGGCGCTCTTTCAGGGCTCGGGCTGATCTATCACCGTCTGGGCAAAAACAAAAAGGCCCTTGCCTCCTTCCGCCGCGCCCTGGCCATCCACCCTTTTCTTGACGATGCCCAAAAAGCAGTCAAGAGTTTAGCCGGTGATATCGAACAGGATATATGAGCAAAGTTTTCAAAAAACCATTGCTTTTACCAGACGTGCCCTTAAATAGAGTACACCCGTAAATTGAACCTTGGAGCATGATCACGTCAGACTATTTCAATCTGCAAAGTGAGACATGCTCTATCTAATTTGAACAGCTCTTGTCTGAAAGGCATTTTAACGCGTGGTTTTCTCCTTACTTGGTGGGTTTGTACTCCTGTTTCTGGCAGGTGAGTTTCTGGTGCGCGGTGCCAGCAGTCTGGCCGAACGGCTGGGCGTACAACCACTAGTTATCGGCATTGTAATTGTCGGCTTTGGCACCTCGGTTCCCGAACTGGCCACCTCTGTACGCGCTGCCTTGCAAGGAGCACCGGGCATTGCCATGGGTAATGTTGTCGGCTCAAACATGGCCAACATGCTGTTGATATTGGGTGCCGGTGCACTCATCTATCCGATTGCGACAAGGCGCTCTCATGTTATTCGTGACGGTGGTTTAGGGGTGTTCGGGGCTGTTCTGCTCGCTCTTGCAGGCTGGTATGGTGAGTTAAATCGCTTTTCCGGGATCGTTCTACTCATCATTCTGGTCGCATATTTATGGTTTCTTTTACATGACGACCAAAAAAAGCGCCGTATAGAAGATGAAGCCAACAATATCGAACGCGCCAGTCTGTTCTCTTCAGCAGTCTTGGTTGATGCGTTGATTCTGGCTGCCGGTATTGCCGGTGTTTTGCTTGGTGGTAAATTTCTGGTTGATGGCGCGGTTGAACTGGCGCACGTTTATAACATTGATGAAAGCATTGTCGGCCTGACAGTCGTGGCCCTTGGCACATCCCTGCCCGAACTTGCCACCTCAATCATCGCTGCCTATAAACGCCAGACTGATCTGGCCGTAGGCAATGTGCTGGGCTCAAATATTTATAATATTTTCGGCATTGGCGGCACAACAGCAACAATCACCCCGATACCGATTACATCTCACATGGCCAATGTTGATATCCCCTTTCTGGTCGTCATCTCAATTGCCCTGATTGGCGTGATTATCTGGCAACATGGCGTGAGCCGACTGACCGGGATTGCTTTCTTAATTGGTTATTTCGCTTATGTGTTTGCCTTGCTGACCTGACACGTTTTTTGATATGGGAGTTAAATGAATGTCAAATCTGGAAGTTTATCAGTTCAATTGCCGCTCTGACAATTTTGGCTTGCTGGTGCATGACCCTGAAATAGGTGTAACCGCCAGCATTGATGCCCCCAATGCAGATGCGATAAATCAGGCACTGGCCCATAAGGGCTGGACCCTCAGCCACATACTGCTCACCCACCATCATTTTGATCACGTCGAAGGCAATGAAGCCTTAAAAAAACAATGGGGCGCTATTATTGTTGGCAATGAAGCAGATGCTGCCCGCCTGCCCGCCATTGATCTGACAGTTAAATGCGGCTCTTCGTTCCAGTTCGGTATGCATGAGGCTACATTCATCGACACCCCCGGTCACACCATTGGCCATGTGGCAATCCACTTTGCCGCTCAAAACCTGCTATTTACCGGCGACACCATGTTTGCCCTTGGCTGTGGACGCCTGTTTGAAGGCTCGGCTCAACAAATGTGGCAAAGCCTGTCAACGCTGGCCACCCTGCCCGATGAAACAATTGTTTATTGTGGCCACGAATATACCAAAGCCAATGCCGCCTTTGCCCTGTCCGTTGACCCTGACAATAAGCAGTTGCAGGCCCGCGCCCGTGAAATTGATGACTTACGCAGCAAAAATCTGGCAACCCTGCCCACCAGCATCGGGGCCGAAAAAGCCATGAACCCGTTTCTGCGCCCCAGCGACCCCGGCATCCGTGCAACGCTAAACATGCCTGATGCCAGCGATGTTGACGTCTTTACCGAAATCAGACACCGCAAAGACAATTTCTGATTATTACAACAACCTCAATTTATAGCTTTTAGCTTGATCGGCCTTCCTGACGACAATTGGCTTGCCGCAGCAACGATAGCATCAGCATCAATACCAAAATGCCGGTAAAGATCATCAACCGTCCCGGTCTGGCCAAAATGCTCGACCCCCAACGGCACCGTGCGATGGCCACATACCCCACCAATCCACGATAATGTCGCCGGGTGCCCGTCCATCACCGTGATCAACAGACAATGGGATGGAAGATCCCCCATCAAACGCTCAATATGGCTGGTGGCGGCAGTATGGCCGCGCTTGCGCATCCGAACCGCCGCATGCCAGCCCGCATTGAGCCGGTCAGCAGATGTGACCGCTAAAACGCCAATACCGCGCCGGTCATTACCAATCCGCCCCGCCGCCTCAATAGCCTGCGGTGCCACAACCCCCTGATAGGCAATCACCACCTCGCAATTGCTATCGGGTTGGCGCAACCAATAAGCCCCGTCAATCACCCCTTGGCGAAACGCAGCGCTGTCGCGTTTCGCCGGTTGCTCAAGCACCTTGGTCGACAGGCGCAGATAAACCGAACCGCCGGTCTCATCGCGCAGCCAGGTACGCTCATCCGGGTCATTCTCGCCGCTCTTTTGCATATATTCAAAAGCCCAGTCCATAATCACCGACAATTCATCCACATAGGCCGGCTCAAATGAGGCCAGCCCATCCTGGGCCATGCCGATCAGCGGCGTACCAATAGATTGATGCGCGCCTCCTTCTGGTGCAAGCGTAATACCGGCCGGCGTGCCAACAATCATAAAGCGCGAATCCATATAACAGGCATAATTAAGCGCATCCAGACCACGGGCAATGAACGGATCATACACCGTCCCGATTGGTATAAGCCGCTCCCCGAACAATGAATGCGACAACCCTGCGGCCCCCAGCATCAAAAACAAATTCATCTCGGCAATGCCCAGTTCAATGTGCTGACCATCTGGAGAAAACTGCCATTTCTGGGTGGAGGGAATAAGCTCATCGCGAAATGTATCGCTCTGGGTATTGCGCGCAAACAACCCGGTCCGATTGACCCAACCACCAAGGTTGGTCGACACCGTCACATCAGGCGATGTGGTTACAATCCGTTCGGTAAGTGCTGACTTACCCTTAGCCATATGGTCCAAAACCTTGCCAAAACCAGCCTGCGTTGACTGCTCGACATCGTCAAACATCACTGGCCCGTCAGTGGCAATCGTTGCCGCCTGAAAACGCCGGGTTCCTTGCGCAAAAAACGCTACGTCATCAAGCCAGCCTTGCAAAACAGCCGGATCCTCAATGGTTGCCATCGGCTCCCATTCAGCACCTTGAGGCACATTCATTTCTTCCTGAAATGCCGCCATTTGTGAAACATTCATCAAACCGGCATGGTTGTCTTTATGACCGGCAAGTGGCGTTCCCCAGCCCTTGATGGTATAGGCCAGAAAAGCCGTTGGCTTGTCATCATCAATGGCGGCAAATGCCTCCGCCAGTGTCTCGACACACTGGCCGCCAAGATTGTTCATCAACTGCGCCAGTTCCCTGTCACTGCGTTTCTCAAGCAAGGCTGACACCTCACCCTGATCACCGATGTCATCCATCAGCCGCTGACGCCACGCCGCCCCGCCCTGAAAGGTCAAAGCCGAATAAAGCTGGTTCGGGCAATGATCGATCCAGTCGCGCAACGCTTCACCGCCTGGCTCTTCAAATGCCGCCCGCTGCAAAACACCATATTTGAGCCGCACAACCCGCCAGCTGAACGCCCCGAAAATAGCTTCAATCCGCTGCCATAAACCTTCGCGCACCACGCCGTCGAGGCTCTGGCGGTTATAGTCGATTATCCACCATGTATTGGTCAGGTCATGCTTCCAGCATTCCTGCAGGCATTCATAAATATTGCCTTCATCCAGTTCCGCATCACCCACAAGGGCAATCATCCGCCCCTCAGGTCTTTTCTGCGCCCACGGTTTTGCCGCCAGATAATCCTGAACAATCGAGGCAAAGGCTGTGACAGCCACACCAAGCCCGACCGAACCGGTTGAAAAATCGACATCATCAATGTCTTTGGTCCGGCTTGGATAAGACTGTGCGCCACCATACCCGCGAAAATTCTCAAGCTTTTCACGTGTTTGATTGCCCATCAGATATTGCATGGCATGAAACAGCGGTGAAGCATGCGGTTTGACCGCCACCCGGTCCTGCGGCTTGAGAACAGCAAAATACAGGGCGGTAAAAATCGACACCATCGAGGCGCACGAAGCCTGATGGCCACCGATTTTAACATTGCCCTCTTCTTTAGGGCGAATGTGATTGGCATTATGGATAGTCCAGCAGGCCAGCCACAACAAGCGCTGCTCGATTTGTTTTAACCGTGTGATGTCATTTGCAATATCATCAGACATGAAACCATTCTCCAAAATCAGGCCGCAGCTTTTTCAGGTGTCGGCAACGCATTCATCAGATCATCAAGAATATCATCGCAGTTTTCAAGACCAACTGAAAGCCTGATCAATCCTTCACTGATGCCATGTTCAAGCCGTTCTTCCTGTGTATAGGTTGAATGGGTCATGCTGGCTGGATGCTGGATCAGGGTTTCTGCATCACCCAGACTGACCGCCCGCTGGATCAGGTTCAACCGGTTCATCACCGCAATGCCCCCCTGCAGCCCACCAACCACTTCAAAGGCAATCATACCGCCAAAATCATACATTTGTTTTTTGGCCAGTTCATGCTGCTCAAAACTCTCAAGGCCGGGGAAATACACTCTATGAACGCCCGGATGCGCTTCCAGTTGCCGGGCGACAATCATGGCACTCTCACAATGGCGCGCCATCCGCAATTCAAGGGTTTTCAACCCGCGCATAATCAACATTGCGTTAAACGGTGCCATAACCGCCCCGGTCATGTCTTTCATGCCGACCAGCCGGATTTCACCAATATCTTCAGCACTGCCAACTACCAAACCGGCGACCAGATCACCATGTCCGCCAAGATATTTGGTTGCCGAATGCACAACTATATCTGCACCCAACTCCAGCGGCCGGGTCAGCACCGGCGTTGCATAGGTGTTGTCAACCACAACCCGGACATTTCTGCTGTGAGCAATTTCAGAGATCGCTGCAATGTCTACCAGCCGCATATTCGGGTTGGCCGGGGTTTCAAAATAAACGATTTTGGTCTTGTCATTAAGCGCTGCGGCAAGGTTTTCCGGCTCCGTCATGTCAACATGGGTAATGGTGATGCCAAACCGCCGCAGTCCGTGGTTCATAAAGGCAAAAGTGCAGCCATAAAGGGTCTTGTCGACAATCACCTCATCACCCGGTGACAGGAACGTCCACAACACAGATGTGATTGACCCCATCCCCGAAGCATTGGCCAAGGCTGCCTCACCACCTTCAAGGCTGGCAATACGCCGTTCCAGCAAATCCAGCGTCGGGTTGGAAATCCGTGAATAAATAAATCCTTCGCGCTCACCAGCAAACATTTCACCACCAGCCTCTGCTGTCTCAAAGGCAAAGGTCGAGGTCAGATGCAGCGGTGGCGTCAGTGAACCCTGCTCATCCTGTGGGTCATAACCGTGATGAATGGCACGAGTGGCAAAACCACTTTGAGTTGGTTGAGATGATTTGCGCATTTTTCAGACTCCCTAAATTTGCCAATTGTACGGCATTATACTCTAATTTTTAAGGCATTTTCTTGCAAATCCACTCAATCTATGTTCAATAAATAGCAGATTATGTCAATTTCTATAAATCAGGAATGAAGTATGGACAGCAAAGATCGTCAGATCATCCGCGAACTGCAACGCGATGGCCGCCTGTCAAACCACGAATTGGCCGAGCGGGTAAACCTCTCGCCCTCCCCCTGCCTGCGCCGTTTACGCAATCTGGAAAAATCAGGGGTGATTCAGGGTTATACGGCACTGATCGACCAGAAGGCTTACGGACTGCCAATTACGGTTTTTATCCGCATCCGGCTTGAGCACCATTCAAGACAGGCCGTCCAGACCTTTGAGGAAAACATCGCCAATATTGATGAAATTCTCGACTGCTACCTGATGACCGGCGGTGCTGATTATCTGCTACGCGTCATCGTCGAAAGTCTGGAAGCTTATGAGCATTTCATCCGCGATCAAATCCACGAAATCCCGTCCATCGCTTCTATCGACACCAGCTTTGCCTATGGCACGGTTAAGCAGACAAGAGTTTTCGCCCGACGGACTTGACCATTCAGTCTGCTTAATCGATTAAACCGGCCAGATATGATTTTCGCTTCTTTAGAAAATCCAGCAGAAGTATCTCATAGTCATCAGCAACTGCATTTTGTATCGAAGGCCGGTTGGACAAGGCTTTTCGCCACACGGCAACTTTTGGCTTGTCAGAAAGAATACCAAAATCACCAATACGGTCAATAACATCGAAATAATGAAAGACCGGACCAAAAACCACATCGATCAGAGAAAAAACCGGCCCGGCAAAAAATGGGCCAGCCTGCAACTCACCCTCAAGCCGGGTGAACTTGTCAGCCAGTTTTTTTGCCGCCAGATCGAATGCGTTTTTATCAGCAGCAATATAGAAACCGGCAATATCATTGAGGACAGATGAGCCGAATTCCATCCATGATCGGTGTTTTGCCCGTTCCACTGGATCAACGGGATGTAGGGGGCTGATCTGGGTTTCTTCCA
>Ga0316189_10004791_pt1 | contig 12972 bp, 14 predicted proteins | sample LowCovwburrow_MG_FD_204930 | JGI IMG/M metagenome (GOLD analysis project Ga0316189, IMG submission 204930) | Coastal sediment microbial communities from Maine, United States - Lowes Cove worm burrow | ecosystem: Environmental > Aquatic > Marine > Coastal > Sediment | place: USA: Maine... | reverse complement strand
TAAGAGGCAATCGCATCAAAACCAATAGCATTCATATAATCTACAGCAGCTCCAAAAGCTATTCCACCGCAAATATTTGGTGTTCCTGCTTCAAACTTATGAGGCAATCCTGCATAGGTGGTTTTCTCAAAAGTCACTTGATCTATCATCTCACCTCCTCCTTGATAAGGCGGTAATTTATTGAGCCATTCTGATTTTCCGTAGAGTAAACCAATTCCTGTTGGTCCACACATTTTATGCGCAGATGTAACATAAAAATCAACATCTAAGGCCTGAACATCTGGTTTTATATGCGGACAAGATTGTGCGCCATCAACTAAAACGGCCGCGCCAACCTCATGTGCTTTTTTAATAATAACGTCAATAGGATTAATCGTTCCTAAAGCATTTGAGATGTGATTGACAAAAACGAGTTTTGTTTTCTCTGAAAGTAAAGCGTCATAAGCACTCATAATTAACTCTCCATTACTATCCATCGGAATCACCCTTAAAGTCGCTCCAGTACGTTCACATAACATTTGCCAAGGCACAATATTACTGTGATGTTCTAAAGCAGACACTATAATCTCGTCTGATTTTTTGAGTAACGTTGAAAATCCGTTAGCCACAATATTAATGCTATGCGTTGTTCCAGAAGTTAATATGATTTCATGGCTGTGCTTGGCATTAAAATGCGCTTGCAACTTTAATCGCGCTTGCTCATAAAGGTCAGTAGCTTCCTGACTCAAGGTATGCACACCTCTATGAATATTAGCATTATAATTAGAGTAGTAATCTACAATAACATCAATCACCTGTTGTGGTGTTTGTGAGGTTGCAGCATTATCAAAATACACTAAAGGCTTCCCATTAACTTTTCGGTTTAAAATGGGGAAATCCTCTCTAATTTTATCGACGTTTATCATAGCTGCAAATTTACGATATGTTTAGTTAAGATGGTATTTTGAAAACGAAACTTATATTTTTTTTAATATTTTAATAAAATACATTTAAATTAAATGTATATTTGTTAAATGTATAGTAAAGAACTCACAAAAGGAACACTGCAACCCATTATTTTGAAACTTATCAATAGCAGAGATAAAATGTATGGTTATGAAATCACACAGGAAGTAAAAAAGATGACCATTGGAAAGATTGATATTTCTGAAGGTGCTTTATATCCTATTTTACACAAACTTGAAGCCAAAGGTGTTTTAGATACTGAAAAGGTGTTTATAGGTAAACGTGTACGGAAATATTATAAGGTCACAAAAGAAGGTAAACAAATGGTAACCGAAGTAACTAATGAAATAAACGACTTTATTGATACACTCCAAATAATTTTTAAACCTGAAACCAAAACATCATGATATTAACGGATCAAAACATTGAATTTATAGACAATAACTTAAAGTTTTATGGTGTAAAATCTAAAGACTTAAGAGAGGACTTACTCGATCATATTTGCACTTATATTGAAACTAATGACTCTCAAGATTTTGACGCCTTGTATCAAGAGGCGCTTCAAAAGTTTGGCGGTTATGCCAGTTTTCAAAACTTACAACGAGAAACTCATTTACAGAAGTTTGCCAAAGACCTAGTAACGCTCAACAAATTAAAATTCACAATCGGATGTATCGTTATTATTCTATTAGTAGTTAGCTTACTATTTAATGTAATGCATTGGCCTTATGCCAATGTCATGCTGATTGGTGCAGTGCTAGTATCTGCATTTGTTATACTTCCAATCCATTTTTATTCTAAATATAAAAAATCTGTTTACAACCTTTCTTAAATCGTTTACTTATGAAAAAATCATTTTATGTTTTAGGCTTTTTTACCTTTTTTGCACCTGGCATTGGAGCCATGTTTGAATTTCTATCATGGCCTTATAGAGGAATTATTGTTTTTATTGGCTTCTTACTTTTAAACTTTGGATTAATTCCAATGTATTTCTTTCAAAAGTATCAACAGGTTAAAAGTTAAAGATCAAACCCAAGATTAACACCTAATTTTGTTGCGATAATCTTTGTTATACGTTGTTTAATTTCAGGGATTTTCACTGAATCTAAAACGTTGTTACTAAAAGCAAACATTAATAAGGCTTTGGCTTCTTTTTCTGGAATTCCACGAGAACGCATATAAAACATTGCACTATCATCTAACTGACCAATCGTACAACCATGAGAACATTTGACGTCATCAGCAAAAATCTCTAATTGAGGTTTCGTGTTTATTGACGCTTTATCACTCAATAAAATGTTATTATTCGCCTGAAATGCATTCGTTTTTTGAGCTTCTTTATCTACTAAAACTTTTCCGTTGAAAACACCTGTAGATTTATCTCCAAAAATACCTTTATAATCTTGATGACTTTCGCAGTTAGGCTCAATGTGATGCACTAAAGTATTGTGATCTACATGTTGCTTATCTCCAATAATGGTCACGCCTTTTAAAGTAGAATCAATACGTTCACCTTCTTGATAAAAATTAAGATTGTTACGTGTTAATTGTCCACCAAAAGAAAATGTATGCACTGAGGCATGACTTTCTCGTTTTTGTTTAATAAACGTGTTATCAATCAATGAAGCACTTTGCTTATCATTTTGAATTTTATAGTAATCCACAATAGCGCGTTTATTGGCGAAAATTTCGGTGACACTGTTGGTTAAAACAGGATTCTCTGTTAAACTCTGGTGACGCTCTATGATTTGAACATGAGAATTTTCGTCTACAACAATCAAGTTACGTGGTTGCAACATTACTGCCGTTTCGTTTCCTGTTGAAAAGTGAATAATCTGAATTGGTTTTTCAACTAATTTGTTCTTGGGGATATGAATGTATGCACCTTCTTGAGAAAACGCTGTATTCAATGACGAAATACTGTCCTTTGTTGCCGCTTTATTGAAATAATTCTCAATAAGGATACGATATTTTGGTTTCGATAATGCAGCTGACATTAGGCAAACATCCATTCCGTCATGCGTTGTTTGTGATAGATGTGATGAATATTTTCCGTCGATAAAAACAATTTTATAGGTATCTATATCGTGAATAAAATATTTTTTAACGTCACTGTATTCGATGGCATTTTCTTGCTTTGGAAAAACACTATAATCATGTTTTAAAATACTATTGAGTGAGGTATACTTCCAAGCTTCATCGCGCTTTGACGGAAAACCTTTATCCTCAAATGTCTTTATTGCTTCACTACGAACATCATGAACTGGAGCATCAATATCCACTCCGTCTTCAAATACCATAAATGATGATACTAATTTATCTTTTAAATCCATTTTGTTTAGTTTTCAGTCCCAGTTTTCAATAAACACAAACCGCTTTTTATGACCTTATTACATTTAATTTGCATATTCAGTTGGAGTAAGCTACTGCGAACTGTCACTGAATATTGTGAACTAATTAAGCTCCAACCTCTTCTTTAATCCAGTCGTAACCTTTTTCTTCTAGCTCATGTGCCAATTCTTTTCCGCCAGACTTAACAATGCGTCCATTATGTAAAACATGTACGAAATCTGGTACGATATAATCCAATAAACGTTGGTAATGCGTAATCACAATGACAGCATTATCTTTACTTTTTAATTTATTGACACCGTTGGCAACAATACGAAGCGCATCAATATCCAATCCAGAATCAGTTTCATCTAAAATCGCCAATTTAGGCTCTAACATTGCCATTTGAAAAATCTCGTTTCTTTTCTTTTCTCCTCCAGAAAACCCTTGGTTAAGGGAACGTGATAAAAACTTACGATCAATTTCTAATAACTCGGCTTTTTCACGAATCATTTTCAGCATATCTTTTGCTGGCATATCTTCTAGACCTTTTGCTTTTCTAGTTTCGTTAATGGCAGTTTTTATAAAGTTAGTCACACTAACTCCAGGAATTTCAACAGGATACTGAAACGATAAAAACACACCTTTGTGTGCACGCTCTTCAGCGGCTAGCTCATCAATATCTTCACCATTTAAAAGGATTTCTCCTTTTGTAACTTCATACTCTTCTTTTCCAGCTATCACTGAAGCCAAAGTACTTTTACCTGAACCGTTTGGTCCCATGATAGCATGAACTTCTCCCGGTTTTACTTCTAGATTGATGCCTCGTAAAATGGCTTTATCTTCAACACTTGCGTGTAAATCTTTTATTTTTAACATACTTTATAATTCAATGTTCAAAATTTAAAAACACAATGATCGTATCGCGTTTCTGAAAAATGTTCTTATGTTTTATGATTGTTTATTTCCTAGTTTTATAACTTCGTTGTCGTTAGGGTCAGGTTTAGAAACCTTTAAAATTTCTTTGATTTCTATTTTATTTTCCCATTCGTCTTTAGCATCTTCATTTTTAATAATGCGTCCTCTTACAGTTACAGGAACCATGTCATACGATTCAGTTTTAAAAGGCTCTACTTGCTTTATTAACTCATTCATTTTATCGTCAATAACAACACCATAAACTTGAGTTGCTGTTTGTAAAACGGCTGCGTTATTCTCTTCCACATAAAGAAAATTGCCACGTATTGCAATTAAACCATCACTTTGCTTTATAGTTTTACCATCTTCGGCAACGATTTCTTTTGTGTCATCTGAAGTTGCTTCAGCATCATTCTTTTTATCGTTTTTACAGCTAACTATGACTGTAAAGATTACAAATAGTGCAAATACTTTTTTCATATTTATTTTCCGTAACAACGGAAATTTTTTTTAATTAAACTTCAATTATATAGTCTTAAAACCTTGAAGAAAATGGAGGGATTAACCTACGCTTCCTTCTAAACTTATTTCTAGTAATTTTTGTGCTTCTACAGCAAATTCCATTGGTAACTTATTTAGGACTTCTTTACTAAAACCATTAACGATTAAGGCAATGGCTTTTTCGGTATCGATCCCTCTTTGGTTACAATAAAAAATCTGGTCTTCCCCAATTTTACTTGTTGTTGCTTCATGCTCTATTTGAGCCGATTTGTTTTTTACTTCTATATACGGAAATGTGTGTGCTCCACAATCGTTACCCATCAACAAACTATCACATTGCGAGAAATTACGTGCATTGTCTGCTCGTGAACTAATTTGTACCAATCCTCGATATGAGTTTTGAGATTTTCCTGCAGAAATTCCTTTAGAAATAATAGTCGATTTCGTGTTTTTTCCTAAATGAATCATCTTAGTTCCAGTATCGGCTTGCTGATAATTATTTGTTACCGCAATAGAATAAAATTCACCTACTGAATTATCACCTTTCAGCACACATGATGGATATTTCCATGTCACTGCGCTTCCTGTTTCTACTTGTGTCCAAGAAATTTTTGCATTTTTCTCGCACAAACCTCTTTTGGTTACAAAATTATAAACACCACCTTTACCTTCAGCATTTCCTGGATACCAGTTTTGAACTGTTGAGTATTTAATTTCAGCGTCGTCTAAAGCAATCAACTCAACAACCGCTGCGTGTAATTGATTTTCATCACGACTTGGCGCTGTACAACCCTCCAAATAAGACACATAACTACCTTCATCAGCAATTACTAATGTGCGTTCAAATTGACCTGTTCCTGCTTGGTTGATTCTAAAATACGTTGATAATTCCATTGGGCAACGTACACCTTTTGGAATGTAGCAAAAACTACCATCACTAAAAACAGCGCTATTTAAGGCAGCATAGAAATTATCTTTTTGCGGAACAATAGTTCCTAAATATTTTTTTACGAGCTCAGGATGTTCTTTTATCGCTTCAGAAATTGGCATAAAAATGATGCCTTTTTCGCCAAGAGTCTTTTTAAATGTTGTTGCTACAGAAACTGAATCCACAACAATATCCATAGCGACATTATTCATCATTTTCTGTTCATCAACAGAAATCCCTAGCTTTTTGTACATCGCTAATAAATCAGGATCTACATCGTCTAATGTTTTGTTTGGATCTACAGACGTCGGAGCTGAATAATACGCAATAGCTTGAAAATCTGGTTTTTGATAATGCACATTTGCCCATTCAGGCTCTGTCATTTCTTTCCACGCTTTAAACGCTTCAAGCCTCCAATTGGTCATCCATTCTGGCTCTTCCTTCTTTTTAGAAATCGCACGAACAATATCTTCATTTAAACCAATAGGAAATGTTTCAGATTCAATATCTGTATAAAATCCATATTCGTACTCTTTGGTTTTTAACTCTTCGCGAAGATCATCTTCTGTATATTTTGACATAGTATAGTTTATGTTTTTAAACCCATCATTATAGACAGGTTAAGATTGGATTAGAGAGAAAATGACTCTCCACATCCGCAGGTTCTATTGGCATTAGGATTATTAAATACGAAACCTGTTCCGTTTAATCCTCCAGAATATTCTAAGGTTGTGCCTATGAGATATAAAAAGCTTTTTTTGTCGACAATAATTTTGACACCATTATCTTCAAATACTTTATCTTCTTCTTGTTGTTCTTTATCAAATTTTAAGTCATAAGACAAACCTGAACAGCCACCGCTTATTACACCAACACGAACATAGTCGGTTGTTGCATCGTAGCCATCATCAGTCATAAGTTCTACAACTTTCTTTTTGGCAATTTCAGAAACTTTAATCATTTATTATATAGATTTTGTCTAAATAGAGAGCAAATATATGATATAAGTAGGGTTTTTCAATGGTTCCTAACATTATATTAGCAAATATTAGTATAGTTTTTCATAATAAGGATTAATAGATTCACAATAGTCTCAAAAAATGAATTCTGAATTATTTTTAAACCGGAAACAACGAAAAAGACAATTTGTTTTAAGAATAAAAGACTATCTTAATATCATTTATATCACAAGATTTTTTAAAGGAATTGTGCTCTTCAAAAAAAGGTACTTATTTTTGCAGCATGATAGAAGATAAAAATCAACAGAGTACGTCATTAGAACAGCTTGGAGAATTTGGTCTCATTGAGCATTTAACTAAAAATTTTGATGTAAAACACAGTTCAACTCTAAAAAGCATTGGTGACGATGCAGCGGTTTTAGATTTTAAAACCAAACAGATTGTTGTGACTACCGATTTATTAGTGGAAAATGTTCATTTTGATTTGAGCTATGTTCCATTAAAACACTTAGGTTACAAAGCAGTCGTTGTAAATTTAAGTGATGTGTATGCTATGAATGCTAAGGCCACACAAATCACAGTATCAATTGCGGTTTCTAATCGGTTTCCTCTTGAAGCTTTAGAAGAATTATATGCAGGAATTGAAACTGCTGCCAAAATTTACAATGTTGACGTCGTTGGAGGGGATACAACCTCATCAACGACAGGTCTTATTATTTCAATAACCGCAATAGGTGAAGTTTCAGATGATGATGTCGTTTACAGAAACACAGCAAAACCAAACGACTTAGTGGTTGTTACGGGTGATATTGGTGCAGCATATATGGGATTGCAAATTTTAGAACGCGAAAAAGAAGTATTTAAAGTGAATCCGCAAAATCAACCAGATTTAGATGCTTATACCTATATTATAGAGCGACAATTAAAACCAGAAGCTAGAAAAGATATTGTTGAACTCTTAAAAAAATTAGATGTAAAACCAACATCTATGATTGATATTAGCGACGGATTATCTTCAGAAATCATACACATTTGCAAACAAAGTGATGTTGGTGTTGAGATTTATGAGAATAAAATTCCCTTAGATCCGCAGGTGATTTCAACTTGTGAAGAATTTAAAATTGACAGCACGACTATTGCTCTCAATGGTGGTGAAGATTATGAATTATTGATGACAATCTCGCAAGCAGACTTTAATAAAATAAAGGGTAATCCTAATTTAACAGTAATTGGATATATCACTGAAAAAGCGAGAGGCATGCACTTGATTACAAGAGGTGAACAAGCGATACCTATTATTGCTAAAGGATGGAACGCTCTGAAAAATGAGGAATAAAGTCTACAAATGAATTTTTGACTATTGTTTGCTTCATTAGTTTTTTATTAAGCCTAGAAGTTCTGTTTTTGTGTATACGTTCTAATACAGAATTTATTTCTTTGAACTTTGGTGTTAATGGTGTTAAACCGCCATTACCACTAGTTGTGACTTGTGAAGCACAGTGAGTACATTTATATTCTTTAACGTGATAGGTGATTTTTTTTGACACTTGATAATTGTGCCCAAAAAAGGAACAGTAGATACTTTTCAATTTGCTATTTTTCAATTATTAATTTAGAGGATGTCTAAATATATAAAAACATAGCAATAATGTGAGATTTCACCCTAACATATCGATGAACTGAGTCTTTTATTCTTTGAACGCATCATTCGTCGCGTATAAATGGTTTCTAAAATTTCATTTATTTCTTGAAATTTAGGTGTCAACTCTGTGAGCTTTCCGTTACTATTTGTTGTTAGTTGGTGACTACAACATTTACAAGTGTATTCTTTTACATGCGACGTTACTTTTTTGGTCATTTCATAATTGTGTCCAAAAACATTACAGTATACCTTTAACGGACTTGAAGTTTTTTTTGTAGTATTTTTCATCGTTGTATTATTTGGGAGGACTAACTTATTAAAAATTAACCAAATAGTGTTAAAACGATATAATTATTCGATGAAATGCATTATTAAGTAAGATAATTCTGATTTATTTTCAATATAACTCATATGACCATGTGATAATTGCTCACAAACAATATCAGTATTTAAGGTTTCTCTTACTAAAAGAGCACCATCCACTACAGGATCTTTTCGCCCAATAACGATCAACTTTTTGGCATCTAGCGCTTTAAAGAACTCCTTTTTATCCTCTCGTAATCGCATGCCTTCTTGAGCAGCTATATAGCCTTGCACTGGTGTTAACAGCGCCTGATTTAAAGCGCTTGTTACTTCCGTTTTATAACGTTCTCTGCTGACTTTGGAAAAAAGATTCGTGAATGACATTCGTACCAACGCTTCATAATTAGACTGCGCCATTGTATTCGCTCTTTTTCGCAAGGCTTTTCGCTCACAATCATCAGCACTATAAGTAGAATTCATTAAACACAATCGTGAAACAGCTTCAGGATTTTTCTCGGCCAAAGCCAATGCCACATAGCCTCCCATAGAATGTCCTATAAGTGTATATGTCTTCAATTTTAAATGTATTAAAACAGACAATACAACTTCTGCCATATCACTCATTGTATGGATATAACCTAAACAAGGTGTTTGCCCATGACCTAACAAATCAACACAAATAACTCTATTGTTTTTGAGAAGTGTTGGTTTCATATCTTTCCACATCGATGAATTTTCAAGAAAACCATGAAGTAAAACTATAGCTTCCCCTTGTCCTTCATCTTCATAAAAAATCGGAATATTTTTGTACCGCAGTATCATAGATGACAAAGATACTATTTGAATGATTGTACAAGTAAGGATTTCTTATATTTGAGCATAACCAAGTAAATCAATCTCATTGAACTCTAGAAAAGAACTTTTTGTTACCAGTTTTGCACTATTCTCTTTGTTTTTTGGGGCAGGAAATTTATTATTACCACCGCTTTTGGGTTACAACGCTGGAGATAATTGGCTTTGGGTTGCTATTGGTTTCATGATTACTGCTGTTATGATTCCGATTATTGGGATTCTAGCCCATGCCAAATTACAAGGCACGCTGTATGATTTTGGAAAAAAGGTCTCACCACAATTTAGTCTCATATACTGTATTCTTATTTATGTGATTGCGGTCGCTATTCCATCTCCAAGAACAGCCGCAGCGACACATGAGATTGCCATACATCCGTCATTTGGGACAAGTCCACTATTGACCAGTACGATATACTTTGCAATGGTTTTAGTTTTCGTGCTTAATCGTTCAAAAATTTTAAGTTTTATCGGAAAATTTCTAACGCCTTTTATTGTGATTATTCTTTTAGTTGTTATTGGCATCGGACTCTTTTCGTCGGAAATGGTTACAAGCACATCACAATTTAGCACACCTTTGGTTAGTGGGATTCTGGAAGGGTATCAAACATTTGATGCTATTGGAGCTGTCGTTGTTGGTGCCGTGATAATTATTTCCATTAACCTGCGACACAATGGTAGTTTTGAAGAGAAAAAAGCACTTATTACAAAATCAGGTTGGATTGCTGGCTTTGGACTGTTTATTATTTATGCTGGTCTAATTTCGGTTGGTGCATATTATGGATCTCAAATAGAAGTTGATGCTGCATTAAGTAATGATATGCAACGCGCTAATTTGCTTAGAGGCATTAGTATCGCAGCATTAGGAACTTTTGGAAATGCAGTACTAAGCATCTTAATTTCCCTAGCTTGTTTCACAACAGCCGTTGGTATTATCGCGGGAACAGCCGATTATTTTAAAGGTTTACTTGATAATTCTCAAATGGTTTATATTGTTACAGCCATAATTGCTTGTGTGTTTGGCGTAATTGTTGGGCAATTAGATTTTAACTCAATAATTCAAGTCGCTGTTCCCGTGTTACTCTTTATATATCCGATAACGATTGTACTTATTATACTCAATATCTTACCTGAACGATTTTCAACACCATTAGTATTTAGAGCTGTTGTTACTGTAACATTTATATTTAGTATTCCTGATGTTCTAGGGTTTGTAAGTCCGTCGGAAAGTCTAAATATAGTTACGAAATTTATTCCTTTGGCGAATCATCAATTGGGTTGGGTATTGCCTTCAATCTTAACATTAATAGGAACTACCTTTATAAGCTCGTACAACACTCCCAACAACGAAGTCTCATAATATCTCAGACAGCTTTAGTTTATTTACAATTTCCTTTTAAAAATATATCGGGTAATAAAAATCCCTTGTCCATCATCAGACCCAGAATCACTCTCTACTGCGCTAGTTACAAATACTAAGTTCCAACCTTCAGCTATCATTGCTGTCAATTTTGAGGAGATTATTGCATCGTTGGCTGCAATGTTTTGAAAACGAATACCACCAATATTATAGAAGTTTAATAGTTTTGTTTCTTCAAAATCCTTCACACGAATGTCTTTTCGTTTTGATTTGTTTCTCGAGTTATCGTCTTCCGTTTGCTCAGATGTAAATTCTTTAAAATCTTTATCTTCATTTGTAGAAATTAATCGTGAACGCCCAAGACCATTAGGAACAATAGATTCTACACTTGTAATTACTTTTACTTCCCAACTAACCTTGTTTGCTCCTTCCGAATCACTCTCTTGAGCATTCAAACTCAAGATCGAAAATAAAACAAATACCGATGACATAATTATTGCTTTCATATTTATTATTTTTATAAGATTATCACTTTAATTCTATAGTAATCACAACGCATGAGCTCAAGATTTGCTACATGATATTAGCCCTAATTCATAATCTCCTCAATCTCGTCTGCTTCAATTGGAATATTGCGCATCAAGTTAAAAGGCTCTCCTTTATCTTGGATTACCACGTCATCTTCTAAACGAATACCAAAACCTTCATCAGGAATATAGATTCCTGGTTCAACGGTAAACACCATATTAGCCTGCATTGGCTCAGTTAAAATTCCGTAGTCATGCGTATCAAGTCCCATGTGATGTGATGTGCCATGCATAAAGTATTTTTTGTATGCTGGCCAATCTTTATTTTCGTTTTGCACATCGGCCTTATCCAATAAGCCCAGACCTAATAATTCTGAAGTCATTAATTTACCAACCTCAACATGATACTCCGCCCAAATGGTTCCAGGAACTAATAATTTTGTCGCTGCATTTTTCACACGATTTACGGCATTATAAACCGCTTTTTGTCGGTCTGTAAATCGTCCAGATACTGGAATCGTTCTGGTCATATCACTCGCATAGTTCGCATATTCTGCGCCTGCATCAATAAGGATTAGCTCACCTGCTTTACACTGTTGATTATTCTCTATATAATGAAGAACATTCGCATTATTCCCAGAGCCTATGATTGGTGTATATGCAAATCCTTTAGAACGGTTATTTAAAAACTCGTGCATAAATTCGGCTTCAATATTATACTCCCAAACGTTTGGTTTTACAAAATTTAAAACGCGACGAAATCCTTTTTCGGTAATATTACAAGCCTGCTGCAATAGATCTAATTCAATGTGGTCTTTTACAGAACGTAAGCGTTGTAATATAGGGTTGCTCTTCGCAACAGCATGTGCAGGATATTTATCTTTCAACCACTTGGTAAAACGATCTTCGCGAGTTTCTGTTACTACACTTGCTCTGTAGTGTTCGTTAGTGTTTATATAAACGGTATCACATTGCGTCATGATCTCAAACATCACTTTTTCTACGTCTTGAAGCCAGTATACCGTTTTGATTCCACTAGTTTTTAAAGCTGCTGCTTTGGTTAGTTTTTCACCTTCCCAAACGGCAATATGCTCATTGGTTTCCTTTAAAAATAAAATTTCACGATGCTGTTCTTTTGGGCAATCGGGAAATAATACGAGTATACTTTCCTCTTGATCAACACCACTCAAATAAAAAATATCGCGATGCTGCTCAAACGGCATTGTACTATCTGCACTGATTGGATAAATATCATTAGAGTTAAAAACCGCTAGACTACTAGGCTTCATTTTTGACATGAAATTTTTACGATTTTTAATAAAAAGTTTGCTGTTTATTGGTTGGTATTTCATGAGAAATATGTTTTTGTTTCCGAGAAAGTGGAACTATTAAGATACTTAAGGTTTTATCAAAAATAAGAAGTTTAAAATTCAAACCATGAAAAAAGGAACCTAAAATTTAGATTCCTTTTAAATATTTTAGATAAATATTACTTACCCTTTATTCATCATGTTTTTGATGAAACCTACAATTGCCATGACGACACCTCCTCCAACTCCACCACCAGCAACACTTCCTAATATGCTAGACAAATCCATGCTTGTTGCGGCTTCAGCAGCTTCAACACCTCCTAATCCTAACATTCCTAAAAGCTGACCACCAAGTCCGCCACCTAAGATTCCTACGATTGAATTACCAAGTGTTCCTAA
>Ga0316189_10004790_pt1 | contig 12972 bp, 13 predicted proteins | sample LowCovwburrow_MG_FD_204930 | JGI IMG/M metagenome (GOLD analysis project Ga0316189, IMG submission 204930) | Coastal sediment microbial communities from Maine, United States - Lowes Cove worm burrow | ecosystem: Environmental > Aquatic > Marine > Coastal > Sediment | place: USA: Maine... | reverse complement strand
TGTCTGAATACTCGATGGGAAGGTTAACCATTTGGGTGAAATTTTATCCCACCTAAAATCGCTCTTTTCAGGCAATTCGAAAAGGGTTAAACCATTTTTCCTAAATCCTATTGCATAATCACGGTTTAACCATTGATTATCAATTAGTTACAGACCGTTTGTATGATTACGTACCGAATCACGCACCTATTGTTTGAGCTGTTTTCGTTCCATTTGATTGCTGGAGGGATTCGAACCCCACGTGGATCCGTAGCAATATGTCAGGCTATATCTTTACATATTATTTCATTTTGTCAGGTTATATCCTTACGTTTGTATAATATATGTCAGGCTTTAACCTTACATCATGAAGACAAATAAACTTCAAATCGAACAACTAGAGTCCAAAATAAAGGCTTTAGAAACCATTACTAATGTGGCTATGCCACCAACAGGATGGGTTAAAGCAATCCGATCAGCACTGGGCATTTCATTGCACCAGTTTGCGAATAAACTTTCTATATCAAGGCAAAGTGCTTCAGAAATTGAACAGCGTGAAAAAAGTGGAGCAATAACCATCAAGTCTCTAAAAGAAGCTGCACGTGCGCTAGACATGACACTTGTCTATGGGCTGGTTCCTGAAGACGGATCATTGGATGCACTCATCGAGCGAAAAGCACAGGAGTTGGCCAGAAAGATTGTAGCCAGGACTTCTACCACGATGAAGCTGGAAGACCAGGCTAACTCTCAGGAAAGAATTAATAAAGCAATTGAGGAAAGAGCACAGAAATTGAAACTTGAAATGCCGAAGATCTTATGGGATTAGATCTTGAGCATATCAATGGCCAAACCCCTCTGGATGAAGAAGAGAAACAGGGGTTGCTCATTCCTACCATTGCAACTCGCGAGGAGTTGGATGAGTTTGAGCAGCAAAACGTGGAGGAGGCATTCCAGTGGATAATTGGGAAATCGCTCAAACGCGAGAAAGTTTTAAGTGAAAAATTCATTTGCGATGTTCACAAGCAAATGTTCAACCAGATATGGAAATGGGCAGGAACCTTCCGCCAAACTCAGAAGAATATAGGAGTTGACTATTGGATGATCTCTCAGGAGCTAAATATGCTACTAGGTGATGTAGTGCTTTGGTTTCAGGATAAAGTATTTGAACCAGATGAGTTAGCCATACGATTCAAGCATCGTATCGTAAGCATACACTGCTTTTCAAATGGAAATGGAAGACACAGTCGGCTGATGGCAGATATCATTATTGAGAAGCTTTTTGACTTAGAACTTTTCTCATGGGGTGAAGGTGACTTAAGCAATGAAGGCGATACCAGACTCACCTATCTTAAGGCATTAAAGGAGGCGGATAATGGATCATTTGATAGCCTTTTGAAGTTTGCTCGCTCTTAATCTTCTAAACAAACGTCTCGAATCCATCCAAAAGCGCATTTTGTTGATCCGCTTTCTTTCAAATTATATGAGAGTATAGCTACTTCATTAGACCCTTCTTATAGGGCAAGGTTCGAATTCCAATTTCAGATCGTATAATAGGTAACCAATGATATGAAAATTGCTAGATAATTTGGTAGGTCACAAAACAAAAAAACCCTTCATACATACAATATGAAGGGTTTTACTATCAAATGATGTTTGATAAGTGGAGTCGGAGGGATTCGAACCCTCGTCCAGCTAAGGAAACCATAAGCCGTCTACATGCATAGTCACTCTTTTAATCTTACGGGTAAGCCGGCGAGCGACTACCTACTTATTCCGCCAGTTGCTTTATTTCACCCAAGATCCACAACACTATCCTGAGCTATTCCTAAATTTCGTCACCCTATACTCCCGCCTAAAGGACAGAGGCCTGGTAGGATGTGGCAGGGGGAATCATTGATTCAACCCTAATCAATCCTGACTATCGTCTGGATTAAGCTGCCATAGCGTAGTTAGACTCGCCAATTACAATTTTGAATGAATTGATCACGCGTGCTCATTCAACACCCGACATGCAAGCGTATAATTTTCACTTCCTGTCAATTCCGGTCGACCCCATATTTTTCAAAGAACAAATCCCAACAAGAAACAAATCTCAAAAGGATAAATGACAAACAGCAAATATCAAACCTCAGATAACCTGTCAATTATCAACTTACCACCGTCAACTGCTTCGCAAAGCTAATGGCTATTTCACCCATACAAGCAGGGATTTCCGTGTAATTCACAGAATTCCGTTTTATTAAACAACAAGAATTGCCAACTCGTCGATAAATTGATATCACACATGCATTTTTTTTCTAGTTTCGAAGACCAATTTTGACTACAGCCAACTTTCAATGGGACCTTTCATACGAGAAGCCAAAACCAACACACCTTACGTAAAAGTAGATTACGAAATTGGTCATATTGAGATGAAGGGAGTCTCCCACCCTGAAAATGTATTCACTTTCTACAACCCACTGTACGAAGCGATACGGGATGTTGCCAAGACTCCGAATCGGGAAGTCGTGGTAGATTTTGCCCTCGAATATTTTAACACAAGTTCAGCTCGTTGCATTTTTATGATTTTGAAAGAAATCAAAACGTTGGGAAGGGGTGGAAAACACCTTACAGTCAACTGGCACTACGAAGAGGAAGATGATGACATGCTGGAAACAGGTGAAGATTTCCAAGAGCTTATTGAGCTTTCTTTCAATTTCATCATGATTGAGGAAGTATAATTTCCCCTTTGATTTCCGAAGAATTGTTGAGCATGTTAACTTGCTCCAAGAATGGAGAATTTTGTAGTATCGGCTCGTAAGTATCGCCCCCTCGGATTCGAGGAAGTTGTCGGGCAAGAGCATATTACAACCACCCTTGAGAATGCCATAAAGTCCAATCATCTGGGACAGGCGTTGCTTTTCTGTGGTCCGAGAGGAGTCGGAAAAACTACGTGTGCCAGGATTCTCGCAAAGACCATCAATGGTTTTGAAAATGAGGGGCCAGAGGGTACATCCAATTTCAATATTTTCGAATTAGATGCTGCTTCCAACAATTCGGTGGAAGACATACGGAATTTGATCGATCAGGTTCGGTATCCTCCTCAACAGGGAAAATACAAAGTATACATCATTGATGAGGTTCACATGCTTTCAAATCAGGCATTTAATGCTTTTTTGAAAACGCTGGAAGAACCACCTGATTATGCTATTTTCATTCTGGCTACCACTGAGAAACACAAAGTCATTCCGACCATTCTTTCGAGATGTCAGATTTATGATTTCAACAGAATTGAAGTTGATGATATTGTAAAACAGCTTCAGAAGATCGCAGAAAAAGAAGGTGTGGATGCAGAACATGATGCCTTACATCTGATCGGACAAAAAGCAGACGGAGCGCTTCGTGACGCACTTTCAATCTTTGATTTGATTACAACGTTCTCTTCTGACGGAAAAGTAACCTACGCTGATACGATCAAGAACCTCCATATTCTTGACTACGACTACTACTTCAGACTTGTTGATCATCTACTTAATGAGGACATGTCTGAAGCAATCTTGTTGTTTGATGAGATCATCAGAAATGGATTTGACGGCAACAATTTCTTGATAGGCCTCCAACAACACCTCAGAAACCTTCTTGTTTCGAAAGATTCCAAAACGGTAGCACTTTTGGAAGTGTCCGAAACGCTGAAAGGAAAATACCTTGAGCAGGCGCAAAAATGTGATCAATCATTTCTCCTCTCCTCCTTAAACATCTGCAATCAATTTGAGCTGAATTACAAGATCAGTAAGAATCAACGGCTGCATGTCGAACTCTGCCTCATGAAGCTGGCGCATCTGCCAAGCGCTCTCACACTCACTGCTAACTCCACCGAAAATGGGGTAAAAAAAAAACAGCATAGCTCAGTAGAAAAGACTGAAGAGACCAAAAAAGAAGCTCCAAAGGTTGAGACTTCACCTGCTCAAAAGCCAGTCGTACCCGAACAAGCTCCTGTCTCTGTAAAGCCTTCAGCCACTACACCTCCTTCATCATCTGATGCTCCTCCCCCACCCGAAGAGCCGCCCCTACCAGAGGAACCTCCGAGACAGGAAGATTTCATTCCATCAGTCGAAGCTGAAGAACCAGTTGTCGCAGCCCCGAAGAGCGAGCCTCCTCCAGTGATGGTAAAAGAACCTCCGCCATCTTCCGGAGTGAAGGAGACACCTAGTATATTCAAAAAGAAAAAGGAGGAGGTAAAAGAAGAGCCTAGTGAAAGCTCTGTCACCAATAAAAAGGAGGAAGAATTTACAGAAGAAAATCTGCAGACCGCATGGAAGCAATTTGGTGAACAGAAATCAAACGCAGGAGATACGGATAGGCTTATCCTGAGTAGAGAGATCAAAAAGGGAGAAAAAAATGATATTCTGATGTTCCTAAGTAGTCAGCTGGAGGTCAGCTTTCTTGAAAAATTTGAAACTGAGCTAATTCAATTTCTGAGAACGGAACTCAAGAATGACCACCTATCTATAAACAAACAAGTGGCGCAGGTAGAAGAAGGCAAAAAGCTCTATACCAGTAAAGACATCTACGATCACATGGTAAAGCAAAATCCGAAGCTCGCGGATTTGAAGGAAAGGTTGGGGTTGGATTTTGATTATTGAGATTGGCTATAGAAGACCTTGACCCACCCCTACCCCTCCCAGGAGGGGACTCTAGATTCTGTTTCAAGAAATCCTCTAAAAGAGTCAACAACTCCCACACTCATACACCTTCAATGTTACGCCAACATCCAAATTCGTACTGGACATTTTGTTCAACTCCATTAGTTCATCAACAGTCATTTCGTATTTTCTGGAGATCGCATACAGAGTCTCTCCAGGAGCAACACGATGGGTGTCTAGTGTTTTGGTCTCCATTACCTCTTCTACTGGTGCTTTTACTCGAATATTTTGACCGATTCCCAATGTATCAGGGTTGGGCAGTTCGTTCCACCGAAGTAAATCTTCCATCAACACATCATACTTCTGAGCAATCACCCACAAAGATTCTCCAGGTGCAACTGTGTGGATAGAGACCTTTTTCAGCTCTTCCGAACTGTCTACTACTGGTACTATAATTTGGTCAGAATCATCATAGGTGACCCTTTCTTCGCCACTTGCAGAAGCTAGCGCAACAGCCCTTTCCTTACTCTCTTCCACCTGATGATAGGCCACTGCCTCACTGGCCGGACGCGATTTTTTCAACCACAAAACTCTTCCAGGCTTCACCTCATCAATAATACTCATCCCATTCTTTTTAGCCAGCTTGCTAAGCTGAAGACCATATTGCTGAGACACGTCCCACAAAGTTTCTCCTTTCTTGGTTACGTGAAAGCCGATCTTTGATTTCCCTTTCTTCTTTTTCAAGTAATAAAACTCACTGGATATAATATCGTCTGTAGGACCCATATCATTGAATTTTCTAAATTTCTTTTCGCTGATCCCAGACCTTGCAGAGAGGGAATGCACATCATCGACTTCTTTTGATAGTATCGAGGGAATTCCATTAAGAGGAATAATCGTGGCCTTATCTACTTTGGTAATGCCACGCTTTATTTCTGTCGGATAAATTTTTGCTTCAGGCTCAGAAATCCGTCTAGCAGGCCTTGACTCCTTTGTTGTTCTAGCTGCCACAAGTCTTCTTGGTGGCGATCCCTCCTTTGGGATTAGTACGACATATTCCTTGTCTCCAGGTACGGTACCTCTCTTTAGCCACTTGTTGTACTTCTTCACCTCTTCCAAGTCCGCCTTGTTCTTTCGAGCTATGTCGGATAGTGTCATCCCTTTTGTGTCGGTCTCTTCGTCCAACCAGATGTTCTCAGAATGAGGTAATCCTACTGCAGGAGAAAATGCCACCACGTGAGCTAAGAATTTCTTCACGTACCAATGCGTCTTATTATCAATGGTCATCTTCTTGGCTCCATACTTCGATTTATCTACCAGCTTAGCCGCTCCGCCCCTGCCCGTGTTGTAGGCCATAACAGCGTAAATCCAGTTGTCATAGAAAAAATTGTTTCCCTTTAGGTATTTCGCCGCTCCATAAGATGCAGCTACGATATTCAATCGCTCGTCCACACCTCGCTCCACTTTTAGTCCTACTTCCCTGGCAGTAAAGTCTTTGAATTGCCAAAAACCAACGGCATTGGCCACAGAAACTGCATCCGATATCAAGGCGCTTTCCTGCACTGCCAAAAACTTAATCTCGTCGGGAACATTGCTTTCTGCGAACGCTCTCTCAATTGTTGGGAAATACAAGTTCATTCGATCGACCAGGATACCGTAGTAGGTCTGACTTGCCGTTAGCCTGTCTACATCCTTTTGGATCTGCTTTCTGGCACTCTCCGCAATGGTTAGTTGCATTCCTCCAAACTCCATCTCTCTTGGAACAGTCTGCGCAAACGAATTCGAAGCGAGCGAAAAACAGAGGATGAAGTAGACCAAAACGCTCTTAAGTGTAAATCCCGAAACAGGATTTACACTTAGCATTTTCCAACTTTTTACTTTCGTATTCATAGTTTTCTTAAAATCATTAGACCATCCCGAATTGGGAATAGAACGTTCTGAACCCTATCATCGGTGTGCACTTTTTTATTAAATGCCCGCAAGGCCTGGGTGTCTTTATCATTTTTGGACTCATCTACGATTTTGCCACTCCACAGGACATTGTCGGCAATGATGAATCCACCTGAGCTGGTTTGGTCTATTACCAAATCGAAGTAAAGGCCATAGTTTTCTTTATCAGCATCGATAAAAACCAAATCCCAATTTAGGTCTAGTGAAGGAATCAAATCCGCAGCATTTCCGACCTGCATCTCTATCTGATCCGCATATTTTGATGCTGAAAAATACGCTCGTGTTCTTACTGAGAGCTCCTCATTATTATCCAAGGTTATGAGTCTCCCCTCCTCAGTCATTCCTTCCGCCAAGCAGAGAGCTGCATATCCTGTATATGTTCCAATTTCCAGCACATTTTTCGGGCGAATCATATGAGAAACGAGAGATAACACTCGACCCTGCAGGTGACCTGAGAGCATTCGTGGCTTTAAAACATGGAGGTGGGTTTCCCGATTGATTTGCTGGAGCAAGTCAGATTCCGACTCAGTGTGATCTTCCACATAAGTCTGAAGATCCTCAGGGAGAAATTCCATGTACACAAAGATAGAAATTATTTAGGCAGATATGCCAATGAACTCATCTGATCTAGCGGCAGATAGGTTGTTGCCAGCTCCTGTATGTCCTTCGAAGTGATTACGTCAATTTTTTTGAAGACCGAGTCAAGGTCTGGAATCTTGTTGAGGTCCAACTGACTTTTCGCCATCATGAGCATAATGGCACTTTTGTTTTCCTCAGACAACGCCATTTGCCCCTTTATTTGATTCTTGGCCTTTTGCAACTGTAAACTCCCGAGTGGTTTGTTCTTTAGGTTTTCAATCTCCTTCAACACAATCCGCTGACTTTTCTTAAGATTCTTAGGGTCTGTGGCAAAATAGACAGCAAAAGATCCCACCTCGAGGTAGGGCGCATAGCTTGCGTCTACTCCATAAACAAGTCCATGTTTTTCACGTAAGCTCAAATTGAGTCTGGCATTCATGCTGGGTCCGCCCAAGAGGTTTACCACAAAAAAGAAAGGAATTCGGTTCTTATCCTTAATTGACAAGGAAGGCATACCCATTGCAAAATGTGCCTGTGAAATTGCTTTATCAACCGCCACTGTTGTTGGTTCATAACCTTCGAACCAGTTTCGCTGTGGCGTGTGATTTTTGTGGGGTATGGGCTTCAAATACTTATCGGCAAGCTTCTTGATTTTGCTGGCAGGATAATTTCCCACACTAGAGAGAATAATTTTCTCGGTATTGAGATTCCGATCCAAAAACTGCTTGAAGTCCTTTTGGGTAAAAGACTGAACAGTCTTTTCGGTACCCAGAATATTTTTACCCAGCTGATGATTCGGAAATAATTGCTCATCAAAGTCATCCTGAATAGCGTCCTCCGGAGTGTCTTTGTACATCGACATTTCCTCCAAAATCACCTTCCGCTCCTTCACGATTTGCTTTTCGAGAAACGTTGAATTGAAGACAATATCTGTAAGCAGGTCTACTGCTTTTTCCAAGTGAATATCCAAAAGCGTGGCATAGAAACAGATTTTCTCTTTGGTGGTATATGCGTTCAACTCTCCTCCCAGAGACTCCAGACGGTCGATGATATGAAAGGAATTTCTCTTCTTAGTTCCCTTAAAAACCATGTGCTCCATGAAGTGTGCCAGTCCTTGCTCTTCTGGAAGTTCGTCGCGACTTCCAATATCCAGCATCAATCCAATATTTGCAATTTTCGTGTGGGTAACCTGCTTGTGAATTACACGAATGCCGTTCGGCAGCTCAATCAACTCGTATTCCTTACTCATAAAGAGCGCAAAGGTAGGGGTTAGTCACGAGGAATAAGTTACAAGCTTCAAGTTTGAACTGGGATTCAGTCTGAGTTCGAAAGCATATCCAGTTTCTTGTTTAGGTAGTTCAGTTCCCGCTCATTCTTGGTAAGGGAAATGGCTTTTTTCAAAGCAATGGAAGATTCCTGAACCTCACCCAGATTCTGTAGGATCCCTCCCTTTATTGCGTAGAATAAGTAGTACGCATCGAAAAAGCCTGTCTCTTCCAATTCTTCAATTTCAGAATAGGCAAGCATTGATCCATGTACCTTTTCCATTGGTACTATGCGATTAAGTCGGATGACGGGGCTCGGGTTTATTTGGAGCTGAACATCATACAATCGAAGTATCTCGTCCCATCGTGTTTCTTCAAAATTTACCGCGTTGCAATGATAGGAGCTAATGGCAGCCTGAATCACATAGTCGTTGACGGCATCCGTGTCTGTAGCTTTTTGAAGATATCTCTGTCCCCTGAGGATTAACTCATCGCTCCACTTTGATCTGTCTTGGTCTTCTAGGGAAATGATCTCTCCCTGTTCATCTACTCGCGCTGCAAATCTGGAGGAATGAAAACACATCAATGACATTAGCGCATAGGCCGAAGGAGTACTGCACAACTCCGTTTTCAGCAGTACGGCATTCAGTCTCATGGCTTCTGCGCAAAGATCTTCTCGTATCAGAACCTTCCCTTCCGCGCTCTTATAACCTTCATTAAACAACAGATAAATGATTTTCAAAACCATCTCCAGTCTCTTCTCCACTTCGTTGGCTGGAGGGAGAGTAAGTTTTATTTCGTCTTCCTTGAACTTCTTTTTTGCCCGCGTGTAGGACTTGGCAATCGTTTCTTCTTTCTTTAGAAGCGATGTAGAAATCTCTCGAATAGAAAGCCCTCCTAAAATTTTGAGCGTAAGAATGATCTGATACTCCGCGCTAAGCGTCGGATGACAACAGGCAAACATCATTCTAACCATGTCGTCATTTATATCTGTTAAGGACACGTCTTCGACAAGGTTTTCGGACAACTCAGGCATTTCCTCATTTGTCTGCTTTTGCAAACGTCGTAGCTGATCGATCATTCGATTGCCCGCGACTTTCAATATCCAGCCTGTCGGATTATCTGGCACCTGCCCAAAGGGCCATGTCTGCATTGCCTTAATCAGTGTGTCTTGCACGGCATCTTCAGCCAACTCCAGATTTTCGGAGCCAAAACGATTGGTTAGGTGTGATACAGCCTTACCATATTCTGTCCGGAAAAAATGATCAATTAGCTGATTCGCGTTCATTTCAGATAAAATAAAGATAGGACAATGCCCCATCTTTATTTCAGTTCTACATTTCGATGATTTCTCTCACTTCCACAGTACCACCATATTCAAAAATTGGGCACTCTTTCGACATCTCCACTGCATGATCCATATCGTTTGCCGATAAGGCTACATACCCACCCACAACTTCTTTTCCTTCGGTAAAAGGTCCGTCTGTAATCACATCACCTGCTTTGCCCACAACCTTGCCTTCTTCCTGCAAGGGGTGTCCAATGGCAGAAATCTTTTGCATCCATGAGCCCCATCGTTCCATATGCGCTTGCATTTCTTCTGGAGACTGATCTTGATAGGCGGCTCTACCACCTCTAAATACATATAAGTACTGTTTCATTCTTGTTGGTTTTAATAATTGATCATTGACGACTAAGCGCCTGCAAAATGGACAATCGATCCATAAATAGTAATTTTGAGATTCAAGATAAAAACTAAATGAAGTACGACCCTATCGCTAATGACCTGTTTATTCAAAACAGGAAAAATCTCGCCACTAGAATGAAGCCTAATTCAGTGGCAATAATTCGTTCAAATGACATCATGCCCACGAACGCAGATGGAACCATGAAATTTCGGCAAAATGCAAATCTGTTTTACCTGAGTGGCGTGGACCAGGAAGAATCCATCGTGCTAATAGCACCAGATTTTCCAGATGAGAAAATGCGCGAAATCCTATTTGTGAGAGAAACGAATGAAACAATCGCCGTCTGGGAAGGTCATAAATTGACAAAAGAAGAAGGAACAAAAACTTCTGGCATTGAGAATGTTCGATGGACGACCGATTTCGAGTTGCTTTTTTACACCATCCTTGCAGAGTCAGAAAATATTTACCTGGACAGTAATGAGCACATCCGAAATTCATCTAACGTTGAAACTAGTAATTCACGGTTCATTCAGGAGTGCTTCAGGAAATATCCACTATACAACTATGAGCGTCTCGCTCCAATTCTTACTGATCTGAGATGTATCAAATCTCAAATCGAGATTGACCTTCTACAAACAGCCTGCAATATCACGGAGAAGGCTTTCAGAAGAGTATTGGAAAAGGTCAGACCTGGATTCTATGAATATGAGGTTGAGGCAGAGTACCTACATGAGTTTGTTAGAAATCGATCCAATGGATTTGCCTACGAGCCAATTATTGCGGGCGGTGGAAGTTCGTGTGTGCTTCATTACGTGGAAAATAATAGAGCTTTGCAAGATGGCGATGTGCTACTCATGGATGTTGGAGCCGAATACTCGAACTACATGGCGGATATGACTCGGACAGTTCCTGTCAATGGTAAATTCACCCAACGCCAAAAAGATGTCTACAATGCGGTTTTTCGTGTTAAAAATGCTGCCACAGATTTACTTAAACCAGGGAATCGAATTCCTGAATATCACAAAGCAGTTGGTGAATTGATGGAAAAGGAATTGCTTGATCTAGGCTTGATCGACAAAACCGATATCAAAAATCAGAATCCTGATTGGCCTGCTTTCAAAAAATACTTTATGCACGGCACTTCTCATCACATAGGAATTGATGTGCATGATGTTGCTTCTATCTACAAGAAATTCGAGGAAGGCATGGTTTTCACTGTTGAGCCAGGCATCTACATACCCGAAGAGAAAATTGGAATCAGATTAGAGGATGATGTAGTAATTACAAAAGACGGTCATTTGAACCTGATGAAGAACATCCCGATTGAGGCTGAGGAAATTGAAGATTTGATGTCATGATAGCAATCCGAGAGGGTGATATTGATGAAGTAGTCTCGCTCATGCAAGAGCTACCTGAATTCATCAACCCCTACTCGAAGGAGGACTTGAAAAAAAGGTTGCTAACGGCCAATCTTATGCTCGTTGCAGAGATGGACGAGCAGTTGGTGGGGTTCAAATGTGGATATGAGCGGGATAGTGGGACAAAGAAATTTTACAGCTGGCTAGGCGGAGTTCTACCGCGATATCGCAACAAGGGCGTTGCAGAATCGCTACTGAAAAAGATGGAAGAATGGTGTCTTGAACGTGGCTACGAAGTGCTGGAATTTAAGACCCTTAATGAACACAAAGTGATGCTGATTTTTGCCATAAAAAATGGTTTTGAAATTGTGGATGTTCGGTACTCAGAAAAAGATGATCGCAAACGAATAGTTTTGCAAAAGGAATTGACTTAATGGACGTATTTAACTCAGACAAAGCACCAGAACCTGTTGGACTTTACCCACACTCCCGAAAGGTCGGGAATTTACTATTTCTCTCAGGGGTAGGTCCAAGAGAAAGAGGTCAGACGAAGATTCCGGGTGTGGAGCTTGACGAAGGTGGCACTATTACAAGTTACGATATCGAAGCGCAGTGCCATTCTGTTTTTAAAAATGTGAGGCTTATTCTAGAAGCTGCAGGTGCAAAATGGGAAGACCTGATTGATGTAACCGTTTTTCTCACGAACATGAAAGACGACTTCAAAACCTACAACAAGATCTACGCTGAATACTTCAAAGATGCGCAGCCCTGCCGAACTACTGTAGAAATCAATTCCTTGCCTACTCCCATTGCCATTGAGTTGAAGTGTGTGGCGATGGTGGACGGCTAGCTACTTCTATTTCAAGCATCTCTTCTTTGTGTCATGCCTTACCTGTCTGCCGAATTCAGGCAGGCTTGATCAGGCATCTTCATCATTGGTCCTGCTGAACGATGTACGCTGGAAGATACCGTGTCAAGCCTGCCAGTCGAACAAATTCTTTGGCAGACAGGCACGGTATGACAGGGAGTGAATCGAGGATACTGCGTCAAGCACTAGGACAGGCCATCAGCTACCCTATTTACAAATGAATTATACATGCTTGGATGCTTGGGTATCTGTCATGCCTGACCTGATCAGGCATCCTCATTTTTGGTTCTGCTGATCTGGTGTAGACTGTTAGTCAACAAATCCTCAGGTAGGATAATACTACTTTGCGTATGCCCTACAAAGAGTACTACGTCTACATCTTAACCAATTATTCAAGAACTGTATTGTATACAGGAGTGACAAATGATCTGGAAAGGAGAATTTCCGAACATAAGCAAAAACTTAATCCAAAGTCCTTTACAAGCAAATACAAAGTTGATCTCCTTCTGTGGTTCGAGAAGCACAATGATATCACCGAAGCAATAAGTAAGGAAAAGCTTATTAAAAAATACTGACATCCGAGTAAATATATGATTGAATAATTTGATCTAAGAAAAATGCAATTGGTGGGGATTAATCCCCACCAATTTGATGATGTTTAAA
>Ga0316189_10004789_pt1 | contig 12973 bp, 11 predicted proteins | sample LowCovwburrow_MG_FD_204930 | JGI IMG/M metagenome (GOLD analysis project Ga0316189, IMG submission 204930) | Coastal sediment microbial communities from Maine, United States - Lowes Cove worm burrow | ecosystem: Environmental > Aquatic > Marine > Coastal > Sediment | place: USA: Maine... | reverse complement strand
GGGTCTATTAGATCATACTCAGATTTATCGGCGGCCGCTTTCATGAACGCATCCGAAACGCCGACGGAAATATTAAAATTGTTCAGATCCTGGTTGTCCCTTTTGCTAAAGATGAATTCCATGATATCCGGGTGGTCCACCTTTAAAATGGCCATATTGGCCCCCCGGCGGGTGCCGCCCTGCTTGACCTGTTCGGTGGCCGTGTTAAATATCTTCATAAACGAAACCGGTCCCGAGGCCACACCTCCCGTGGTGCCCACCATGCTGTTTTTCGGCCGTAGCCGGGAAAAAGCAAACCCCGTGCCGCCGCCGGATTTATGGATGAGGGCAGCATTTCTCAGCGCGCCAAAAATACCGTCCATGCTGTCTTCGACCGGTAGAACAAAACAGGCGGCCAGTTGCCCCAGACGACGTCCGGCATTCATCAGGGTGGGGGAATTCGGCAAAAATTTGAACTCAGTCATGATCTTAAAAAAGATCTCCTCCAGTTCCTTGACACGCTTTTTGTCGGCGCCGTATTTTTTTTCCGCGCCGGCAATATGATGGGCGACCCGCCTGAACATCTGCTCCGGTGTCTCGATGACTTTACCGTGGCTGTCTTTCCTTAAATATCTTCTTCGCAGGACCCTCCTGGCGTTATCCGAGAGAACCAGACGATGTTCGACAAATATGGACTGGTCCAGCCGGATCGGGGAAGGTTTGGTCAGTCCGAACTCCATCAACTTCGCTTCGATCATTTTTTCGATAAACGACATCGTGATGGTTTGAAACTCCATTCGCAGAATCTCCGCCCGCAAGGATCGGCTAATGCCCATGGCCTTTTCCGTGTCAATGGGGTTGTCCCTGACCAGAATATCGGAAAACAACTGGTCGTCCCACATGTGCTTGCTTAGATCAAAGCGCCCTTCGTTTGTTACTAAAAATTTACCTTTTTGCCCCATTGGAGGTCTCCTGTGACTGTTTGATGGTTGCCGATCATCTCTGGTTGATCAAAAAAATTAGAAAACAGTTCGCCTTAAAAAAAATATACCTTTTTAAAGAATTTTCAACCAGGGAAGGTGATTCAGATGAAAAGGGCGCCGTTTAATTCTTTCCCAAAGCTGCATATTTTGTGACCGCTATCGTTCTAGGATGGACCGAGAAACGTTCGGTTTGCTGCAAGGGAAATTCGATGCCGAAAGAACACACAATTGTAAATATCAACCTGCTCGGGTGAAACTATTCTTACTATCTCATACAACATATTGTATGTCAACAAAAATTGTACCCCAATATCTGTATATCCATTTCAATAACTCCATTCATAAGCCACCGGCTCTGTCGGTGAGAATTGAAAAGGTTCTACCGTTACCGGGTGATCAAGGCTGACGAATCTAAACCTGAACAAGGCTGGTGGCTTATGAATGGAGTTAATTAAAAGACAAACAAACATTGCATCGGCACCCTTTTCACAAAAGCAGACGTCAGAAAAGTTCCCTGAGCATCCCTCGCCCGACAATGCCGCACTATTGCGCGTCATCAGCGGGCATTTCCGGGCGTTTCTTTTCCTCAGGGTTGGTCTCAGATTCCTGGGGGCCGTTTTTCTTTTCCTCGGCGTCCGTCTCTTCCGCCTTCGGCCCCACTATCACCCATTCGCCCTGGGAACCGGTGAAGAGGCCTTTTTCCGGCCCCTCCTCCCGATTGTTGGGCGGTTCGTAAGGCTCGATACCGGCGCAGCCGGCCATGACGACCACCATCAACAGCAAGACCGCCGTCCACCGATTCTTTCGGCTATGTTTGTTGCAAATACCCATCAGAATTTCACCCTGGCCCCGACGGTGCCAACGTTCATATCCTCGACACTGGGCTCAACATCCCGATCGAGGGAGTACAGGCGATACCCCAGGTAAAGCTCAGTACCGAAATTCTCAAATTGCTGAACCGCTGCCACTCCGACGGAGTATCCGTTATCTCTTCCGGTGGGAAGATTCAGCGAGCGGGCGTAGTCGACGCCAAATCCGGTCTGGCCGACGGAAAAGAACCGCGTCAACCACCCGCCCTTGACGTAGAAGTTGGTGGGGTCACCTTCGTCGTCACGGTCCAGCAACCCGGCCGACATGGTCAGGTTCAGCCCGGTTCCTTCGTGCAAGACAGAAAAGGAACCGTCGTATTGCAAGTCGGTGTCGTCATTGTTGGGATCGGCGACCGCCGCTGCCGCCGCCGCTTTGAAACCATAGCCCTGTCCGCCCCAAAACAACGCCCCATCATAACGCTGGTTGCTGACCGCCGAGCCGGCCAGATGAAAGCCCCAGAAGGTGGGCGTGTCATAGCGCAGCCGGTCCCGACGGCTCAAACCGTCTTGGTTGTTAAACGCATTGGCGACTGAGACCGTCGTGAGTGAATTGCCGCCGCCGCTTTCCCGGAATAACATCCCCCCGGCAGGGTCGGCAACGCTCGAGTAAGCGAGCACGTCAACTTTAGACAGGTCGACTTCGGCCGTGTTGTTGGAGGCCGTGTCGCCCCGGCCCAGCCAGATCTTACCATAACGTTTGCTCGCCAGGGTCAAATCCGCCCAGCGTACATTAAAAAAATCGCCGGTGTCTTCATTGTCCTGACTGACATCACCGGACTCGTTGGAGGTCACCGCATATTCTAGCCGTGAGCCGAGGGTCAGATCGTCGGTGGCCTTGGCGGTGCCGACAAAACGCACGCGAGTATTGCTGGTATCGTTGTCCACGAAGTAGAGTTCGGTGTTTTTGCCGTCATCGATGAGATTTACCGCCCGGTTGACTTGCCCGGAGATGGCCAGTTTAACCCGCTCCTGGCCCGAAGCAACGGTCTTTTCAACTTCCCTTTCGGTATTTTGTGCCTCTTGGGCCGCCGACTTGGCTTCTTTGGCCTGGGTTTGTGCGTCGGTGGCGGTTTGCTTCAATTGGTTTAATTGTTGTTGCAACGATTCCAACTGTTGCTGTTGTTGCTTGATGAGACGTTCCAGTCTTTCAACTGTTTTAGGATCTACAGTTCCCTCCTGGGCCGCAACCGTGCTCACAAAAACCACCTGGACTGCCAACAATAGTCCGATAATAATAATTCCTTTATTGCGTTTCATCGACATGTTTTCCTCCTGAATTCCGTTGCGTGTCTTCCAAAGCTGTTTTCAAATTCTAAGACGTTTTTTTTCAACTTGTGATATCGGGTTGAACGTTTAGTGCATCTTCGCCACCCCCCTCCCTGGTTTGGATATCCGTGAATTATCAGATTGAAACATCGTTAATTTTATTTGATTGGCAATTGGGCTGCAAGCGCAAGAAAGGTTCAGATATGACGGCATCAAATTTTTTTCTGGAAAATTCAGTCGCTTGGTCATTTCAGCGCTGATAATTTCCATTGTTTCATAACTAATTTTTAAAAAAAATGGAATAAATTTCTTTTCTAAAGGCTCTTTAAGATACGAAAAGCCTTTCAAAGTGTTTATACCCGCTCGAGGTTCGGCGGTTCTAATTTCAGCGGTTATTGGCGAACCTGATCGGTTGGTTCCTAAAGCTTGAGAATCGAGCTTTAGGAGGCTGTATCTGTAATTTATAATAATTATTTTAAAAAAATATTTGAAACCACAATTTCAGGGCTCCTGACCCCAGTCAGGAAATCTTTACGACACGTCAGTAGTTCTGAATTTTAATCGGAGGATGAAACCATGAAAAAAAATATGCTATATACGTTCGTGTTAACAATTGCACTGGCCTTCATTTTACCCGTCGGTGTGAGAGCTTCAAAGACGGTTGAAGGCTGGATCCAGGGATATAACTGTGTTGTACATGGTCATAGATGTCCAATTGATACTTTGGATCCTCATTTGATATTAGAGCCTGATTTCGCTCTAATTCTCAATGATGGCAACTATTGGCTGATGCCGAACATAGCCCGCCACGTTAAAGCCAAATATGTTCATAACGCCATTCGCGTTACCGGGGATTTGAATTCTAAATACAATAGTATCGAAGTTGACAAGCTCGAGGTTAAAAAAAATGGCAGTTATGCGACCGTTTGGTCCAAAGAGATGATGAGAAGGGAGATGGAAAACAGGCAAGAGGAATATTACGGCGTAGAACACTAACTCATTTCATAAAAATGGGACAAACCCTGTATTTACCCAAAAAAACACTTTATACGATCGGTTGAATGAACCCCACTGTCGGACTATGTTGAATTCTCGAGTGTATGCTCTCCCCCCACCCGGTCTTCATGCTTGTCGATATCCTGATCCGATAAAATCAATCGAACCAAATCGATCATGTCTGCACCGGTCCATTCATCCCTGACTACCACGTACGATACCCCTGATTCTTCCGCAGCGGTTTGATATTCCGGTAAATTATAGCTGGTCAGAATAACGATGATGGTATCGGGACGTTCGATTTTTATCCGGCGGGCAAGGTCGAGGCCGCTTTGAGCTTGCAGATGAATTTCCAGTAAAATGAGATTCGGATCAAAAATGTTCACCTTATCCAGCCCCTCATTTCCGTCGCGGGCCTCTTGGATGTCGACGAACGGGAAGCGATTCATCAGTACCTTTTTTAAGGATTGACGGAAAGGATCGTTTGGATCGACGATTAATATTTTAAACATTTAAATGCATTCCATGACCGGGCTTCGAAAGGCATTTGAAGTAGTGGTGATAGACTTAACGCCGATTGTCGGCTGACATGATACAGTTTGTCCGGGATAAATAAACGTCTCGAAATTTCTAAAACTTGATGAAATTATAGGGTATTCTTTGAGGCCTGGGTTGCGGCTCCGATCATGGTGTATCGGATTACGGGTCCGCCAAGGTTGTTTACTAAATATTTGCAGCATGATAAATACAGTGAACACTGTATTTCTATCATAATTTAGCTGTATTTTTCGTTTATTCCAGGGGAGCATCGGTACCACAAGGAGAAAAGGATGGGAAACAACGTGCGTATTGTGCTGGCCGATGACCACACCATCCTAAGAGAGGGCCTGCGGGCCCTCCTGTCGGCAGATCCGGATTTCGAGATCATTGGCGAAGCCGGTGACGGCCGGGAAGCTGTGCGCTGTGTGGAGAAGTTGGGACCGGACCTTTTGCTGATGGATCTCTCCATGCCGAGGATGAGTGGAATGGATGCGATCAGTGAGATCAAAAAGCGTTATCCCCAAACAAAGATCATTGCGTTGACCGTCCATAAAACAGAGGAATATCTTCTGTCCACGCTTCAGGCCGGTGTGGACGGTTATGTTCTCAAGGATGCCACCCATGACGAGCTGGTCATGGCCATCCATAATGTGATGGCGGGCAAGCGATACCTGAGTCCCGGAATATCGGAAAAAGTCATTGAAGGCTATCTGGACGGCAAAGAAGACAGCCTGGCTGCCTCTTCCTGGCAGAAGCTGTCCCAACGCGAGCGCGAGGTGCTGAAACTGATAGCCGAAGGCTATAAGAATAAAGAGATCGCTGAAGATCTTTGCATCAGCTTAAAAACCGTGGAGAAGCATCGAGCCAATCTGATGAAAAAACTCGATCTTCATAACGCTGCGGTCTTGACGGTTTATGCCGTGGAAAAAGGGTTGGTAAGCAGATAAAATCCCAAATCGTCTACACCTTCCACTGCACGTGAATAACCGTTCCCTTGCCGGCAGAGGATACGATCTCGAAATCAGCTCCCGACAACTCCGCTCGCTCGCGCATGCTCGCCAGTCCGAATCCCCGTTGGGAAGGCTTTAGGGAGATGGTTTTCGCCAGATCAAATCCCAACCCGTTATCCTGAATCTTCAGGTTGATCCGGTCGCCGGATTTCTCCAATTTCAACTGAACCAGATTGGCCCGGCTGTGCTTGGCGACATTATTGAGGGCTTCCTGCAAAATTCGGTAAATCACCGTTTTCAGAAGGGAAGGAATGTCGCCCTCCTGAATATCGATCTTCGTTTTAATCCGGATGTCCGTGTAAACGTTTTGAAATTCGCGACAAAACCAGTTGATGGTGGCCAGAATTCCTAGATCGTCAAGGATGGAAGGGCGTAGATCTTTTACGATCGTGCGTACTTCTTCGATGGTTTTTTGAGTCAGCGGAATGACGGCTTCCAGAGGTTTTAATTCCCGATGATCGGCCTCATTGCGTAGCTGCCTCAATGAATTTTCCACACTGAATTTAATGGCACTCAAGGCCTGTCCGATGCCGTCATGCAGTTCCCGGGCAATTCGTTTGCGTTCTTTTTCTTCGGCCGACAATAGCTGGTTGGAAAGAATTCGCAATTCTTTACCGGATTCCCTCAGCGCCTCCTCGGCCTTGCGGCGTTTGGTCACATCCGAAACAATTCCGGAAATGGCGGGGCCGTCTTGGTAATTAATCAGTGAGAAACTTCGCATCACCCAGATCGTGTCGCCATTTTTCTTCAAGCCCCGAATCTCATACTCGGAAGGAACATTTTCGCCCGTCAACCGTTTTGTCCTCATTTCTCTTGTCAGAGCCCGGTCTTCAGGATGAATCAGGTCCAGGGATTGCATACCGATCAATTCGTTCTTTTCGTATCCGTAAATGTCGGCCAGCTTATCGTTGGCAAATTCAATGATGCCATCCTTAATAACGTAAACGCCAATCAAGGCGTCTTCGACCATGGTGCTGTATTTTTGTTCCGATTCCTTAAGAGCCGCTTCGGCAAGCTCGCATTCGAATATTTGACGACGCAATTTTCGGTTGATATTCTCCAGCTCGGCGGTACGCTCCGCTACCCGCTGCTCGAGCTCGTCATGGGTCTTGCGCAGCGCTTCTTCCGCTGCTTTACGATGCGTGATTTCTTTTGCCACCGTAAGAAATTGTTCTGAATCGCTCCGGCCGTTTTGGAAAGCGAGGCTTTCCAGCTGGACCCAGATGGGGCTATTGTGATGGTTGGAAAGTTTCAGGTCACATGACTGCAGGGTGCGGCTATTAAAAATCCGGCGGCTGTGCAACTCGAATACTTTTTCGGATTCCGGAGATATAAACTGAGAGAAAGGTTTATTCAACAATCTGTTTCGGTCTGTCCCCAGGAGCAGTGCTCCCGTTGAATTGGCTTCGAGGATGACGCCGGTCCGATCAAAGGTGAAATACCCCACGGGGGCAAACTGAAAAAAGTCCGAATAGCGCCGCCGCAGGTGAACGGATTCCGGACGATTATTTTTAGTATTTTCTAAATCTTGACGATCAACGTCCGACGGATTTTTCTCCTCGGCCATAGAAACCTCCAATCAATTACGGTAACCGGATACAAATTGGAACAGCTGAAATTTATCAATAATGGTAATTGCTTATCTCATTAATTGTTTCAAATTTCAACAATCCTGAAAAAATAAATTTTTTAGTTTCCTGGATTTTATCCGCTTTCACATAAAACACCCCGAATAATTCATAAAAATTATTGACAAACTGTTGGTATCAGCCTAGACTGACTAGGTCGATTTCAAGAGGAGGTATTATGGAAACTGTCTGGAAACTTCAAGATGCTAAAAGTCAATTTAGCAAGGTTGTTCAAAATGCCCTAAAAAGCGGTCCCCAATATGTCACCCGCAGAGGAACCAAAGCCGTGGTCGTTTTATCGGTCAGAGATTATGAAAAACTGATTTCCAATAAACCTAGTTTTAAGGATTTCTTGCTTGCCTGCCCGAAAATGGATGAGGATTTTCAAATTGAGCGACCAAAAGATTATCCAAGGAACATAGAACTGTGAAATATCTTTTAGACACCTGTGTTATTTCGGAATTGGTTAAGCCCACTCCCAACAGAAAAGTTGTCGATTGGTTAAATGAACTGCCGGCAGAGGCGTTATTTTTGTGCGGCATTACGATTGGTGAAGTGAGAAAGGGATTAACGAAGCTGCCGGCCTCCGGCAAGAAAAAGCGGTTGACGCTCTGGCTGAATACCCTTTTGACAGAGTATAAAGAACGAATACTATCTATTGATTTGATGGTTTGTGAGAATTGGGGAGTTATTCAGGGAAATGCAGAGAAAGCCGGCGCACCAATGTCCACAATTGATAGTTTAATCGCAGCCACTACGTATACCCATAATTTGACACTGGCAACCAGAAATGAAAAGGATTTTACTCCGAGCAACATACCCATCATTAATCCATGGAAATTATAGGATTGAATTTCTACATAGATAATCAACCTATGACTAAATGGTCTTAACCCAGGCGACCGCTTATATGAAACTACATTGCAAATCTTTGTTGGTCTCGAAAAAATTCCGAATTTGTCATGCCGGACTTGATCCGGCATCCAGAATTTGCTGAAGTTACTGGATTCCGGCCTTCGCCGGAATGACGCTATAAAGAAGTTTTAACTTTTTACCACATCGTTAAGTTTCTTTTTTGATCAGACTGGCCGTTCTTTTGGCCAGAGGCGCCGCTCATATGAAACTTAATGGAATGACGAATGAAGATTGACGAGTGACGAATTGTGGTTGTCGCTCTCCGAGGCGTAGGCGCTACAACCCCTACGAGCCGGAGGCTTCGCTCTGCTTATTTAATAACTATACATCGATAGGATTCCTTTCTTGCAAGGAGCACGCTTTGGATACGAACATGACCAATCAGGCTGCCAAAGGTAACAACGACCAAGATCAGCCCATTGTTTACAGGATCTTTCTGGCCTCGCCGGGGGATGTTCGCGATGAGCGTGAGCTTGCGCGGGCTGTCATCGAGCAGGTTCGCGCTGAGCGGGCTTTTCGGGGCCGCCTTAACCTGGAGATTATCGCCTGGGACCAGCCGGGTGCCGAGGTCGCCATGGAGGCCGGCCTGACGCCTCAGGAGGCGATCAAAAGAGGCCTTCCCAAACCGTCGGGATGCGACCTCGTCATCGTGATTCTGTGGTCACGAATGGGTACGCCGTTGCCGACGGATGACACCAAGCCCGATGGAACAGCCTATCTTTCCGGCACCGAGTGGGAGTATCACGATGCAATTACCGCCCGGAAGCAATTCGGGAATCCAACGGTCTTGGTATATCGGCGAAACCAGGTCCCGGCACTCAATCTGGAGGACTCGGAGTTTGATGAGAAGCGCTTGCAATGGCAAAAGGTCAAGGATTTTTTCCAAACGTTTGTAGGCGAGGACGGGTCGCTGATTGGTGGCGTTAATGCCTACCCGACGCCGGATGAATTCCGTCGGCAATTCGAGCAGCATCTGCGGGATCGGCTGACGGCGGTTTTAGAAGGGTTACATGGGCCGGGAGAAACTACAGCTCCCTCTCAAGAACCCGAAGTCGAGGATCGCGTTCTTTGGACGGATGCCCCCTATCCGGGCCTTGAGACGTTCAAACCCGAGCAGGCGCCCATATTCTTCGGGCGCGGGCCGGAGATCGATCAACTCCTGGAAGTCCTGCGGGATCCCGCAATTCGTTTTGTTGCGATCGTCGGCGCGTCGGGTTCGGGCAAGTCTTCGTTGGTGGCAGCCGGGCTTATTCCCCGTCTGCGGGCGGGCGCCTTGCCGGGCAGCTCGCAGTGGGTCGATGTCACCTTCAAACCGGGTGAGCGCGGCGGCGATCCATTCCTGGCCCTCGCATACGCGCTCAAAGCAGAGCTTGGCACCACCGGCCGGCGGGAGGACGATCTGGCCGATGAACTGCGAATCAAGCCGAGCGGGTTCGCTGCCTATGCAGACCAACTTTTGAGTGGCAGCTCGCCGGCCGCAGAGTTTCTTTTGATCGTAGACCAATTTGAGGAGATCTTTACCCCCGTTGCCGACGATGCCCGAGCAGATTTCATCGGATTTATCGAAACAGTTGTGGGGATGCCACAGATGCGCGTAATCGCTACGATTCGAGCAGACTTCACCGCCGATGTCGCGGACATGCCGGTACTCGCAAATCTTTTTCAAGGTCGGGGGATCTTCATGCTTTCCGCACCCGGTGTGCTGGCGCTGACCGAGATGATTCGATGTCCCGCACAGATGGCCGGTTACGAAATCCGGGACGACCTGTGCGACCGAATATTGAAGGATACCGGCACCGACGCCGGGGCACTGGCCCTTATGGCCTTTGCGTTGCACGAGGTCTACGAGCACGGCAAAGGTTCCGGGAAGTTTACCTTGCAGGACTACGAATCGCTGAAGGGTGTGGCCGGGGCCATACAATTGCAAGCAGAAAGAGCGCTGAAGCGGCTGGAGCCGACAGACGAGCGCGCGTTGCACGCGCTGTTTTCGGATCTGATGGAAGTCAACGACCAAGGGGTTGCGACGCGCCGCCGTGCAGCCCTTGAGCAAATCCACAAGGACCCGTCCAAGAAGCGCCTGGCGGATGCATTGGTGGAGGCGCGAATTTTGGTCACGGATGGTGAGCTGGCCGAGAACCCCACCACAGAGGTGGCCCACGAGGCAGTGTTCACCGGCTGGCGCCGTCTGGCTAGTTGGATTGAATCCAACGCCGGCAAGCTTCGGGTCTGCCGCAGCCTGGCCATGGCGGCGCGAGACTGGCAGCAAGCAGGTTCCCCTTCTTTCAAGCATTTGCCGGATCGCGCGACGCTCAAGCAATACCGTGGGGTTCGCCCCGCTTGCTCGCTGGGCGCGGATGCCGCGGTCGTCCGGAGTTTTCTGGGGGCGGCAAGGTGGCGCCAGCGGTTCTGGAGCGGTTTCCTGGCCATGGTGGTGCTCGTGGTCGGCATCCTGGGTGTGGACATCTGGCTGCGAAGCCAAGAGATGAACTGGAATGTGTTGCGGATTTGGTCGATGGCGCAGTTCGGACTCTATGGCGGACCGGATATGGTGTCAATACCCGGTGGCGCGTTCCAGATGGGGTCCTCTGACTGTACTTCAGACAGTAAAAGTGTTGAATGCCCGCAGCATCCTGTCACGATTCAATCCTTTGAGATAGGAAAATATGAGCTTACTTTCGACGAGTATGCGGCCTTCGTTTGGGGTAGAGATGACGTGGATCTTCCGCACGACGAAGGCTGGGACCGTGGTTTACGTCCAGTAATCAACGTGAGCTGGAACGATGCACAAGCCTATATCGAATGGCTCAACAAAAAGGTGAAAGGCAAAGGCTTTCGATTGCCGACGGAAGCCGAGTGGGAGTATGCGGCCCGCGCGGGAACTGAAACTAGATTTTTTTTTGGAGACGATGCGGACAAATTTGGCGAATATGCTTGGTATTATAATAATTCAGAAGGCAGAACTCATCCGGTTGGAACAAAGCAGCCCAATGCCTGGGATCTTTACGATATGCACGGCAATGTCGATGAATTGTTGGAAGATGGTTGGCACAATAACTATGAAGGGGCACCGGATGATGGTCGTGCCTGGGTTGATGATCCAAGGCGCTATAGCCGCGTGATCCGCGGCGGCGCCTGGAACGACTATGCGCAGGACTGGCATTCGGCCGACCGCAGCTTAGTCTGGCCCGTAAGCCGCAACGACTTCGTCGGTTTTCGTCTCTCCAGGTCCGTTACCCTTGGTCCTTGATCCCTTGAACCCTTGGCAAAGAATGCTTTTGTGGGATCCGGAGCGGCGTGGAGGGAAATCGATTTTGGATTTTGGAATTCAGATTTTGGATTGATGAATGACCTAAACAATCTGATTTATTATTGATCTTCAAGTGCTGCAGCGGGTCGAATACTTTCATTTGGTGTTCGACGTTCATCAGTTTCATTTTCGATTACACCGGCCGTTTTTAACCGGCGGCGGGGCTGACACCTGAAACCTATAAATTGTGTTCATAGATAATCAGTGCCGTTGTTGTCCCACTGAGTCTATCTTTTCCGAACGTAGTCCCGGAAAAAGCTTAGTACCTATCTGTGAGGTAATTTAATAAGTCCAACAGGCTGAAAATTCGCCAATTTTCAACCCACAATTTATCATTTCAACCCAAATCTTGACTGATTTTGCGGTCAAATTCCACCCCATCAAAATTTTTCCACTTTTTTTCATTTTGGGCTGGCGTCCGAATCCTTTTTCTGTTATACAATGAGAATGTTGCCCATTACTATCAGAAAAAGGACCATCACCGCTGACGACATCGTTCCCATCCAGGCCACGGTCAATGAACACTGGAGCAGGGGTAGAAAGCATATATCCAGGGTCCTTTGCCAACAATGGAATTGGTTCCAGCCAAATGGCCGCCTAAAGGACATGGCCTGCCGGGAGCTCCTGTTGACTCTCAGCCGCATGGGCCTGATCACCCTTCCGCCAAGACTCAACAGTGCCAACAACGAAAAGCGCAACCGATCCATCCCTGTCGTTAAAATTGATCAAATCCCTTTACAAGAAAAACTGACGAAACTCAGCCCTATTGACCTCAAAACGGTCAGAAACACAAAACTGGAGCCACTCTACAATTCGTTGATCCATCAGCACCATTACCTCGGCTATCGTCAGATCGTCGGCAATCATCTCAAGTACATCGCTTTTATCGATGAGCGGCCCGTTGCCTGTCTGGGGTGGGGCTCGGCCGCCTGGAAGGTCAAATCCAGAGACACCTTCATCGGCTGGCAACCGAAGACCAGAAAAGACAACCTGCATTTTGTCGCCAACAACACCCGCTTCCTCATTTTGCCCTGGGTTTCTGTCAAATGCCTGGCCTCCAAACTGCTGGCCTTAAATGCCAGAAGAATCTGCGCTGACTGGCTCGATACCTACAATTACCCTTTGTATCTGCTGGAAACTTTCGTTGAAAAAGATCGGTTTAAAGGCACCTGCTACAAAGCCGCAAACTGGGTCTGTACCGGTCAGACCAAGGGTACCGCCAAAAAAGGGCATATTCATTTGAACCATGGAAATATAAAGGATGTCTATCTGTATCCGCTCAGAAAAGACTTCAGAAAAAAACTGACAGGATAACCCGGGTGGAAGCTGCAACTTCCACCCGGATCGTGAGGTGTTTGGTGAACCCCTTCAAAAAATTCACCATCGCTAATGTAAGTAAAAAGCTCAATGAAATCAACTTTAAAATTTCATTGTCACACCAAAAGCCTTTCCCGAATCTAAATTTCCTTTCAAACTATCG
>Ga0316189_10004787_pt1 | contig 12974 bp, 8 predicted proteins | sample LowCovwburrow_MG_FD_204930 | JGI IMG/M metagenome (GOLD analysis project Ga0316189, IMG submission 204930) | Coastal sediment microbial communities from Maine, United States - Lowes Cove worm burrow | ecosystem: Environmental > Aquatic > Marine > Coastal > Sediment | place: USA: Maine... | reverse complement strand
AGGGTTCTCGGTCACTTTGTGCGCGAAAAAGGCGTTCTGGAATTAAGTGAAGCACTTGCCAAACTAAGCTTAAATCAAGCCAAGTGGATGGCTCAGGCGTCACCTACCTTTGATAAAAAAGGCCGAATTCAAGTTGGCGCGGATGCCGATATAGTCATCTTTGACGCCGACACGGTCGCAGCCAACGCAGACTATGGCAAGCCTTATGAGAAACCCACCGGAATCAACCATGTGTTGGTTGGAGGTCGGCATATTGTTAAACATGGTCAACGCATAGAAGGGCGTTATCCCGGCAGGAAAATACTTGCTCCGATCGAGAAATAATACGCATGCCAAACCTACTGCGCACACGCGCTAGCTCAATCAATCGTGCCTTGGATCAAATCGGTGATAAATGGTGTCTATTGATTCTTCAGGAGATATTTTGGGGTGTTAATACGTTCAATGACTTGTTAGCCGCCAGTGGAATGTCTCGTGGTGTATTATCGCAACGCCTCCAATGGTTACAAAAAATTGATTGTTTAAAGAAAGTTAGTCAGGCTGGCAAACCCAAAAGGCCGATATATCATTTGACTCGTAAATCTAATGAACTCTACCCAAATGCACTAGCCGCTTTGTCCTGGGAACGTGCTTTTTTCAATACGCCCCTACTCGACCAAGTAAGTTTGGTGCATAAGACCTGCGGCAAGCCATTCTCACCGGTATTACGATGCCAGCAATGCGCTTCACAGGTATACAGCATGGATGTTAGGTATGCACAGGGGCCTGGGCACAGTCAGGACATTAGAGAAAAGAAGGTCCGCCGTCGCTCATCTATCTCTATTGTTGATATACCGAGCAATCGGCTTGTCTATAAAAACCTAATTCACATTGTGGGAGATCGTTGGACTGCAAACATAGTTGCACTTGGGTTTCATGGAATAAAACGTTTTGATGAATTTCATAAGGAGCTCCCAGTAGCCACCAACATATTGGCTGACCGTTTGCGCTTTTTATCCGAAGAAGAAATCTTCATTCCCACAAGATACCAAAGCCGTCCCGATCGATTCGAATATATACTTTCAGAAAAGGGTCTAGCACTCTACCCATTTTTTATTACTCTATTGCAGTGGGGTGACCGTTGGTGCGGCACAGGAAATGGCGTACCGATGATTCCTCAGCACCTTAATTGCGGCTTCGATCTAACCGCCAATATGTGTTGCGATCAATGCAATCAAGGGCTAGAAGCTCACGACGTGATTTTAGTGGAGCGTAAGGAGCCTCTGATCAAGTCTAACTAGGCACGCTGCCAGCGCAGTGTGTGATAACGAAAGTTTGACCCACAGGGCTCTTCGCCACGCAGCGTTAGCACCCCATCAGAAATATCAAAAAAGCGCACTTGCTCTGTACCGACCATATTGGGGTTGAGCGCCGTCGTTACCGCATGGATTACACGATCACTTTGCAATTGATATGTTCCAGCATAGTGAAAGTAAGATTTGTAGGCTTCCGCCAACAATTGAGCAGGCAAGTTTCGTAACCCACCCTCGGTACTCAGCTTGTTGCGTTGTCTGCATGATACAGTGGCGCTCATCCAACCATCTGCGGTGTAAGTGATAAGTCCCTGCGGATTGTCACCAAAAGGAAACAATCTCTTATCGCTATTTGATTCGGCGATCTCCCAGCCTAGTAATTGCCATGCCCCTAACAGAAAATTATTATCATGGATACTTGAGTCACTCACTAGCTTGTTTTGATGTTTGAGTGTTCAGTTATTTAGCTTGGATTGTTCACTTACTTTGTCAATCAGCATATCTATGCGGTCAGCACCCCAGAACAATTCCGAACGATAGACAAATGTTGGCGCACCAAATACCTTCGATTCAACCGCCAATTGAGTATTTTCTTTCAGCTTGACTTTGGCATGATCAAAAGACTCAGCATTCACAATCTCGTCATACTCTAGACCCATGTCTGAAAGGATTGCGGCTATGTTGACAGATTTACTCATATCAATATTTTGGGCATAGGCTGAATCGAAAACGCGACTCGAAAATTCGAGTGCCTGCGATGCTTGTTGTTCATCAAGCGCGCAATAGATGCGCATTGCCTCTATGCCATTAAAAGGAAATATCGGCGGAGTTTGATACGCAATACCCATGCTCATGGCGATACGCATCAAATCATGTGTGAGGTATTGCATTTTCACTGAACTCGAGTCGGGAACCGTATGACCAAGTTGGTGAAATACAGCGCCTAAGACTATAGGCCGCTTCTCAACTATCAAGCCGGTCTTACGCTCAATTTCTGCAAGGCGTGCGTAGGCAATATAGGAATAACTGGAGGAAAAATCGAAATAGAAAAGAATTGAATCAGTCATTGCACCTTACTGTCCTAATCACGCTCTGCTACCAAATCGCTTAGCTCAAATCGTAATACCTTGCCCATCGGGTTACGAGGCAATTGCTCGAACACTTCTATACGTTCAGGCAGTTTATACTTTGCTACCCCTTGTTCGATTAAATAGTCAGTCAGATCAGACAATTTCGGAGCTTTTTCGCCGTCCTTAGCTACCACGCAGGCACATACTTTTTCGCTCAATCGCTCATCGGGATAAGCACATACTGCCACTTCCTGTAAGCCTGAATAACCTTCCAGTAACTGATCAAGCTCACTAGGTGATAATTTCATCCCACCGCGATTTATAATATCTTTACAACGCCCAACTATGCGGTAGTAGCGCTCGCCTTCGCCACAAATTTCAACCAAATCACCAGTGCGAAAATAGCCGTCTTCGCTAAACACATCGCCATGACTCTCTACATCATAATAGCCGTCAAATATGGTTGGGCCTGCAAAAAGCAGTTCACCAGACATACCAGCTTGGTGAATCTCATCCCCACTATTGGTATCAACTACTTTGGTTTTAGCGAACTCAAACACTTCGCCCTTCCAAGGCAAATCTGCAAAGCCTAGCCGCGGAAACATACTAGCCCTTTGTTCTGGTGTTGACGCGGTCTCTACGTCTGAAAGCAGACAAATCCCTTCATTGGAACCATAAAAGTTAATTATTTCTTTTCCATAATCACTTGAAAACGTCTCAATCATCGCTGGCGCTAGTGGAGCCGAACCAGACCCGATTCTTCGCAGCGCAGCGAAATCAAATTGATTCCAATTATCCGGAGACTGTGCCAGCTGATTAAGCAATGCTGGAGGCGCAATAGTAAAGGTAATCTTTTCCTGCTGGAGTTGTTGCAGATAGATGCCGGCGTCTAAAGGGTGGTGTAAAAATAGGGTAGACCCAAATTTTGCCCACGGGAATAAGAAACCACCGATCGCGGCCATATTGATCAAAGGAAACGGGTTCAGAAAATGATCCCCTGGCCTAAAATCACATGCTGTCACTTCCGATCTTGCCGTCGCTATCCACATATTGTGTGATCGTGGAACACCTTTTGGCGTGCCTGTGGTGCCTGATGTCCAGCAGATAGTATAGATGCTATTCGCATCGTCTATGATGGAGGAATGATCTAACCGGTGAGCATCCAGAGCTTGCGTACTATTTGCATTTGTATTTATTTGCAATTGAGTCGTGCCTGATCCTCCTTCTTGATCATCACCCCCTTCGAGGCCTTTACCAAAGTACAGAACATTTAGTCCAGACGCGATTGATGCCAATGGTTCACCTTTAAACTGGCTACAACTAACAATCGTCTTAGCTTTTAGCACTTTGGAAATGCTTTCCAATTCATGCTGGCCATACTGTACGGGAACCGGCGATACTATTGCCCCTAATTTACTCGCTGCGAGGTAGGTTACAACTAACTCCACTACATTTGGCAGTTGCACAATCAGCTTTTCCTCGACCACAACACCAGACCTTAAAAATTGCTCAGCTAGGTTATCGGCCGCGTAATTGAGTTGCGCATAATTCAAGCGCAGATTGTCTAAACCTGTCAATGCTTCTTTGTTTGGAGGGTCTGCTACAGCCAATCTTTCCGGCGAGACATTGAAGGTTTTCTCTACTAGGTGATGCAAGGTCTCTGTGCCCCACCAACCGTTGGCAGTGTATTCGTCAATTCTGTTCTGGGGTGATGTAATCATAGAGCACCTATAGCAATTGGATCATTTGTGAATTTAAAGCGCGAAAAAGCTGAATAGATATTTAATTGAGAGCCCATCTGATTTATTGATCTGCAGCTTGGTACTCAGCTTCAAGTTGGTCTACCAAGTCGGCAATCTTCAAAATTTCGGTGCTTACACCTACACCTTGGCCTGCCGCCCAAATATCTTTCCATCGTTTTTGGTCACCCGCTGCCTTGGCAAAATCTATATCGGCAGCGCCCGGCATATTGGCGATATCAAAGCCTGCTGCAGCTAAACTATCACGCATCCAGTTGGCTTTGACACCAGTTATTGCATCTGAACACAAAATATCTTCTGCACGCGAATCAATGACCATCGCTTTGTAGCCATCCAGCGCCATGCTTTCCTCAGTTGGAATAAATCGAGTTCCCATATAAACATAGTTAGCCCCGAGAACCTCAGCCGCACGAATTGCCCTGCCCGAACTTATTGCACCCGCCAGGATAATATCGCCATCCCAATAACTGCGAACTTCCTCAACAAATGCAAACGGCGAAACTTGGCCAGTATGACCACCTGCACCACTGCACACTAAGGCCAAACCATCAACCCCAGTAGTTGCAGCCTTACGCGCAAAAGCAGGCGAATTTACATCAGCATAAATCTTGCCACCATAAGCTTGAACTTGTGCAACTGCCTCTTTAGGACTGCCTAAGGCAGAAATCACAATCGGTGCCTTATATTTTACAGCCAACTCTAAATCTTGTTCCCAGCGCAGATTAGTACGATGCATTATTAAGTTAATTGCCCATGGAGCTGCGTTATCATCACCTTCGAGTGCACTTGTTATTTGCACCAACCAGCTCTCTAAGTCTTCAAGCGTTCTGGCATTGGGTGCAGGGAACGACCCCACAATTCCCGACCGACAGGCTTCTATCACCATCTCAGTACCAGAAATCAAGAACATGGGGGCTTGAAACACAGGTATGCGAAGTTTGTTCTCTAATGGCATAAGACTATTTTTAATTTGCGAGTTTTATAAACGAACCATATGCTAAACAAAGTAATCCGCCTGCGCAACTTTTTGATATTTAATTTTCACCAAATGTCTCTGCAACGACGATAATGTATAGAAATTTCATAAGCAAAACACTTAACAACTTGCATAATGAGACCATTTTTCTATATCATTATACTATTCTATTACTATTACTTTCAGAAAGACTAGGAGTTCATATATATGCCGCAAAGCCACTTTCCACTAAGCGAGCAATGTCTCGGCCCAAATATACATGTTGAAGATGCTCCAGCGTGGGTATTAGAACTCGATAACCCGTATCTACATGGCGTTTATGCGCCCACCACAAATACCAACGCAAGCGAAGACAATCTTGACGTAATTGGTGAAATTCCTGCAGATCTCTCGGGCGCTTATTACAGAAATGGCCCAAACCCCCAGTTCAAACCCAAAAATCGCTATCACCCATTTGATGGCGACGGGATGATGCACGGTGTATTCGTAAATAATGGCAAAGCATCGTATAAGAGCAATATGATCCAAACATCCTGCCTGTCATATGAACAAGAGCAGCAGGAGTCAGTTTGGCCAGGAGTAATGGGGCCATTTGACTACAGCCTGCCTGATTTTCCGATCAAAGATACTTCTAATACTGATGTTGTTTTGCACAACGGCAAACTCATCACCCTTTGGTACAACTCGGGTCATCCGTTTACTTTAGATCCTTTGACCCTGAAAAACACGGGCCCTTTGCACTCACCCAGCAAACTTACGCGAAAGATGTCGGCTCATACTCGAACAGATTGGCAAACCGGCGAATTATTCTTTTTCGATTACGGCGATGAACCGCCTTATATGGTCTATGGGGTAGCCAATCCCGATGGCAGCTTAAAACATGAAGTGCCGATTGATTTACCTGGGCCGCGCTTACCGCATGAAATCTCCTTCACCAGTAACTACGCGATTCTGCATGACCACCCGCTGTTTCATAATCCAAAAGTACTGCAGCAGCACAACATGCGTTTGCTCGAATTTCATCAAGATATACCGACCCGATTTGGCTTAATTCCACGCCTTGGAACTAAGGTGAACTGGTTCGATTGCGAGCCATGTTTTGTGTTACATACCAGCAATGCATGGGAAGAAGGCGACTGGGTAATTATTGACGGCTGCCGCTCAATCAACCCAATGCCAGAAGCAAAACCTGAAGAGGGAGACCTCTCACACATGTTGGCCTATATGCGTTTAGAGGCGAACAACTATCGGTGGCGTTTGAATCTAAAAACAGGCGAGGTTCGAGAAGGACCTATTGATGATTTGAACACAGAGTTCAATAAATCTAACCCATTGTTTCATGGTATTAAAAGCAAATATGCCTATCATCAGTATATTCCGCGGCATGAAGATGGCGGCGCAACGCTGCGCTTTGATGCTTTGGTCAAGTACAATAACGAGACCGGTCATTATCAGCGCTGGAATTATGGTAAAGGTGTATATGGTAGTGAGGCCGTATTCGCTCCGCGTGTTGGCGCCACAAGGCTGGATGACGAAGATGATGGCTATGTGATAAACATCGTTACCGACAGCAATGACTGGACTTCTTGGTGTTTAATTTTTGATGCCAAAGATATTGAGCCTGGCCCCATTGCGCGCATAAAGTTACCCAATCGGGTACCTGGAGGCTTCCACGGCATGTGGGCCAGAGGAGAAGAACTCTATTCGTAAATCAGCCCTTGCTTAGCGTACATTCCGATTGTCGTCATCGGGGATTTCTTGCGGGTAGCCCCAAATCCTATAGGCAAATAACCGAACTCTGCGGGCAAAGCCGGTGCTTGCTCGCATGTAGTTCATTGAGTTGTAATCATAAATTGACTTAGCTGGAATAATTCCGAGTGATTTTGGCATATGCCTTAATGAGAATGTTGTTCTACAACTTTCTTGCCAATCCAAAACTTCATTCACTTCAAATTCAGCAAGATCCTTCCAAGGGAAAAGCTCTTCATCCCAAGTCTTCATATTATTGAAGATTTCAGGATCATCTTCATCATCAGCTATTCGATATTGAATCTGCAATTTATACCTGGCACCTTCTCGCTTAACTCGATCTGCATACTCATTCTTTAAGAAGTTTCTGCCACGGGGCTCATGTGGCAGAACTCGTTGATTGCAAGCATCAATAACGCATGGGTTCGACTCGATACCGGACTCGGGAATGTCTTCTAGTGGTCGGACTTTATACTTGCCGTAATATTTTATACCCTGCGTAGTTATGAACAAGTAAGGAGCTTGTGAATAGTATCTAACATTGTGAAAAGAGGTGGCATGTCTGCGCACAGCGAGTTGCGCGCCTAGCGAACCCTGTGGGTAATTGCGATTATACTCAACCCAATCAACGCCCCATTTTTCTTTACGCGATGAGGCAAATTTCCAAAAACTTATTGCTGACCAGAAAACACCAAAGTTGCCGCTATTAAGCTGTATATCGAAAGGGCTATCAAAATGATGGTCTGAGAACTTAATTGAGCAACTTCGAATCACCCTCATGGCGTCATCAAGAAACGTTGCAGAGGCATGACGCACACGAATATTGAATTTCTTACCAGGCTCAAAAAAATCGTTATCAGGAATGTCAGCATCATCATATATACGCAGCGAACCCTTGCCAGCAATACCATTATTATGACTCATGCGTACACCGCGCAAACCAAGACCCAGCGCTATAAATAGTGTAAAGATATGACAAAAAATCCACAGATATACCTTATCCCAAAGGGCGTTTATTCTTTTAAAAAGCAATTGTGAAGTTGTGAGTTGTTTTGTTGGCTGCATAACTTTTTCTGATCTAGTCGGCTAGAATTTTGGTTTGCTGCTTTTACCAATAAACCTGCCAGCCTTACTAAATATTTGTCCTCGATTCAATAGTGCGAACATCAACATTCAGGGCCTTAAATTCATGCTCTTTATCAAGCAGCATTTTTATCAGATTCGGATTTACATCACTTTCATTGTTAGTCGTAATGAAGCCATATTCGGTTCGCGACAAAATATTTCCAAACCAAAGACCCTGCGAGGCGCGCGCTAGGCATGGGGAGATGGATAAATCTGATTCTGGGGCAATGACTCCCCGCTCTTTATCACCAAAACGCAGGCCGCCGCAGCTGTACAGAACTTCGCCTAATTGTTCGTATTGATGCTCATTGATCCAGGTATGCAGGTAGGTTGCCACCATAATCATATAGGCGCATGCATGCTTTAGCCTTGCCACCTCAACATCGCCATTTATCTCATCATAATCTTCCGAATTTGTAATAGCAGAGACCGCTTTCACTTCTCCATCTCGGCGTTCACGTTGTGCATCGGCATCAAAACAATACTGCTTAGAATAATAGTCAAACCTGCTTTCAGCCAGCTCACGATCTTTTTCAGAAAGAGTATCCAAATCTAGATCAGACAAAAATATCGGCACGGCATGATTAACGAGATCTTCTGAGAACCGGTAAACTTCAAACCAATGTGCTTTTATCTCCGCTATATTTTGGTCGATAAATTCATCTACGAATTTATACAAAATATCCCAAAATAGGTTTTCAGCGATTGCACTGCTGTGCGCATCATTAAGTGGCTGCATTGGCTGCCAGTTTACCCAATCTTGCATGCCCAAGACATCTCGCGTGCGCTGCTGAATTCCATCGGGCGTTAACGCCGTGACATTCGGAATGAATTCACTGAGCAGCAAATTGTCTGCTGAGTGATTAATTAAAACTACTTCTTTTAAATGCGGTAACAACAAGATGGCAATTGGGCTGAGTCGTAAATTGCGATAGGCCGCAATGGCATATTGCTCAGTGTTGAGATGAGTGCCGGTAAAATGTTCGTCGAGTTCAGTTGTAAATGAGCCATTGACTCTAAAAACCCGTTTTGCGTGTAGCCAATCGTCGCCATCATTGTAGGTAAAGGTGCGCTCTTGCCAAGGATCAGAATTTATTGAGTTTAGCGGCCCGATCAATTTCAATTCAATTGGCATAGGCAAACCATCCTTACGCAACCGAAATTTCATTTTAGCGGTAGGCAAAGCATATTTATTGTTATGGGCGTAGCGACAAATGCCATAGTACTTTACCCAATAGCAACCTTGTTCCGAGGAATCAGGTTCAAAGTAGGCGCGATTCATGCCGTTCATCATGCGCTTACCCATCCACTCGTCGCTACGCGTATAGCCTGGTAAGTGCTTCTCTATACATCGGGTTAGATTTTCTGGATAGTCATTCTGCAAAGACTCCATGCTTATCGTATCCGGTGCAAGTTCCAACTGTTTCATGTGCTTAATCTTGATCAGCTCAATGGGAGTAACTTGTTCAATAAACGCATCCTGCCTGCCTTGCGCATAGTACTGCGGTGCGTCTTTGTCATGATCTTTTATGATCACTCTAGGCACCGGTGAATTGTCCCGATATTGCCAATAAAATAATTGAATAGCATGCAAATCATATTGCATGCCAATTATGTCATTTTTGGCTATTTTCACTTCGTGAAACAACTCTAGTACCGGATGAACTGTCTCATCTTTGGAATAGATATGCGTGCGCTGTAGTATTTGAAAACGAAGTTTTCGGTTACTCCAACATCTAGCCGCGCGCATATCCAGGTCCATTTCAAACGATCCATCTCTCTGACTCAAACACTCACCCAACTTACGCCACGAAAACCACCAACTGCGGGTCCATAACTCGCAGCTCATATTGTGCAAAGGAATATCAATATCATTCTTTCCGGCAAAGGTGATGCTGCCAACTATTTGCGTATCTTTGTTATCACCAAATATTTTCTGCCGCCGTGGAAAAAGATATTTCTCAAGCGTTTGATATGCATTTCTTATGGTTATGTAGAGCTGGAATAGGCACTCCAAAATTAACACAATCGGATTGGTGACCATACTAGATCGACCAACCTCCAGGTAATTAATGCCGCGCAACCTAGGCTTAAAAAAACCACCATTACTACTGTATACGACCCCCGTTTCTTGCTCACACTGTTTACAGATTTTGCCGATTTTATCAGCTTCGACCATTGTCACCCCTTCCACCCTTCACCCAAGCGCTTATCTTTAAATTCTTTTTAAACCACACCCACATAACCCAACGCAGTCAATAATCAGCGTTTAGGAACCTTTCCTATCGGTCACAAAATACATATTTACTTCACCGAGATTCCTGGCCATCTTACTCCCTCTGAAAACACAGTCAAAATCATGTTTGACGATTTGGTAGGTTTCTTCCGAAATATTTATTTTGCCAGGCTCACTACACGCCTCTAAACGGCTTGCCTCGTTTACCGTATTTCCCCAAATATCATAGGCAAACTTAGTAGTTCCTACCACTCCAGCCACCAAAGGCCCAGTGTGAATGCCAATCCGTACTTCAAGCATGGGAATACCGTTTTTGCTTGCTTGGGAGTTAAAGACTTGCATAGCTTCTAGAATATCAAAAGCAGCCTCGACGGCATCACAAGCATGAGTTGAATTTGGTGCGGGCAGACCACCAGCACACATATATGAGTCACCAATTGTTTTAATTTTCTCCAGGCGTCTTGACGCAGCAATCTCATCAAAATTTTTGAAACAGGAGTTCAATGTATCGACCAATTGCTTGGTAGACATTTTGGTACTGGCACTAGTGAAGCCTACAAAATCTACAAACAATACCGACACCGCCTCAAAATGTGTTGGTTCAGTAAAGCCTTTCTCTTTGAGTTCGCGAGCCACCTCTTTGGGCAATATATTAGCTAATAAAACATCCGATTTTTTCTTTTCCTTAGCCAGCTCCACAGTCCTTTCGACCACCTTCTGTTCTAGATTTTCGTACAGCAAGGCATTGTTAATCGACACTGCCATCTGGCTCGACAACACCGATAGAAGCTCTACTCTTTCAGGCGTAAAGGCATTTTTTGTGACATTATTTTCCAGATACAGGACACCCAATAGATTTCCTTGATTAACTATTGGAATACTCAACATCGATTCCGGCTTCACTTTTGACACATAATCATCGCGAGTAAATTCAGTCAAACTGCTGAAAGAGTTGTTGATAAAATTTCTTTTAGCCCGTGCAACGTATTTCACAATACTCGAGGGTACATGTTGTTGAGCCTCTAAGGCCAGACCAAGCAAATTCTCCTCGGCAACAACGTCTAATTCGCTCACCGCTTCCAGGCATAAGCCGTCATCGCGCATCAAAATCAGCGCTCCCTTTTGGGCACCGGCATTCTCGATCACCACACTAAGCAGGTTACCAAGTAGTTTGCTTAGCTCAACTTCGCTAGACAGCGTCAAGGATGCTTTGATGATTGTATCAACATCCAGTTGCAAGCCGCTAATAGAGCTAGAAGCATATGATGTTGAATAGTGGGTTCTGCTTCTATTGGGACTTTTAACCTCAGTAAAATACTGCGGAAAGGACTCAAGCAATTGATCCAATTTTGCTTTTGCTCCCCACTCTTGGTACAAGTTGAACGCAATGTTTAAATAATATTTGCCCAGATCTTGCCTGCCGAATCGTATATAGGCTAGGGCGGCCAATTCATAGGCGAGCGCCTCTTCATGAATGAAGCCTTGCCTACCGGCCTGACTAATTGCTGTATCGACTAATACTCTAGACTCATCCAAGTGATTTGTCGCCAAGGCTATTTGCGACCTGAGTATGGTCGCTTTATGCAAATAATTCTCAGGCGCGTATTTAGCAAAATAACTGAGCTTCTTTAAGCCTTTGCGAGCAATTTTTAGGTGTGCGCGCTTACGCATATTTGATTTTTCATCATTTGCTAAGGCAAGTGCAGAAAGGGCTCGATAGAAATACAAATTGGGAATTTCAAACTTTGACAGCACGGCTTCCTCGAGCGCCATAGCCAGATTTGCGTATTCCAGAGCCGCTCTATAATCCCCAAATAGATAGCTAATAAGCATACGATTGAAGTGGATGAAAAATACAGCTGCCTTATCATCTTTCTCTTGCTTAATGAGCAACATCGCTTTGGCATCTATGGCTTCACCAACTAGACTCATCGGGTCTTCATCCAAGCCCATTAGACTACGCATAGCCTGACGATAGATTTCGTTGTAATGATATTGCGTTTCCTGATTTAACTGTAGAAAACTCTTGCTAAACACATCGGTTTCCTTTTCAAGCTGATCCAGCGGTTTGCCGCTTAAGAAAGCATGTATGCAATAAATATTTGCGTTGACACAAGCAAACTCGTTCTCACCTGTTTCGAGTCCTGTATAAAAAGAGTTTCGCAGTGGTGACAAACTCTTGTCCACATGTTTATTCCAATGCACAATCAGTGCATAGACTGGGTCAACAATTTGCGTAACCCATTCTTTGGAATCAAATTGCTCCAACAGCTTGAGACCCAACTCACCATAGGCCATGCCGCGCCGCATAGATCCAAAAACACCGCACATAATGATTCCATAGCCAGCAAAGCAAAAAGCTGAGGTTTCATTTAGGCCATGTTTGAGCGACATGCCAATCATTTCAGAAGCTATAATCGGCAAGATATTTGGCTCTGCCCAGTATGCCGAAGGGGCAATATTGGCCATTACCCGCATTGCTGCAATATGCTTGGGATCGTCCATGATTGGCAGAGCCAATATCGATTTATTCGAAATTCCCTTTAATTTTATTTCGTTCTTCAAGATACTAGCCATCACACGAGCCTTACTCGGGTGACGTGGAATATTGCGACCCAATACGCTTAAAGCCTCAAGCCCTAAATCAATGGCCGATGGAAGATCGTTGATTGCCTTAAAGGAATTAATTTTAACTTCGTAAACCCTAATTCTGTCCATAGAGTTTTTTGCCATTTTGTCAACAATGGCGAAATGTTTATCGGTGAC
>Ga0316189_10004786_pt1 | contig 12974 bp, 11 predicted proteins | sample LowCovwburrow_MG_FD_204930 | JGI IMG/M metagenome (GOLD analysis project Ga0316189, IMG submission 204930) | Coastal sediment microbial communities from Maine, United States - Lowes Cove worm burrow | ecosystem: Environmental > Aquatic > Marine > Coastal > Sediment | place: USA: Maine... | reverse complement strand
CGCACCATGCGATTATTGACATAAAAGAACTGCAAATCGGCCTGGCTGCGTGAAAACGTCGGTGAGGCCACCCAGCCATGCAATGACAAACCGGCCGCCGCATGCTCAATATAGACCGACTGCTCCATGAAGGCCTTGCCACACAGGTCGGCAACGCGCCGCTCCTGCTGTTCCCGGCTGACAGCCGCCGGCAAATGAAAGACCGGACGCTGATTATGTTGTAACTTCAGTGATACCGGAAAACAACTCAGTGCGATGCGCCGCACCACGTTCTGAATATGTTTGAACTCGGTGTTTTCAGTTCGCATGAATTTGCGGCGCGCCGGCGTGTTAAAAAACAGCTCCTTTACATCAACCGTAGTACCCGGCATATGCGCAACCGGTGCTGCGGTCAGCTGCTGGTCAGAGCCATCGCCCTGTACGCGCCAGCCTGACTGCTGCAGCGGCGTCCGCGAACTCAGCTGCAGGCGGGATACCGATGCAATACTGGGTAGCGCCTCACCACGAAAGCCGAGGCTGTTGACCTGCTCAAGATCGGCGAGTGAAGCAATCTTGCTGGTCGCGTGCCGGGACAGGGCCAGGGATAATTCATCCTGCTCTATGCCCTTGCCATCATCTCGCACCCGGATACGCTGCATGCCACCCTGATCGATATCCACTTCAATGGCCTGCGCACCGGCATCAAGACTGTTCTCAAGCAATTCCTTGACCACGGAGGCAGGACGCTCGATGACTTCACCGGCGGCAATCTGGTTAACAAGCTGTGCGGGCAGAACCTGGATAGACATACATCAAAAACGGCTGATTAAACTGGCCGCTCATGATACCGCGTTGCAGTTAAAAGGTAAGCAGGGTTTTTTGGAGCCTAGCTGCCCCGGGTCGGCGGTATACGCAGGGTGTCACCGACGCGAAGACGATCTGACTTGAGGGAATTATAGCCACGCAGGCTCGCCAGGCTGACGCGATGAACGGCAGCGATCTCGCTAAGCGTATCACCCCGTTTAACCTTGTATTTCCTTGCCACCATGTGGGTTCCAGGCGGCGGATTGTTGCCAAAATAATCACGGATACCGGTCAGCATCGCCCGTGCCAGTTTTTTCTGGTGGCGCTTGTCACGCAGCTTGTTTTCTTCCTGCGGATTGGAAATAAAAGCCGTCTCGACCAGTATCGAGGGGATATCCGGTGATTTCAGCACCACGAAACCGGCGCGTTGCACGGTAGATTTGTGCGTCTTGCCAAGCCGTTTCAGCCCGCCAAGCATATTGGCTGCGACCTCGTGGCTGGCCTCGATGGTTGCAGACTGCGACAGGTCCAGTAATACCTCGGCCAGCAGGTCATCCTTGTCATCCAGACTGACACCGCCGGCAAGATCAGCCGCATTTTCCTGGTTTGCCAGCCAGCGCCCCATCTCCGACGAGGCACCGCGACGCGACAACACAAATACAGAAGAACCATGCGCACGCTTGTCACGAAAGGCATCGGCATGAATGGAAATAAACAGGTCAGCATTATGCTTGCGTGCCTTGTTGATGCGCTGGCGCAGGCCGATATAGTAATCACCTTCACGAATCAGCACCGGGCGCATACCGGGTTCTTTCCGCACCAGTTCCGCCAGTTCGCGCGCAATGGCCAGCACCACTGTTTTCTCCTTGGTACCGCGACTGCCCCGGGCACCCGGGTCTTCTCCACCATGGCCGGCATCAATGGCAATCACCAGTTCGCGCAAGGCGGCCGGTTTATCAGCAACACTTTTCTTGACTACTTTCTTTTTGGTAACACCGGCTGTGGTTTTGGCATCATAAAGGTCAACCACCAGACGGTGGCCATATTTTTCATTCGGCTTGAGGGTAAAGGTACGTGGCTCCGCTGCCTGCTTGAGTTCCAACACGATACGCAGGGTATTTTGATCATTCTTTGCGGCACGCACACCGGTGACAAGACCGGCTGCTGTGGTTGAAGTCAGTAGCGATGAGGCCTGTGCGGCCGGCACATCAATCACCAGCCTGTCGGGGTTTTGCAGGGTAAAGACTTTCCTGGGAGTAACCGCAGCGCTGGTATCGAAAACGACACGGGTATGATCAGGCGCTGCCCAGAGGCGCACATTTTCAAAATTAACGGCCCCCGCCAGCGCCATACCTTGCACAGCCAGCCAGAGACACCCTCCCGTTATCAGCCTGTTCACCAGATGTAGCGCTCCTGTATACCCTTGCCGTTTTTGGGGATTCTATCCACAACTGCGAGTGAATTGCAAGAAATAGCGTTTAAACTCCTTCAGATAGGGGTCATACCTCTGCAGTAGTCGAGATACTGACGCTAATGAGCAAATTCAGGGCATTTTAGCTCCCGCCGAGGCCTCCATGAGGTTCAGCCAGCGTTCCCCGACTGCCGTTCCGGCATGCAGACTGGCGGCACGCCCTTTGCCGCAGTAATCAAGATCAATGATGAGATCAGCTGCTGGCAGGTAACCGCTACCGCGCTCCGGCCATTCAACCAGCAACAACGCATCTTCTGCCAGCATGTCGCGCAGCCCCAGCCATTCCAGCTCTTCTGCATCGGCGAGCCGGTACAGGTCCAGGTGATAGACCCGGCATGGTTCCACTGCATACGGTTCAACCAGTGTGTAGGTTGGACTGCATACCTTGCCGTCATATCCCAGCCCGCGCAAAAAACCGCGCGCCAATGTTGTCTTGCCGGCACCCAGGTCACCGTTCAGATAAACAATTCCCGGCGCCATGCCACGCGCAAGCTCGGCACCCAGCGCTTGCGTCGCATCGGCGTCTGCCAGCTGCCGCTTCATGTCGACTCACCCTGTGCATCAATAACACCACGCAGCGCAGCGATGACATCACGCGCCAGCAGGCCACGTTCGCCCTGCCCGGCCGCTGCATCTCCCGCACAGGCATGTACACAGACACCTGCCACCGCCGCCGCATGCACAGCCATCCCCTGGGCAATAAAAGCGGCAATAACGCCACTCAGCACATCACCCATACCCGCCGTCGCCATACCCGGGTTACCGGCAGCACAAATCAGCGGAGTTTCATCTTCAGCGTGGATAACCGTTCCCGCACCTTTTAGCACGGCAACACCTCCATATTGCTGTGCAATGGCCTGCGCCGCAGCAAGACGGTCTTGCTGAACAGTTGCAATATCCTGCCCGAGCAGACGCGCGGCCTCGCCCGGATGCGGAGTCAGCACCTGCGCATCCGTGCTGGCAGGCGCGCCTGCCAGTAAATTAAGTGCATCTGCATCAATAACGCGTGGTTGCGTACTTTCCAGTACCACACCCAGCAACCCCTGCGCCCATACAGAGCGCCCCAGGCCGGGGCCAACCACCAGTACGTCTGCGGCAGTAACCAGCATCTTCAATGCCCGCGCATCGGCAACAGCGTGGCACATCAACTCCGGGCAGGCACTGGTAATAAATGCGGCATGTGCGGGATGGGTCGCAACACTGACCAGCCCGGCACCACTGCGCAATGCCGCTTCGCCGGCAAGTCGCACTGCTCCGCCCATACCCTCGTCACCACCCACAACCAGTACACGACCATGCTGCCCCTTGTGCGCCGTGCGGACTCGCGGAATGGACAGCGTTCCAGGTGGCGGTCTATCAAGCAGCCGTGCAACTGTTGTTACCTGCCGGTATACAGCAGCTGGCACCTGAAGATCGGAAAATACCGTGTCACCTGCATAGTCAGGCCCCACTCCGGTGTACAAACCGACCTTACGACCAATAAAGGTAACCGTCACATCCGCACGAGCCGCTACACCCGAGACAGCACCCGTATCGGCCTGCAGGCCGCTGGGTATATCAACCGACAGTAGCGGCAATGAAGATGCATTCAGCTGTTCAACGGCAAGATGCCAATCGCCGGTAAGCGGCCGATCGATACCGCTACCCAGCATGGCATCCACCAGCACGTCGGCTTCCAGCACAATACTGCCTGAAAATGGCACAAGCTGCCCGCCGGCCTCAACATAGTCGTTGTATGCCGTTAGTGCATCACCCTGCAAGCGCCCGGCTTCACCCAGTTGCAGCACCTGTACCTGCCAATTTGCCGCGTGTGCCAGCCGTGCGACGACAAAACCGTCACCGCCGTTATTACCGGTGCCGCACAGCACCTGCAGCGAACGCGCTGCCGGCCAACGTGCCTGCAGGCATTGCCAGCAGGCTTCGCCGGCGCGAGACATCAGGGTATAGCCGGGTATGCCCTGCTGTTCGATTGCAATCCGGTCCAGTTCGCGCACCTGTGCGGCGGTGTACAATGCATCCGGACCGGACCGTTGGCTGTTTGCTTTCATAAAGCGTCCAAACCGGGCAGAGGCCCAAGTCAATTCAGGATAACAGCAACATACCGTGAAGCACGTAGAAAAATCCAGTCACAATGAAGCCCCCCACGCCAATCCCTGACCCGCATCTCGATTACGCCGCACTCAGTCGACAGATCAAGCGCTGGGGGCAGGAGCTCGGCTTCCAGCAGACAGGAATCACCGATACACAGCTGGACGATGATGAAATATTCCTGATGCAGTGGCTGGCCTGTGGCTATCACGGGCGCATGGAGTACATGGAACGTCATGGCACCCGCCGCAGCAGGCCCGCCGAGCTGGTCCCCGGCACCGTGCGTATAATCTCGGTACGCATGGACTACTGGCCGGGTGATGCCCGGGAAGCGGACGCTGTGCTGCAGGACGACGCACTCGCCTATCTTTCACGCTACGCGCTGGGCCGCGACTATCACAAAGTCATCCGCAAACGGTTGCAACAGCTGGCCAACAAAATTGAATCACTGGCAGGACCTTTTGGCTATCGCGCCTTCACCGACAGCGCACCGGTACTTGAAAAGGCGCTGGCACAGAAAGCCGGCCTTGGCTGGATTGGCAAACATACCAACCTGATCAACGAGCAGGCCGGCTCGTGGTTTTTTATCGGCGAGCTGTACACTAATCTGCCCCTGGAGATTGACCAGCCGGGCGAAAATCATTGCGGCAGCTGTCGCTCCTGCATCGATGCCTGCCCCACCAACGCCATCATCGCACCCTACAAACTGGATGCACGCCTGTGTATCTCCTACCTGACAATCGAGTTGCGCGACGCCATTCCGGAGCAGCTGCGTTCGCTGATTGGCAACCGTGTGTATGGCTGTGATGACTGCCAGCTGGTATGCCCGTGGAACCGCTTTTCCGGTCCCAGTGATGAGTCCGACTTTAATACCCGCCACGGCCTCGACGCCAGCGAACTGGTTCGTCTGTTTGCCTGGCAGGAAAGCGAGTTTGAGGAAAACACCCGCGGCAGTGCGATTCACCGGATTGGTTACGAATGCTGGTTGCGTAATATCGCGGTTGGCCTGGGTAACGCACCCACGACACCCGCAGTAATAGCAGCATTGCGTGCGCGGCAGTCACACCCGTCGAATCTGGTGCAGGAACATGTCGAATGGGCACTGCGCCAGCATACGGAGTAAGGATCGCGGACAGGGTCCGCTCCTACAAGTGCTGCGTTTACCACTGGTGTTGATATTAGTGTGGGAGCGGACCCTGTCCGCGATCACCAGGGCTGAATTTACCGTGCGTCCTTAATTTTCAGCCCCTCTTCATACAACACATTCTTCGACAGACCGCTGATTTTCGCTGCCAGCCCGGCGGCCTGCTTTAATGGCAACTCCTCGATCAACACTTCCAGCATACGCAGGGTTTCAGCATCCACCGCTGAACGTTCACGCGCCTGCGCACCGTGAACCAGCACAACAAACTCGCCTTTCTGCTGATCGGCATCCGACTCTACCCGCTGCAGCAGCTCATCGAGTGAACCGTGCAGTATCGTTTCAAAGGTCTTGGTCAACTCGCGGGCCACGGTTGCCTCGCGACCCCCACCCAGACAGTCCACCATGTCGCGCAGGCTGGCGCAGATACGATGGCTGGACTCATAGATCACCAGCGTAACCGTCACCGCAGCCAGTGCCTGCAGGCGTTGCTGCCGTGCTGCCTGTTTCGATGGCAGAAAACCTTCAAACAAAAAACGGTCCGAGGGCAAACCGGCCACCGACAGTGCCGCAATCAGCGCCGAGGCACCCGGTACCGGCACTACCCGCAGATTGGCTTCACGTGCCGCCCGCACCAGGTAAAACCCGGGGTCGCTGATCAGCGGTGTACCGGCATCCGACACCAGCGCCACATCCTCTCCCGCAGCCAGGTGCCGCAACAGGCTGGCGGTTATGTGCCGTTCATTATGTTCATGTAACGCCATCTGCCGGGTGCCAATACCATAATGCACCAGCAATTTTTTGCTGTGCCGGGTATCTTCCGCAGCAATTAATGGCACGGTTCGCAACACGTCCAGCGCACGCGCGGACAGGTCCTGCAAATTGCCGATTGGTGTTGCAACCACATACAATACCCCGGCGCTTTGTTGTGCGCTGTTCATGCGGCATCATCCTAGCAAATATTGATGCGAGCCGTATCGGCATCTATTGAAGCTGAAGAACCGGGGTATGGAGGCAAACCAAATCACGGACCTTGTCCGCGATCAGCCTCCATGCTACTGGTGCAAAACGGGAACAAAATTCACAGCTACAGGTATATATATTAAAGGTAGACGCGCTATCGGCTTTTCAGTAGAGTTTCGGCACTTTTACTGAATAACCAGCCGGATCAGCAACCAGCCCCAGTGCCGTGAAGAAATTACCGACCATATTGTACAAGCTGTTAACCGCCACCCTGCTTGCCGCCCTCATCGCCGGCTGCAGCAGCGGCGTACGCACCGGCTTCTCCGCTGACAGCCGCCTGCAGAGACAGGCACAATCACTGGAAGACAGCGGTAACTACCAGGGTGCCGCGCAGCTGTATCTGCAGGCGGCCGCAAAGACCACCGGCGAAGACCAGCAGGCACTGCAACTGCAGGCCGCGGCCAGCCTTATTCGCGGCGAAGACTACATTGCTGCAACGCGCCTGCTGGATGAACTGCCGGCAGCACAGCTTGGCGGTGAAGTGCGCCAGCATTACGCCATCAACAGGGCTGCCATTGCCATCGTCGACCAGCGCCCGGTACAGGTGCTGACCCTGCTGGACGAGGTCCCGGCCAGCGGCCCGTTCATCGCCGACTACCGCCGCCTGCGCGCCGAGGCCTACCTGCAGGAATCACGGTTTTTCCTCAGCGCCCGCGAACGTGTGCTGCTCGACCCGCAGCTCACGGACCAGCAACAGCAACTGGAAAACGAGTTTGCTATCTGGGAATCCCTGAATCGTCTCACCGACACGGAATTGCAAACACTGCGTACCACCTCCCCGCCCGACCCGATGAGCGGCTGGATGGAACTGGTAGAGCTGACCCGGCTGTACCTGCAGCAACCTGATGCACTGGCTGACGTAATACCTCACTGGCAACAGCGCTACCCGAACCACCCGACCAGAAAGGTCTTTATTCCGGAACTGTTAAAAAGCATGCGTGCCGCAGGCCAGGCACCCGAGCGGCTGGCACTGTTGTTACCGCTGAATGGCAAGCTGGCCGATGCTGCCAGCGCAATCCGCGATGGCGTGTTTGCTGCCTACTACGACACCCCGGCCGCCAGCAGCCGGCCGTCCATACAGGTTTATGACAGCGGCGTGACGCCTGAAGACACCGTGGCCGCCTATCAGCAGGCCATCACGGACGGCACACAGTTTATTATCGGCCCCTTGCGCAAGGAATCCGTGCATGCACTGGCGACCCTGCCGCAGCTCGCCGCACCGGTTCTGGCACTCAACCAGATTGAAGACACCGCGCTGTTTAATACAGCACTGTACCAGTTTGGACTGGCACCCGAAGACGAAGCACGCGAGGTAGCACGTCTCGCCTGGCGCGAAGGCTTCACCCGCAGCATTGCGTTACTGCCAGACACCGACTGGGGTGAACGTGTCTATGCTGCTTTTGCGACTGAATGGCAACTGCTTGGTGGCGAGATCCTCGAAGCCGAACGCTACGATAACAACCGCACCGATCATGGCAAGATCATCAGCAGCGTACTGAAGCTGGATGACAGCAAGGCCCGGCAGCAGCAGCTGACACGGCACCTCGGAACCAAGCTGGAGTTTGAGCCACGCCGCCGCCAGGATGTCGACTTTGTCTTTTTGGTCGCCTCCTCCCGGCAGGCCCGGCTTATTCGCCCGCAATTAAGGTTTTACCGCGCCTCATCGCTGCCGGTATACACCACTTCACGGGTCTACAGCGGCATGCCGGATGCCGACAAGGATGCCGACATGAACGGCATTATTTTTTGCGACATGCCGTGGACGCTTGAGAACGGCGGCAGTTCGGATCACCTGCAACAAACTATCAATGCGTCGTGGCCAGGCAATGCCAGCCGTTACCGGCGCTTGTATGCACTGGGCATCGATGCCTATCGGCTAACGCCGTACCTGGGAGAGCTGGGTAACAACATGTTTGGTGCCTACCATGGCGTCACCGGCAACCTGTCACTCGGTGCACGTGGACATATTAACCGCTCGCTGCGCTGTGCAAAATTCAGTCGCGGGCTGCCGGTATTACTGGAACCGACCGTTGCCACCGAGACCGGCAGCGAGACCAGCAGCCTGCCTGCAGTAACAACACCACATGGATACACAAGCCCGCGGTAAGCAGGCTGAAGACCGCGCCTGTCGCTACCTGCAGGAACGTGGTTTACAGCTGCTGCAGCGCAATTACCGTAGCAAGCGCGGAGAAATCGACCTGATACTGCAAGACACAGACAGCCTGGTATTTGTTGAGGTACGCTACCGGCGCCAACACGGTTTCGGCTCTGCCGCCGAGAGTGTTGATGCACACAAGCAGTCAAAACTGGTCGCCTGCGCCCGGCATTTCCTGCAGGCGCATGCGAACAGCGCCAATCAGCCGTGTCGTTTTGACGTAATTTCGGTAGACGGCACATCGAACGCCATTGACTGGATACAAAATGCCTTTAGTGCTGCGGAGTAAGCAATGAAGACCCCGGATCCGATCGCCCGAATCACACAACATTTCAACGACAGCATCCAGGCCAAGCAACAGTCGCTGGAAGTGCTGGCACCGGCAATTGCCGCCGCTGCCGCACTCATCTCACAGGCGCTGGACCAGGGCGGCAAGATACTCAGCTGTGGCAACGGCGGCTCGGCCGGTGATGCCCAGCATTTTTCCTCGGAAATGCTGAATCGCTTTGAAATGGAACGTCCCGGCCTGCCCGCGGTCGCATTGACAACGGACACCTCGACCCTCACATCCATTGCCAACGACTATGACTACAACCAGGTATTTTCCAAACAGCTGCTGGCGCTGGGCAATGCCGGGGATGTACTGCTCGCCATCTCGACCAGCGGCAACTCCGGCAATGTCGTCAGCGCCGTGGAAGCCGCGCACACACGTGACATGGGCGTCGTTGCCCTCTCTGGCTGTGATGGCGGCAAACTAAAAGGACTGTTATCAGGCCCAGACGTGGAAATTTGCGTCCCGGTGAATTCCACCGCACGCATCCAGGAAGTACACTTGCTGGCAATACACTGCCTTTGTGACCTGATAGATCAACACATTGCTTCACAGGAGAAATAATCACATGCACTTTTTCAGAACCCTGCTCGCCATCACTCTCGTCACTACCCTGCTTGGCGGCTGTGCTGCCGTCGTCGTTACCGGAGCGGCAACCGGCGCGAACGCTGCGCACGACCGCCGCACCCTGGGTGCCTACATTGATGACGAAGGTATAGAACTGAAGGTCCGGCTCAACGTGACAGAGGACAAGGAGCTTTACAGCCAGGTGCATGTCAATATTATCAGCGTCAACGGCGTGGTACTGCTGGTCGGGCAGGCACCTACCGAGGCAATGCGCATGAAGATTGTAGAGATCACCAATGCTGTCGAGAAAGTACGCGTGGTGCACGATGAAATGACTATCGCTGCACCCAATTCCTACATGACTCGCAGCAGTGATTCATTGATCACCGCAAAAGTCAAAGGCAGCCTGTTCGGCATCAAGGGACACGAAGGATTTGACCCGACCCGCGTCAAGGTAGTGACTGAAAACGGTATCGTTTACCTGATGGGTATTCTCTACCGCTCGGAAGCCGATGCTGTTGCCACCAAGGCAAGTCGCGTCAGCGGCGTGCAAAAAGTCGTGAAGCTGTTCGAGTATCTCGACTAGCACGCCGACTGCAAGGTTAATTCACATGTCCCGTTTCGTCGTATGTGCACTGTATAAATTTGTCCGCCTGGACGATCACCAGGCGCTGCGCGAGCCCCTGTATGACACCCTGGTTGCCAACCAGGTACGCGGCACCCTGCTGCTCGCCAGTGAAGGCATCAACGGCACCATTGCCGGCAGCCGCGCAGGCATTGATGCGGTGCTGGACTGGCTGCACGGTCAGCCGCAGCTGGCTGACATCGTCTACAAGGAATCCCTGACCGATAGCCCGCCGTTCAAGCGCACCCGGGTGAAACTGAAAAAGGAAATTGTCACCATGGGCGTGCCGGGTATCGACCCGACACACGTTGTCGGCACCTATGTCAGCCCGCAGGACTGGAATGAACTCATCAGCGACCCCGACGTGCTGCTGATCGACACCCGTAACGACTATGAAGTCCAGGTGGGTACGTTCAAGAATGCCGCCAACCCGGAAACCCGCACCTTCCGCGAATTCCCGCACTATGTGAAGCAGCAACTTGATCCGGCCAAACACAAAAAAGTCGCCATGTTCTGCACCGGCGGCATTCGCTGCGAAAAGTCGACCGCCTTCCTGAAGGAACAGGGATTTGAGGAAGTATTTCACCTCAAGGGAGGCATCCTTAAATATCTTGAAGAAGTCCCGCAGGACAAAACGCTCTGGGAAGGCGAGTGTTTCGTCTTCGATGAACGCGTCACGGTGAATCACCGCCTGGAGCAAGGCCACTATGACCAGTGCCATGCCTGCCGCCTGCCCATCACGGAGACCGACAAGGCAAGCGACAAATTCATGCAAGGTGTCAGCTGCCCGCACTGCTTCGACAAGCTGACGGCAAAACAAAAAGCCCGCTTCCAGGAGCGTGAGAGACAAATGGAACTGGCAAAACAGCGCGGCGAGGTACACATGGGCGATGATGCCAATGAGTATTCAGTGGCGCATCGCGACAGCAAGCGCCAGAAAAAACAGCAACAGAAAGAACAGCAACAGCAACAGCAACAGCAAGCTATAGCCACCAGACAGGCCGTATAGCAATTATAGCTACGTAACAGTTGATGATGGACGCACTGAGCATTTCGCTGAACTATAACGATCCGCTGTGGATTACCATCGCGCTGCTGCTGGGACTGGCGGCAAAACAACTGAACCTGCCGCCGCTGGTCGGTTTTCTGGTCGCCGGGTTTCTGCTTAATCTTGGTGGCGCGCAGGGCGGTGCCTTTCTCAGCGAGATTGCCGAACTCGGCGTCACTCTGCTGCTGTTCACTATTGGTCTGAAACTGAATATCCGTCAGCTGCTGCGTACCGAGGTATGGGGTGTTGCCAGCACCCACATGCTGTTGATCGTGCTCGTCAACGCCTTGCTGGTGCTTGGGCTGGCGCAACTTTCACTGCCACTATTCAGCGGCATTGATTTCGCAACCGCTGCGATGATCGGTTTCGCACTGAGCTTTTCCAGCACCGTATTCGCCGTCAAGGTGCTGGAAGAAAAAGGCGATATGGCCTCGCGCCATGGCCGGCTAGCCATTGGCATACTGATCATGCAGGACATCGCCGCCGTGCTGTTCCTGGCCGTATCCACCGGCAAACTGCCAACACCCTGGGCGCTGGGCCTGTTGCTGCTGATTCCGCTGCGCCCGCTGTTCTTCGACCTGATGAAACGTGCCGGTCATGATGAACTGCTGATTCTGTTCGGCTTTGTACTGGCGCTGGGTGGTGCCGCCCTGTTTGAAGCTGTCGGTATCAAGGGCGATCTCGGTGCGCTGTTGCTTGGCCTGATGCTGGCCGGGCACCCAAAGACCAACGAACTGGCGAAGACACTGCTTGGATTCAAGGAGCTGTTCCTGATCGGCTTCTTCCTCAGCATCGGACTGACCGGCCTGCCAAGCCCGTCTATCATGCTGGCATCGCTGCTACTGCTGGCGGCATTACCCTTTAAAACAGTTCTGTATTTCTGGCTGGCTACCCGCTTCAGGGTGCGTGCACGCACGGCCACCCTGACCTCGTTGCACCTCGCCAACTACAGCGAGTTTGGCCTGATCGTCGGTGCCATTGCCGTTGCCAATGGCTGGCTGGCAGATGACTGGCTGGTACTGATTGCCGTTGCCCTGTCGTTCTCATTTATCCTTGCAGCACCACTGAACCGGGATGCAGACACCCTGTTCACCCGTTTCCACGATTTCCTGCTCCGCTTTGAAACAGAAAAACGCCTGGGCAACGATCAACCCGTCAGTTTTCCCGATGTACGCGTTGTCATCATCGGCATGGGACGCATTGGCAGTGGCGCCTACGATCATCTGAAATCGGTGTACAGCGATACACTGATCGGCATTGATTTTGACAACGACATTATCGAACAACAGCAGCATGCAGGACGTCGCGTCATACAGGAAGATGCCACCGACCCTGATTTCTTTAACCGCATTGACCGCAAAAACAACGCGGCCGAACTGGTACTGGTTACCCTGCCCAACCATGCAGCCAATCTTGCCGTCGTCAGGCAACTGCAGCAGCACAACTACACCGGTCACATTGCCGTCACCGCAAAATATGCGGATGAAGTTGTGGATTTTAACGAGCTGGGTATTGAGTCTGCCTACAATATCTACGCCGAGGCCGGCTCCGGCTTTGCCGGCCACATCCTGAACCAGATCAACTGCGACAACCGGCCTGACAACAACCGGAAATAATTGTATGTTTGGTGTGTAGTCGCGTCTCCGGACTGAAACATGCGAGGTAGCCAGCAACATGAAGAAGCTCAAAAACGAAGCCCAGCTACTCAAGGAATCCATCCGCCTTGGCACCGAATACGGCGA
>Ga0316189_10004785_pt1 | contig 12976 bp, 8 predicted proteins | sample LowCovwburrow_MG_FD_204930 | JGI IMG/M metagenome (GOLD analysis project Ga0316189, IMG submission 204930) | Coastal sediment microbial communities from Maine, United States - Lowes Cove worm burrow | ecosystem: Environmental > Aquatic > Marine > Coastal > Sediment | place: USA: Maine... | reverse complement strand
GTATTGAGCAACCAACACTGCACTTTTCCACTGCGTATTTTCTCACCCAGCATATTGGCATAGATAGTTGGATTCTGAGCCAGAAAAGGTGCCCCGAAACAGGGGCTGAAGGTCGCTTCCGGCTCTTTCACATCCTCCTCAACGCCTGGAATATTGGTCGAATAACCGAGTAGGAAGTAATACATCGCCTGTTCGGGCGACAATCTGGCAATTGCAGGCAATACACCAAAGGCATCGGCTGAAAGCAGCACCATGTTTGATGGCTGAGCCGCCACACCCGGCCAGATGGCATCAGGAATCGCCTCAATCGGGTAAGCTGCACGGATATTCTCAGTCAGACTTGTATCCTCGAAATCGAGTCTGCGACTATGGGTATCAAGCCCCACATTCTCAATCAGCGTGCCAAAGCGTTGTGTCGCCTCATAGACCATCGGCTCTTTCTCAGCCGACAGATTTCCGATTCTGGCGTAACAACCGCCCTCGAAATTAAAAACATGATTTTGGCTCCAGCCATGCTCATCATCACCGATCAGCCTGCGTGAAGGGTCGGAAGAGAGTGTTGTCTTGCCGGTTCCATCCAGGCCGAGGAAAATGGCCACATCACCACCTTCACCGACATTCGCCGAGGCGTGCAGAGGCAACACATCCTCATCAGGCAACAGATAATTCATAATCGTAAAGATCGAAGTTTTGATCTCACCGGCATAGGAGGTGCCGCCAATCAGAGCAATGCGTCGGCCAAGATGCAGAATCACAAAAGCTTCGGAATTGGTGCCATCTCTACTTGGCATGGCATGAAAATGTGGCACATGGATAACAGTAAACTCAGGCTCTTTATAGGCAACATCACGCCCCAAATCCCCCGGACGCACATACATAATACGCGCAAACAGCGAGTGCCAGGCATCCTGAGTGATCACACGAATCTGCTTCTCAAAACCGGAATCCGCACCAACAAGAGCGTCTTCCACATATACCTGTTGGCCCTCAAGATAACGCTGAACCCGTTTATAGAGCGCATCAAAACGCTCCTCTGAAAAAGCGCTGGTATAATCACCCCACCACACCTTGTCCCGGCTTGATGGCTCATCAACAATGAACTTGTCCTTCACCGCCCGGCCAGTGAAATGGCCGGTGCGCACCACCAGAGCGCCTCGGTGGGCAACATGACCTTCATGGTTGCGAATCGCATGTTCATACAGGCGCGGCGTTGGCAGGTTCCAATAGACATCCTCCAGGTTCTTCAAACCCAGATGGCTTATCGCCAGCTCTTCACTAATCTGTTTTTTGTTATAGGGCATACAGCACCCTCCCGAATGAAAACTCTTCTTCACCCCCACAGTGAAAGGAAAGAGATTGTCATCATCGGATCGGGAGAACAACCGCTAATTATTCTGGTGGCAGAGTGCTCCGCCACCATTTTCGGCTAGCCGGGCAGAAAGCGCTCGCTGAACAGGCTGCTGTATGGAAGCCCCAGCTCTTCAGCTACAGCTTCAGCAGCATCAATCAATCCCGGAGGGCCACAAAGGTAGACGTCAGGCTTGAGGCCTTTGCCAAGATCAGCTTGCAGATCACGTTTAAATGCATCTACAGGGGAACCAACAAAGCCCCGCCAGGCATCGCCTGGCTTCCAGATACACACTTCTGCCGTCAGATTAGGCAGAGATGCTTTCAGCGCTTCAATCTCATCAATAGCAAACAGGTCCTCTTCCGTGGTAAGTCCGAAATAGAGATGTGATTCATGTGTCTCACCAAACTCTGCCATCTGGCGCAACATCGATAACATCGGTGCAATACCTGTGCCACCGGCAACAAAACGACGCGGCGCAAGACCAGCCTGATGCAGAAGAAAACTGCCTTCAGGGCCTTTGGTGTTGAGTCGATCACCAACTTTTGCACCATTGAGCAACCAGCTGGAGAATTTACCATGCGGTTGCAGGCGAATCATAAACTCCAGCTCGCCCGTCCAGTTCGGTGCATTGGAGATCGAATAAGCGCGCCGAATATCTGTACCCGGAATTTCAAGCTCCATAAACTGGCCTGGTTCAAACTCTGTATTTATGGCACCACTCTCATCCGGAAGCACCTTCAGCAGCAGGCGTCGAACCTGACCACCCATATCATCAACAGCCAGAACTTCACACACCGGTTCAGGCACAGGGCCTGATGTGATGTGAGCCAGATCAGATGTGACTTCAACAACCATATCACCTTGCGGGTGGGTGCAGCACATCAGAATACCGCCATGCCCCTCATCCTGTTCGGAGAGGGCTCCGGAACTGTGTGATGACTGTTTATAATCTCCACTTTTGCAGTGTCCATGACAGGCACCGCAGTTTCCCTCATGGCATACCGCAGGCAGTGTGATATTGGCTTTAGCTGCTGCATCAATCAGGTTTTCATCTGCTGTGCAGTCAAAACTTATCTCTTTACCATCCTGAGTGTTCAGGCAAATGGAGTAGGTCTGGCTCATCGAATCATCCTTTGAATTCTGAATTAAAAGAGAACTGGAGCGGCTTACGCCGCTCCAGTTCTTTGCTTAAACTTACCTCTCTTATGCAGCCAGTGCAGCTGCCAGATCGGCTTCAGGTGTGGTGTTGGCTTTGATATCAAAAGCTTCTACCAGTGTATTCAACACAGGCGGTGTGATGAATGCCGGTAGTGTTGGCCCGAGGGTGATGCCTTTGATGTTCAGCGCCAGCAGGGTTAGCAGTACTGCTGCAGCCTTCTGCTCAAACCATGAGACAAACAGGGAGAGTGGCAGCTCATTGACTTCACACTCAAAGGCCTCGGCCAGCGCTACTGCAACCTGAATCGCAGAGTAGCTATCATTGCACTGACCCATATCGAGCAGACGCGGGATACCGCCGATATCGCCGTGATCCTTTTTATTGAAACGGTATTTGGCACAACCAAGGGTGAGAATCACAGAGTCTTTCGGTGTCTGATCAACCAGATCAGAGTAGTAGTTACGACCGGATGCCGCACCATCACAACCACCAACCAGGAAGAAGTGTTTGATTGCACCGGCTTTCACCGCATCAATCACCACATCAGCAACACCGAGTACGGCATCGCGACCGAAACCGACAGTGATGGTCTCCTCTTCAGAATCAGCAGCGAAACCAGGCATGGCATTGGCAGCCTGAATCAGGGTTGAGAAGTCATGATTTTCAATATGACGCAGACCCGGCCAGCCAACAGGGCCGGCTGTGAAGATACGACGACGATAAGATGCAGCCGGTTCGATGATGCAGTTTGAGGTCATTAGAATCGGGCCGGGGAAGTTGGCAAACTCAGTCTGCTGATCCTGCCATGCACCACCGTAGTTACCGGCCAGATGTGCATACTTCTTCAGCTCAGGATAGCTGTGCGCAGGCAACATCTCACCATGGGTGTAAACATTAACGCCGGTTCCTTCAGTCTGTTCCAGCAGTGCAGCCAGATCAGCCATGTCGTGGCCACTAACCAGAATCGCTTTGCCTGCAACAGGAGAGATGCGGGCTGCTGAAGGCTCAGGGGTACCGAACTTGCCGGTATTACCCGCATCAAGCAGACCCATCACTGTCAGATTGGTATGGCCCAGAGCCAGCGCCTGACCAACCAAAGCATCGACATCCGTCGGATCATTGGCCAGGAAGTCCATGGTGCTTTCTATGTTTGCGTATACTTCATCACTCTGCTCATCGAGCATCAAAGCATGATAGGCATAAGCGCAGACACCTTTGGCACCATAAAGAATCAGCGCACGCAGACCGACGATATCTTCGCCCACTTCTGCTTCACCGGCACGGATTGAAGCCATTTCAGCCTGCGCCAACAGTTCGTTGGTCTCGGTTGGAATAGTCCATGCGGCTGCGCCTGCTGGATGTTCAATCGCCACGCCCTGAGCGGCGGCGGCCTCTTCATAAGCCTTTTTCACGGTCGCACGAATCTCTGCTGCTTCTACCAGCATACTGGTGAAACGAGCCGGATTAAAGTTCACATTGGTAAGGGTGGTAAACATAGAGTAGAGAATAAATTTGCCGGCATCATTACTGCCAACTCCAAGGTCACGGGCACGTTTGGCATACTGGGCGATACCTTTAACGGCATGGATCAGCAGGTCCTGCAGATCGGATGTCTGTGCATCCTTGCCACAGTTTCCTACAGCCGAAGCACATCCATTGACCCCATCGGTACGGGATGTTTGTTCACATTGATAACAAAACATAAGCAGCTAACTCCTCTTCGAATAAATAGTTGTAAGTAATCCTCTCAGTCCGCCAGAAGGTTGATTTCACGAGACCGGATTTACTTTTTTCTGATGATCTTGACTTGCCCTAAAGATGCATCGGCAGTGCAAGTTAAAGATGGAGTTAAAACATGTCAATAGAATGTAACTTTAAAAAGTCCTGTTGATCGCGTTCGCCCGAACAGGAGAACTTCGGGGCTCTGATATCAGATTTGCATAATATATAAACTGAATATACCTTCAGCTGATGCAGCTGACCTCATACACCGACTATTCGCTTCGTGCCTTGCTATATATCGGCAAACATCCGGATCGCCTGGTGACGGTTTCTGAAATCACCGAGCATTATGGTGTATCACGTAATCATATGGTGAAGGTGATACATAATCTGGGATCTCACGGTTTTATCCAGACGGTACGCGGCAAATCCGGCGGCATGCGTCTGGCCAAGAAACCGGAAGAGATCTTTATTGCTGATGTTGTTCGCCTGACTGAACCACATATGAATATTCAGGAGTGTTTCTCGCGCGAAACCAACACCTGCCCCCTGATCGACAACTGTCATCTGATGGGTGTATTGTACAAAGCACGCCGTGCCTTCATGAAGGTGCTGGAGGAGCAGTCGCTAGCCGACATGCTGTAAAATCGTCAGCGCTAACACATACCCTCCACCCTTCCTAATTCAAGTAAATTTCCAGCTGACTTTTGCACCCTTTTTGTCTATGCTTAAGGTAGTCATCGATATAGTGAGGGGCAGATATGCAACAGCTGCCAACAATTAGAAACTCCTTTTCTTTTGCTATAAGATTTTTCTTATTGGCCAGCCTTGTCTTAATCCATTCAACGGCCAATGCGGGTGATTTCTGGGAATGCTTTAATTCAACCTGCCATCCTGCTGCTCAAGCCTGTTCTCAGTCAGTATGCCCTCCTTCAAGTTCTGGTAGCTGCTCAAGCAGAGGCTGTGGCGACATCTATGACTTTAAATGGTCGGCATGCGGCGGATGGATGTGTCCTACTGTAACCAGTCTTGCTGATGACGATCCATGTTCTGAAGTACTTAAGCAAACTGCAATGGGCTGCTTTGGAGGTTGCTGGTCAAAAGATGAGAATGAAGCAAGCACATGTTCCAGAGCGTGCAAAACAACTGCTCAGGGTAGCTATAAGGCCTGCCAGGCCCGCATTGCCAAAGGAGAAGATGCAGCAACCGTTCGCAATGAACTACTCATGCATGTAAAACAGCAAAAACCGAAAAAAATATTTTTCGTCGGCAAAGTCAATAATAAATCCTTTCTTGAGCGAAGAATCGACAATGCAAAGCGAGGTTTTGACCATGTATTCGGTAAATACGACATGGCTACAGCATCTGAAAACGCCACGTTCTACACTGGCTTGTGGACTGCTGGTGCTTTTGCGGCCGGCACCATGACTTTAGGCACAAGTGTTATCATTGTTGGAGGCATCACGCTTGTTGCCAGCAGCCTGGATAATTTCGTCAAGGCATCCAGTGAAACACTTGATGTGGGGCAGGCCGCAGCAAAAGGCGTTCGCGAAGGGACATGGGATGCAAGTACAAGCGTAGTCATTGATCTTGCCACAGGAAAAGTACTCGGCTGGGTTGGCAAAAGCGGCAAGGTCATCTTGCGTAGCAGCAGACCTGCAGCAAAAGCCATCGGGAAATTTGCAGCGAAGTCCCGTATGGGAGCAGCAGCGGCTTCACTTATTGATGACGGTATTAAATTAGGACACAAAGCAGCAAAATCAAATTTTTCCGACAGAGTCCTGGTCACCAAATTGGATGATGAGGGCCTCAAGCATCTCACCAGAATGGATGCGTTTATGGAAGGTATTGAGACTGGCACTGGCAATTCAGTTTCTGGCCTTGTTCAAAGCTGGACGACTGAAGAATACGAGACATACATGAAAAAAACGGGAAAACTCCGAAATAACACTCCTCCGCCTAAAAGCTCCATGTTAATCCGCTATGCGAGCAGGCCATTTCAATGATTAGGTATCCCGCTCTGCTTTTATGCATCAGCGCACTCTTCTGCCTGCTGGCAGAAACCTCTGTTTCATCTGAACAGAAGTTGAACATCTTGAGGCTTGATAACCCCATTATAATTGATGGTGAGAAAGCACCAGATGATGTCAATCGGGCTATCTTAGCGCTGGTTCTCAAGCTGAGAGGTTACAGTGAGCATGATGCTGCTGATATCGGTGTTCGCTTTAGTAAAGCAGCCCTAGGAAATATCCCCAACAAGATGGAACTACTCGATGGTCTCGTCCTTCAAGATGTCCAGTTTTCTCTGCTAATGCCGGGAGCCCCTCCTGGGAAAGGGCGCAGAATGGCCGGCCAGTTGTTGTTTGAAAATGAGTTCTTTATGCGTGCAGAGCTGGCTTTTGCCATTGATTATCAAGCAGAAGGTGACGATCTGATCATCAAAGGGGCAGGTGTTGGAGAAAACTCACCCATGCCTCCTCATGTCTCATCCCTCATCGTTCCTTCTGAAAAGGTTCCAGCTGACTTCTGGCAACAATATCCCGGCTGGCAGGATACGCTTGTCTTTGCTCTTAGTAAGCGGGTAAAACTAGATCAGCCCAATTCCATCCAGAAAGGCACCCAGAATTACCACATATTTCATTTTATCCATGAACACCTGCCAAGGAATGACTGGACTGGACTGGTCACACATGACGATGCACAAGGAGTCAAAGGTGATACTGGCAATGTGGAACAGAAAAACTGGGATGGATGGCGTGTACTGGTGGCTAAACGAGCCCTTGATCTGAGATCTGGAAAGCCACTTTACTTCAAAACGCTTTATGCCCCGACGGCTACCGGCATCAAAGAGATGAATGGAAAAATGCTTCAGCTCTTTACCTTCACACCGATGAATGGCGGCCAAGTCATCATAAACGCAACAGATTCGACTACTGGCATTGATGCTACAACTGTAAAGTCATCGGTCGATGATGCTCAGAAAAAGGTCAACCTAGCGCTAAACAGGCCTACCCTTGTCAGCTCTACAAGTATCTATTCCAAACATAAGGATATTACTAAAGATGGTGGCGGTGCTGTTGATGGCGACAAACACAGAGGCATGTATGGATTCCACACCAACAAAGAGAACTCCCCATGGTGGCAAGTTGATCTGGGCGAAGGTGCCGTGATTCAGGAGATCAAGGTGTATAACCGGGCTTCCGACGCTGGTCGCGCCCGTACCATGCGTGTTCTACTCTCTGATGACGGCAAGATGTGGCGTCAGGTGCATGATCAGGGAGGAAAGTCGTTCAGTACGCTGAAAGTCCCCCTCAATCGTGTCTCTGCCCGATATCTCAGGCTTCAATTATCGGAGAATAACTGGTTCCATCTTGATGAGGTTGAAGTTCTGGGGACGCGTGGAAATTCCGTTAGTCAGAGTCAACCTTCAGAAAAAGAGAGCACAGCGCCCCCCGCTGGTTACTGGTCGAGTTCGGAATGGAAGGCGAGGCTCGATTTCTGGCAACAGGATGATCGACTACTCAGTTATTATAGAACCGATAATGACACCGGCTGGCTCTGGGCATCCAAATCAGGGAATGCTTTTGACGGATGGTGGGTTGAAAGCAGCTCCAATGAGAAATGTGCCAGCCAAAAGGGCGGGGCATATTACTGGGGCAAGGTTCGCCTGAGCTTTACCGGTGACCGCATGTCCGGGGTGTGGGGGTATTGCGACAAGCCGATGACGCGTAAGTGGTCGGGAACCCGTTTGAGCAATGCGTTGAAGCATGACAAAGAGCCGAGATGGGAGTTGTTTAGCAACGCCTCAGCAAAGCCCAAAGAACAGGATAACGGGCGGAAAACCCGGATGATACTGGGTAAGATGTCACCGCTCAGTGATGATGGGCGTGTGCGGCTTGAAGTTATCGATCCCAAGGAGGGGTTCAGGTTAATCAATGAAATCGTCGGTTACTCATTCTTACCACCATTCGACAATTGGCGGATCGCCAAACCGGAACCCACGGGACGGATCATCATTCGGGATCAGGGGAGCTGTGCCATGAGTTTTGTTCCGGGGAATCTGGTTCCAGGCAACCCCGGCACTTCACTAACGCCAAGGCAGCTTGAAAAGCACTGGTTCCAACAGATGGTTCAGGGCGGTGACAGCAGCATCAGCCGTAGTTCATTCGGCCCTGTTACGATCGCTGGTTATCCCGCTTATTTTGGCTCGTATGACACAAATGAGGGGGCTTTAAAGAGCTATTTCATCAAGCTTCCACACACCTATCTGGTTGCCGGTTTTAAATGTGGCGGCAAGCAGCTCAACAGCCAGTTAGCCAAATTTGAAAAGGCTTTAACTACATTAAAGGCCCTGCCAGGTGCAAAAGCACCCAAGCCAGCAGGCGTCACATCTGAACCCACCTCAAAAACTAAGCCCGCTCCTGCTTCCAAACCTGCTACTTCCGCAGCACCCGGCACATTGAGTAAAACTTTTGCCGAGTCTGGTTTTGGTTACAGCATGGCTTATCCGAAAAACTGGTCGTATGTGAAGGAGAAGGCCTGGACTGTGGTTTTCTCAGGTGTAAAAGGAACGGACAGCTACTTCACCACAGTGACAGTACAAAATATCTCCAACAAGGAGTACCCGGAGATGTCGGCGGTGATTGCCGATCTGAAATCCCAATTGAAAGCGGGATCACCCCGCTCCAAATGGATCACAACGCTGGCTTACCTGCATATGGATGATGGTGGCAATGTGATTGGCAAGCAGTTCCTGATCGAGTTTACCCTTCAAGGTGAGAAGATGCGCCGTATCGGCGTGCTGATACCACGCAAGGAGTTCGGTGTTTACCACTACTGGAGCTATACCGCCCCGGTTGCCCTCTATAACAGTAATCTGGCAGTGGCTGAGAAAATGCGGAACAGTATTGTTCTTAAATCAAAATAGAATAAAACGGGGCTAATCAGCCTTTCAGCTTCAACCCCTGAAACACCTCATCAGCATGAAAGGATGAACGCACCAGCGGGCCGGATGCGACCATGCCGAAGCCTTTTTTCTCTGCGATATATTTGAAATCATCAAACTCTTCAGGCGTCCAGTATTTCATTACCGGATGATGTTTCTCACTCGGCCTGAGATACTGACCTATGGTAAGGATATCGATATTGGCTTCGCGCATATCATCAAGCACCTGCAGCACCTCATCGCGCTCCTCACCCAGCCCAAGCATAATGCCTGATTTGGTCACCACGTTGGGATCAATCTCTTTGGCACGCTGTAACAGACGCAGCGATGTGAAGTAACGCGCACCGGGACGCACCGAGCGATAGAGGCGCGGTACGGTTTCCAGATTATGGTTAAAGATATCAGGGCCCGCTTCCATTATGGTATTCAGGCAGCTATCGGGTTTACGCTGAAAATCAGGAGTGAGAATTTCAATCGTCACATTCGGCTGGCGTGCTTTAAGCTCACGGATCACGGTCGCGTAATGCCCTGCACCACCATCTTTGAGATCATCGCGATCCACCGAGGTAATCACCACATGTTTCAGGCCGATCTCGGCCACGGCTGTGGCCAGATTGATCGCTTCATCCGGATCAACCGGATCAGGTCTGCCGGTGGCCACATCACAGAATGCACAGGTGCGGGTACAAACCCGCCCGAGAATCATGAAAGTCGCCGAGCCCTGTTTCCAGCAGCCGCCGATATTGGGGCAGGATGCCTCTTCACAAACCGTATTCAGCTTCAGCTTGCGCATCATCTCTGAAATCGACTTGTACTCACGCGACATCGGTGCGCGCACTTTCAACCATTTTGGTTTGCCAATCATCGGCTCACCCGGAGTTTCAACCTGAATTGGAATCACTTTTCTGCTCATGGCGGTATGCTAGCGAATCAGACTGCTGCGTACATCCACCCTGTTTTATGGATTAACGTGCTTTCATATTATTTTATTGGCAGTCTTCGCCCTGATTTTTCCTGCACATCGCAGGCTTGGAGTACAATTGATGACTATTTCCTGTTTTATTAAACTGTTTGTGGCTGCAATCGTAATTTCTACGATTGGAAGTTATGCGATTCAATTCGCAGGCTTGGATACAATCCACCCCTCTTCACTGTTTGCCAGTGGTTTGACTCTCGGTACGATTTTCGGCGGCCTGCTCGTGGCTCTCTATCCATCTGAAGGCAAGCAGAGCAGTCAAGAGAGTGGCACCAGTAACATCTATGTCGGTAATCTTCCGTTTAATGTCGGTAGTGAAGAGATCAAAAACCTCTTCTCCCCTTTCGGCACTGTCGTAGATATCCGTTTGGTTAAAGATCGTCGCAGCCGCCGTTTTAAAGGTTACGCCTTTGTTGAAATGAACACCGCCAATGCCAACGCTGCAATTGATCATCTCAATGACACCGATTACGCAGGCCGCACCCTGCGCGTCAATGAGGCAAAAAAGAGAGAGGACGACTGATTCAGAATCTCTGAATGACAATAAAAAAGGCGCAGTCAAAACTGCGCCTTTTTTTATGCTCTATTTAAAGATTGCTTAAGCTTCTGCTGCACCTCTGCGCTTGCGCACTGCTTCAGCCAATGTGTTGAGCAGCGCTTCGGTATCTTCCCAGCCCAGACAGGCATCGGTGATACTGATTCCGAACTCCGGCTGTTCGCCCGCCACAACATTCTGACGACCTTCATGCAGATGCGACTCAATCATCACTCCGGTGATGCAGCGGTTACCACCAGCAATCTGCTCAGCGATATCAGCACCTACATCAATCTGACGCTTGAACTGTTTACTGCTATTGGCATGACTACAGTCCACCATCAAACTGCAGGAGAGCTTGGCTGACTGCAACTCATCCACTGCACGCGCCACGCTTACTGCATCGTAGTTCGGCTCTATGCCACCGCGCAAAATAATATGACAGTCATCATTACCAGCTGTAGAGAAAATAGCCGATTTACCCTCTTTGGTCAGTGAGATGAACACATGTGGGTGCTTGGCAGCATGGATCGCATCGATGGCGATCTGGAAGCCACCATTGGTGCCATTCTTGAAACCAACAGGACAGGAGAGGCCACTGGCCAGCTCACGATGTCCCTGCGACTCGGTTGTGCGCGCGCCAATGGCACCCCAGCTCACCAGATCAGCCACATATTGCGGTGTGATCAGATCAAGAAACTCGGTTCCGGCAGGCACGCCCATCTCGTTCACATCGAGAAGAAGCTTACGGGCAAGGCGAATACCTTTGTTGATCTCAAATGTGCCATCAAGGTTCGGATCGTTAATCAACCCTTTCCAGCCGACAGTTGTACGTGGCTTCTCAAAATAGACACGCATCACAATCAGCAGATCACTACCCAGCTCTTTGCGCATGCGTTTGACATGTGCTGCATATTCAATGGCTGCGGCCGGATTATGGATCGAGCAAGGGCCAACCACCACGAGCAGACGGTCATCCTCACCATGTAGAATCTCATGGATAGCAACACGCGCATCATGCGTGGTGCGCGCAGCGGTTTCGGTGATCGCATGCTCGGCATGCACCTGCTCCGGCGCAGCAATTTCACTCATGCCGCTGATGCGAAGATTATCTGTATTGTACTTCATCGCCATGACTATCAGGCCCCCGAATACCTATGGTTGCGGCCAGCTTGCACCAACCGCGCAGCAGTATCGCAGAAAATTGACAAAACTGTTAGCCCTGAAGGCCTTCAACATGCTTCTACGAAAGATTAACTGCCAACAGCGCCAGCTCTGCAGGTTTAACCGGCACTGGGATTTTGACCTGATGACCACTGCCCGGAGCCACATCCATCGGATTGCCGTAACGGGCATCGTTGATCGATTCGACAATAAAGGTGTGATTGCCATCGGGATTGATCAGCTCAATCGAGTCACCGACTGAGAATCGATTTTTTACGATCACTTCTGCCATCTTCTTCTCTTCATCGTAACCGACCACTTCACCGACAAAACGCTGTGTAAGCCACTGCGAGTTACCGGTTTCATAGTTCTGCGTTCCCGATGAACGTTTACGGGTATAGAAACCATCGGTGTAACCACGACTAGCCAAACCATCAAGCTGGAACATCAGCTTCTCATCAAATGGCCTGCCTGCCACGGCATCTTCAATGGCCTGGTGATAGGTCTGGGCTGTGCGTGCCACGTAGTAGTGGGATTTGGTACGACCTTCAATTTTCAGCGAGTCGATGCCGATCTTCACCAGTCGTTCCACATGCTGCACGGCACGCAGATCCTTGGAGTTCATGATATAGGTGCCATGTTCATCTTCAAACACAGGCATCTGGTCATCCGGACGATTGGGTTCAGTCAACGTATAGACCTGATCAGCCAACGGGTGGCGCTCAACACTGCCGGTATCGGCAAAAGGTTGGGCATTCATGCCATCAAGCACCTGAATCGGGATAATATCGCCAGAGATATCCTCTGCCGCCTTCTCCATGCCATATTCCCAACGGCAGGCATTGGTGCAAGAGCCCTGATTGGCATCACGATGGTTAAAGTAACCGGAAAGCAGGCAACGCCCTGAATAGGCCATGCATAGCGCACCATGCACAAACACTTCCAGCTCAATATCCGGGCACTGCTGACGAATCTCTTCCACCTCATCAAGCGACAGTTCACGGGATAGAATAATCCGCTTCACGCCCACCGACTGCCAGAATTTGACTGCTGCCCAGTTCATTGTGTTGGCCTGCACAGAGAGATGAATTGGCATCTCAGGCCACTTCTCGCGCACCATCATG
>Ga0316189_10004784_pt1 | contig 12977 bp, 12 predicted proteins | sample LowCovwburrow_MG_FD_204930 | JGI IMG/M metagenome (GOLD analysis project Ga0316189, IMG submission 204930) | Coastal sediment microbial communities from Maine, United States - Lowes Cove worm burrow | ecosystem: Environmental > Aquatic > Marine > Coastal > Sediment | place: USA: Maine... | reverse complement strand
GACCGATCCGGCTTCAGCGCGGTGACGTCGAACAGCGACAGGATGGGCCGACCCAGCAAGGATGCCTCCTGCTCGTACCGGGACCCCACGGCAGTGGGCGGATCGCTGACCCACCGACACGCGCGCATGCCGCCCTGCCAGCGCGGGTTCTGAGCGAAGTCAGCGACGAGTGTGAACGCGTCCGCCGCGCTGCGCGCGACCTCGACACTCGTCGTTGTGTCCATCTACAGGGTTCCCAGGAAGTGCAGCAGCGCTGCTCGATCGGTCTTCGTGAGTGCGTCGAACGCGTCGCGGGAGGCGGCGCCCTCACCGCCGTGCCAGCGGATGGCCTCGGTCAGGGTGCGGGCGCGTCCGTCGTGCAGGTAGCTGGCGCTGGGCGCGGTGCCGCCGGTGACGTCGGCCCCAAGCCCGATCCCCCACAGCGGGGCGGTCCGCCACTCGGCACCGCTGGCGTCGCCCTCGGCCAGGTCGTCGGCGAGCTCCGGTCCCATGTCGTGTAGCAGCAGGTCGGTGTACGGGTCCACGCGCTGGCTGCGGAGCTCGGCGAGGGGGTGGTACGGGGTCGTGGTCAGCCCGGTGCGGTGGCAGGCCCCGCAGCCGGCGTCGGCGAACACGGCCTCGCCCTGCAGGGCGTCGGGGTCGTCCAGCCCGCGCCGTGCCCGCACGCCGAGGATCGAGACGTAGGTGACCAGGTCGTCGAGGTGCTCGTCCGGCAGCTCGACCCCGTCGTCGTTCCCGCAGTCGACCTGCTCGGCGCCGCAGTCGGGCTCGGGCAACACCGAGGTCATCACGCCCATGTCGGTGTTCAGGGCGCCGGCCACCTGGTGCCGCACGCTGGTGGTGCCCGCCTTGTAGCCGAAGCGACCCAGGCGCAGGTCGCCGGTGACCGGGTCCATTGCGCGCTGTGCCCGCCCGGAGATGCCGTCGCCGTCCGCGTCCTCGGGGTCCTCCCAGGCAAGGACATCCTCCTCGGTGATCGCCTCGAGCAGGCCCATGCCCACGAGCTGTGGGGCGAGCCGCGCCGAGAACTGCTCCGGGACCGTGTCGGTGAAGGCGTAGACCGGGGTCCGCAGGCCGTCCTCGCCCTCCTCCCAGTGCCCGATCGACACGCCGCCTTCGGAGGCAGAGCCGGTGGTGTGGGGCTGCAGCACGCGCCCGAGCCGGGGGTCCGGCGCACCGTCTGCGGTCCCGACCTTGAACACCCACGCGTCGAGCGGTTCGCCGGGCGCGACGACCGCGGCCCGGCCGTTGCGCCGGTGGCAGCCGTCGCACGAGGGGTGCACGTAGTGGGGGCCGACCAGTCCGGACAGCGCGCTGAACGTGCCGTTGTCGGGGCTCTCATCGTGCGAACCGTCCAGCATGTCCGTGTGGTGGACCCGGCGGCCGCGGACGAACACCTGGCCGTTGTCGCTCGACAGGTTGGTCGGCATCTGCATGAAGTGGTTGTCGGGCTCGTCGGAGTATTGGTACGGCAGCGTCGTGCGACCGCCGATCCAGCCCAGCTCGTCGATCGGGACGCTGTCCTGCCGCGCGGCGGGGTCCGACGCTGTGCGCCACGGAACGACCCCGCCGACACCGACCGCGTACAGCCCGGTGGTGCCGTAGTAGTTCTGGCGGCCGCCGGGCGCACCGGCGAGGAACTGGCTCGCCTCGAACTCCATGAACTGGCCGATCGCGAGCGGGACGGGGACGCCGAGGTCGAACCCGGTGTCCATCATGAAGCTGTAGCGGTACTGCGAGCCCGTGGTGCTGGTGAGCTGGTGGTCGTCGTCGAACGTGCCGGGGCCCTCCTCGGCGACTCCGGGCGCGTAGTTGCCCGAGTACGTCGATGACGTTGGTAGACCCAGGTACCAGGCTCGGAACTCGGCGATCGACAGTCGCCACTCCGAGACCATCGAGACCTCCAACGTGGTGCCGCCCTTGGCGACGTAGTCGACGAACATCATGCGGGCGGTGCGGTACTCCCAGTAGTGCGGCAGGTAGTGGTCGTAGGCGTTGAACTGGCTCTCGCGGGCGTGGCGGTCGCGGCCGCGGTCGGCGAACCGGGTCACGATGGCGTCGCCGCGGTCGACCACCCAGACAGGCGCCAGCGGTGTGTCTGCGTCGTACAGCGGGACCACGTCTGCCAGCTCGACAGGAACGGTGGGGAGGGCGGTGTCCCGCGGGGTCGTGGGCGTGGTCTCTTCGAGGAGCGTGTCGGACGCCGGGCCGCCGCAGGCCAACAGAAGCAGGAACATGGTCACCTCCGGCCGCCGAGTAACCGAACGGCGCGCCGGGGCCCTCACGGGGGAGGGGGAAACAGCCGGACCAGATCATCGGGGATATGGCGCTCTACCGCCGCCTGGACCTCGTCCTGCAGGGTGGTGCGTCGCTGCTGCAGCGCGCGCAGGGTCTGCCCCAGCCTGAGGCCCGCGAGCGCGCTGCGCACCAGTCGCCGCACCGACACGCCGCGCTCCAGCACCCGAAGCGCTGCGATCCCGGAGATCGGCAGCGCGACCGCGACCATCGCGCCCCACCACGGATCCAGCGTCAGCGCGACGGCGGCTGGCACCAGCACCCACGCCGTCGCCACCGCGGTCGCCCCGAGGACCAGCCGCGACGTGCCGACCACGTCGTCCCGCGGTGCCAGGGTGCGCCCCATGAGCCCGACCCCGATCAGGAGCGGCAGGTGGATCGGCGCCCCGGGGAGCGCCAACGGCAGCCACAGCACGAGCCGCAGCACACTCCTGAGCGCGCGACGGCTCAGCGGCCGGCCATCCAGACCGCGGACCAGGTCGCGGTCGGTGAGCCCCACGTCGTCCAGGTCCTGCTGGTAGGCGGCGATGCGGCTGTACAGCGCGGCGATGTCGGGCTTGTCGGCGACCGACTGGTAGCCCTCCGAGAACCGCCGGGACAGCTCGACCCGGTCGGCCAGCGAGATGTGGCGGGGCTGGTACAAACGACGAACGCCGTCGAGCACCCGCAGTGTCTCCCAGTCCGGCGCATTGACGGTCAGCGCGCGCAGCCCGGCCTCGATGTCGGTCGTGAGTGCGGCGGTGGCCGCGCGCTCGTCCTCGGTCCAGCGCGCGACCCAGCCGGCGTCGATGTCGATGGGGGGACCGAACTGCACCAGGACCCGGCTACGGAAGTGCTCACGCCGCACGTAGGTCAGCCCGCAGCACACCACCTGGACCCCCGCCTCGGCATGCCGGCTGGCGGCGTCCAGCGCGATGCGCGCGGCGCCGGTGCGGATCCGCTGCAGCTGTGCCTCGTTGTGCGACAGACCCTCGGGAAAGATGCCCACAGCGCGGCCCTCGGCGAGGACCTGGTACAGCGCGTCGAGCGCGGCGGTGTTGTCGCGAGCGGTGTCCCCGTGGTCCATCCGGCGCGCGATCGGCACAGCGCCCAGCGCCCGCAGCAGCAGCGACAGCGGGAAGGTGAACAGCTTGTCCTTCGCCGCGAAGTGGACGATCCTCCCGCTGCCTGTGCAAAGCAAGACCGGGTCGATCAGGGAGTTGGGGTGGTTGCCGGCGAACAGCACCGCCCGCTCGCCCTCCAGCGGAACGTGCTCGAGCCCCACCAGGTGGACGTCCTGGAAGAACACGTTCATCGCGGCGTTGAGCAGCGTCTGCGCGGCGCGGTAGGCGAGCATGGTAGGCAGCCTACCGGAAGCCCGGGCTGGCCACACCGGTGGGTGCAGCGCGCAGACCATGCAGTCCAGCCCACTGAGGAGGCTCCGTGTCCACCACCACTGTGATCGTCCAAATTCAAGCGAAGTCCGGCCAGGGCGCGGCCGCCGCCGATGCGCTGGGGAAGGCCGTCCAGGCCACCGTCCAGAACGCCGGCTGCTACCGCGCCGACCTGGTGGTCGACGAGGACGACGGCGAGCGGATGGCGATCTACTCTGAGTGGGCGAGTGCGGCGGCCCACAAGGAGTACGCGGCAGCTCTCGCGGCCAGCCCCAAGATGGCGGCGCTCTCTGCGCTGCTGGAGGGCCCGCCAAAGAGCACCTACTACCGAGCCCACGCGCACGGCGGTGGCCAATGGGGCGGTCCGGGGCACCTCGAGCTGGGGTCGAACGATCCCGCGGTCACCCGCACGTTCCTGCAGGACGTCTTCCACTGGCGGTTCAGCCCCATGATGGAGGGCTACGACGGTTTCTGGGCCCCGGGTGCGATCTTCGGTGGTCTCCGCCCGAAGATGGAGGAGGAGGCCGCGCCGCAGACGATCCCGTACCTCACGGTGGACGACATCGAGGCGCGCATGGAGCAGGTGCAGGCCGCTGGCGGCACCATCACGGTGCCCATCCAGGAGGTCCCGAACGCGGGCCGGTTCTTCTGGTTCCTGGCGCCGGGCGGCCTGCCGCTTGCGGTGTGGGAGTCGGTCGGCAGCTGAGGGCCCGATCACAGACATCACAGACCTGATGGCGGCCCGTCGCTCTGCTAGGGTCGGCGTCATGATCAGCTGGTTGGAGGACCGAAATGTGTGAGTTGATCGCGGTGTTCACGCTCGGCAGGATGGCCCGGGACAGGGTCTACCACTGGATGTACGCGGTGCTCGGTCCGGCGTATGCGTGGGGTGCTGCGCTCGCGGCGATCCTCCTCTGGATAGGGGTGGATGAGCTGGGTCTGACGCTTTCTTTCCCCTTTCCTGTCGTTGCCTACGCGCTGGGCTACCTCGCGGCCTACCTCCAGATCCGTCGCTTGCCGTGGAAGGACCGGCCTGCAGACTCGGGCGGCCTTGCGCAGCGTCCCGCGTGCGACTCGAGCCAGACCGAGGTCGTTGGCGGCATGATTCAGTGCTTCAACTGTGAGCAGATCTCGGATGCTCCGAAGCCCTACTAATCGTCTCGGCTGGGACTACTCGACTGCAGCCGCGTCCGCCTCGGTGCGGGTGTAGTTCATGATCTGCCCGCGGAACGGCTTGGCAATGGCTTCCACCTGGTGAGCCGGGCGTTGTTCGTAGCCGTAGCCGTGGTGGCGCACCATGCGCTCGGTGAAGCGCGCGTGGTGTCCCCGGCCGGGGTCGATGAGGATGACCTCACAGGTGGCGTCCGCGTGCTGCTCGACAAAGCTGGCCAGCGCCTCGACGTGCCAAGGCTCGTAGAGGATGTCGCTGCCGATGATGAGGTCGAACTTGCCTATGCCGGTGTCGGCGTCCTGCCACCCGGTGCGGACGAACGTGATCTCGGGGCCTCCGTTGAGCGCGGCGTTCCTCTGGAGGAAGCGGCTTGCCTGGGGGTGGTGGTCGGTCGCGGTGATGTCCGCTGTGCGGTGATTGAGCACCAGGCTGGCGACGCCGATGCCGCAGCCGACCTCGAGCACCCGCAGTCCGTCGACGTCGTGGTCGATCATCAGGTCGGCAAGCACGATGCCGGCGTCCCAGACGAGGCCAAACAGCGGCCACGACGCCGACGAGATTCCGCAGGCTTCGGCCGTGCCATCGTCGAGCTCGTACTGGTTGCGGTCGCGCAAGGTGCGGACGTGGAGGTCTAGGCCGCGCAGCTCTAGTGTCTGGTAACGGACACGCACGCTCATGAGTACGTTCCGGTTTCGCAGAGAGGAGAACGACAAAGATGCCAGCTAGGCTACCATGGGAACTGGCGTTGGGCGGATGCGGGCGAGCCCGCGTCGCTCTCGCTGCGCACCGGTCCGGAACCTCTCTCGCACCTCGATGCGAAGCGCGCCAGCCAGGTGCACGAGCTGTGGGCATACAACAACAGCCTGCTCAAGACCTGGCTCGAGCTCGGTGAGGCCAAGTGCAGGCTGGCCAGCGACCGCATGCCCGCGCCCGAGATCCGCCACAGCATGTCCCTGACGGCGTCGCCCGACAGGGTGTTCGCGGCGTTGACCGACCCAGCCGAGATCACGCATTGGAACGCGTTGGCACCCGCGCCGCGGTGCGACCGGGTGGTCGGCGGCCGGTACGGATTTGGCTGGAAGGGGGAGGCGGACGAGACCGACGGTCCGGGGGAGATCCTCGCGTTCGACCCCGGCCGCAGGCTCACTTACCAGTGGCACGGCGACGCCCCAACGGTCGTTCGTTGGGACCTGGCTCCGTTGCCGGACGGTGGGACCCAGCTCACGCTGGTGCACGCCGGTTTCTTGATCGATCGGAACATGATGGTCGACCACAACCTTGGCTGGGCCGACTTCCTGGCCTGCCTCGCGATCTACGTCGAGCGCGGAGTGTCCGCCGGCTGGAGCGTCTAGCCGCCCTCGGGACACGCCCCGGCCCCCACCGGGGGCCGGACTTGCGCCGAGCGATGCGACCGAGGGAGGACCGCAACGGGCCGAACGGCAACATGAGCCAGCAGGGCGCGGGAATCTCCGGTCTCGCAGAGACCGACCGGAGAATTCCCGCGCACTGCTAGAACACGATCCGGGACGAGAGCTGGAAGCCGAACGCCGCGTCGTCGAAGCCCGTCTGGCTCAGGTCCTCTGTCTGGCTCACGGCGTACACGCTGCCCGGCAAGAACAAGCCGAGCTGGCCGTCCAGCTCGAGGTGCTCGATGCCCAGGAAGCTGGCGCCCACCTGGAACTCATTGCCGTAGCTGCGGGAGGTGCGGACCCCGCCGATGGCTTGCGTCTTCGCGGTGCGGGCGCCGAGCCAGGACACCCGGACCTCCAAGCCTTCCAACAGCGTCCGCCGCACGGTGGGCTTGATCCACAGCGCGTTGGACAGCGCGGTTCCGGAGCGCACTTCGCTGAAGTCGCGGCCGCCGTTGGTCTCGTTCGCTGCCGCCACCGCCGTGGCGAGCGTGGGCAGGGGCTGCTCGAACAGGAACATGCCGACGCTGTAGTCGCGGTCGTACGTGAACGCGCGGATGCCCGCGTCGTTGGGCTGGCCGTCGCCCGTCGCGATGCCGGCTCGCAGACCAATGGTGAAGATGTCGAGCTCGAGGTCGGCGTGCGCAGCGGTGCCCACTGCAGTGATGGTCGCGTCGTTCACGCCGCCGTCCAGATCGCCCGCGCCGAAGTGCGCGACGACCTCGGCTGCGCCGTGCAGATTGCCCAGCGTGACGTCCACCGCGCCGTCGACGGTGAACACGTTGAGCGCGCCGGTGTTCTGCTGTCGCGCACCCGTGCGGTCCACCTGCGCGAGCAGGCCGGCGGTCAGGTCTTCCGACCGATAGGCGACCGCCCCGCTGAATGCCGTGGTGTCGTCTTCGCGGCCGAGGAATCGCTCCGTGGGAACGTCGGCCGCTACGCGCACGAAGAACTGGTCGTCGACCAGATGCTCCCACATGACCCGGTCGGTCGTGTCGCCGTGGTCCGCGAACGGCACGTCCACCGACAGCCCATCGTTCAGCCACAGGCCGAGGCCCCAGTGCAGCGGCACCCGGCCGAAAGTGAACCGCCCGTACTCGGTGTGCACCTCGCCCCACACCCGCGACAGCGTGATGTCGAGCAAGGCGGACCCGGTCGGCGCGTTGAGTCCGTACTCGACCCCGGTAGCGGGCACGCCGTCGAATGTCTCCACTCCCGAGACTTCGTCACCCCACGTCACGCCGTCGAGGCCGCGCAGCTCGGTGAACAGCCCGACCTTGTCGGTCAGCATGAAGCGAGGACGCAGCCACAGACGGTGTGATGCCCCGGCTGAGAGCCCCTCGGAGGTAGCGGCGCCGCGGTCGAGCGACAGCGTATCGAACGCCCGGGCACGCGCCCGGTAGAAACCCTCGAACTGAACCTCAGCGGCCGTGGCGGGGGTGGGCGCGAGGGCCAGCAACAGAAGTTGAAGGGGCAAGGGAGGGGCTCCGGCGATGGCGTTCGCACCTAACACGGTCTTGCGCGGTTACGACGCCGGGCCATGCTGCGACAGATCACCGACGACCTCGTAGACGATCTCGCGGGCCAGCGCTTCGGCCCCCCGGTCACCCGTGTCTACAACCCCCTCGTGTACGCGCGGGACGCCTGGGATCAGTACTGCGACCGGTACGCGCAAGGGCCGCGCGAGGTCCTGTTGCTCGGCATGAACCCGGGCCCATGGGGCATGGCGCAGGTCGGTGTTCCCTTCGGAGAGATCGCGGCGGTCCGAGACTGGCTCGGCATCAATGCGCGTGTCTTGTCCCCCGACAACCCTCACCCCAAGCGACCGGTCCTGGGGTTCGACTGCACCCGCAGCGAAGTGAGCGGCCGCCGGCTGTGGGGCTGGGCGCGCGATCGCTTCGCCACCCCGGACGCCTTCTTCGCGCGCTTTCTGGTGATCAACTACTGCCCGCTGGTCTTCCTGGAGGAGTCCGGCCGCAACCGCGTCCCCGAGAAACTCCCGAAGGCCGAGCGGGCGCCGCTGTTCGCCGCATGTGACCGCGCCCTGGTGGCCACGGTCGAGCACTTCGATCCGGCCTACGTGATCGGCATCGGAAAGTTCGCGGAGCGGCAGGCGCGGCGACTGGTGGGGGACCGCGATCTGCACGTCGCGAGCGTGCCGCACCCGAGCCCCGCGAGCCCGCTGGCCAACCGGGGCTGGGCGCCCCTGATGGACCAGGGACTGCGCGACGCCGGCGTGCTCCCGTAGAGCCTACGCGCGCGTCTTCTCCAGCAACAGGCGCACTGTTCGCAGCCTCAGGCCCGTGCTCACCCAGCGATAGAGCCGCTCGGTCGAAGCCGGGTCGCCGTCCACCGCCGCGTCCAGGCGGGCGTTTGGTGGGCTGGCTGCGCGCGCGCGGAGCAGGTGCCGGGCCCGCGCGGGCTGCCAGCCCACAGCGGCGCTCCAGACCGGCTCGGGCGACCCCGTGACACCCCACGTGATGGCGTCGGCCGTCGCACTGAGCACCGTGATCTGCCCGTCGAGATCCACCCCGACCGCGCCCCGACCCGCCGGTGGGGGCACGGCGCGCTCGAGCCGCAGCACCCCTGCCAGCAGGCGCGCGCGCTGTGCGCCTCGCCACCCTGTCCGCCAGCGACGCGCCAGGGCGTGGCGGTCGTTGGTCAGGGCCTCCGCGAACGCCTGCCGCAGCGCTGCAGCCGCCTCGTCGATCGTCTGCGGCGGCAGCGCGCTCAGTCCGCGCGCGACCTCGGCGACCGGACCATCGCCCGTGATCAGCTGGGCCACCGACGCGATGGCTGGAGCGAGTCCGGCGGACGGCGTCAGGCACACGGCACGCCACCCCGCACCGTGCGCCCGCAGCTCGTCGGTCAGCAGCGCCGGCAAGCCCAGGCCTGCCCCCTCGTAGCGCGCGAGATCAGCCAGCCCGGTGGCGAGCCAGCGCCCCGCGATGGGGTGGTCCGGCTGCGGCGCGGCGGCCGGGCTGCCGGGCTGGGGCACGATCAGCGACCCGTGGTTCGCCCGCACCGGCAGCACCTGTGCGAGCGCGCGCCCTACGCGGCGCAGCCAGCGTGCGTGCGGGGCGCTGCCCGCCAGGTGCGCACGGAGGGCGCGCAGCTGGACCCCCGACCCGGTCACGGCGTCGATCCCGCTCCAGGTGACCGTGTGCGCATCCCAGCGCAGCAGCGCCGTCCGCCGCACACCGCAGCCCACCGCAGGCGCGCGCACCAGCGCTCCCCAGTCTGCGACGTCGAGGGCGGCCCGGGCGAGATTCGGGTCCCCGGGCGTCGCCTCAGCGGCGCGCTCGACCGCGGCCAGAGCATCCCCGGGCCGTCCCGGGTCCAGCGCGTGACCCAAGCCGAGCTCGGTCAGGCGGGAGGTGAGCTGGGGAAGATCCATGCGTCGGACCGCCGCGGTGGGAGGTCAGTTCTGCTGCCGTGGCCGCACGTGCTGGACCTTCTCTTCGACCATCTCGCCGTTGCGCCACAGCTCGGTGCGGGCGACGCTGTTCTGGTCGTCGTCGTTGTAGAACGTCCACAGCGCATTCTTCATGTCGTTGTGGAACATGCCCTCTTCCTGCTTGACGCCAGAGGGGAACCAGGCCGTCCACTGGCCCGCCTTGCGGCCAGCCAGGAAGTCTCCCTCGCGGGCGCGCTCGCCGCCCTCGTGCCACCACGTCCACGCGCCGGTCTGCTTGCCGCGCACGTACTTGCCCTTCTTGGACTCGTGCCCCGTCTCGTGCCACCACGTCCAGTTGCCGTTGGGCTGGTTGCTGTTGTACTCCCCGGAGACGGCCTTGCGGTCGTTGTGGTGGAACCGGACGAAGCTTCCGTGCATCACCCCGTCTCTGTCGCACCAGTACTCAACCCCCTTGGAGGACACGCCCTTCTCGAGGGTGGTGCCCTCTCCGCACTCGATGGTGGGGGCGGGCGAGGGGTCGATCTCGGGTGTGGGCGGCGGGGCCTCGGGCTCTTGCAGCGTGCCGCTACAACCGAGCGCCAGTGCGATCAACAGGGCAGGAGTCATGTCGCCATTCAACCACGTTCACGGTCCGATCCAGGGGTTAACGCGACGCCCACACGGCGCCAGCAGTGTGGGTCTCCTTCGCGTGTCGGATAGCTTGGTGCCCAATGTCGGGAGGACGGATGTGGCGACAGGCGCGGTTCAAGGGCCGAGACGTGTGGGCGGCGGTCGGGCCGGACGGGGCGCTCCAGGCCGAGGGCGGGCGGGTCGCGATCCGATACGCCAAGTCCGAAGGGGCCCGCATTTATCGCGCCGGCGCGTCCCGCGTCGAGCTCGCTGGCGGCGCCGCGGTTGCACTTCCCGATGGAGTCTCGGCGGATGAAGCCCCCGCCAAGCGTCCTGCGAAGCGGGGCAGCGGCTTCGGCAAGGCGGGGACCCGGACCAAGGCCCAGGCCGTGGCGGCGGCGGCGGAAGCGCGTCGGCTGCTCGACGCACTCCCCGAGGGCACCGCGGTCGCGTACACCGATGGCGCCTGTCGCGGCAACCCGGGTCCCGCCGGCTCCGGTGCGCTGGTGGAGCTCGCAGACGGACGCACCATGGAGCGCGGTCTGCCGCTGGGTCGCGCGACCAACAACGTCGCCGAGCTGTCCGCGGTCGGCCTCGCGCTCGACTTGCTCGAAGAGGCCGAGGTGGACGCTGCGGCGCCGGTCGCGCTGCTGACCGACTCGGGGTACGCGCACGGCGTGCTGTGCCGGGGCTGGAAGGCCAAGGCGAACGCCGAGCTCATCATCGGCCTCAGGGAGCGACTGGCGGCGCGACCCGGGGTCACGGTCCACTGGATCGCGGGCCACGTGGGAGTGCCGGGCAACGAGCGGGCCGATGCGCTGGCGTCGGCCGCCGCCCGCGCGGGCTAGCCGAACAGGGCCTGCTGGCCGATCTCGGTGATCGTTGCCCAGCGGGTGCGAACAAATGCCGGCCACGGCGCCCCGGTGGTGGCCCATTGGGTGAGCCAGGCGCGGGTGGTCGGGTCGGACGGGTAGCCGCTGCCGAGGTCGCCGAACGCCTCCTTGAGTGCCTGCAGCGCCTCGTCCCGCGCGGTCTTCGCGAAGATCGAGGCGGCGCCGACGACCGGGTAGGTCGCGTCCGCCTTGGGCTCGATGGTCCAGTCCGGCTGAAGTCCCGCAGGAAGCTGCGCCTGCAGCCGCGCCTGCAGCGCTGGCAGGGTCCGGGGATGCCCGAGGGCGTCGAGCTGGACCCGGTCGGGGCGCAGCTCGGTGACGAGGTCGACGATCACGGCCTCTTCGAGTGCGTTGATGTTCTCCCCGTCGATCTGCGTGGCGGTGACACGGACGACGCGCGCGGTCCCCAGCGGACGCAGCAGCGCGCGGGCTGCGGTGCGCTTCGCGGCGGTCAGCGCCTTCGAGTCGGCGGCGCCAGCCGCCCTGAGCACCGTGTCGTCCGGGTCCACAGCGAGGAACGCGCCGATCACCAGGTCGCCCAACACGCAGCCGCGCCCTGCCTCGTCGATGCCGAGGACACGCATCAGTCGGCCCACGTCTCGCCGCCGTGGCCCTCTCCGTGGCAGGAGCCAGTGCAGGTGCCGCCGGTGCGCACCACGCCGACCGGCAGCGCGAGGTCGATCTGCCCCTGGACGTGCAACGTCGGGTCGACGATCTGCATGCCGGCGTCGACCACCAGACCGTGGCAGTCGGCGCAGGCGAGCCCGACCGAGAGGTGCTCGCTGTGCTGGCCGGAGAGCTGCGTCGCCGTGCCGGTGGAGGCGTGGCAGGTGTCGCAGGTGGTGCCGGTCCCGGCGACCGAGGCGGTGCCGTTCGTCTGGCCGTCGCCGTGGCAGTACGCGTCGGTGCAGGTGCTCCCGTTGTACAACCCCAGGGGGGACAAGCCTCCGCTAAGGTCGACCTCGGCGACGCCGGGCGTGTCGTCGTCGAACAGGTGCCCGGGCGTGAGCACGTCCTGTGGAACAGCGTGGCACTGGGCGCAGTCCCACGCGGCGTGGATGGTCTGGGTGACGTGCACGGTGTGACCCGGAAAGCCGACCGGTGCTGCCGCGTCGACATCCGCAGGGGGCGCGCCATCGTCGGTCGCGTCGCCGCCGTGGCAGAACACGCAGTCGGTGCGCCACGCCGCACCGCCGCCCTGGTGGCAGGTGTCGCATGACGGTCCCCGGTCGCCGTCCAGCAGCACCCCGTGGCACTCTCGACAGTCCGTGTACGTTTGCTGGGCTGCAGCGAGGCCGTGCTCGGTGGGGGCTGCCCACAGCGGCGTGTGGGCGCGCGCCTGGGTGGAGCCGGCCGGCGGGGGCTCGTCGCACACATCGTCTGCACCGTCTCCAACCCACTGCACGATCGGGTCGGTGACCGCGGTGCTGAGGGTGGACCCCGGGGGCATCACGTCGCCGTTCGCGCCCTGTTGGCCGGTGAGCTTCTGGATGAGCAGGGAGCCATCGGGGTCGCCCGGGATCACCAGGTACTCGCCGGGGTACAGCGCAGACGGGTCGCCGACGAGCCGACCGTGGGGGTCCGTCTCGAGGTCGAGCCCACCGAACCGTGCCTCGTTGCTGTGACAGTTGAGGCACTGGGACGAGATGAGGTCGAGCACAGCGCAGAATCCGACGGCGTCGCGGACCGGCGCCCCGTCTTCGTCCTCGAACACGTGGTCGTCGCACGAACACGCCAAGAGGAGCCACGGAATGAGCGTTCTCATGGTGCTGGCATAGCCCCTTCGTCCGCGGACGCCCACCCCCGGCG
>Ga0316189_10004783_pt1 | contig 12982 bp, 11 predicted proteins | sample LowCovwburrow_MG_FD_204930 | JGI IMG/M metagenome (GOLD analysis project Ga0316189, IMG submission 204930) | Coastal sediment microbial communities from Maine, United States - Lowes Cove worm burrow | ecosystem: Environmental > Aquatic > Marine > Coastal > Sediment | place: USA: Maine... | reverse complement strand
ATATTTATAACAGACCTGCTTTTGTCCTTTGTCTTCTAATCTTGTCTGCCACAAAAAATTCCCTGCAAAACGCGCTATGTTTCCACCCTGTTCGACATAAGCATCAATTGTATCGCGCATTTCCCACGACCAATATTCATCGTGGCCAATGAATGTCAGGCACTCATAGCCCTGAATGATCTCAGCATTATATTGGAGGTCGTGCTGGGCAATGATGTCAACGTTATATCCTGCATCTTCCAGCCAATGCACATAATGCCTCTCATAGCTTGCCCAACCTGCCGAGGCGTACTTTTTTGAATGCCCATTATCATAGGCCCAATCCATATGTGGATAGCGGACTTCGGCACCCATTTTGGGTGGATCCCGTAAAGGGATGCGCGGGGCGTCGGAGGGAAGTTTTACAAACCCCGGCGCAAAGGGCCGCTCAAAGCTAAGGTGTGGGGAAAATTCATCTCCAGCAGGCCCGGTTATACCCTCGTAATGATTTGAGCCACCCCAGTCATTATAGGCCATCCAGGTGCCCGTTGCGGCCACCAGCAGCACCCTGCCCTTCTTGTCCTCATCGTTAGGACGCACGAAAAATATATGATTATAGGACAAAACAGAGCCATCAAGTGCGGTTGCACCCAGTTCTACTATGTAGGCTCCTGAGGTCCAGTCGGCATCAATTTCTATATTTAATGCAACCGGCCAGTCACATCCGGTAACCGAGCACGTCTTTGGTGTGGGGTGGAAATTACCCTTAACAGCCTTTTGCCGGAATACTTCCTGGCGAACAGCTCCATCTCGATAAACCAAAACATCGAAAGCAGAGACGGTCGTGTTCACATGAAGCGGCACAATACTGTCTGGTGCAAAGGAAAGAGCACCCGTATATGCCCATAATTGCGGTATTTCAGGATCGTTGCTGGCGCATTGGTAGTAACAATCGTGAACAGAGGCTGGTGTGCCAGGGCGGGTATATCCACCCCACAAGCTTTTCTGTACTGACTTTAAGTCATCACGCTTCATCAATCCATTTCCCTCTTCACTGACAAACAGCTCTCACATCAACCTGACAAATCTACATATCTGATCAATTAGTAGGCTATCAAATGTAATGGGTCTAGCTTTGGTTTGTGCAATTGAGTCCTGCTAAACTGAAAGAATAATTGACGTAACGAACACTATTTGTGATAGTCGTACAACAACATAAAAAGGGAGGACATCATGGGAAAGTATATTACCTTTGTCGGCAACCACTTGGTCGCAATAGCACTGGCTCTGTCGATATTCTCAGGATTATCCGAAACAACATCGGCGCAAAGCAATGGTGTGCCGGTTATGGTTGGTGGCGAAGCAGACTTTGATGCTTGCGGTTCAACAGGCAGAGTGGTTGGCCTAAATAGCGCTGGCGACAATTTTCTCGCCGTGAGGCAAGGCCCGGCTGGCAGCCATGAAATGATCGATAAATTACATACCGGTAATGACGTTTACATGTGCGATGCACAAGGGGATTGGGTCGGCATTGTCTACAGCACAATGGGTAATCAAGATTGTGGCGTGAGCAGCCCTATTGCCAGAAAACAAGCCTACAGTGGCAGGTGTAAAAGTGGCTGGGTACACAGACGCTTTATTACCCTAATAGCGGGCTAAAGGGATTCAAATGGCCTTGCCAAATGAATACTGGGTGCAAAACAGAGACTTTCGATCATTTTGCACCCGGTGATGAAACCGTTTTTCATGGTCATACATTCTAGTTGCTTAGATTGAAAAGCGGTCGGGCGGTTTCATCAAGATCTTTAATGGCGACTGGAAGACCATGCAGAAAGCTAAGGTCGCCCCCTTTCATGAATGTTGAATCAGCCCGCCTCTTCCAGCTTGTCCTGCGTCTTGGTATCAAAGTCGCTGGCGTTATGGCGTTCATGGAGTTGTTCTTCGAGTGGGCCCGAAGTCCGGTTGACCATCCGTCCGCGTTGCACTGCATCCCGGGCCGCAATTTGCTTCGTCCATCTGTTTACATGCTTATATGATTGAGTATCGAGAAACTCGGCAGCATCATAAACCTTGCCCGCAACAAGCGCACCATACCACGGCCAGATAGCGATGTCGGCGATCGTATACTCATCGCCGATCATGTATTGATTGTCGGCCAGATGACGATCAAGCACATCCAATTGACGTTTTACTTCCATGGCAAAACGGTCAATGGGGTATTCCATCTTGAACGGCGCATAGGCATAAAAATGACCAAACCCGCCACCAAGATATGGGGCGCTGCCCATCTGCCAGAATAACCACGACAGGCATTCGGCCCGCTTGCCGGGGTCACTTGGCATGAGAGCGCCAAACTTTTCAGCAAGGTATAACAAGATCGCACCTGACTCAAAAACACGTGTCGGGTTTGGGGTGCTGTGGTCCATCAGGGCTGGAATTTTGGAGTTCGGATTGATATCGACAAAACCGCTGCCAAATTGATCACCATCACCAATTTTGATCAACCAGGCGTCATACTCTGCGCCGGCATGCCCAAGCGCTAGTAACTCTTCCAACATTATTGTGACCTTCACCCCATTGGGTGTAGCCAGCGAATATAGCTGAAGTGGGTGTTGCCCAACGGGGAGTTCTTTATCATGGGTAGATCCTGCAATCGGTCGATTTATGTTCGCAAAGGTGCCCCCGCTTTCAGACTTCCATTCCCAGACTTTCGGCGGCGTGTAAACTGATTGATCATTCATTTGTCGAACTCGATTCTTGTGGATGTGAATGACCATCTTTACACCAACATGGAATTTTGTGCACTGGTTCGTTTCAGACAGAAATGAGACCAGCGAGCACATAGAGAACAAAGATTGCGATGATGATCGCACCCATCAGCCAGATGAAGACGTGCTGCCAGTTGCCAGTTGCTGCCTTAAGATTGAGGAAATACGAAACAATCAATATTGCCTTCAACCATGTAACGAGCATTAAAAGGCCTACCCAAACAAGGCCGATTGAAGTGACTTCGGTTACTTTCCCGGCGACCATGGTCATGATTGTTGCAGCGATCAGACAAGCCCAGATTACTATCAGCGTTCGGGTCGATGGATGTTGAATGGCATTCATGTGGAACGGACCTAGCGGATCAAGTAAATAACAGGAAACAGGATCACCCAGATCAAGTCAACCATATGCCAAAACGCCGTGGCGGTTATGACGTTGTCGAGCGAGTTTTTCCAGGTAACAACGCTCAGTAGCAAAATGCCAAAAACCACGTGCAGGGCATGGAAGCCGGTGGCAAGAAAATAGAACATGAAAAAGTCATTGGTTTCAGTCGAAATTCCCGCAGTGATTTTTTCACTATACTCAATCGCTTTAACAATCAAAAAAACCACGCCCAAAGCACTTGCAACCACAAGGGAAACACGTGTTCGTCTTGGTTGTTGATCCAGGGCAAACCGAACAGCAAGAGCTGCAAACAAACTGCTCGTTAGCAACACCATTGTATTGATTGCACCAGCTAGCCGGTCCAGATGATTTTGCGCCTCGGCAAAAGCCACCGGCTCTGACAGGCGCGCAATACTGAAGACAATTAAAATAGCCCCGAACACCACCAGTTCACTGGCGATCAAAACCCACATAATCGGATTGCCGGGTAAACCGGACAGCGGGCCCCAATCATCTTCAACTTCATTCATTGCACAAGATGCCGGTACATTTTTGGCAAAGCGCTGATGAGATCATTGGCGTGTGTGGCAATGGCAAAGGCATTGTTGCCGAAAATATGGGGGAAGTAACTTTGGGCCTGTTTATCAATGGTGATGCCGAAAACCGCCGACCCGCTGCGCCTTGCTTCACGCACGGCTCTGGCGGTGTCCTCAATCCCATAGCGCCCTTCATAGTGGTCAAGATCATTGGGTTTGCCATCTGTCAGAACCAATAACAGACGCTTGCTGCTGGCGGTATTTGTCAGTTCTGTGTTTACATGACGGATCGCGGCACCCAGACGGGTATAAAAACCCGGTTTAAGCGCACCAATGCGGGAAAACACTTTAGGCCCCAGTGGTTCCTCAAAACTCTTGATTGTAGAGACAATAACGCGGTCCCGGCGCAAAGATGAAAAGCCGTAAAGAGCATTCTCATCCCCACAAGCTGCAAGCCCGATAGCCAGCGCCAGTAAAGCTTCTCTGGAAATATCAATGACCTGCCGGTTTTCTATCCAGCTTTCGGATGAGCGCGAGACATCGATTAATACGCTGACGGATAAGTCACGCGCTGCCTGACGCGTTGTGGAAAAAACCTTGTTTGATCCCTCACCTTTTGCCAGCACATCGCAATGAGACCGAATGAGGGCATCCATATCAATTTCATTGCCATCAACCTGACGCAACAAACGCTCTTGTCTTGGCCGCAATGCTTCAAATTGGCGTTTTACGGCACGTATACGCCGCCGAGCTTCCTTGTCTGGTTGCCAGATTGTACCGTCTTCCAGTTCTGGCGCCGTTGAGGCGAGAACCCGACAGTGATTTTTATAATACTGGTTTTTCCGATAGTCCCACTCATGATAGGTAAATTTGTCCGATAGCTCTTCTATGTCAACGTCTTCAGGGGCCAGATCGAGGTCGAACTTCAGCTTTGTTGCAGCCTTTTTGGCTATATTCCCCAGCCCCATTTCATCGGCATTATCGGCTGCCTTTTGCGCATGTTCCTCATCATCGTCATCTACCGCACGCGGTATGTTCATGAATTCAGCCCATGACAGGATCGATTCAAACCTGTGTAAAATCAAGGAGTCCTTGTTTTCAATCTGGTCAGTATCGTTGCGTTTTGCTTTTCTGGTTTTTGTATCCTGTTCATCGCTTCCAGGTGCATCGGGTTTTGCGTCTTCTGGTGTTTTTCTGCGCCCGGCACCGCGTTCAGGCCGCTCGACAACTTCACCCCACAGAGCAACGGGCCGGAATGTTTTGTATTTGGACGGTGCTTTGAATTGCGTGATTGGAACATCTAATGATGTGACCGCCCGCCAGATTTCAAGATGCTCTCCCTCAGGTTCACTATCGCCCAGCAAAGCCCGTATGGTTGCTTCAATGGCCGCTTCATTTTCCGGCAAACTGGCTTCTTTTCTTTCATTCAACAGTTTTGGCGCGATCTTGTGATACAGCGCCTCCATCCCGGCAAATTCGGCAAACACCCGCTTGACCATCATTTGCGAGAATCTCAAGCTCTCGATATCATTTTGCAGCGGGTCTACCATATGTTTGGGAATATCTTGGCCAACGCTTGCGGCCCAAACCACCAACCATTTGTATATGTCTGTATTGGCTTGTTGATCGTTAAGAAGCTCAAGGCTCGCCGGCAGATATATGAAATCCCCATCAAAGCGAGCCCTTGAAACCGCTTTGGAACCATGAGCAAGTTTTGCTGCCAGATTTTGCCGGTAATTGACCGAACTGGCATCAACCGCTTTGATCTCAATACCGGGGTGTCCGCCAACTCCGCGAAAAAATATCTCAAGCCTTTTGCGAATATCATCAAGCTCAATGGCTGCATCAGGATAGTGCTGCTCGTTGCCAGTATCACCGACCAACCGGTGCCAGAGCGAGCCGAAAAGTTCTTCTGGTTCAAATAAACTGGTAAAAGCGCTCATAATGTTTGTCTCGCCTATCCAAAGATGGCTTGAACAACATCTTTCAATCCGGTTTTAACATCCGGATCGTCAGTAAGGGGTTCAATCAAAGCCACCTCAACGGCACGTTCCAATGACATACCATCAACAATCAGGGATGCGCAATAAACCAGCAATCGGGTGGACACACCTTCTTCAAGGTCCTGCCCCTTCAGGCCACGTAATTTTGCGGCCAGACGAACAAGCAAGGAGCAGCGGTCTTCATCAAGTCCGGTCTCTGTGGCAATAATAATAATTTCGGTCGCAGCCGGTGGAAAATCAAAATCAAGCGCCAGGAAACGTTGCCTGGTACTTGGCTTTAGAGATTTCAAAATATTCTGATAGCCCGGGTTATAAGAGATAACGAGCATAAAATCATCAGGTGCCTCAAGCACTTCACCGGTCCGATCAAGTGGCAAAATGCGCCGATCGTCTGTCAGTGGATGGATAACCACCGTAACATCTTTTCGTGCTTCAACCACTTCATCGAGATAACAAATGCCGCCATTTCTGACTGCACCGGTGAGCGGACCATCAGCCCAGACGGTCTCACCGCCTTTTAAGAGGTAGCGGCCGGTAAGGTCGGCCGCCGCCAAATCATCGTGACATGAAACCGTGCTGACAGGCAGCTTGAGACGAGCTGCCATGTGACTGACAAAACGCGTTTTGCCACAACCGGTCGGACCTTTAAGCAATAATGGTAGTTTAAGCTTGAAGGCCCGCTCAAACACCTCGCATTCATCACCAACAGGTTGATAGAATGGGATAGACGCTTGATTTTCCGGATTAGCCAGCATGGATTCTTACTTTCTTTTTTGCCTATTCAGCAGCTGCAGGTGTTGTCGCACTAATCAGTTCTTTACGTGGAACAAATGTTGCGTAGATGAACAACAAGGCTCCGATAACAAATACGGCTCCGGCACCAAAGCGCATGAGGAAGAACAGATGCAATTGCTCCTGAACGTCCATGTACGATTCGCCATTGACCCGTTGCAGATGCGTTTGAATCGCCCCGGCAAAGGTTAACACAAATGTCATAAATGCCATTGAAGAGTTCATGATCCAGAAACTCAACATGTTGAGAACCTGATTATAAGGTTCACGTTTTAGCAGATAAGGCATTGCATATGTGATGATTGCCAGATTGATCGAAACATAGGCACCAAAGAAGGCAAGGTGTCCGTGTGCTGCAGTCACCTGTGTGCCGTGCGAAAAGAAGTTCACGCTGGATAGAGTATGCATGAAGCCCCATACACCGGCGCCAAAGAATGACATAACCGCCGCACCAAGTGCCCACAGAATTGCCGCTTTGTTCGGGTGGTTACGTCCACCTTTCCAAACCATGGCGAAACTGAACAGGACCATGGCAAAAAACGGGACAACTTCCATGGCCGAAAAGATCGAACCAATCCATGTCCAGTATTTAGGTGTACCAATCCAGTAATAATGGTGACCTGTGCCCAGAACGCCAGAAAACAGCGCAAGGGAAACAATGACATAAATCCATTTATCAACCACTTCACGATCAACGCCAGTCAGTTTGAGCAGCATGAACGCCAGAATGGCTGCCATAACCAATTCCCAGACACCTTCAACCCACAAGTGGACAACATACCACCAGTACATTTTATCGAGCGCCAGATTGCTTGGTACATACAGAGCAAACAGGAAGAAAATCGCTATACCCCAAAGCCCTAATAACAGGACATTGGTGATCGCGGTTTTGCGTCCCTTCAACACAGTCATAGTGATGTTGTACAGGAACATCAGCGCCGCAACGATGATACCCAGCTTCACCCACAATGGTTGTTCAAGGAATTCGCGGCCTTGCAAGCCGAGAAAAAAGTTTCCTTCAAACAGGTTGAACACATAGGTAACAACTGCACCCAATGTACCGACAACCAGCAAAATCAATTGCAGATAGGCAATTAATGGTGAATGTATTTCGCGTTCGGATTCCTCAGGAACCAGATAATAAGCTGCGCCAAAGAAACCGAGCAACAACCACACCACGAGAGCGTTTGTGTGAAGCATGCGGACAACACTGAACGGCAGCAAGTCCGAAAGAAAATTCGGCGCTACATAAATGAGCCCAGCCAAAAGTCCGCCGAGAACCTGAATGGCAAATAGAGCCATGGCAACGGCAAAATAAGCCAGTGCGATTTTTTGAGTTTTGTATTTCATAAGATTAATCCTCCTCAACCGGCGTCATTTGGCGGCCAGCCATTAGTATCAATGGTGCTTACCCATTTGAAAAACGCGACAAGATCATCAAGCTCTTTATCATTCAGATGAAATTGCGGCATTTGGCGACGACCTTCAATGCCAGTCGGTTGAGCTTTCATCCATTCCTTGATGAATGATGCAGCCCCTTCTGGGTCATCCTTGCCACCGCGACGAACCCATACATTGCCAAGTTCTGGAGCAAAGTAAGCCCCTTCACCCAAAATGGTATGACAGTTGACGCAGGACTTATCCTCCCAGAGCTTTTTCCCCCGGGCAACTGATTCAGTCAGCGTTGCCTCGTTGGTCGATGTAGTCTTGATATAATAGTGGCTGTGTGCTGTAAGGCCAAAAAAAACCAACAGAAAAAACAGCGACCCTCCATAAAAAATATTGCGAGCAGCAGATTTCGATTGCATGCCAACACCCCTTGTTTGATTACCGGTGCGACAATTCTAAGAATAGGGCCGATCGAATGCCTTGATAATTGTTAAGCCCAGCATAACCATATCAAACCCGACCACTCTATCTTTAAGTGCCAAAGTTTAAGAGGGCTAAAGAAAAGATAATTCCTGACCAATGCTTAACAATTATCAAGGTGACAAAAAGTTAATCAACTTAAGTTTCTGATGGCGGAAAGTACTGCCGGAAGAATCATGAGGATAACACTATGAAAAAATCATTACTGACGAGTTTTGCCTCGGCCTTGGTTTTGGGAACAGCGCTGTCGTTCAGTCCAGCTGTCGCTGACGATGCCGTAGCCCCTAAAATGTCGCCGGAAGCTTTTGAAGCAACAAAGACTTTATATTTTCAACGCTGCGCAGGGTGCCATGGTGTTTTGCGCAAGGGTGCAACGGGTAAAAATCTTGAGCCCAAAAACACTCTTAAGCTTGGCACAGAACGGTTGGCAAAAATCATTACTCTTGGCACCGAAGGTGGCATGAATAATTTTGATGACATTTTCTCCAAAGATCAGATCGACAATCTGGCCAAATATATTCAGCTCGAACCACCGGTTCCTGCAGAATTGTCTATTGAAGAAATGCGTAAAAGTGTCAAAGTTTTTGTTGAGGAAAAAGATTACCCAACCAAACCGATGCATGATCGCAACTGGAAGAATTTCTTCCTCGTCATCGAACGTGACGCTGGCAAGGTTGCTGTTGTTGATGGCGACAAACATGAGATCGTTGCGCACATCCAAACCGGTTATGCGGTGCACGTGCTCAAAACAGCAGAACATCACAAAACCGAACACGTCGATAATATCGGCCGCTTCTGGTATACGATGGGCCGCGATGGCAAATTGACCAAAATCGATCTGTGGCAAACACCTGACAAGATGCGTGTCTCAGAAGTTCAAGTCGCTTATGATGCCCGCGATGTGGCAATTTCCGGCGACGGAAAATATGTCATCGGTGGTGGCTACTGGCCGCCTCATTTCGTGATTGTCGATGCTGCAAACATGAACCCGCTGAAAGTTATCTCAACACGCGGTGTGAATGTGGACGGTAAATACGTCAACGAATCTCGTGTCGCAGCGATTTACACAACACCAAATGAATCATCCTTCCTTGTTTCTGCAAAGGAACTGGGTCAGATGTGGCAGGTGTACTATAATGACCTGAAAAACCTCAAAATCGTTCAGATGGATACCAAAAAGTTCCTCCACGACGGTTTCTTTGATCCAACTGGTCGTTATTTCCAAATCGCTGCCAATGCGTCAAACCATATGGAAGTTGTTGATGCCAAAACGGCCAAAGCGGTCGCATCAATTCCAACCGGCAAAATGCCCCATCCCGGGCCTGGCGCTAACTGGATTGACCCCGATTGTGGACCAGTAGGCGGAACAACGCATATTGGTGAAGGCCTGGTAACCAGTTGGGGTAATGACCCTGCAGGACACCCTGACAATGCCTGGAAAGTCTGTAAGAAGGTTGAAACCGATGGTTCCGGATTATTTATCCGCACCCATCCAAACTCACCCTATGTGATTGCTGACCAAATCAAGCATCCAGAACCTGAAATTCAGCAAGCTGTGCAGGTTATCTCCAAGAAAACCGGCAAGATTGTTAAAACCCTGGTTGTCACCGAGGAAGAAGGCAAGGTTGCCCTCCACACAGAATTTAATGCCGATGGCAGCGAATTCTGGGTATCGGTTTGGAACCGCAAGGACAGCTTGAAACCTAATGGGGAAATCGTTGTTTACGATACAAAAACCCTGAAAGAGAAAAAACGGATTAAAGGCTTCTTTGCTCCTACGGGCAAATTTAACGTCTCAATCCGGATCAATCACGTCACCTGATGTGAACACTAAATCTAGCAGGCAGGCCGTCTATCGGCCTGCCTGTTTTTTATTAAAACTTATAAACCAAGCACTTAATGTTAGGGATTGAAATGTTGAACTGGCGGAGTTGGAAAATTTGGGGCGTGCCATTGATTGGTATGGGCGCGATTTCTATGTTTATAGCCGGCATCATTTTCTGGGGTGGTTTTAACACCGTCATGGAAGCAACCAACACGCTAGAATTCTGTGTCTCGTGCCACGAAATGGAAAGCACGGTTTATAAGGAATATAAATCCACCATACATTACCAAAACCGCACTGGTGTGCGCGCTATTTGCTCTGACTGTCATGTACCCAAGTCCTGGGTACATAAAATGGTTCGTAAAGTTCAAGCCAGTAAGGAAATCTACCATAAGATTATGGGTAGCATTAGTACCCCCGAAAAATTTGAAGCCAAGCGCTTGGAACTGGCCACTCATGTCTGGAAGGCAATGAAGGAAACGGATTCGCGCGAATGCCGTAACTGTCATACCATCGATTCTATGAACCCTGAATTCCAGCGACCAAGAGCGCGCAAGCAACATCTTGAAGCCATGAAAGCCGGGCAAACCTGTATTGATTGCCATAAGGGTATTGCACACAAAGACGTTCGTCATATGGTTTCAGAAGAAGAACTTGAAAAACTTGAAAAGCCTGATCCCAAACTGGCATTTAGCTCAATACCGCAAACATTTATCGATGGCTTGAAGCGTGTTGAGGCAAAAGAAGCTGCTGAAGAAAAGAAAAAACTGGCCGAGTTTGCAGCCAACGAAGCTGATGTTGAAGCCCATATCAAATCGGCAGTGAAACAAGCTGTTACAGATATAAAGGCTAAAAATGATGCTGCGAACAACGGATCAACTGAAACAGCGAAAGCGCCTGTTTCCAGCGATGGACCAAAAGTCGATTGGGCAAAAGCTGCTGTAAAAAATATAACTTTGTTCTATCCAGGGCAAGCCAGTTTTGAATGGATTCAAACCGGCAAAGACCATGGCGGTGCACGGGCATTTCTTAAAGGCGGCGATCGGTGTGCAACCTGTCACCTTAAAGAAGTCAAGGATATGGGTGCAAAAATTGTTTCCGGTGAAAAACTTGAACCAACCCCTATTGCAGGCAAGCGTGGTCACATCGATGTAAAGATGCAAGCCACTCATGATGACAAAAATCTTTACCTGCGGTTCCGCTGGACTAATGGCAAACATACGCCCGTGCCATTCGTTGATGGTGGTAAAATGGATCCGAAAAATCAGGTGAAATTCGCAATGATGATTGCGGAAAACCCGCAAGGCGAGGACAAGCCAAAAGTTAATTTGGTAAATCAGGCCGGCTGCTGGGTCACCTGCCATCACGATTCCCGCCGTATGCCGCATCAACCAAAGCCTGAAGATTTTGAAAAGTTCCCGGACGCGGTAAAACAACTGGCGCTGGAAAATGGTGGCGTCACTAAATATATTAAAAGTTCCCGCACCAAAATAGAAATCAAAGGACGCCGCGGAAAAATACGTGGGGGCTGGCAAAAACTCAAAGAAGCCGACGAGCGCAAGACGGCGATGAAAGAAGGTTCGTTCCTTGATCTCTACCGTTTCAACTCTGGCGAAAAACCACAAAACGGTCATGTAGCAACTTCGCGTACAATGAGCACTGATGAGTTTTCCGCAACCGGCAAACTTGACGGCAACACTTGGACAGTGACGATGGTGCGCCCGCTGAAATCCGACAAACCCGGTGACATCGCCATCGAATCTGGTAAAGTCTATACTGTTGGATTTGCCATCCACGACGATTACACTGATGCGCGTTTCCATCATGTTTCATTGGAATACTATTTGGCCCTGGATAATGATAAAGCTGATATTAATGTTGCCAAGTAAATCAAAAGCACCTGAGAGCATTTCGAAATTTTGTAACCAGACTTCGAATTGCCAGGCGCGGCACAGCAACGAGATTGCACACGGCATTATGATCATGAGAACCGTGAGTCTTTTGGTTTTGCTGTGCGGGATTGTGTTGTCGATTTCCAGTGCTAGAGCATTTGCCCAAACCAGCGATGACAAACGCGCAAAAATTTGTGCCAAGGCTGAGAAACGCTATCAAAAGCTGTTTGGAAAACCTTCAACGTCAGAAGACGTAACCGTGGTTATGATGCACAAGTACACATTCTGTCCACCACACGTGACTGTCAAGCAAGGAAGCGTTGTACGGTTTATCAATGTCGACAAGCGCACCAGCCACAGCGTCTGGTTCAAGCAGGCCGGCAAGAAAGAAACCGAGCGGCTGTTTGGCGAAGAAAAAGTTGAGATGACTTTTGATTTGCCGGTGGGGGAATACCCGTATTTGTGCGGTCCTCACTGGAAAGAAGAAGGCATGATCGGCACAGTAACCGTCACCCCCTGATACGATGAAATCAGCCGCAATGGCCACTTACTCTTGATCAATGTTAAGGCGGATATTTCCTCTAGCCCCTAGAGTCAGACCATTGCAGTGCGGTTTCTTGCAGATTGTGAAGGATTTTTTTATGGCTGATACTGGCATAGTATATCTGGTTGGTGCCGGTCCGGGTGATCCGGAATTGTTAACGCTAAAAGCCTTGCGCCTGATAGAGGCGGCAGATGTTGTCGTTTATGACCGTCTGGTTTCACCACAAATTTTAGCTTTGGTTCCTGAAACCGTCTCTCGAATTGATGTTGGAAAGCGCCCTGGCTCTCATCCTGTTCCGCAAAACTCCATCAACGAAATTTTACTGAAACTGGCCAGGTCAGGTCAAAAAGTGGTTCGTTTAAAAGGTGGCGATCCGATGATATTCGGAC